>Ga0209298_10002106_pt1 | contig 12506 bp, 9 predicted proteins | sample S_140806_EF_Meta_FD_187325 | JGI IMG/M metagenome (GOLD analysis project Ga0209298, IMG submission 187325) | Freshwater microbial communities from Lake Simoncouche, Canada to study carbon cycling - S_140806_EF_MetaG (SPAdes) (version 2) | ecosystem: Environmental > Aquatic > Freshwater > Lake ...
GTGTAGTAGTTGTCGAGGCAGATCACCTCCTCACCGGCGTTCATCAGCCGGTCGATCAGGTGGGAGCCGAGGAAACCGGCACCGCCGGTGATCAGGTTGCGGCGTGCCATTTCAGCCTTCCCCCACGGTCCAGACGTTCAGTCCGGCGGCACGGGCGGCGGCCCCATCGGCCACGGCGCGGGCGTCGAACAGCCAGGCCGGCCGGCGCATCACTCCAGCGATCGAAGCCCAGTCGAGCTGGCGGTAGTCGCGCCATTCGGTGAGGATCAGCACCGCATCGGCGCCGCGGGCCGCCTCAAGCGGAGTGCCCGCCGCCAGCCAGCTGCCATCGGCGCCGATCGGGCGGGAGCCGGCGGCCACGTCGGACCCCACCGGCGAACGGTCCAGGTCGCGGGCGATCTGGGCGGAATCCACCTTCGGATCCACGATCGCCAGCTGGGCCCCCTCCTCGATCAGGTCGCGGCAGATCCGGATTGCCGGCGCCTCGCGGGTGTCGTTGGTGTCGGCCTTGAAGGCGAAGCCAAGCACCGCCAGCCGCTTGCCGCTCACGGTGCCGAACAGGCTGTTCACCACCAGCCGGGCGATCCGCTGCTGCTGCCAGGTGTTGAGGCCCACCACGCTCTCCCAGTAGGAGGCCGCCTCCTCCAGGCCGTAGTGGCGGCAGAGATACACCAGGTTGAGGATGTCCTTCTGGAAGCAACTGCCGCCAAAACCCGGTCCGGCCTGCAGAAACTTCGGACCGATGCGGCTGTCGGTGCCGATCGCCCGGCCCACCTCGCGCACATTGGCGCCGGTGGCTTCACACAGGGCCGCAATGCTATTAATCGAGGAGATCCGCTGGGCCAGGAAGGCATTGGCGGTGAGCTTGGAGAGCTCACTGCTCCAAAGGTTGGTGCGCAGGATCCGCTCCTGGGGCACCCAGTGGCCATACACGCTGGCCAGGGCATCGATGGCGGCGGGGTCTTCGCCGCCGATCAACACCCGATCGGGATCCTCCAGATCCCCGATCGCCGTGCCTTCGGCCAGGAATTCGGGGTTGGAGAGCACCGAAAAGGTCTTGCCGCCGCCGCTGCCCTGGGCACCGCCGAGGATCGCCTTCACGGCTTCGGCGGTGCGCACCGGCAGGGTGCTCTTCTCCACCACGATCGTGTGGCCCTGGGAGGCGGCCGCCACCTGGCGGGCCGAGGCCTCGATCCAGCGCAGGTCGCTGGCCTGGCCAGCCCCGACGCCGCGGGTCTTGGTGGGGGTGTTCACCGAGAGAAACACCATGTCGGCGGCAGCGATGGCGGCGTCCACCTCGGTGGTGAAGTGCAGGTTGCGGCCCCGGGCCCGGCCAACAACCCCGTCCAGACCCGGCTCGTAGACCGGCAGCCTGGAGAGATCGGCGTCGTTCCAGGCGGCGATCCGCTCGGCGTTGAGATCCACCACCGTGACCTGAATGTCCGGACAGCGGTCGGCGATCACCGCCATGGTGGGGCCTCCCACGTAGCCGGCTCCAATGCAGCAGATGGAGCGGATCTCAGGGATGGCCATCGGTGAGTCATCAGTGGGGTGAGATTACCGTTACCTCTGCGGCAGGGCCGATCGGGGACAGACCTGTTGCGCCGCTGTTCCAGGCCAGAACGCATCGACCCATAAAATGGGTTGGCTAGGAGCGGCATGGCATGTGGTGGCGCACTCCCTGGCTGCGGCAGAGATGGAGGCTGATCGGCCTCGCCCTGCTGGATGCAGGCCTGGTAGCGCTTGCTTACAACGGCTCGTTTTGGCAGCGATTCGGCCGTTGGGTCGGCATCACCCCGGCCGTACTAGCCCTGACCCTGCTCTGGGTGGGCAGCTCCTACCTGCTCGGTCGCTATTCGAGTCCGGAGCAGGGCCAGCGGGATTCCCGACGGCGCCGCCTGCTCAGCACCCTGCTGGTGGCCATGGTGGTGCTGGCGAGCGTGGTGGTGGTGCTGAGCTGGGGCGTCAAGGTCAATGACCCCAGAACATTCCGCAGCTTTCTGATCCCGCTGCTCGCCGCGGTGACGATCAGTTCAGCCCTAGCCCAGCTCTGGATCACGAACCGGCGCCGTATGACCCGCAGCTGGTTGCTGGTGGGAGACCGAGAGGAACTAGCGGTGCTTCGCGGGGAAATGAGCCAGGAAGCGGCAACCGACCACTTGATCTTCTGTACCTGCCAAGATCTGCAAAGCGGCCACCTGCCCAGGCTCGGGGATGTTGATGCGATCGCAGTGAGCGAAACCGCCCAGCTCGATGATCCGCTGCTCCAGGATCTACTGGCCCGGCGGGGGAACGGCATGAGCATCTGCAGCCTTCTTTTGTGGGCTGAGCAGTATCTGCAGCGGGTGCCGCCGGAGCTCTTCTCGAGCCGCTGGCTGGTGCAGGCCGAAGGCTTCGAACTCCAGCCCGGACGCTGGGGTTGGCGTCTCAAGCGCCTCGGCGATGTGATCGTCTCGATCCTGCTGCTCGTTCTGACGGCGCCCCTACTGCTGCTGGCGGCGGCACTGATCCGTCTTGAGGATGGCGGCCCCGTGTTCTACAGCCAGATCCGCACAGGCCTCTACGGAGAAACCATCCGGATCTCGAAGCTCCGAAGCATGCGGCAGGGTGCGGAACGCCAGGGGGCTCGCTGGGCCAGCCGGGACGATCCCCGCGTGACCCGGGTGGGCCACTGGCTGCGCAGGTTACGGATCGATGAACTGCCGCAACTGATCAGTGTGCTGAAGGGCGACATGAGCCTGATCGGCCCGCGCCCTGAACGGCCGGAGCTGGAGGAGACCCTCCAGGAACAGATCGCCCACTACCGGGTGCGCCACTGGGTACGACCGGGCCTGAGCGGCTGGGCCCAGGTTTGCTACCCCTACGGCGCCAGCGTGGCCGACAGCCGCATGAAGCTCAGCTACGACCTGTACTACCTGCGCAACGCCAACCTGATGCTCGATCTGCTGATCCTGATCAAGACCCTGCGGTTAGTGGCCCGAGCCCAGGGGGCCGTGCCGAGGGCCGAGGCCACCCCCTGAGGAGAACCCGGGGAAGGGTGACCTAACTTCACCTCCATGGCGAAGGTTCTGATCGCGGGCGGCGCTGGTTTTATCGGAAGTCATACCTGCCTGGTTCTGCTGGAGGCGGGCCACCAGCTGGTGGTGTTCGACAACTTCTCGACCGGCAGCCCAGAAAGCTTGCGGCGAATTCAGGAGCTCACCGGAACGGCCGGGAGCGACCGGCTCAGGGTGGTGGAGGGCGACATCCGCCATCCCCTGGACCTGAGCAAGGCCTTCGCCACAGGCTGGGGACGATTTGATGCGGTGATCCACTTCGCCGGCCTCAAGGCCGTCGCCCAGTCGGTGCATGAACCCCTCCTCTACTGGGACGTGAACGTGGGCGGCAGTCAGCACCTGCTCGCGGCGATGGCGGAGCACGGCTGCCACACCCTGGTGTTCAGCAGCAGTGCCACGGTGTATGGCCTGCCCGAGCGGATCCCGATCCCGGAGACGGCCGCCGTGCTGCCGATCAATCCCTACGGCCACACCAAGGCGGCTGTGGAGAGGATGCTCGCCGATCTGGCGGCCAGTGAAGGCAGCCAACCTCCGGGAAGCAAAGCGCCCCGTTCTGGAGGATGGCGCATCGCCCGACTTCGCTACTTCAACCCGGTAGGGGCCCACCCCAGTGGCCGCATCGGCGAAGATCCCCAGGGACCGCCGGACAACCTGTTCCCCTATGTCAGCCAGGTGGCCCTGGGGCGGCGACCCCGGCTCCAGGTCTTCGGCGGTGACTGGCCCACCCCCGATGGCACCGGCATCCGTGACTACATCCACGTGATGGACTTGGCGGAAGGGCACCTGGCGACCCTTGAGGCCCTGTGGAACGAACCGCCCCAGCTGCTGACCCTGAACCTGGGGAGCGGCTGCGGCTACTCGGTGCTGGAGGTGGTGCGCGCCTTCGAACGGGCGAGTGGGCGAGCGGTTGCCTTCGACCTAGTGACGCGCCGGGCCGGCGATGCCGCCCACTCCGTGGCGGATCCCTCGGAGGCCCTTCGCCGGCTGGGCTGGAGGGCCCGGCGGGACTTGGGCCAGATGTGCGCCGATGGCTGGGCATGGCAACAGCTCCACCCCCAGGGCTACCGATCAGCCGGCTGAACCCTCCGGGAGGGTGGCCTGCAGGCGCTCCCGAAAGTCTCCCTTGGGCATCCCGCCGCGGATCTCCCCGTGGATCACGAAGTCGGTTTCGATGTCACTCACCAGCAGGTAGGTGGGCCAGCCCATGCCTTCCTTGTTGGGGTACTGGGCAAGCAACACCCGGCGGTAGCGGCGGTAGGTGTCGGTGTCCTGGAGCATCACGCTCACGAAATCAAGGCCGAGTTCCTCCGCCACCCGGGCGTCGTAATGGGCCATGCGGTGGCAGGTGCCGCAGTCTTCGGAACTGAACTTGAGCAGGGTGTACGGGGCCATCGTCGATTCGGCTGCGAATTGCAGGTGATGGTAAGGAGCCGCGCCGATGCCTGGATCGCTGCGGTGATGCTGGCTTCAGAACCGTTCTCTGTTGAGGAGTTCGCCCCGCAGCTGCCGCAGCCTGGCCCCCAGCGCCGGGCCCGGGCGCAGCCCCTCCCGAGCGATGAGATCGGCGGCGCTGGTGGCGCACCGCAGATGCCGCCAGCGCAGCCACCAGCGCAGCAGCGGGCGGCGCGGTCCGACGCCGGCCACCAGAGCCAGGGCCACCGTCTCCGCAGGCAGACCGGGAGTCTCGAGCAGCTGGGTCCACTCCGCCACGCTGAGGAGCGCCCCACCCGGACCATCGCCGGAACCGTGCGCCGCCAGCAGGGCCCGCAGCTGCTCTAGGGCGGCCAGAAGCCTCTGCTGGCGATGGGGCAACTGCAGCCGCTCGGCCAGGGCGAGGGGAGCTTCGGCCGCCGCAAGCAGGGCCACCATCCGCTCCAGGCCCAGCCACTCCGCCCAGCGCAGGCGTCTGCGCCAACGGCGATCGGCCTGGAGGGCCGGATCCAGCAGCGTGAGAGCACCCCAGTCCTGGAGGGCGGCCAGGGCTTCCGGCCAGGATTCCCGCTCCAGCAGAAGCTGGAGCTCCATGCGCAGCCGGGTGCCCAGGGCCGGCGGCGCCTGCTCCGGCGGATCGCCTGGTCGCCACGGCCAGGGCCAGGCGGCGAGCGTCTGACGCAGTTGCAGCAGGCTGCTGTCGGCCAGCCTGAACTCCAGCCGGGCGGCATAGCGGGCAGCGCGCAGCACGCGGGTTGGATCGTCGCGAACACTGCCGGCATGGAGAAAGCGCAGCCGGCGCTGGCCCAGATCGGCCTGGCCGCCGTGGGGATCGAGCAGCTGCGGCGGGTCGCTCAGCAGCAAGGCCATCGCGTTAATGCTGAAGTCCCGCCGGGCCAGGTCGTCGTCCAGAGCCGCAAAGTTCACCTGCGGATTGCCGGCGGCCAGCGGATAGCTCTCACGGCGGGCGGTGGCCACATCAAGCAGCACCGTGGGCGGAGCGCTGCCAGGCGACTCCGCCAGCTGCAGCTCGATCTCCACCGTGCCGTAAGCGCCGTGCTCCCGCCAGCCCCGCACCTGCACCCGGCCCGAACGCTCCAGCGCCTGCGCCAGCCCAACGGCGGCCGCCTCACCCCGTACCCCCTCCACCACCAGATCCAGATCGGGCAGGCCGCGCCAGGGGTCGTTGTGCACGCGGTGCAGCAGCAGATCGCGCACGGCACCGCCGACCATCGCCAGCCGGCGATTGCCGGCGCAGTCCACCAGCACCTCGACCAACAGAGGCGGCACCCCTGGCAGATCCAGCGATGGCAGGGGATGGGATTGGCTCATCGCCCCCATCCTCCCGGGTCAGTCCAGACTGGGCCCATCCGCTCCACCAGCCTGAGTCGCTCCACCCCCGACCACCCCCCGCTGCCCTTGGTCGTCATTACGGTTGCTTATGACAGCCAGGCGGCCATTGAGCAACTGGCCAGCGATCTGGCCCGGCAGAACCAGGCCCCGCAGCAATGGCTGGTGGTCGACAACGCCCCCCTCTCCGCACCGCTGCTGGTCACGCCGCCCTTGCAGACCGCTGCAGCCCGTCGGCTGCAAGGGCGAGAGGGCGCCGGCTTCGGCGCTGGCTGCAACCAGGCGTTCGAAAGCCTTGCCGCGGAGGCCTGGCATGGCTGGGTGTGGCTGCTCAACCCCGACACCCGCTTGACCAGCCCCGATGTGCTGGCCCGCTTGACCGCCCTGCAGGCAGCCCTGTCTCCTCAGGCCGTTCTGGGCACGGCGGTGTTCACCAGCGAGGGCAAGCTCGAAGCCGATGGGGGCTGGATCGATGCCGGGCTGGCCTTTCGGCGCCGCCGCCTGGGCCCTGAGCTCCTTGAGGCAGGCCGCCACCAACCCTTGGCCGTGGACTGGCTGAGCGGCTGCAGCCTGGCGCTGCAGCCTGGCGCCCACGTTCCACCAGCCAGGTTCGATCCCGCCTTCCCTCTGTATTACGAAGATATGGACCTCTGCCTGCGGCTGGGCCAGGGCGGCGCGCCGGTGCTCTGGAGCGCGGCGGTGGCGATCGAGCACCAACGCAGCACCGGCAGCGGTGGAAGTGGTGAGCGCCGCCTGCGGCTCAGCACAATCAGCTACTGGCACTTCCTGCAGCGGCACTGCCCCGCCTGGGTGCGCGCTTTGCGGGGGTTGCGCCTGGTGCTGATGGCGCTGATCAAGCTGCCGCGCCAACCCGCCCGCAGCTGCAGCGTGCTGCAGGGCTGGCTCCAGGCCCTCGGGGATCCGATCCGATGAGCGCCGCGCTCCATCGTCAGTCCGACGGGCCCCTAGCCCTATTCAACGGCAGCTACATCAGCACGCGTCCCACCGGTATCGGTGTGGTGGCCCGCGATTTAGCAGCAGCCCTCGACCCGACCCGGATCAAGCTGCTGCTGCCCCAGCTGGCGGAAGCGGCCCCTGGCCGGCCAGCAGCGATCGCGATTCCTGGCGATCTCTCACCAGATCATGGCGTGCGCGGGCACTGGCGGCGCCTCTGCTGGACGCAGAACCAGCTGCCGCAGCTGATGCGCCAGCAGCACGCGTCGCTACTGCTCTCACCCCTGCCGGAAGCGCCCCTGCTGCGCGGCGTGCGCTCCGTGGTGCTGGCCCATGATCTGCTGCCATTGCGCTTTCCCCAGCCCGGGCCGCTGCTTGCCTACCAGCTGGCCTTTGTGCCGTTGGTGCTGCATCGGGCGGTGCGGGTTCTGTGCAACTCGGAAGCGACCGCCCGAGAGGTGCACACCTGGCTGAAGGTACCTGCCAAGCGGCTGGTGCCGATCCGGCTGGGCTTCAATCCCGGCCTTCTGCGTCCACTCGGCCTGACCCGTGAACCATTCTTTCTGGTGCTGGGGCGCCACAACCCGCACAAGAATCTGGCCCGGGTGTTGCGTGCCTTCGCCGCCTTGCCCGATCACGACTGCCAGCTGCATTTGGTCGGTCCGAGCGACCGGCGCTACACACCCAAACTGCAGGCTCTGGCCGCCGATCTGGGCATCAACACGCGCTGCCACTGGCACGCCTGGGTCAGCGATCAGGAGCGGCTGCAGCTGCTCAACCGCTGCCGCGCCTTGGTGATCGCCAGTCTCTGGGAGGGGTTCGGGCTGCCAGCCCTGGAGGCGATGGCCTGCGGAGCACCGGTCATCGCCTCCGAGGCTGGTGCCCTGCCGGAAGTGGTGGGAGCGGTGGGCCAGCTGGTGAACCCGCTCCGCCCGGAGGAGATCTGTGCAGCGATGGCTCTCTGCCTGCACGACTCCAGCCTGCTCAGACAGGCCAGCATCGAGGGGCCTCAGCGGGCTGCGGGCTTCCGCTGGAGCGAGACGGCCAGCCAGGTGAGCGACCTGCTCGAAAGCCTGGCGTGAAACCCTCCTCAGGGCAGCCGATACACCTGCCGGGTGTGCCAGAAATGGTTGTAATTGTTGGTGCCGGGTGCTGAGAACCCTTCCAGGCCACTGCCACCGGGCGTGGGCTTGAGAAAAGCCCAGAGATCGCCACCGGGGCCCACAAAGGCGGGATTCTTGTGACGCAGGCCAGGAGTGAGTTCCACCAGCTCACAAAACAAGCTGGAGGCAGGCTCGGCGTGCATGGCCACGGCCCGTCCCCACACCACCGGACCGGTGGGGCACAGCGGCGTGGCGCCGTAATAGCGGGCCTGGCAATGGCTCAGGATCGTCGCAATCGCCGCCTGCAGGCAGGCATGGCCAGGCCTGGCGTAGATCAGGCCATTGCTGCAAGCCCACGACGTGCGTGAGTTGCGCTGCAGGTCACGCACCGCCACGAGTTGCGTCTCGGCCGGCAGCTCCACCGGCATCGACCAAGCGATGCCTGCATCCACGTACCAACCTCCCTGCACTTGAAGAATGCAAAGACGTGCGAGGTCCGCCTTGTAGGCATAGGGGCGCAGGCAACGATAGACAGCCAGAACCTCGGGCTCGTAGTACTCATCCAGAAACTCTTCAACCATCGTGTTGGTGAAAAGCGCATAAGCGTGATTCGGAAAGCTCTCCTGCACCGTGCGCATGCAGAGCTGAATCAGATCGGGAGGGGCGGCATCATCGTCGGCCAGATAAATCTGAATCACGGAACCCTGATCCGCTGGCTGCTCAGCTGCCAACTCACGCTTGAGGGATGCATTGAGCACCGCCAAGGTGGTGGCTGGCATCAAACGAGCCAGCGCCGGCGAGGTGACCCGCCTGCGCTGAAACCCCAAGGCCGCCGCAAGCAGGCTCACCCAGGCGATGCCCCGTTTCAGCACCGGTTTCAGCCAGGCGTTAAGGGCCATACCTTCAGACTTTAAAGGTGCAAGCAGGCAGGCCATATTGGCAAGCCCCTATGCCCTCCCCGATGCTGAGCACCGCGCTGCTCTGGGCCCTGCTGGGCCTGCTGCTGGTCAACTTCCTGGCCCTGCGAAACCCCAGCCAGCCCGTAGCCCGCTGCAGTGGCTCCCTGCTGATGCTGGCGCTGGTGGTGCTGGCCAGCCTGCCGACGCCGGGATGGCCCCTGCGTCCCCTGCTCCTGCTCGGCACCGCCGTGGTGAGCATCGCCCTGGTGTGGGTCATGGCAAAGCCAGCACCAAAGGAAGGAGCCACCGGCGGCAATGCCCTGATCACGGTCCTGCTGGTGAGCTTGGCCACCGGTCTGCTGTTCGCTCTACGCCCCCATCCCTTCGAATATCCCGGCGACTCGGTTGACTACCTCAACAACTTTCAGCGACTCACCCTGCAGGGAGCGCGCGACGCCTCCTGCCTGGAGGGAACCTGGCGGCTGAGCACTTACTGGAGCGGTTGCACCTTCTGGACCGCCCTGCTGCAGGCCAGTCCCCTTGATCTGCCAGGCCTGCTGGGGGGGATGCCGCAACGGATCGCGATCGGCCTGCAGATGGCCATCCTCGCCATGACGGTGTTTCGGTGCCTCGGCTACGCCGGCGTGCGGCCGCCCACGGCCTCGCTGTACTGGCTGCTGATCGTCTTCGGTTTAGGCAACCAGTCGATTTCCTTCCTGGTGAACCATGGCCTGCAGGGCTCGATCCTGGCGGCGGCGGTCTTCCTGGAAGCCGTGATGGTGACCTTGTGGATCCTTGAGCAGCGGGGGCCGGCCTGGATCCAGGCGGCACTGCTGCCGCTGTGCCTGGCACCCTTCCTCTATCTGGAACTCAAGCTGCACGGTGCCTTCGCCCTGCTCACCCTGGCGCTGCTGGTGCCCCTGGCGCCGCTGCTAGGCCTGCGCAGCCTGATGGCCCAGCCCCGCCATCGCTGGTTCAGCCAGCGCAGCGGCTGGCTGCTGCTGGCCGGTGGCATGGCCTTGCTCGCCCTCCTGCTCGCCTTCAAGACCGGGTGGGCGGTGGATGGGGCCAAGACGCCCCGGCTCCTGGTGCGCTGGACCTTTCTCAGGGGTCTGGGGATCACCGATGCCAACCTCCCCGCCTCGAGCATGCTGCGCTCGCCGGCGTCCCGGCCGGAGGTTCTGGCCGTGGTGTCCCTGCTAGCGAGTGGCTGGTGCCTGATGCGGCCCCAGCCCGTGAAGGACAGCGCCGGGAACGGAGCGGGGCTGTACCGGGAGGTGGCCAGCCTGTACAACCTGGGCATCCTCGCGGCCTTCCTGCTGCCGCCCTTCAGCCACCTCTACCTGAATCTTCCCTACGAAATCATCTCCAGTTACCGGTTGATGTGGGGGCAGATTCTGTTCTCACCCCTGCCGATCCTGATCCAGAACGGCGTGATCGCGCCGGCCCGACCCAGCTGGACCCTCCCACGGGGGCTGAAGGCCAGCCTGGTGGGACTGCTGCTGATCCTGGTGCTGATCCCGATTCCGAGCGGATCCCGCCGATACCCCCAGCTCTTCTGGAGCAAGTCCCGCCACCTCCTGAACGGTCCCTCGGGCCGGGTGGACCTCCACAGCATCAGCAAAGCCCTGATGCCATCGATCCTTGAGGGGCGCGGAGCCGGGGGCGAAGCAGCCGTTGTGCTGGCCGATGAAGTGATCGGAACCGCGCTTCAGGGATATCCAGGTCTAGTGAAACCGGTTGATGCGACCAGGATCTACAACCGCTCCGACCCGGAACAGGGGCTAATCCATCCGGAACTGCGCAAGCTCAGCGGAACCCCGCTGGCCACGAGGCTCACCAGGCTGCATCCGCACCCCGACCTGATCATCCAGGAAACCCCGATCGGGTCCTACTACTCTCCCTACGAAGAAATTGGCGTCTACGATAAAGACATCGGCGACCACCTCTCCCGAGGGGGAGTGAATGGAATTCCGGAGCAGATTCTCACGCAATTGGGCTATCACCGCTGGCGGACCCTCTCAGAGCAGGGCAGGATTCTGAATCCAAACGACAGCTCAGCCACCTATCGACTCTGGCGCCGATGATCCAGCCGTTCTCCTGATATCCTGCGTCAGGAAAGCAATCAGGTCACAGCGGCTGGATCGGCGCCAGCCGCGGATCGAGGATCTTCGGCCCCATCCCCTCAAATTTCACGGCGATCGAGATCTTCTCGCCGCTGCCGAACAGATGGGTCACGATGCCTTCGCCGAAGCTGCTGTGCAGCAGGCGATCGCCCACGGCCCAGTTGCGGCTCACGGCCGAGCGGCGCCGCACGGCATTGGTGGGGGCCCCGGCCTCGCCGCCACCGGCCACCCGGCGGCTCTCCTCCCGGTCGACGCGGGTGAGCCGCTCCAGCCGCTGCTCGCGCCGGATCGCCGCTCCGCCGCTGCGGGGGATGTCGCCCTGGAGCAGGGCTTCGGGCAGCTCGGAGAGGAACACCGAGGGCACCGCCGGCTCCCGCATGCCGCCCCACAGCCGCCGCTCGCTGGCATGGGAAAGGAACAGCCGCTCCTTGGCGCGGGTGATGCCCACGTAGCAGAGCCGGCGCTCCTCCTCCAGGGCCGCGGGGTCATCGAGGGAGCGGTAGCTGGGGAAGAGCCCCTGCTCCAGCCCCACCAGGAACACCACGGGAAACTCCAGGCCCTTGCTGGCGTGGAGCGTCATCAGGGTCACCCGGTCGGCGGCGGTGTCCTTGCTGTCGGCATCGCTGGCGAGGGCGGCACCAGCGAGGAAGCCCTCGAGATCGCCCTCCTCGTTTTCCTCCTGGTATTGCAGGGCGGCGTTCACCAGTTCCTGCAGGTTGCGGCGCCGCTCCTCGGACTCATCGGTGGCCTCGTGCAGCAGCTCAGCCACGTAACCGCTCTGCTCCATCACCCGCTGCACCAGTTCCGAGGGGGGCGCATCCTGGCTGCGGCGCTGCAGGTCCTGGATCAGCTCACTGAACTGCAGCAGCCCCTTGGCGGAGCGCCCCCCGAGCGAACGCACCGCTTCGGCATCGCTCACCACCTCCCACAGGGGCAGCCCCAGCTGGTTGGCCGCATCGGTGAAGCGCTCCACGGTGGTCTTGCCAATGCCGCGCTTGGGCACGTTGAGCACCCGTAACAGGCTCACGGTGTCGGCGGGGTTCACCAGCAGCCGCAGGTAGGCGAGCACATCCTTGATCTCGCGGCGGTCGTAGAAGCGCAGGCCCCCGACCACGATGTAGGGAATGCCCCAGCGCACCAGGGATTCCTCCATCGACCGGCTCTGGGCATTGGTGCGATACAGCACCGCCATCGAACCCCAGCCCAGCTCCGGGTGGGCCGCCTCCAGCATCCGCATGCGGTGCACCACGGCTTCAGCCTCGGCGATCTCGTCATCGCAGCGGGTGAGGCTGATCGGTTCACCCTCACCGCGGGTGGGGCGCAGCACCTTATCGATCCGCTCGGAGTTGTGGGCGATCAGGGCATTAGCGGCCTCGAGAATCGTGGCGGTGGAGCGGTAGTTGTCCTCCAACTTCACCATCGTGGCGGTGGCATCGTCGGGGGCGCCATCGCCGAAATCGGCCTGAAAGCCCATCAGGATCGTGAAATCTGCAGCGCGGAAGCTGTAGATGCTCTGATCGGCATCGCCCACCACGAACACCGAGCGGCCATCCCATTCGTTGTACGTTTCCGGGTCGCGGCCGTCGG
>Ga0209298_10002109_pt1 | contig 12492 bp, 10 predicted proteins | sample S_140806_EF_Meta_FD_187325 | JGI IMG/M metagenome (GOLD analysis project Ga0209298, IMG submission 187325) | Freshwater microbial communities from Lake Simoncouche, Canada to study carbon cycling - S_140806_EF_MetaG (SPAdes) (version 2) | ecosystem: Environmental > Aquatic > Freshwater > Lake ...
CAGCCACAGCAAGCCGGGGGCGAGGCTGCTCTCGAAAACTTCCAGCACCCGATCCGCCTCTGTTGCGCTGAGGGCGCCAGTGCGCACCTTGAGCGCCAAGGCCGAATGCAACTCGGTGGCAGTCCAAGGACTGATGGCCAGGGTTTCCGCGGCCTGCTCCAGAAAGGCTGAGGCCGCTGGCGAATGGACTTCCGGTGTCAGCAGTGCCAGCAACACGCAGGTGTCGAGGTAGAGCATCAGCGCTCTGTGGCACCCCGCTGGGCACGAACGGCGTCAACACCGCTGCTGGGCTGAGGGGGCAGCGCCTCGCGCAAGGCCTGGAGCTGCGGCAGCAAGTCCCGCACGGGCCGGCGAGGCACCATTGCGGCGATGGGCTTGCCCCTGCGGGTGATCAACACGGGCTCGCCGCCCTCCACCGCATCGAGCAGGCTGGAGAGCTGGGCCTTGGCCTCGGCAACCGTGACCTGACGCATGCTGTTGACCATCTCTATGACCAACTCTAGCCGGGTACGCTCTGCCTGGGTCCTCAGGCGGGCAACCGGGTGGCCTGGTATCCAGATCAGAACTTGGATTTCTTGTTTTTAAGGTAATATTCTAAGGTTATGCGCGGTTTTCTATAGAGTAATCAGCCCTTGCTTTATCAGGGCGTTCAAATACCTGATTCCCTTGGTTCTGATCAATGCCACAAGCCCTGTCCCCATCTGGGGAGGCTTTGGCCCCGTTTGGGGGGCGCGTTCGAGGTGTTCTGTGACCTCAATCCCTCCGACATCAACTGCCGCGTTTACGACGACTAAAGCGTGATTGCCTCGCTGGCACGCCTCCCCCTGTCTAAGGTTGTCACTTGCTTACATAGCTTCCCTGCCAGGGGGCAATCCCAGGAGCATGGATCTCACGCCCTTTCTGGCCAATGCCGCAAACGGCACCCCTGAGGAAGGGCTGGAATCGATGGAAATACCAGGCCGGGTAGCGGTGGCGGCCAAAGGTCGCTTCCTGCTGCGGGCCCTATGCCGCAGCTTCGGGGGGTATTCCCGCATCACCTGCACCGTCACCGATCAGGAGGCCTGTTTGGGCTATCTGGCGGCGGAAGCTGACGAGCCTTACCAGCTGCTGGTCTGTACCGATTTTCTGGAAAGCGGCAATGGGTTCGATCTGGTGCGTGAGGCTCGCCAGCTCCATCTCAAGCTCCACTGCGTGATTCTGGCGCTGGGGGATGCGATTCCCGCCGAGTGCAGCGAGGCACCATGGCTGGAAGCCGTTGTGGCCGAGGCGGATTTTGTCGACGATCAGCAGCCACTGCGGGCCGCCGTGATGGCCGTTCTTGGCGGGCACTCTTACCGCAGCCCCTCCCTCCGCTCTGGCATCCTGCCCTACCTGAGCTGTCCCAGGCTCACCCCGCGTGAGTATGAAGTTCTCGACCTGCTCGCCAGTGGCCTCAGCGACCGGGAGATCGCAACGCGCCTTGTGGTGAGCAACGAAACCGCCCACACTTACACCAAGCGGCTCCTGCAAACCCTCAACGTGCACAACCGGCTGCAGGCGGTGCTGAAGGGAATGCGCTGCGGCATGGTTCAAATCTGAGCGGAGCGTTTGCTGGCATCGCCTCAAGAACCTGCATCACTGCCTGCCACAGCAGTACAAAGATCCAAACCACCTCTACTTCCACCTCAAGCGAGAGATCAGCGCGTGAAGCATGTACTGGCCATCATCCTGGGCGGCGGCGCCGGCACGCGCCTGCAACCCCTGACCCTCACCCGCGCCAAGCCTGCGGTTCCCCTGGGCGGCATTTATCGCCTGATCGACATACCGATCAGCAATTGCATCAATTCCGGGATCAACAAGATCTACGCGCTCACCCAATTCAACAGTCAATCCCTCAACCGTCACATCAGCCTGACCTACAACCTCTCCTCTGACTTCAGCGACGGCTTTGTCGAGGTGCTGGCGGCCCAGCAGACCCCCGACAGTCCAAGCTGGTTTCAGGGCACAGCGGATGCTGTGCGCCAGTACCGCGAGTTGATTGAGGCGTGGAATGTAGATCAGTTGCTGATCCTTTCCGGTGATCAGCTCTACCGCATGGATTACCAGGCCTTCATCGAGGCCCACCGGGCCAGCGGTGCGGCGCTGACGGTGGCGGCCCTGCCGGTGGATGCCGCAACGGCGACTGGCTTCGGGCTGATGCGCACCGATAACAATGGGCAGATCCGGGAGTTCCGGGAAAAACCCAGCGGCAAAGCCCTCGCGGCCATGCGGGTCGACACCGGCGCCCTGGGACTGAGCCAAGAGGAAGCCCTGCGGCGGCCGTTTCTGGCTTCGATGGGGATTTATGTGTTTCAACGGGAAACGCTGTTTCAGCTGCTCAATAGCCACCCGGAAGCCACCGATTTCGGCAAGGACATCATTCCAGCTGCCTTGAGCGCCGGCCATCACTTGCAGAGCCACCTATTTGATGGCTACTGGGAAGACATCGGCACGATTAAGGCTTTCTATGACGCGAACCTTGCCCTGGCCGATGAGCAGCCCGCCTTCAGCTTTGATGATGAGCAAGCGCCGATCTACACGCGTGCCCGCTACCTGCCGCCCAGCCAGATCCACGACGCCCAGGTTCAACGATCGATCCTGAGTGAAGGATGTCGACTCGACCGTTGTGTGGTCGATCACTGTGTGCTTGGGTTGCGATTACGGGTCGAGGAGGGGGTCGTGCTTAAGGACACTTTGGTGATGGGTGCCGACAGTTTCGAGTCGGAACGCGAACGTGCTGTCGTACGTGCCCATGGAGGCGTGCCTCTGGGGATCGGTAAAGGGTCCAAGATTTCCAACGCGATTTTGGACAAAAACGTCAGAATCGGCTGCAACGTTCATGTGATCAACAAGGATCGCGTGCAAGAGGCCGATCGCACGGCGCTGGGGTTCACGATCCGCAGTGGCATCGTGGTGATCGAGAAGAACACGACCATTGACGATGGCACAATTATCTAAACCAAACCAATCTGGCCCGATAGCTTTCAGATCTGGAGATGGCCGAAATCCTGGACCTCACCGGCTAACGCAAGCAAGGCTCCGCGATTCGTCGTCTGATGGAGGAGGCCCCGCAGCAGCGCTGCCAACCGGAGCCAAGACAACTCAGCTGCCGCTATCGTCACGTGCGGCAGTAAGCACACTGCGGACTTCATCGCGGCGCAACACCAGCACACCCAGGGGGGGCAGGCAGAGATCGAGAGAATGCTCGTAACCGTGCATGGGAGTGGCGGTGCTGAACTTGCCACCGAGGTTGCCGAGATTGCTGCCGCCGTAGCGGCCACTGTCGCTGTTGAAGGCCTCGGCATAGAACCCCTCCAAGGGGACGCCGACGCGGTAGTGGGAATGGGGTTGGGGGGTGAAGTTGGCCACCACCACCAACCAGCGCCCCGTTGTGCTTTCGCGGCGCATGAAACTAATAACTGAATGGCGATTGTCGTTGCAATCAATCCACTGGAAGCCATACTGATTAAAATCATCGCGCCAGAGAGCCGGCTCATTTTTATAGAACTCATTCAGGTCATCGACCATGCGCTGCAGACCTTGATGGGGCTCGTATTGCAACAGACTCCACTGCAGATCCCCCCAGATATTCCATTCAGAACGCTGGGCGAATTCCATGCCCATGAAGATGGTTTTCTTGCCTGGATGGGTCCACATGTAGGCCAGCAAGGCCCTGACATTGGCGAACTTCTGCCAGTCATCTCCTGGCATTTTCTGAAGGAGATTACTCTTGCCATGCACCACTTCATCATGGCTCAAGGCCAGCATAAAGTTTTCAGTGAAGGCATACCAAATCGAGAAGGTGACATTATTTTGATGAAACTGGCGGAACCAGGGATCAAGTTCGAAATAATCAAGCATGTCATGCATCCAACCCATATTCCACTTCAAGTTGAAGCCCAACCCGCCAATCTCGGTTGGTTGGGTGACCATCGGCCAGGTGGTGGATTCCTCGGCGATTGACAGGGCACCAGGGAAATACTGGAACAGTACGTGGTTGGCCTGCTGGAGAAACTGCACCGCCTCCGTGTTTTCGCGGCCGCCATGTTCATTGGCCAACCACTGGCCGGTGGGCCGCAGATAATCCCGATAGAGCATCGAGGCCACGGCATCGACCCGGATGCCATCGATGTGAAATTCCTCAAACCAATAGACAAGATTCGCCACCAGGAAGTTGCGAACCTCATTGCGGCTGTAGTTGAAAATCAGCGTGCCCCATTCCTTGTGCTCACCAATACGGGGATCGGCATGCTCGTAGAGGTGGGCCCCATCAAAAAAGGCCAGGCCGTGGCCATCCTTGGGGAAATGGCCTGGCACCCAGTCCAAAATCACCCCCAGACCCTCGGCATGGCAACGGTCGACAAAGGCCCGGAATTCATCGGGGCTGCCATAGCGGCTGGTGGGGGCATACCAGCCGGTCACCTGGTATCCCCAGGAGCCATCGAAGGGGTGCTCGGAAATCGGCATCAACTCGATATGGGTGAAGCCACGGGCCTTGACATAGGGAATCAAGCGATCCGCCAGTTCGCCATAGGTGAGCAACCGCGCCCCGGGCTTGAGGTCCGCCGCAGGCACCGGCGGCCGCGCCGTGCCGTCCGCTTCGATGAAGGGGGAATCGCTGGAACCATGCATCCAGCTGCCTAAATGCATTTCGTAAACAGAAATCGGCTGCTCAATCGGATTGCGGTTGTCGCGCTGATCCAGCCAATCGCCATCGCTCCAGTTGTAACTACCCAGTTCCGCCACAATCGAGCCGGTATTGGGGCGTACCTCATGGCGAAAGCCATAGGGATCGGACTTCTGATAGCAATGACCAGACTGATTACGGATCTCGTATTTATAAATATCGCCCACCTTCATGCCAGGGATGAACAACTCCCAGCTACCTCCCAGGCGCTGTTGCATCGGGTGATGGCGTCCATCCCAACCATTGAAATCGCCCATCACCGCCACGGAGCTGGCATTGGGGGCCCACAGGCAGAACTGCACGCCCATCACCCCCTCCCTTTCGCCGCCATGGGCGCCCATGCGACGCCAGATGTGGTGATGGTTGCCCTCGGCGAAGAGGTGGCGATCCAATTCGCCCATCCACTCCTGACGAAAGGCCCAAGGGTCGTACTGCTCATGCACGATGCCGGCCCGTCGCACCCGCAGCCGATAACGGCAGCCGGGATCTGCTGGCACCTCGGCCTCAAAGATCCAGGGGTGATGGGGGGTCTGGGTGGGCCGTGCCGTCGCCTCACCCTCCAGCAACAGTTCTACGGTTTCCGCATCTGGCATCCAGCAGCGCACAACCCAATGGCCGTCACTGAGTTGTTGGGGTCCCAGGATGGCCGCAGGATGGTTGTGACGACAGTCCGCCAGACGCTGCGCGTCCTCAGCCATCCATTCAAGGCGGGTTACGGACATGGCGGCTGGGTAAATAGGGCGCGCCGGGAGCTTAGGCTCTCTGCGGCACCCTCAGCGGGTGGCGGGCAGGGCCGGATCGGTGGGGAAATCAACGCCGATGATGGCGTTGCGACGGTCGAGAATGACAAAAATATTGTCATTGAGTCGGGTGAATTTCGTCAGCACCAGCACTAGTTTCATGTCGGTGGTGTCCTCGGTGCGGGCGACCTTCTCCAATTTCACCACAGTGCCTGTGCGCTGCTGCAGCGCTTGCCATTTGCGCTGCAAGGCCGCCGGGGGGATCTCCTCCTGCAACTTGGGGCCGAGGAAACTGGAGGCAAAAACATATCGGCCCTCAATCAGGGCCTGAACAAATTGACGCGCCACCGTTTCAGCGGCCTCATCGGCGGCGTCGAAGTGGTATCCCTCCAGCCGTCCCTCGTTATCAATGATCATCAACAGCTGGCGGGGCCCGGCGCTGGTGACCAAGCGGGCCTCGACCGCGCTGGAATCCAGCCCAGGGACCACCGAGCCCAGGGTCCAGCTGAGAATGCGGGGCTGGTTGCGCAGATGGCTGCGCACCATGGCCGGGCTGCTCATGCGCTGCAGCTTGGGGGCGAATTGGGCGAAGCGGGCCTCGGCATCGCCTTCCTTAAGAGCCTTGAGGATCTGTTCGGCCGCAGCCCGGGCCCGCTCCTCACTGAGGGCAGCACTGGGCTGGCTGCGGCTGGGGGCAACAGGGGCCGCCTGAACCAGGGGCGCCTGGGCCTGCCCGAGCTGGGGGGTCAGGGCCGCAGCGACGGCCAGGGCAAGGGCTGGAAGCCCGGCGCTCAGGGTCGGACGCGGCATGGCAACGGTGGGGGCAATGGTCCCTTCAGTGTGCCCCAGCCCCATGGGGGCCAGCCCCATTGGGGCCAGCCCCATTCGGGCCAGCCCCATGGGCCAGCAGGGGGTCCAGCCCCAGCCAGGCCCCGGCCAGATGCAACTGCAAGGTGATCACCCGGTGCCCTGGTCCCGGAGCCGTGCGGGGCAGCTGGCCGTCGCCGGGGTTGACGGCGATCTGGGGCCAGGCGGCACCGGCCAGGGAGAGGCGCAACCGCTCCCCGGGCGCCAGGGTGGCTGCCAGGGGCTGCAACTCCAGGCGCAACTCTTGCCTTTGACGGCAATGCTCCCCCCGCAGGCGCAGGAAGCCGGTGGAAATTTGGCTTACCCGGCTGCCATCGGCGCTCACCACCGCCAGGGCGCCGCAGAGGTCGAAACCCGGCTGGTCCGCCGCCACCCCCAGTTCGAGCCAGGGACGGCCCAGCAAATCCAGGCAGGTCGCCAGGGGTTCGCTGCTGAAGCAGGCCACATCGGCCCGCCCATCGATGTCGCCGCGCTCCACCAGGCCGGCATCCAGGCCCAGATGGCCGCCCCGACCGGGGACCGGGCGCCAGGGGTCATGCACCAGCACCACCACTCCCTCCCCCGGCGGCGAAGGCGGCTCGCCAGCCTGGCCGGCGGCCGCCACCAGCCGCCCCTCCAGCGAACGCACCGCCGCCAGCCCCCGACTCTGCAAACGCCAACCCAGAGAGACGGGGGGGGCCGAGGCAGACCAGGGATGCCAGATGCCGCTGCGCAGGTCCTGGAGCAGCACCGGATCGCTGCTGACGGGGGCGGGCTGGTCCGGGCTGCCCCCGGCCGAGGCCACAGCTGTGGGCGGCGCCCACGCCGGCGTGGCTGGCAGTGGGGTGGCTGGCAGCTGGGTGGCTCGAACCTCAGCCCCCAGCAGATGGCGCCGAAAAAAAGCCAACTGGCGCTCGTCGCAGCCGCCGCGCCATTGCAGGTGGGTCCAGGCGCCGATCAACAGTTCCGGATTGCCGCCGGCCTGGTGCGCCCGCTGCCACAGATCCAACACCCCCCCCAGGTGGGGATCGTGCCAGCCGCCGATCAGCAGCAGGGGACGCCGCAACAACGCTGGGGCCACCGGATGGATCCGCCAATCGCCGGGCCGGGCCGGATCCAGGCCGAGCCACCGCCCTCCCATCCCCCCAGGGTCATGGCGGACCAGCAGAGCGGGACCTTCCTCCAAAAAACGGCCGCTCTCCAGGCTGCGGCGAATCTCCCACCAGCCGGCTTCATCACCGCGGCGGCGGCAGGCGGCGGCGGCCAACTGCAGGGCCCAGGCCAGGCCCAGGCTCCACCAATGGGCACCCCCCGTACTCGCCCAGTGGAGACGCTCGTCCAGGCCGGCCATGGCGGGGGCCAGACAATCGGGCAGGGGATCGGGCAGGGGATCGTCCAAACCGGCTGGGGCAGGCTCATCAGCGGCGGCGATCAGCAGTTGGCTGAGCCCCTGATACGAAAAACCGTAGCTGCCCACCAGCCCATTGCCCAACGGCAGGCGTCGCGCCCAGCGCACCGCCGCGGCCCCATCGACGGCCTCCTGGCCGAAGCCCCTGAATTGGCCTTCGGAATCACCGCAGCCGCGCACGTCCTGCACCACGACCACAAAGCCCCGGTCGGCATACCAACTGGGGTGGGCGTAGGTGACGGTGGAAGCGATGGCCCGGCCGTAGGGCTGGCGCATCAACAGCACCGGCCAGGGTCCAGGTCCCTCCTCGGGGAACCAGAGACGGCCGGCCAGCAGGGCACCGTCGTCGGCCCGCATCGGGGCTTCCTGGGACCGGGCCACTCAGAACACGTCGGGGCAGTGCAAGCCGATCACATAGGTCGCAAGCACTTCGGCATCCACGGGCGAAAGTCCCTGGTTGCGGGCCACGCTGGCAATGGCCTGGGGGGAGGTGGCGGACTGGCCGCTGGCGTTGAGCTGCTTGAACTGGGCGCAAAGACTTTTAGCCAGGCCGGGGTTCTGCTTGACGCTTTCCAGCAGATTTGAAGCCGCCCGGGCGGGGGGCAGGGGGCCGCCAACTGGAGAGCCGCTTGTCGCCAGCAGAACCACGGCCACCCCGATCACCGGTGAAAAGCGAAACCTCAGCATCGAGAGGCAGGCCTGAACCATGGGGATGACCGTGCAAGCAAAGGGCTTGTCTTCCATTCCATGCATTCGCCCCCTCCCCCCCTGGCCCCCAGGGTCAGTTCCGCGAGCGACTGGCCTGGGCGCGGCCGATCCAAAGCCGCAGGGTGGCCATGGCCAGCAGGGGCACGCTGGGGCCGGTGAGGCGGCGTTGCAAGCGGTGCACCTGGTTGAGCAGGCGTTGGGGATCGGCCCCCCCCAGGGCCGCCGCCCCAGGGATGCCAGCGTGCAACAACAGGGACGCCTCCTCGGGGCGCAGGTGCAGGTCCCCGATCAGGCGAGCCTGGGCCCGCAGGCGCTTCAGTCGGGCCTCACTGGCTTGGCCAGGGGCGGCGAGCTGACGCAAGCGGGAGTCCTCCAGCGGGGCCAGCCCCCCCCAATCGCCGATCCCAGCGGCCATTAACACCCTCACTTCAGAGCGAAACTGATGTGGCACAGCCCCAAATCCTGGCTCGCCGCCGTCTGCTCTCATGGCACCAGGGTGATCGTCTGACGGGCCAGATCCCGCCGCGCTTCCGCCAGCACTTTGGGGGTTGAAAGGCCCTCAACGGCATTGTCAAAGCCCCGCAAACGAACGCGCACCACCCCATTGGGACTGACGCGGCCACTGGCCCGCAGATTGCGGGCCACCTGCTCGACCGTGGGGGCGAACGCTTCGGGGGCCAGATCGGCCGGGGCGGCGGCCACCACCAGATCGCCGCCGTTGTCGAAAACAATCGGCACCTGCACCGCCCCCGGCACGCTCACCCGGGGCACATAGCTGACCGCAAAGGCCAGGCAAGAGATCGCCAACAGGGCCGTGAAGCTAGTGACGCCAACTAACCGAAAACGGAACCCCCAGCGGCGGATGAAGGCGGCCACCGTCAAGGCCGCCAAAACGCCAGTGGCCGCGCCCAGCCAAAGGCCGGCCTGAAGAGAGGTGGGATCGGCAGCCATGGGGACTGGGCAAACGGCACAGGCCCCTTATATTGCGGCCGACCCAGGCGGTGACAGTTCAAGGTGGATGACCTTGCTGCCTGAGCCTTCGCCATCCAAGGGCTTGCGTTCGCCCCGCCGCTTCCCCGCTCGGCTGTTGCTGGCCTTGGTTTTGGCCGGCAGTGCGGTGGCAGCTCTGGCGCTGCTGGCCTGGATCGCGTCCGATCGGCTGCTGGCCGGGCTCTACGGCCACTGGCGACCCTGGATCGAACGTCAGGTGGGCAACGTCATGGGGCACCCGCTGCAGCTGGGTTCCTATAAGAGCTTTGGCCCTGGGGGGCTGGAGGTGGGTCCCAGCCGTTTCCTGCCTGGCAAGGGCGATGACTCCACCATCACTGTGCGCGGCGTCAGGGCCCGGGTACGGCCCCTGGCCAGCTGGCAGCAGCAAAGCCTCCAGCTGGAGCTGGATTTCATCGGCGCCGAAGTCGACCTGCGCCGCAACCGCCTGGGGCAGATCTGGAAACTGGGAACGGTGGCGCCGGGCCGCCGGCCCCCCAAGCTCAACCTGACCTTCCGGCTGCCGGAGCCGGCCAAGGTGCGCCTTTGGGGCTTCTCCCAGCCCAACCGGGGGCCCTTGCAGGCCCGGGTCCGCGGCCAGGCCAACCTCAACCTGCCGGCCAGTCGCATCGACGTGCGCGCCCGGCTGGAGTGGCCCCAGGATCCCGGCGCCCTGCTGCTTTTGGGCCAGGGCCAATGGGGTCAGGGCCAGCGTTGGCAGGGGGATTTCACGGCCCGGGGCCTGGCCCTACCCCCCCTCAGCCCGTTGTTGCCCCTGCCGCCCTCCTCCCGCCTGGCGGGATACGCCGATGGCCAGGTGCGGCTGAGCCTGCAGCAGGGGGTGGCCGGTTGTAGCGGCTTCCTGAAGGCCCAAGCTGTGCGCTGGCGAGCCAGCCCCAACGCCCCGGACCTGACCCTGGCGCCCCTGCCCCTGCGCTGCAATGACAAGCAGCTGGAGCTGGCCTCCAGTCGCTGGCGGTATCAGACCTGGGCAGGAACGATCGCCGGGCGGCTGACCCGCCAGCGACGCCTCGATCTGCTGGTGCAGGCCGAACCGCCCAAGGGTCTCGGCCTCGGCCCCTCGCCCCTGCTCGCCAGGCTGGGGGGCCAATTGGGCAAGGACGGACTGCTGGGGGCCAGCGTGCAGGCTCGGCGCGGCACATCCCGGCTCGATCTCAGCGGCTCGCTCGGCAGGGTGCTGAATCTGCAGGGCCCCTGGCAGGTGATTGCCAGCGACCTGCCGCCGCTGGCCCGCCTACCCGTCTGGCTGCGGCAACAGCCCCTGGCGGGGCGGCTGCAGCTGGGGGGACGACTGGCGGCCCCCTCCCTCAGCCTGGCGTCCGAACTGGCCGGCCAGCACCCCCTGCTGGGGAGCTGGAGCGCGGCGGTGGCCTGGCGGGATGGCCTGCTGCGGCTGGAAAGGCTGCGGGCCGAGGGACTGGAGGCCAGCGCCCAGCTGCCCCTGGACCTCAAGCCAGGCCGGGGGCTGGTGATGGGCGATCTGACCAGCCAGCTAAACCTGCGCCATTACCCCTTGGGCCGCCTCAGCTCCCTGGTGGGCACCAACCTGCAGGGCCATCTCGATGCCCAAGGCCCCATAACGGGCCCCCTCAACCTGCTGGCGGCCGATCTGCAACTCCGGCTGCAGCAACCGGGCGCCGGCCCCTTGGCCCTGAGGGAAACCTGGAGCGGCCGTTTCCAGGGACTGGTGGGCAGCGGCAGCCAGAAGGCTCGCTCCGGCGGCAAGCTGCAGCTGGTGGCCGCGGCCCCGGCCCCCCCCGGGCGGCTTGACACCTGGCTGGATGCCAAATGGCATCCCGTGCGGATCCAGCTGGATCGGGGCGGCGGGCAGCTCAGCTTGAAGGGGCGACCCAGCCACTACGACTGGCAGGCCAAGGGCCTCTCCCTCCAGGGTCTGGCCCTGACCCTGGCCCCGAATCAGCCGCTGCGAAACCTGCAGGGGCGACTGGGGGGCCGGGGCGTGCTCGAACTGCAACCGCTCTCAGTTACCGGGACGGCGCAGATCGAGCAGCCTGGCTTCCTCGGCCTGGCCGCCCGTCAGCTGCGGGCCAGCTTTGCTTACAACCGCAACCGCTACAAACTGCGGGCCGATCTCGTGCCCCTTACCGCCGGGCGCCTGCGGGTCGACCTGAAGGGCCGGCCCAATGGACCGCTCCAGTCCCATTGGGTAGCACGGGGTCTGGATGCGGGGCTGCTGCGCCAACTGGCGATCACCTGGGATCTGGCGCGGGGCCCCATCCCCAAGTCCATGTCCATCGGCCAGGCCAGCGATCTGGGCAGCCTGGTGTGGGACATCCTGGGCCCCAGCATCGATCAGCAATTGGAGGCCCTGGCACGGGCAGAGGCCCTGGCAAACCAGCGTCAGGCCGACCTGCGACGCCTGAATCGCCAGGAGCTGCTGGCCCGACTGCAAACCAGCCTGGACGCCGACCTGCGCCTCAGCGGTCCGGACCCGGGCCGGCTGCGGGCCCAACTGGAGGCGAGGGGTCACATTTGGTTGGGCCAGCGCGACCGCGACTACGCCCTGGGCAGCGAGCCATTGACCTTCCGTCTCGACGGTCCCCTGCGGGGCGGCGAAGGTCATTTCGAGCTGGCGGGTCTGACCCTGGGACTGCTGGGCCTGCTGGCCCCGGTGCCCCGGGGCCTGAGCGGCGGCCTGGGCCTCAAGGGCACCTACCGACTGGGAGGGGCCCATCCCGAATTGGTGGTGGACCTGGCCCTGGATCAGGCCCGGATTGGTCCCCAACCCATCACCCTGGAGCGGGGCCGGATTCAGCTGCGGCAAGCCAATGTCCAGCTGGACCTGGCCCTGCGGGCCCAGGGCGCCCAAAGCAACGTCGCCCTCGTGGGTCAGATCCCCCTGAACCCCAACCAGAGCGGGCTGGAACTCCGACTGACCAGCCGGGGCGACGGCCTGACCTTCCTCTCCGCCTTGGCCGGCTCCGCCCTTGAATGGCAGCAGGGCAGTGCCGACCTGCGGCTGCTGGTGCGCGGCAGCCTCAATGAGCCGATCGCCAACGGTTTTGTGAGGCTGCGCCGGGGCCAGTGCCGCTTCCTTGGCCAGAAACTCGAGAAGG
>Ga0209298_10002110_pt1 | contig 12489 bp, 20 predicted proteins | sample S_140806_EF_Meta_FD_187325 | JGI IMG/M metagenome (GOLD analysis project Ga0209298, IMG submission 187325) | Freshwater microbial communities from Lake Simoncouche, Canada to study carbon cycling - S_140806_EF_MetaG (SPAdes) (version 2) | ecosystem: Environmental > Aquatic > Freshwater > Lake ...
ACACATCCGTGAGCCACTGCAATAGATTGCCAGCCCTCGACTCGCACATACTTCTTGTCGCCTTTGCCGATCTGCTGGGCTGTCTCCATTACGATTGCCCTACACACGCCAGCTACATCCGTAGCTTGTCGCATATAGTTTTGCACTCCGTTGGAGTGGCCTAGGCCGTGGTCATTCTTTAATACTATCTGTTCATTCATTTGGTTGTTTCTCCTTGGTTAGTAATTGTGGTTGTATTCTTTATATACCCCAAAGCCCTCTGCATTTTCTCTGGCGTTTGTGGGCAAATTGAGAAAGGATAAATCCTTTTTCTCATCGTGTTCACGATCTGATATTGATTCAGACTTTGCTTTGTTTTCTTTTGTTTTCTTTTCTTTCATTTGGTTGTCCTTTCGTTTATGGTTTTTATTATCGGGGAAAGCCACTTGGCCGATATGTCGTGGGATGGAACTCGGAAAACTAGGATGCCCATTGTTGCGGCAAGATTATATTTCTCCATATCATTTAAGAACCCGGTTGGCCTCGTGTGTCTGCCCCTGCTCCACACCCCGCCCTCTAGTTCGATGGCGATGCCAGAGGTTAAGAAGTCTAAATAATAATCAAATCGAAACCTTCTGCCCTCGGCGAACTTGTATTCCTTCTTTAACTCCCCACCCCCAAGACTTCTCCAAAGAAGCTCGAATTTGGCTGATGGGGATAACTTCATTAGTTACGCCCCGCCCACTTGTCTGATGTAATCAGATCGGGTTTGGTTTTGCTTTCGGCTATAATCTTATCGAGCCGATCTAGGTCGGCGGCCACGGACAAATAAAATCTGCGTCTCTCGTAATTTTGTTGGTCGATGTGTTGGCCTAGAAGGTAAAGCCCACGGACAATGACTAGCCCTACAAAGATTACAATGCCAAGTATCACGAGCGAATCCTTTCCTTCTGCCATTCGTAGGAACAATAGGATGGCTTGGTAATAAATGGGTATTTGCCATCGTTGAGAGATTTCATGACAAAGCCTTCCCAGATTGTCTCGCCAGCTTTGTTGTTTTGAAACTCCATCTCTTCCCAGATTGATTTAATCTTAGAGTGAGTTAAACGAACAAAGCGGAGGAGTTTATTATCTGGCACATCGAATGTCACGGCCTCCAAGTGTTCGATCTCCTTCATCCTCTCGGCATAAGGCTTGGGGTTAGCGGGATCGAATGCGTCCATAACTATTATCGTTCCTTTACCAGTCTTGGTTCGCATTCCCATAATCTCGCAATCAATATAGGGGGCTTTGATGCCAGCATTGGAAAGACGCTCAACCATTAGATTATGGTTGGATGCAATCTTTCCGTAGCGATTATATCCGATGCCAGTCTTTTGATGAAATAAACCTCGCCAGCCATTAGCCTTGCCTTCAATAGATGTATCTTTTGAAAACTCTGTGTGGCTCGCTGGGACAGCAGAGGGTTGTGGCCTTGCTGGGAGTGGGAAGGATGTCATTGTTCGTTTGTAGAGGATTTCGTTTAGTTATAGCAAGACTTATTTTAGGAGTTGCTCAACTATGAAAAGGGTTGAGCCAGCACCTACGACTAGTCCGATGATATAGGCTATGAGGATTTTGGTCATTTAGTTGTTCCTTTCTGGTTAGAAGGTTCTGCTGTCTGGACTCTTCGCCAATTCGTGTAGCAACCAATCATAGGTGTGCCACTCTCCATTTGCGAAAGCGTTTTGCTCTGCCTCGGTCTGACCCTCACCAGACAACTCCGGGTCATACTTCTTGTTCTCTGCCTTCTCCCGAAGTTCCCAGAGGAGGCTTATGAAGTCCTCCTTGGTCTGGCAAGATTGGCTGAACTTTCTTTTCTGCCTTGGCTTTTCAATTATTTGCATAGGATTTCTTTCTTGGTTGGGGGTTACTGGCTGATGTGTTTGGTTGCAAGTTTCTGGGCAACTTGCAAGGCGGTGGGGGCTTCGTAGTAAATGCCATCGAAGAAGGCATAAAAAACTTTCTTACCCTTGCGGCAAAGCTCTCCGATTGGCGATGGAGTTTTGTCGTTAGGGTTAAGAAAATCCTCTACGAGGTTATCAAACTTCTGTGAGTGACGCAGGGTGGTTGTTGTTGTTTGCATATTCACACACTATCACACCCCCACAACTTGTCTACTCTTTTTTTATACTTTTTTAACGATTGTTTGTAAGTACCTATAAACACGCTACTTACTAGGGAGCATTTTATAGGCTTTTACCCATCTAAAGAATGTGTTTCCTTTTTTGCCTGAAATTACCACTTGAATTTTCCTAACCTCCAATTTCTTTTTATCGACTAGCTCACGAAGTATGCGGTCAATCGAGCTGGATTTCTTGTCCATCAATTTCATTATTTCTTCACGAGTCTTGAATCCCTCTGGGCGTGGAGGGCATTCTTTATTCCGAATGTGTTCTTCGAGAAGTTTCTGCCAAGGATTTCGTTGGTTCATATCAAAATGATTTTATGTTTGTGGGCAAATAAAACTTATTGCCCCTCTGCCGTGCTTGAAAGACATCGTGAGTTTTGTCTGGATAGATCACCCCATAAGCCCAGCCGTGTTGCCAGCGGAGTCTCCGCAGTTGGCCTCGATTGTATTCAGGAGTTTTGTTGCAAAGGCATCCAATGTTGTAACCAGTTCGAGGGTCGATGGAGACGCTTCTGAAATAATCAATGGCGTGGGTATGCCCAAAGATAACATCGCCGTAAGCGTCTGCGTGTTGCTTCCCGCTGTGCATGGCGTGGCCGTAGCCGTGAACGAATGAAAGCCCACCGCACTTGTAGATTCCTCCAACTGAATCATAGGGGAACATTCTCGCCTTTGTCTCTTTCATTATCTTCTCGATATTTTCTATCCCATCGTTGGCGTAGTCCCTTGCGATTCCGCTTCGGCTGTTCCTAGACATATCATAAATGCGTTCATCGTGATTGCCCCGGAGGAATATCCTTTCGTCCCCAAACTTAAAGAACTCTCGCAAGAACTCTTCCCCTGCATCCCAATCTTCTTGTAGGCTCGACGCTTGTTCTTCATCCCCTGCTCCCTTACGGATTGCTCGGAAGTCCCATAGATCGCCGATGCAAACAACCAGCCCACCATCGTGTCCAATATATTCTTTGGTAAATGCTAACAGAGCCTTAACTGACTGGGCATCTTGTTCGTCGCCGTGGATGTCTCCGCAAGCAACGAACTTAATTGGCTTCATAGCGGGGGTTTAGATTGTCCAGTTAAAGTTGTGTAAATTAAATTACAACACTCTCTTGCTCTTGGATTTGTCAATGTCTCATCCAAGCATCCATCCTTTGCTAATGCAAGAACTATGTGCATTTGTTGGCGTAAGCTCAAAAGATATGTTAATTGATCTGTTGCTTCCTCGATTGCATTTTCAACAAGACTAACCGATGGCATCTCCCATAGTTTCGTTCCACCGTGCTCCTCCACCCCGCGTTTATATTTCTTCTCAATACATTCCACGGCGGCCATTTGAATCGTGGACATATGGAGATCGTGTTTCTTGGTAAAGAGTTTTTCTTTTTTCTCCACGCTCTCGCTCGATGTCATCCCCTATCTGCTACTCCACGGCCTTTTATTGACTAGGGAAATCTTTTGTTTGTTCACCTCTTGTTTTTGTGGCGTTACCAATTCACGCCAACCAGAGATGTTGCTATCTTCTAAATGAGGTTGCTCCCAGTCCAATCCACGCAAGCCGTGTTTCTCTGCAATCTTGCGAGTGATTGAATAGCCCTGCTCATCGTCCCAAGAGGCCACTAGATCACCGCTTGGGGTTCGAGCTAGGGGGACATAGTCGATTGCGTGAGAGCCTTTACCAAGGTCAATGTGGAGCGATTGCGGGGGTATCCCACGAGCGTTTGTAACTTTCGTCCCCGGCTTCGTCCGTCCCTTGGCATATAGTTCTTCTTGTTCTTGAGGGGTGCGGGAGGAGCAGTAGATTAAAACTGGTATCTTCTTCGACATCAACTCGCCGTACCAAGCCCCCACCCTCTTCCCGAAACTTGGCTCTAGTTTGTCGATGTGTCCTCGTGATCGCTCAACGGCATCGGCTATCGTCATTTTTCAAGCCTCGACTTGCATCGTTCTGTTTCCTCCATTGATCGAGATAACGCTTTGAGCGTCTGGGCATACAACTCTCGGTATTCTTGGGGGCTTGCTTTTTGTCGGTCAAGTTTGTCCCATCGCATGATGAAGTCCGAGATCGATTCTTGGTGTGGCGTTTGGCCAATGTCGTAAGGGCGGGTCGTTACACACCCACAAAGAAAGCTAACGGCGATGAATCCAAGAATCCACTTCTGAATCCCGCAAGCGGCGGTTGTAAGCAATCTCATCATCGTCTCGCTCTTGCCTTGTCTTTGCTCTGTTCTTCAACCACCAAGTTAAAATTCCAACCACGCCAGCCAATAAGCCGAGGGTTGCTTCCCACATCTTTTACTTCCGTGAGAGATACTTGGAAATGAAGTCCACAATCTTTTGGAGCGTGGCCTCTGGTTCGTCGCCGGGGAACAAAGAAGCAACTGCGATAGCCGCCGTCAAGAGTGCGGTCAATGCTCCAAGCCAAGCAAACAAGTCTTGCGTCTGAACAAAGGAGAGGAGTTGGTTCATGCTAATGGGGGGAGTGTCAAGAGTGCTTATTCTGCAAGTCGATCATTATTGGCGGTAAGTGTTAATGATGTGCTTGCCGAATCTGGGGTAAAATAAGTTCCACCAATTTGTCCCGAAACAAATAAATTTGTACTATATTCTGTGTTATTTATTTTAATTATTGCCGCATTTGTTTTTATGACATATTGACCCTGTTGTTGTTTCGTTTCTGCATTAAAACCAAATTCGGTAGTATCAAAAGCCCCCGCTGTGCCAATTATTATATTAATATAAGGAAAATACTTTTTGTTTTTAATAATAATTCTGTTGCTTAATGTTAAAAATATAAACAAAAGTGCACTTGAAGATATATAAGTAGCTTGGTTAATAAGTATTCCGTCTGCATAATCCGTACCAGATGCAGAACCAGAAACAGCTTTTTCTCCATAAAACATTGATAATGGAGTTTGATCTGGGTTGCAGATCATTTGAGACATTTTTTCTGGCCATTTATAAATAGAGCTTTGTGTTGATGTAATAGTAGAGTTATTAACAGAAACACTCCCAGCCATATTTATAACACGGTGGATGCCAGAATCATCATAAGTAATAGTTTTTGCAGAAGTAAGGCTTGCACTTAATTGAAGCGTTTTGGCTTTCCAATAAAGAAACATCACATCTGCAAGACTCATTCCAAATGGGTAATCTGTTCCAGAGCCGGTCGGAATAGTTTCTGTATTTTTCTCTGGCTGAATACAGAAAGGGAATGGTTGCGGGTATAGAAATGCCATATAGGATTTCTTTAGGGCATTAGCCCACGAATTATTCTAAAACTCGCTTGGCCAAGCTAACTGTGGCTTGTGCCACAACTTGTTCATTTGTTCCGTCTGTTTCAAAAACTTCTAACAGAATATCTTTTTGAGTGGATGTGGATAAAATGGCATTAGCAGAGGCCACGGTAATGTTTAGATCGCCCTCAACTTGGGAAAGTTGCAGAGCCGTTGGAAGCGGTATTTGTGGGGCATCAAAAACAATCGTTGGCGTGTCTGAATATCCGTAGCCTTTGTTCGATACCAAGATGCTCTTTACAATTCCCCCGCATATTGTCGGCGTATTCAAAACCAAATCAGTACCAGTGCCGTCATTAACTTTGATTCCAATGGATTCGTTTTTATAGTAAGAGCCGCCGCAAGTTATCGTGATTGAGTTGATAATGTTTCCAAATGGAGTGGCCACGGAAACAATAGGAGCAGTTGTGTATCCGTAGCCTTGTTCCGTAACAATAAATGTTCCCCTAGTTGAGTCCTTTTGAAAAGCTACTTTTGGAGTCTTTCCGCCAGAAGGGGCGGCCTGAATGTTGCAATCATAAGTCCCATTGGCGTAACCCTGCCCTTGGGTTGTGGTTTGAATAAAGTTTATCACTCCTTGTGGCTGGTCTGGTGAAGGAGCAGTAACAGCGGGAGATGAGGAATAACCAAACCCGCCATCAACAATTTGAACGACATATCCATTTTGTGTGTTGGTTAATGTTAGAGAACAATTACCTCCAGTTGCGGGACTTGAATCTGTTTGTAGCAAATACGTCTTGTCGATTTGGTAGCCTTGTGGCTTGTTCGTTACTATTGCTCTCTCAACAATACCAGTTCGTAAATTAGGGGCTGGTGCAGTTACAATCGGGGCAGAGGTATACCCAGCCCCACCATCAAAAATAACAGCCCTTCCAACCCCATTCTCAATAATAAGTTTTATGTTTGCCGCAGTTCCTACGCTTGGGGATTGAATGGTGCAATCATATTGCCCATCACCATAGGCTTGTGGAATATTTGTTAGCCTTGCAGTGGTTACAATTCCACCAGTTGCTACAGGAAGGCTTGAAATAATTGCAGACGGAGGTTCGTAATAACCAAAACCGCCATCTCCAATTAAATATTGAGTTCCAAACCTTCCGGGTCGAGTTACTACTGTTGCTGGATAAGACAATAGAGTATTTAATAAAACCCCATAAGTTACAGAAACAGTAACCGCAGTGGCACTTTCAATCAATACTTGTTGTGGAATAACTGAATAAAGCTCTTGAAGTTCTAGTCTGGTATTAGGTGTAAAGCTAGTGTAAGAATAATTTTCTCCATAATCAGCTATTTCAATAGACGGCTCATAAATCCCGCCTCCCCTATTTACTAAATAATTATCATAATATACATTATAATCTGGGTTTATTGCCGAAGTTGATATCTTAAAAAGTGCTGGCTTACCATAATATGACGTAACAACAGCTCCATACATAACATCAGAAAAACTTTGTTCAGGTGCTCCGGGGTATCCCTCAAGAAGTCTCCACGGACGCTCGTATGTCACATTACCAAAAGAATCAACTTTTTCTTTGTTTGTTATGTAAGAAAACACTGTATTATTGTTAGGGTTTCTAACCTCATAAAATGGGGGAATTGTTTCTGGAGTTGTCGGATTTGGATTAACTACGACTCCGGGTTTATTTAAGAAATCATACAGACCTCTAGCATTTGAGTCGCTCTGCACACCCCACACACCCGAAAAACCAGCAATAAAGGAGTTTCTTCCATATCCGGGGCGAGAGTATCTTACTGTATTACTAATCCAATCATATTTAACTGCAAGGCCACCATTTCTAATGTATGCTTGACCAGAAAAATCCGCTATAATTCTGAAAGGAGCAGAGGGATCAGAAGCAGTTACAACGGTAGAAAATTTTGAGGTAGAAACAAGGGCGGCGTCGTGGGTTACGGTTGGCGTGGACGTGTATCCATACCCACCAGAAGCTAAAGTAAGCTCCCAGATATTCTCTCTAACAGAGCTAATAAAAGCAGAGGGAGCCGATAGAAGTGCTGTTGTTGTTGTTCCGTTGGGAGGAGAAAAATTTACTGGAACAATAGGGGTGCTAACGGATGTGGTCGCATAAGCCCATAAAAATCTTTGTTTATTTTTTGCAACATATCCTAATTTATTTGTTACAAAAAGTTCATCAACTTGTTTTTCTGGTGTAAATAATGAAGCGGTTGGTGCAGAGGCATATCCAGACCCGCCAGACGTAAGATCGACAGATGTAATAATTCCGCCAGAAGCAACCGCATTGGCTGTTGCTGTAACCGTTCCAGCCGTTGCTCCACCGCCAGAAAAGGTTAAGGCAAAAGTTCCGTTTGGATAACCCAAACCTCTGTTTGTAATTCCGATTGTTGCAACAGAACCAGACAAAAAGGATGTGGTAAATTGTGCGGGTGCTACACTTGATAGCCCGGCTGTGATCACCAATACTACTGGGCGAGGGTCTCCGAATGGACTCAAATCAGGCTTACCGCTATTGTATCTGTCGCTTTTGACTGTGCGTGCATATCGTCGTGGGTCAGAAAAATAGTAACCAAGGATACTTGCTGGAGCAGTTTTAGGTTGAGAACTGAATGTAGAAACAAAAGAAGTGGAGGCAGAAATTCCGATAGTAATAGTTGCCGTAACTGCTGTGACTTGTGAAACATCTGCCCTAATAACTGCCGTAACTGCCGTGTAGTTTGAAAGCAGGGCAATCCCAGTGGCTTGTGTCGCACCAGCAGTAACAACTTGTGCCAATGCAGTAAATGCAACTGGTGGGGTTATTGAAACATCTATGCCATCGGCTAGTTTTGCAGAAGGTGTCCCAAGTCTAAATTTATATCTTGCGTCTGTGGATGGGGTGACAAGAGAGATTTTATTGTTTGCAATTTTTCTTACCGAAAGCCTTACTCTTTTTTGTTCATCGGAATAAAATGTTGGCTTATTGGTTGGGATTGTGCTATCACCATCCAAGAATCTCCCGCTAGATACATCCAAAAATAGCTCTTGAGCGTTCACTTTAGTCTATCCCCTTGTCAATTACTTGCCCAGAACTGTGATTGTGGCTGGTGTTCCGTTGGAACAGACCGTAAGAGTTATCTCTCGATAGCCACCGCCACCAGCCCCAACATTTACCCCAGCCGTTGCAGAAATAACATAACTGCCATCAGTAACCTTAATAATGATATTGTCGCCAGCTATGGGCGTGCGTTGCTTAACTGCCGCCTCCATATCGTGCAGATAGGTTTTAGTAATAATTCCATTATCAGCCAACACTGGCACTTTAACAAAGGATGTCCCAGTTCCGCTTCTCATAATGCACTTTGCATTTGTCCTTTTGTGGCCGAAGCTCGCACCCTAAATAACCCGCCGGCCTTCTCCACAGAAGAACCGACAACATTAATAATGTTTTCGTCGATTGCAAAACCATAAACAGGATATTGAACTGTGCCAACTGGTGCTAATGTGGCTGGCTTATTTCGAATAATTTGCACCTTCAAATTAGACACAAATGCTTTCGCCTTGTTCTGCACGTCTGTAACATCTTCGCCCTGACTATTGGTTGTAATTGTTGCCGTAGGGGATAGCCATTCGCAAATGTAATTGATGGCAATATCTTGAGCTGGGGTTTGCACAAATCCACTCACAATCTCTTTTTGATACTGGTAGCTTGTTTCGAGTATATAAAGGGAATTATCACCAGTCCCGCCTTCTGCTGATACTTCTAGCCTATAAAGTCCAGTGCTAGTATCTCCCGCTATGTGGCTCATATTTCTGCGAACAACGCGGAAGTTTCCGGGCGGTTGGTCTGGCACTCCATTTACAACTTGATCCAAGGAAAAGTTTGAGTTTAACGCTGAAAACAAGCCAACAATAGAAAATTGAAAAGTTGAAATCCCATCACGTCCATTATCCGTTATAATGTCTGGCTCGTAATCAAATGAAGTAATATTGGAGATGATTGTGGCTGACATATTTTATCCTTATTGTGCGACGGCGGCTGGCAGTTTCTTTGTTAATTCTTGAATGGCTTTTAGCAGTTGTCCTTGCAAATCCATCCCTCCCCTATCCCCAGCCTTTTCTGCGGCTATTTGTTCGGCTGGTTTCCCAGTCTGACCGCTTATAAGTTTTTCAGCAAGGCTGGGAGTTTGCCCTGCGACTTGTTGTGTGGCGACCCTATTCATTACATCTTGCTTGGTAAGTGGCGGCAATCCTTGAGCTTTTCTTTGCACGTTTTCGGCGTTCTTAATGTCCTCAAATACCTTCTCTTGTGTTCTAAAATCTTCTGCCGTAGTCGATCTTGCCCTTGCCTTTTGTGCTGTTTCTAGGGTTTGTCGTCCAGCCCTGCTTGCTCCTAGCAATCCACCTCCTGCTTGCTGTGCTTGTTTGAAGCTCTTGGCCTCTTGATCTTTTTGGGCTTTTACAATGTTATATTCTAGCTGTGCTTTCTTCACCCTATTATCAGCGAGCATATCCAAGGTCTTGTCGATTGCTTCTTGGTTTTTCTTTGCCCCGGTAATTGCTTCCAACTCTTTTAGCTGGTTTTGAAGTGCAATCGTTGTTGTGTCTAGCGTCCTCAACTCCTCTTCGGCAAGAAGAACATTCTCATCCAATGCATCGCCTTTAAGTGTTGCCAACTTAACATCAATCTTGTTGATAGCTGATATTCTTTCGAGTGCTTTAATGGAGTTTTCTGTTCCTTTTAGAATATCCCTTTCCTTGATACGAGCCTTAACAATTTCTTCTTGAATAATTAAATTGTTCTGTGCGTCTTGAAGTGCTTGCTCTGTTCCGCTAACTCCAAGATCGAGTCCAGTTAGTTTTTCGAGTCCTTTTACAACTCCTCCCAATCTTCCAAAAAGAGTGATTTTATTACGCAAAGACTCAATCGTGTCCTCTGTCTTTTCTAGTCCTTGTTGGGCTTGTTCAACCGATGTGCTTTTGAATGATGTTTCAAATGCTCCCGCTAGGGCTTTTTGTGATTCGTAATAATCCGTTGAGGCTTGTTTGATGGTTTCGCCAAACTTATTGATTGAGCCAAGAATGGCCGCCCCAAACAAACCGCCAGCCCCCAGCCTAGACAAAGCCCCAAGGGATGTCCCAGCTCGACCAGCGTTAAGGCCAAGGGATAGAAGGCTTTTGCCTAGTCGTTCTGTGCTTCCACCAGCCCTCTTAAAAGTCTCTGATGTGCGTGTGGCTTCTCTCTGAATCTCTTTTAACGCAATCGTCCCCTTGCGTCCGTCAATCACTACCTCCCCTTCTAACTTAAAGGCCATATTATCTCTTGAGCTTGTTAAGCCTCTCTTGCTCCTTGCGTTCTATATATGTTTTCATATCTTGTTCTTCCAGTCGGAAGGCAAGCCGAAGGGGGGCAACTCCAATCTTATCAACAGCATTGGCCGTGTTTGCAAATATGGTCTTAATAAAGTCCCCCGCCCTTTGTGCTGGAACGGCATATCCCTTTCCAGCAGAAGTTTTTGTGGATGGTTCTTTCTTGATATCAGTTTTTGTATTTCTTACCCCTTGCTGTTTATACCTATTCAATGCGGGCAACCAGCCAGCAACAATATAACCACAAGAACGCCTAACAGATTTTACAAAACCATCATACCTTTGTCCCATTTCTTTGCCACCCAATCCTCCGCCCCTCAATTTCGGAGGCAGACTTTGTGGCCTATTCTTTCTCCTCCAATTAAATATCTTAAACCCTGCCGGTGTTCCTTTGTAGAAGTCCCGATTTCTTTTGGCCTTTGTCTCCCTGCCAGCACCACCCTTTAGCCTTCTGACTTGTTGGATTGCACCAAGCTCCCTAACCACTCTTTCTGGGCTTGTTCTTTTTGTGTATTGCATCGCCTTCATAATAATGTTGGCGGCTCGCCTATTAACTTCTGTTAGAAAATCAACATTACGCAACTCAATATACTTATCGATGGTTCTATTAAAATCCTTGGTATCTAGCTTAAAGTATGTAAGCCCCATAACCTAGTTATTTGCTATCAAATATCCTTGCACAATAAGGCTCACGGTTTGTGTTCCACTATTTACCTTAAATTGCCATTGAATATCTGATTTTTGTAATTGAATTTGAGGCACAATCCTTTGAACAGCAAAATTTTCAAGCCAAGTAGTCTGTAAAAGGGTGTATGTTGTTGGAGTTGGGGATGCGTTTGGTGTTACCTTCACATTAAATGTGATATAATTTGATGCACCAGCATCACCGCTAAAACAATTTACAGAATATACAAAGAATGTAAATCCGCTTGGAACGGTATATATACCAGTCTGCGTTTTCCCAATCGTTGCGTTAATTTGAGAATATGTTACAGCACTGCTTTTGGCTGTAATAATTCCAGAGTTGGATGTTTGACCAGAACCCGGTGCGGTCATAGTCATGCCATTTATTCTTAAAAATGAATTGGTTGTTGCAACTGGTGTAGTCCCATTAAGAGTAACAGATTCGTTTATTTGATTCCAATTTGAATCGAGACCATTGATTGCCACAACTGCATTAACATCATAGGTTGCCGTGCTAACCATAGACATTGTGATAGCTGATGATGGAAAAGAAAAGGCTACCGGCAGACCATCCCAAAGAGTTTTGTTTTGAGTGGTTACATTATCACTAAAAGCAAAAATGCTAATTGGAAGTGCGTCTGCCGTGCTATTTTTAGATGCCCAAGTTTTCCAATCTAATGCGAGAAGATGATTTAATGATAAGGCCATACTTGTTATTTATCGTCAAGAATATCATCAATTACATTAACTGCGTTAGAGTTGTGCCTTCTAACATCAATTCCACGATTAACAAGCATAGCGTGTTCTAGCTGAACAAGTTGCACCTCTGCCATCTCCCAAATCACTTGCTCTGCTGTCCACCCAAACTCCTTTGCAAATAGCCAGACGGACGAAGCGACCCCGGCTGGCTGAATTATTTTGGGGAGTCGTTTCCTCCGCTGGTCTGTACCCTAGCCTCTGCAAGTTCCGCAAAGATTTCGTCCACAATCTTTACGCCATCCATAAAGTCTTGTTCGGTGAAATTGTCCGACCAATTTAGT
>Ga0209298_10002114_pt1 | contig 12485 bp, 19 predicted proteins | sample S_140806_EF_Meta_FD_187325 | JGI IMG/M metagenome (GOLD analysis project Ga0209298, IMG submission 187325) | Freshwater microbial communities from Lake Simoncouche, Canada to study carbon cycling - S_140806_EF_MetaG (SPAdes) (version 2) | ecosystem: Environmental > Aquatic > Freshwater > Lake ...
GACACAGGCTCGACTGGAGCGACTGGTGCTAAAGGTGACAAAGGCGATACAGGCAATACGGGTGCGACTGGTGCAACAGGTCAGGGTTACACAGCTCGGGGCGTTTATGCAGGTGGCACAGCTTATGTGCCTTATGATGTTGTGTTCTTTGGTGGTAATTCTTACCGTTGTAAAGCAAATACCACAGGCAATACTCCAACTAATACAACTTATTGGGAATACTTAACACTTGGATACAGTGCTCAGGGTGCTTATTCATCAGGCACAACTTACAACCAGGGCGACACTGTTTCTTTCAATGGTGGCAGTTATTACTGCTTTAACAATGGCACAACTGGCATCACACCAACCAATACCACCTATTGGCAAGTAATTGGTGCTAAAGGTGACACAGGCTCGACTGGACCAACTGGACCAATGGGAGTTAGTTACGCTCAGCAAGTCACATCGACTGTCACAGGCAATGGAACTACACAGGCTCCAATGTTTCCTAGTGGCTCACAAGCTATTACACTTGCTGCAGATACCGCCTATTACTTTGAGGCTTATGTTCACATTGCCCGAGCTGCTAGTGCTGGCAGTAGTGCTGTAGTCGGTCTATCTTTTAGTCAAACACAGCAGAATTTGTATTGGCAGGGCACAGCAACCAGTGTTTCTGGTACTGGTGCAACTTTTCAAGGTTCATTGAGTGGCACTGGAACGACATTGACGTTAGGTACAAGCAATACTGGAACAAACCAATTACACATCAGATACTCAGGTTTCTTTGAGTCAAATGCAACAACGGGCGGAACACTTACACCGACATTTGCTCAAAATGCAACTCCATCATCTGGAAATCCAAGTGTCCAAGCTGGCAGTTATTTTAGGCTAATTCCATACTCAAGTGCCTACCCAATCATCTCTGGTACTTGGTCATGAGTGTTTGTCGCTCTGGTTGCCCGACACAAGATCATGAGTCTTATGGTGACTGTTTGCAAGATGCCAACATCGGTATAGACAAAACATCATTACAAGTTAAATAAAACGCCCAAACCATTACAAATACACATAAATAATTTCTGTTTAGAACATGTGTTCGATAGTATGACAGTGTGGGGTTACTCAATGCGATGCGTATAAATAACTCTGCTTACGTCATGCCCGAATTAGAAGTCACAGCTGCCATTGCGGAAATGTATCCCGTAAACCCTATGAACCTGGGCTACACACCAGACATGGGGTATTTGCAACCAATCTCTAGACGAGCTGCCATGACTGTTCCAGCAGTAGCCCGAGCCCGTAACATCATCGCTGGCACTATCGCATCACTTGAAATGTGCACTTACAGCGAAATGACCGAAGCAAAATTACCTAACCGCCCAATCATCAAACAGCCTGACCCCAGCCTTGCTCGCAATACGACAACCTGCTGGACTATTGACGATTTAATCTTTTATGGCGTTGCATACTGGCAAATCTTGGCAACATCCCCGGAGGATGGCCGAGTCACACAAGCTAGGCGTATAGATCCATTACGGGTAAATACTCGGACAGACTCAACAGGCGTTCGTATTTTGTCGTACACAATCGATGGTGTCGATGTACCGATGCAGGGCGTAAATTCACTAATTATTTTTTGGGGTCCAGATGAGGGCGTACTCGCTCGAGCATCCCGAACCATTAACGCCGCTATCGAACTCGAGGCTGCAGCATTGCGTATGGCTCAGGAGCCAGTGCCACAGATGGTGCTCCGTAATGAAGGCATGAACCTACCACCAGACCAAAAAGAAGCATTGCTGACCGCTTTTAAGTCTGCTCGCCGTACTCGCTCAACTGCCTATGTTGAGGGTCCAATCAATCTTGAGGTTGTAGGTCTGGACTCTGCACAGATGCAACTGACAGAGGCTCGAGCCTACACAGCATCAGAAATTGCCCGAGTAATGAACATCCCAGCCTGGTACATTAATGCCGAAAGTGCGACTAGCACCTACAGCAATGTGTCAGCTGAACGCCGTTCATTGCTTGATTTCTCACTACGCCCATACCTTGACTCGTTCGAGAGCCGCCTAAGCATGGATGACATTACACCTCGAGGACAGTATGTCGAAGTTGAGATGGATGATTTCTTACGAGGCAACCCAACAGAACGAGTCGATGTAATCGTCAAACTCTTAGACTCAGGCATCATCAACATTGATGAAGCCCGAGCAATGGAAGATCTAGCACCAAGAGGAAACCCAACAAATGACGCTTAATCTAACTTTCGCTGCACACATCACTGGTGCAAATGAAGCAACCCGACAAATCTCAGGCATTGTTGTACCGTTCGGCAAGACAGGCAACACCAGTGCTGGACCAGTAATCTTTGAGGTTGGATCTATTAGGAATCCAGACCCAAAGCCAGTCAAATTTTTATTACAACATGATGCGATGCGACCAATCGGCAAAGCAATCGAGTTTCAGGTGACCCCGGGGGGTATCACTGGAACGTTCAAAGTTTCCAACACAACAGCAGGCTCTGACGCTTTAGTCGAAGCAGCTGACGGTCTACGAGATGGACTTAGTGTTGGTGCACAAATCGACAAATACACAATCCAAGATGGAGTAATGAGAGTTACTGCAGCCAAGATTGTTGAAGTGTCGTTAGTCCATGCCCCAGCATTTAGTGATGCTGTGGTTACAGATGTGGCTGCATCCGAAGCGGAGGCAGACCCAGACACAATCCAAGAGGAGGAACAAGTGTCAGAACAACCAATCGCAACACCAGAGGTTGAGGTTGAAGCCGCCGCTGCTCCAGTAGTACAGGCATCAAGCCCAATCCAGACCGCACCTCGCCTAAACATCACTGCTGCAGGCTACCTAGAAGCAAGCATTAAGCAGATGACAGGCGATGAGGATGCCCGAGCATACGTTCGAGCTGCCGATGATTCGACTTCAACGAACACAGGTCTTACACTCCCACAACATTTGCAGGAGTTTTACACAAACACCATCGCAGACCGCCCAGCAATTAACGCTGTATCCCGTCAGGCACTTGTTTCATCAGGCATGAGCTTTACTGTTCCAAACTTGGGCACTGCACCAACTGTTGCATCAACATCAGAGGGTTCAGCACCATCCGAAACAGGCATGACCAGCACCTACCTAACAGGCACTGTCGTTAAGTACGCAGGCATGAACGATGTTTCATGGGAACTCATTGACCGTTCATCACCAGAGTTTTACACCGAATTGTTAAACCAAATGGGCAATGCTTACGCAAAGGCTACTGACTCAGCAGTGCTAACCGCTCTAGCATCAGGCACACAGGCTGCAACAACCGCTGCAACTGCCGCAGGTTTCATCTCATACGTTGGAACCGAGTCAGCTGCATGTTTCGCTGGTTCCAAGAAAAAGGCTCGCAACGTAGTTATCAACACCGACTGGTGGGGAACTCTACTAGGTGCAACTGACTCATCAGGTCGCCCACTGTTCACTGCATCAAACGTACAGAACAACCCGGGCGTTCTTTCAGGTCAAAGCATCGATGGAAACATCATGGGTCTAAATGTTTATGTAGATCCATACAACTCAGTAAGCACCAAGATTGATGACTCAGCGTTCATCATCGCTCCAGAAGCCATCACTTGGTACGAAGCACCTACAACTCGCCTACAGGTTCAGTTAATCGAAACTGGTCAGGTTCGAGTCGGTGTCTACGGTTACGGCTGTGCACTACTTAAGGATGCAACGGGCGTTCGCCGTTTCAACTTAACCTAACCAGACTGGGGTAGCCCTGCCACTGCTGTTCCCAGGGCTACTCCTTCCACTTGAGGACCTGTTATGAGCAAAATCGACATAGACGAGCTGCGTACAACGCTGGGCGTTGGAACGCTCTACCCTGACTCGACTTTGCAACAGGTTGCCGATGCTGCCGAAGAATTAATTGACGGCCTGCTTGACTACAATCGAGCCTCCATAGCATCAGCACAACTCTCAAACAATGTGGTGACGTTCTACACTGCTGACCGTAACTCGTTATCTATCGGTGACTCAGTTACGGTCAGTGGTCTAGACGCAACTTTTAATGGCACTTTTACAATTGTAAGTCGGGATGATTTCTTTTTTACAGCTGCTAAAACTGCAGCGAACACTGAACTAAAACGATACAAGCCATTTGGCAAAGTGATCTTGGTTTCTCAAGCCTTAATTTACGACAGCGTACCATCCGTTAGAGAGGCGGCACTCGCTGTGGCTATCGAGATTTTCCAGCAACGCACAGCACCAGGTGGCACTATTCAGGCAGTAGATTTCACTCCTGGACCACATCGTTTAGGTCAAGCACTGCTAACCCGAGTACGGGGTCTATTAGCCCCATACATGGACATGGGAGGATTTGTAGGATGAGCCTAACCGAAACTAGGCAAGACCTCGCAGAAGCCCTAGCAGACCCCTCATACTCTGTGTATGCGTTCCCTAATGAGGTTATGTATGCACCTGCCATTGTTCTTGTGCCTGGTTCGCCGTATGTGCTCTGGCAAACCCCAACAAGATTTGCAGCCCGATTTACTTTAACCCTGATGGTTCCAAATAACGACAATCAGGGAGCCCTAGTCAATCTTGAGAAAATGATTGAAACTGTTGCAGCTCTAATCCCGGACTATGTAACTGTTGGCGATTTCTCACAACCTACCTCAAATGAAGTCGGTTCAACCGAATACCTTACAACCGACATCGAACTCGATGTCACAATTAACTAGGAGGGTGCTCTAATGGCACTTAAATACGTCACAGGTCGAGATCTAAACTTGACCATCAACTCGGTGTCATACACCAGCGTAGCTAGTGGAGTTACCCTTACACTAGAAACAAATCAGCAGGTGCTTGAAGTAATTTCAGGTCGTAAGTATGTAACCATTGACCGCACAGCCACACTAACCGCTGAACTGTACCAGGACTGGGGCTCAACCTCACCTGCATCAGTTTGTGAAGTGTTGTGGGATGCAACCAAGACTGCACCAGATACGACCATCGCATTTAGTTTTACAGCTAATGGTGAAGTATTTACAGGTAACCTTTACCCTAATTTCCCAGTTATCGGTGGCAATGCTACGGATGCTCTAACTGCATCAGTATCGTTTGTTGTTGATAGTGGCTCAGTAACACATGCCTAATTAGCAGAAAGCAGGAACAGTGAAAGTCAAATTAACAAACAATAAAACTGAATACATAGTCAATCTGGACCAAACTTGGGTGTGGGTGAGGCTCGAGGATGACCTCGGGCTCACCGTCACCGAAGCACAAGACAAGATGGGCAAAGGTAGTACCAAGATCATTACCTATGCCATCTGGTTAGCCTCAGACTCGGATACCCCATACAAAGAGTGGGTAAAGAAGCTCGAAACATTTGAGGTGGTCGAGGATGACCCAAAAGACTTACAGTCGGAACCCTTAGACGGGATTTAATACGTCTAGCAGTTACCACTGGAATACCGCTACAAGACTTGCTCACTTGGACTATGAGTGATGTAAGCATGGCATGGGAGGTGCTTGCAGATGAGTGAAAATGCTCGCATAAAAATAGACATGCAGATGGACCATTCTGATAAGCAAATGCTGTTCAAAGCTTTTAAGGTTATGCCTAAAGAGGCTCAAGATGTTTTAAGGGTAGAAACTCAAAAACTCGTTGGGTCACTAGCTGAGGAAATGAAACGCAAAGCGGCTACAGCACCAAACCCTGCTCAGGCAATGTTGCTTGCCAGATCTATCAAAGCAAACAAAGACCGAGTGCCTAGTATCACTGTTGGTGGTGCTCGCAAGATACCTGTACAGCGTAAAAAGACTCCAGGTAGTCCACAGCCTATGCAGTCGGATTTTTTGTTTGGTGCTGAGTTTGGTGTCAGGGATGGTGGTCCCGGTACGTTCAAACAGGGTGGGCGTAAGTTTGCTCACTATTCAGGGCGTATGGGTCGGGGTTCTCGAGGTTATTTTATTTTCCCAACGCTTCGCAAAAATCAAGAGCGTATCCGCCGAGAATACCTTGCCACTGTTTACAAATTATTAAATAAAAGATGGGGTAAAAATGGCTAACATACGCACACTCAAACTTAATCTGCTTGCAGATACAACGGATTTTGCTAAGGGTATTGGGAAAGCCTCTGGACAGACCGATAGTTTTTCCAAAAACATTGCCAGAAACATGAAAATAGCGACAACTGCTGCGGCTGGATTTGCTATTGCTTTTGGTGTTTCATCAGTTAAAGCCGCTCTTGAGGATGAAAAAGCACAGCGAAAACTGGCAGTAGCTTTGAAAAATACGGTTGGGGCTACAAAAAAACAAATAGCACAACAAGAACAATTTATTGCCAACACTCAGAAACAATACGGCGTTCTCGATGATAAATTACGCCCAGCGTTTCAACGTTTAGTCAGTGCAACTAAGGACACTAACAAGGCTCAAGATCTGTTAAATCTATCGCTAGACATAAGTACAGCGACTGGGAAAGATTTAGAAAGTGTGGCAAACAGTGTAGCCAAAGGGTATAACGGGAATTTTACTGCAATTCAGCGTTTAGGTATTGGTATTAGTAAGGCCACTATCGACAGCAAAGATTTTACTAAGGTCCAAAAAGAGGCTGCAAAAATTACTGGCGGTCAGGCTGCCGCAGCAGCTGAAACTCTTGAGGGCAAAATTACCGCTTTCAAAATTGCAATGGATGAGTCGAAAGAAACCATTGGAAATGCAATTATTAAGGGTTTTCAACCATTGGCTGAAAAATGGTTGCCTCAAGTATCAACTGGGGTTGAGCATTTTATAGATGGACTTTTAGGTCAAGATAATGCTGGTGGATTAAATGGTGCTTTCAAAGATAATCAAGCATCCGTCTACAAACTCGGTCAAGACATTGCATCATTTTTCAAAACATTAAAAGACAATGAGGAATTACTCAAGCGTATTGCAACAGTTATTGGGGCAATCTTTATTGGGGCTAAAGCCAGTGCAGCGGCAAGTGCAATGGGAGCAGCAATTAAAACTTTAATTCCAGCGTTTAGATCAGTTACAGTGGCTGCAGGAACAACTGCTGCAGCTGAAGCAGCGGCAACTGGTGGAGCATCACTAGCAGTGGCAGCCCCAGCAATTCTTGGTATTGCAACTGCTTTGAGTCTTGGTTCACTTGTGGCTCTATACACATGGAAAAACAAGCCTAAAGATTATTCAAAAGATTTTAAGTCAGCGATGGAGCCTGGCAGTGGCGTATCTGTGGCAAAGTCCACAGCTGAGGATTTGGCAAGGATTAATAACTCGACAGGGTTTGAGGGTCCAGCAGGCACACACAAGATTGTGGGCGGTATTGACTATTACTGGGATAGCGTTAAACGGAAATGGTATTCAGCGGACATTGCAGGTAATCGAGATTACTCGGTACAGCCTAAAAGCATTACGGGACCAAGTAATTTTAGGGCTCGCAACTCGAGCATGGGTGGCAGTCCAGTAATTATTAACCTCAATGGCATTGTTGATGGTGAGTCTGCTCGCCGTAGCATCGAACGAGCATTACAGCAATCAAGTATCCGCACTGGACCATTAAAACTCGATGGAGCCGCCATCTAATGGCTGACTATTTAACAATCAATGGTTATGGCGTAGATAACTATGCCATGATCACTAGCCTGAGCTGCACTCATGGTCGAAGCGACATTACCCAACAGCCATCACCAAGCACTTTTAGGGCATCTTTACAACTGACCCCGGGGGCAACGTTCCCAACATCGGTCACATTGGGCTCACAGGTATTGTGGCAGATTTACGACTCAACAGGCTATGACAATAAACGCATCATCTTTTATGGCTTTATCTCGGACATACAAACCAGCCTCCGATGGTCAGATGGTAATGGCATCTACTTTTACGAGATTACAGCTGTGGACAATTTAGCCACATTGAGCAACAAGACCACTTCATCGGGTTTTGCCAGAGGGTATGCAGGCACTCGTATTGCGGCTATCTTGACTGCTTTCGGTTACGACACATCAGGTATTACAACTCCAGGTGATTATGAACTCAAGGTGCACTCATCAGGCACTCTCGACAATGCCCTAGAATTGGCTCAGGCTGCCTCCCAATCATCTATGGGTGTTCTGTACTGTCAGCCAAACTCTAATGGTCGTATCAAGTACCAGACCTATTTAGATCGTAAATCGAACACCGAAATTACGCTGTCAATTGATGATGTTTTGGCAGGCGATTATGTGCTCTCAACATCAACTAACACTGTTGTAAATCAGGTTACTGTCAGTTATGGGTCTGGGGCACTTGGAACTACTTACAATGACACAACGAGCCAAGCAACTTATGGCGTACGCTCTGGTACTCGGGAAACTACCTTGCACAATGGAAGCGATGCAAATGCACAGGCTCAAATCTTGTTGGCATCCCGTAAAGCAGCCTCTATCGGTCTACGGTCACTAACCGTCAATACAGCAGTTATTAGCGATGCACTTAACTCAAGTCTCGCTCAGGTCGAGGTAGGCACTCGCATAGTTATATACGATCTACCAACACCAGAATTGCAATCGTTCGAGGGCTTTATTGAGGGCTACACATGGACCTCAGCCCGGGGGCAAAACATTATCCAAATGACCTTGAGCAACGCTGACGAACTTTACCCATACACTTTATGGAACGACTTAAACGGCACCGACACATGGAATACTTACGCACTAGCTACTACAACATGGAGTGATTTGACCTAATGGCAACTACAACTAATAACGGCTGGACTACGCCAAATGACACAGACCTAGTACGCAATGGTGCTAGTGCTATCCGTTCACTGGGTACAGCCATCGACAGCAGTCTGGGCAAGGCCTCATACACCAACATAACCCCAACATCGACAGGCACAGGCTGGGTATTGGGCACAGGCAATAGTGCTAGTGCCAACTGGTGCCAGTTAGGTAAGACCGTTTTCTTTGACGGGATTATCCAGTTTGGCACATCAGCTGCTGCAGGCTCAGGAACTCTCAGTATTGATCTACCCGTTAATGCGAGTACAAACACAACTGAATGGGTAGGCAATGGCTTGTTTTATGATGACTCAGCAACGGCCTACTATAAATGCACTATCCGCATTACAGGCACAGACCTTGAATTCTGGATTGAACGCAAACTAACAACATCATCGGTTGATTACAATTCTTTAGTGGCCTTTAACAACACAAACAAACCAGTGACTATTGCATCAGGTGATCAAGTCATTTGGTCTGTCACATACCAGGGGGCATAACATGACCGAAACACCTAAAAAGGCAGTCGCTAAACCATCAGCGTTTAAGGCTCCAGTATCCGACAAGGTTACTTGTGACTTTGGTAAAAAAGGTACTGTCTGGATTGCTGGCTACCACACAGGCGTTGATTACGGCTCCAAGAGAGGCACACCAGTTACTGCTGTAGCTGATGGTATCATCATTGCCTCAAATTGGGGTCCAGCGTATGGACTGCAAGTTATTATCCAGCATGGCTCACATCGTTTTATTTATGCACATTTACAGGACAAAGAACCGTTATCTGCCGGTACTCGAGTAAAGCAAGGACAGCGTATTGGTCACAGTGGAGCAACAGGATCTAGTAACGCTGGACCACATCTTCACTTGGAAGCAAGAACCGCACCTTACCGTTACGCCATTGATGCTGTAGACCCGAGGACATGCCTAAAATGACAAAATCCAAATACTCTTATGCCAACCTGCCGAAACCAATCTCATTTGGTCTAATCGCATTCTTGGCATCATGGCAGGCAACCGAGTTTAGCCTCGAGTATCGCTCAGTAATGGGTGCTATTGTTGCTGGTCTAATGGGGTTCCTAAACCCTGAATTATCAGGCAACACACCGACAGACACCTAATGTTGTAAAACTGTCATAAATTTGTGCTAACGTTTCACACATGAACCAACTAATGACAGCAAGTCAAGCAGCTCACTATTTCCAAGTGAGCCGCCAAACACTGGTGAATTGGGAAAAGGCTGGAACAATCCAGACTTACCGCATCGGTGGCATTGTTCGTTATGTAGTCGACACTCAGAAAAGAGAACAGCAAAATGCAAAAAAGAATTACTAACGCTTTGAGGCTTGCCCATCTTGCCTCAGCTGTAACACTTGGGATTTTAATTTCAATCTCAGAAGCAGCACCACTACGCATGCTCTACGGAGCGTTTGCAGTATTCATCGCTCTGGTCGTTTCATACCGAGCACTGTATGTAGTTAAAAAACCACACACCTACTCGGATACACCGATAGATGACCAAGTACGCCGAGATCTCGGCATCAAAGACTAGACAAGGATAGGGAACAGCAGCCCATGACTTTTAACATGAACGACTATGTGGATGTAAAAGAACGCATTGCACAGTTTTACGCAAAATACCCAGAGGGCTCAATCCAGTTTGAGTACAAGGGAACACTCGAGAGCAACCCTGACATGATTTGGGGTATTGCATACGCTTATCGAACAGCCACAGATGAACGCCCAGGCATCGGCACTGCAGCTGAATTGGCTGTGGGCAAAACAACCTTTACTCGAGGTTCAGAACTGATGAACCTCGAAACCTCAGCATGGGGCAGAGCCATCGGTGCACTGGGTATTGGTCTGGGCAAGTCTGTGGCTACCAAACAAGAGGTCGAGGCGGCTCAGGCTCGCCAAGAGCCCACAGATGACCCCTGGGGCGAACGTAAGCCATTGCCAGAAAAGCCGAGTGCTGGTGGGCAGTATGCACAGCCAGAGATGACAGAGAAGCAATACGGGCTTATCAAAGCATTGTTCAATTACTCGTTTACTGACATGAGAGATTATGTCGATGCGTTTAAGGTAACAAACGAAATCCCGGCGGAGGACAAATTGACCTCATTTTGGGCATCAAAACTAATCGAGCAGTTAAAAGCTGAGGGGTATGTACCAGGCAAGAAACCAAACAATCCAGACCCAGAAAGTAAGTGGAACTAATGATTTCATTAAGAGATGCAATTATTCGAGCATGGGATAACACCAAGCCATGCCCAGATGGAACAAATTACGGTTTTTGCCCAGCATGCTTTTATACGAGTCTAAAGCAGTTACTCGAGGAGCAAGAACTACTAGCAAAGGCTTTACGCAATGAGAAGTGAGTTTGATAGTGGCTATGTTTCAGCCCTGACACAGCTGCAGAACAAGTTACGCCAAGATGTAGGTATTAAGGGCGTAATGCTTGACCGAGTGCTCCAGCACATCCAAGATCTGATTAAGCGTTGTCCAGGTTGTGGTGGATGGTTATTTAGTGATGGCTCATGCCTAACTTGTGAACAATTAAGGGTCGAAGTGCCAGTCAAAAAAGCGGTTAAAAAGAAATGAAACCATTTAGCCAAGAGCTTTACGATGCAGACGATGACGCCAAATTGCTTATGTTGGCATGGCTGTGGAAATACCAGTCAGAACTTAATTGGCGAGTTAATCCAGACGATTACGGCATAGATCTAGTATGTGACAGTCACTGGACAGTCGAGGTTGAGGTTAGGCACTCATGGCAAGGGCATAGGTTCCCGTTCGACATAGTGCATTTGCCTAAGCGTAAAGCCAAATTTAATAAAGATGGAGCGTTCTTTGTTGTCATGAACCATGAACGCACACATGCACTGGTCATCGACAGTTATTCAGTAGCTGCAGCACCAACAGTGTTCAAAGATACGAAGTACACATTTAGCGAGCCGTTCATTGCTATCCCATTGCATGAGTGTCTAACAATAAATGTGAGCCCGGGAACAGATACTATAAATGCTCTGGGAAATGAAAGAACCGCCACCAATGGTGACGGCTCAATCAGTTAGTGGCTAAGCCTCCCCAGAATTAACTACCAACTCTAGGTCTGAGTATAACAGACTGACGTACTCGTACTACGTTAAACCACCGTTTGAGGGTGTTTCGTAGTCTGGGTACGAGACAGACAAACAGACTCATAACAGAGTAGAGATTAGGAGTGATCGTATGAACCGAGCAACCCATACGACAACAAGAGCTGCTAATCAAATGGCGTTGCTGTCAGTAATGACCCATGTAAAAGACCAAACCATCCCAATACGGGCATGCTTAGGACATGGTTTAGTAATAAGCCATGCTCTGCCCACCCAAGCCCAACCAGGCATAACACAGGACAAGACCTTGATACTTAACCCACAGGAATTGATAGAAGCTTTAGATGAGTTACTCGAGCAGATAGATAGATACCATGAAGCAATCCGAGTACTCATAGAGGAGTTAGAGAAAGATGAGTAGAGGTGGAAGCACAAGAGCATGGCGAGAACTCAGGCTCAAGATACTGGCTCGAGATGCAAACACTTGCACATACTGTGGTGCTGAGGCTAAGCATGTAGATCACATCATCCCGGTATCAGCTGGTGGCACTGATGACCCAGAAAACCTAACGGCTGCATGTGCTCGATGTAATTTAGCAAAGAAAGATAAACCAGTGTCAGTTTTTTCTAACGCTCGGACAC
>Ga0209298_10002117_pt1 | contig 12475 bp, 12 predicted proteins | sample S_140806_EF_Meta_FD_187325 | JGI IMG/M metagenome (GOLD analysis project Ga0209298, IMG submission 187325) | Freshwater microbial communities from Lake Simoncouche, Canada to study carbon cycling - S_140806_EF_MetaG (SPAdes) (version 2) | ecosystem: Environmental > Aquatic > Freshwater > Lake ...
AGCCGACACGATCTTTGTTTTGACGGATGGCAAACCGGTTATCCAGAGGGCGATGAACGAAAAGGAGCGTGATGAGTACCGAAAAAAAGCAGCAGATTCAGAAATCTCCGTGGCGGACCGGCAGAAGTACGAGAAGGAGGTTGCGGAGTATCGAAAAAAGTATGTGGAGTACAACGAGGAGATGAAGAAATACCGAGAAAGATATGCCGACAAAATTACGGAAAAGGCACGACGCGAGGCGGAAAACCGGGTCAAAGGGAAAGGTAAAGTCATTGAGGGGCAGGGCTTCGTAGTCGATTCCGTAAAAATTCCTGGCTTACCGGATGCGCCCAAGGCTCCTGCCGCGCCTCCCCCTCCTCAGGCCAAAGCCCAAGGAAAGGCGGTAGCCCCACCCAGCCTTGGAAATTGGCAGGACGATGATATTCTGGAGTACCTCAAGGAGACGATCGCCAAGACCTACAAAAAAGATGGTTTTGATTTGCCGTCAATTCATGGGGTTTCTTTTATGTCAAAAACCGCAGAGGAGAAGTTCCTAAGTAAACTTGCCAGCCGAAACAACGGCAAATTCATACGAATTTCTGCACCCATCAAGTAGTTTTTTGGGGTTAGGCCTCGGTGGGTACGCCAACTTCCATTCCCAGATTTCGGGCGAGGCGGATGGCGTCAGCAGGGAGAGGGGGGCGATGGCCTTTAATTTCCTGAAGGTCGGTCAAGTTCATCCGATTCCGAAGAAGTCCGACCATCGATCCGTGTTCCCCCTGATTTAGAGCAAGGACAGAAAATTCCCCCATGCGGGTGGCGAGAAAGCGATCGGAAAAGGTGGGTGGAGAGCCACGTTGTAAGTGGCCGAGTACCGTAAGGCGAACTTCCTGATCTAACTTATTTTTGCCTGCATCCAGAAGGCGATTCATAAATTCCTGGCCCGAACATGCACCCTCAGCTACGACCACAACGCTGTTGTTATGGCGGCGAAGACGGCGACGAGTCAGGTTTTCAATAATTTTGTCCATGTCGTATCGGAACTCTGGAATCACGGCGATTTGAGATCCTGAGGCGATGGCGCTCATGAGAGCGAGGTAGCCATGGTTGCGGCCCATGACTTCGACTACGAAGCAGCGGTTATGAGAGGCCGCAGTGGCTTTGATCATATCGATTAGGTGGACAACCGTATTGAGGCAGGAATCGACCCCGATCGACATCTCGGTTCCGGAGAGGTCGTTATCGATGGAGCAGGGGAGACCGAGAACGCGGAACCCGAGCTTAGAGAGTGCGGCGGCGCCAGCAAGGGAACCGTCCCCACCCAAAACGAGAAGGGCTTGGATATTTTCTTTTTTCAGAATCTCAATGGCCTGCAGTTGTGACTTTTCCTCCTTAAAGTGGAGGCAGCGGCTGGTGGAGAGGATTGTCCCTGCGTCACGAATGCGTCCGCTGACCTCAATCACCCCAAGAGGCATAAATTCACGATCGAATATCCCTTGGTACCCGTTTTGGATGCCAACAACGTCGATGCCAAGGCTTACGCCGGTCCTGGCGATTGCGCGAATCGCTGGATTCATGCCTGGGGAGTCGCCCCCTGAGGTAATAACGCCAATGCGCTTTAGCATAAGCTGTTGATATTGAACAGATGATTAGGAAAAGCGAGATTGGAATCGGGTTTTCCAAACGGGGCCGAATCGACTAGGTTTAAGGGATGAGCACTGTGTCTCCTGTTTCAGTTGCACCCAAGTTAACGAACCTTCGGGTTCGGGAGGTGCGCCCGTTAATATCTCCTGCTCAATTGAGGAGGGAGATTCCGTTGGGCCCAGTCTCGGAGGGAACGGTTCGGCAAGCGAGGGAGGAGGTTGAGGGTGTGATGGAAGGGAGAGATTCTCGACCATTGGTAATTTTGGGTCCGTGTTCGATTCACGATCGAAAGGCCGCTTTAGAGTACGCGGGGAGGATTCATCGTATGAGAGAGGAGCTGGGGGATCGACTCTTACTGGTGATGAGAGTTTATTTTGAAAAGCCAAGGACCACGGTGGGTTGGAAGGGGTTGATCAATGATCCTGGGCTAGACGGCACCTTGGATTTGGAGGGTGGATTAAAAGCGGGCCGCAGACTTTTGTCTGAGATCAATGAGATGGGGGTTCCAGCGGGGACAGAGTTTTTGGATCCAGTGGTTCCTCAATATTTAGCGGATCTGGTGAGTTGGGCAGCCATCGGGGCAAGGACAACGGAGAGTCAGACCCATCGGGAGATGGCGAGTGGACTTTCGATGCCTGTGGGTTTTAAGAATGGAACGGATGGGAGTTTGCAGGTCGCGGTCGATGCGATGCTTTCCGCGAGGGCGCCTCATGCTTTTGTCGGAATCGATGGAGAGGGGGCGACGAGTGTGATTCGTACCGTGGGAAACAGTTCGACCCATCTCGTGTTGCGTGGTGGGCGGGATAAGACAAATTACGACCCCTCCAGTTTGGGGGCGGCGCGGGATTCGCTGAAGAAACACGGCCTTCCTGAGCGATTGATGGTGGATTGCAGTCACGCGAATTCCGGAAAAGAGGCAACCAAGCAGGAGACGGCCTGGAAAAGTGTGGTGGAGCAGAAGCGGTCGGGCGCGCCAGGTATTTTGGGTTTGATGCTGGAAAGTCATCTTCTTGAGGGGCGTCAGGATATTCCGGCGGAGGGACCGAAGGGGTTGAAGTATGGGGTTTCGATTACCGATGCCTGCATGGGCTGGGAGCAGACGGAGGCACTTTTGCGCTGGGCTGCCCAATAAGCTGGGATTGGCCGAACGGGCTTTTGGGATTACTCTTGGCTCTTGAAGAAAAATCTAACCATTAATTCGCAGGAGGTGCGGGCGGAGTACGCGCGGCATGTGGTGCCGTCGTACAAGAGGTCGGCCACGGCGCCTGTTCTGGTGCGGGGAAAAGGGGCGCGAGTATGGGATGCGGAAGGTACCGAATATTTAGACTTTGGAAGTGGAATTGCGGTGAACTGTTTGGGGCATGCTCATCCTAGGTTGGCCAAGGTAATGAAGCAGCAGGGGGAGGAGTTAGTGCACGTTTCGAATCTTTTTTTCCACCCGAAACAGGCGGAGTTGGCTAAGGAGTTGGTCAAGCGAACGGGTCCAGGGAAAATGTTTTTCTGCAACAGTGGGGCGGAGGCGAATGAAGCGATGGTGAAGGCAGCCAGAAAGTTGGGATCTGGGGAGGGCAGATATGAGATGATCACCGCATTGAACTCCTTTCACGGCAGGACGCTGGGGATGATTGCGGCGTCGGGTCAGGAGAGGTTGAGAGAGGGTTTTGGGCCAGTGGTGCCTGGGTTTGTCTATGTGCCGTTTAATGATTTGGCTGCGGTAGAAAAGGCGATAGGCCCTGAAACAGCGGCGGTGATGGTGGAGGGGATTCAAGGTGAGGGTGGGGTGATTCCGGCGACGGCGGAGTATCTTTTGGGTTTACGAAAGATGACGAAAGAGCGGGGGGTCTGCCTCTTGATGGATTCAGTGCAATGCGGTCACTATCGGACGGGGCGGTTTCAGAGTTACGAGATGATTTTAGAGAGAGCCGGAGAGAAGGGTGGTTTCTTACCGGATGCGGTTTCTATGGCGAAAAGTTTGGGGGGTGGTTTTCCGATTGGCGCTGTCTGGTTTGGGGAGAAGCTGGCGGATGTGTTGGGACCGGGAAGTCATGCCACGACTTATGGGGGGACGGCTTTAGCGTGTGCGGTAGCGCTGGAGATTTTAGCGATCATTGAGGAGGAGGGGTTGGGGAGTCACATTGAGGAGATGGGGGAGCAGTTAAAAAAGGGATTAGGAAAATTGGGGGGGAGGGGTTGGGTTGGTGAGGTGAGAGGGTTTGGAGGAATGGTGGGGGTGACGGTTAAGGGGAGAAGTCATGCGGAAGTGGCCGAGGCGCTGGCGAAGCAGGGGTTATTGGTTGTGCCGGCAGGTTCGGATGTTCTACGGTTTTTGCCACCGTACTCTGTGACGAAGAAAGAGGTGGAGGAGGCTATCAAAAAAGTGGAGGCGACCCTATGAGACATCTTTTAAAGCTGGCGGGAATGAACGAGGAAGAGGCACGAGAGATTTTAAGTTTTGCCCAAAGGGCCAAAAAAGCTCGGGGAAAGAAAGTCTCTGCCTCGGGGCCTTTGTCGGGCCAGATCTGGGCGTTGATTTTTACTAAGGCTTCGACGAGAACGCGGGTTTCGTTTGAAGTCGCGATTCGGGAAATGGGTGGGGTGCCAAGTTTTCTGAGCGCGGCGGAAATTCAGTTGGGACGAGGGGAGTTGGTTCGAGATACGGCACGGGTCATGGGGCGAATGGTTCATGGCGCGGTGATTCGGACCTTTGCGCAGGGGGACGTAGAGGAGTTTGCAGAGTTTGCCAAGATTCCAACGATCAATGCGCTGACCGACGATGAGCACCCGTGTCAAATTCTGAGTGATATTTTCACGATTGAGGAGAAGCGGGGATCGATTCGGGGCAAGCGGGTAGCATTTATTGGGGATGCGGCGTGCAATGTGCCTCGGTCGTGGGCAGAGGCGGCAGAAATCTTTGATTTTCAGTTGGTGTGTGGCGCTCCTGAAAAGTTTCGGCCTCCTTCCGTTGGAAAGCATGTGAGTTGGACGGAGGACCCGATGAGTGCGGCAAAAGGGGCGGATGTTTTGTATACGGATGTTTGGGTATCGATGGGAAAGGAGGCGGAGGCGGCGGAGAGGGAAAAGATTTTTGCCCCCTACCAGATCAATCGAAAGCTTGTGGGTTTGGCGAAGAAGGATGCGCTCGTTTTGCACTGTCTGCCTGCATATCGGGGGAAAGAGATCAGCGCAGAAATTCTTGAGGAGCGGTCGCAGGATATTTTTGATCAGGCGGAAAACCGGTTGCACGCCCAGAAAGGAATTCTCGAGTGGATCGTTGCTAAGCCATTGAAGAGCAAGAAGTAGTGTTTTGAATGGTCTGGACTCGACCCCTTGTTTCTAAGAAGTAAGATATTGAAATGAGCACAACTACGGCACCTGCACCGAAGAAGGTCAATTTACGGACGCCTGAGGTGATGGAGGCGGTGGCGGCGGAGGTGCAGAAGCATTATCGGAGTCTCGCGGTGGAGTATGTGCGTGCTACAGGGCGGGCATTGGAGGCCTCGGATATGACTGTTGTTTTAGCGAAAGCGTTCGGTTTTTGCTATGGGGTGGAGCGAGCGATCGATTTGGCCTATGCGGCTGCCAAGGTTTTTAAAGATAAGAGACTGTTTTTGTTGGGGGAAATTATTCATAACCCCGAAGTCAACGAGCAGCTACGCGAAATGAAGATTCAATCCCTAAAGCGTCATCAAGAAGGTTATGATCTCACGGGATTGACGGCGGAGGATGTGGTGATTGTGCCGGCGTTTGGGGCAGAGGTAGGAACGATGGATGAGTTAAAGAAAATCGGGTGCCAGACTGTGGATACGACTTGTGGGGACGTGATGAGCGTGTGGAAGAGAGTTCGGCAGTACAACAAAGAGAGAGTGACCTCGATTATTCATGGAAAGTCGTCCCACGAGGAGACGATGGCCACCAGTTCGCGGGCATTGAGCACTGATGGGTTGGGCCACTACCTGGTGGTTTATAATTTAGAGGAGACCGATTATGTTTGTAACTACATCCGCAAAGGGGGCGATAAAGGTGAGTTCCTGAAGAAATTTGAGGGTGCTCACTCGCCAGGATTTGATCCGGAGAAGCATTTACAAGCGGTTGGGGTGGCGAATCAGACTACGATGATGCGAGGGGAGACCGAGGAGGTTCAGAGAAGAATTAAAAAAGCAATTGAGGATCGGTTCGGTGAGAAGAAGATGGGGGAGCACTTTCGTTTCTTCGACACGATTTGTGGGGCGACCCAAGAGAGGCAAGATGCCCTTCGTGATCTTTTGGTTACCCCTCCCGATCTGCTCTTGGTGGTGGGTGGTTATAATAGCAGCAATACTAGCCATTTGGCGGAGATGGGTGAGGCGAAGTTGCCGACCTACTTTATTCGAAACAGTTCCCGAATGATTTCTACGGATGAGATTGAACACTACGACCAGCATGCTCAAAAAGAGAAGCGAACGACGAACTGGTTGCCTAAGGGGAAGGTGAAGATTGGGGTAACGGCTGGGGCTTCTTGCCCGAACAATGTCATCGAGGAGACCATCGCTAAGTTGTTCCAATTTCGCGGGGTGGATGTGAAGACGCTGATCCCAGCGGTTAGCTAGGTAAAACCTCTAGCGATTCTTTACGGCTTCGGAAAGTTTTCCCACAAGTCCTCCAAAACTGCCGTTAGTAAATACGGCTACGACATCGCCCGATTTGAGTCGGGGAAGGATATCTTTGAGAATTTCCTTTGGACCGGGAAGGTAAAAGGATTCGCGTCCCGCTTTACGAATGTCGTCAGCGATTTTCTTTGGATCGAGGCGCATTTGTGGATCGATCTGATCCTTACGTGCAATTTCTGCAATATAGACTCCATCAGCGGCGGAGAGGGATTGGGCAAGCTCGTTTTGGAAAATACCGCGTCGGGTGGTGTTCGATCGTGGTTCAAAGAGAGCCCAAAGGCGACGATTAGGATATTTTGCACGGAGGGCGGCGATCGATTCCCTAAGGGCAGAGGGATGATGCCCGAAGTCATCGACAATGGTGATGCCTTTCGCCTCAGCGCGGACTTCAAGGCGACGCCTGACTCCGCGGAACTGGGTTAAGATCGAAGCAAGCTTTTCAAGAGAGACTCCCAGCGTATGCGCTGCGCAGATTGCCATAGAAGCGTTATGGACATTGTGTCGGCCTGGTAGTTGGAGATGAAATTCGTGTCCATGAAGAGTGAAGTGAGATCCTGAGGCATCCTCTTTTAGGATGTGGTAGCGGGCGGCGGCTTGGGGTCCGGAACCGACCTCCAGAATCTCGCATGGGGCGTCCTTGGCGACTGCGAGGGCGTTGGGATCATCGGCATTGATCAGGGCTAGACCATTCTGTGGGACTTGTTGAAGAAGTTGACGGAACGATTTCTGAATTGCGGCTAAGTCGGTGTAGATGTCGGCATGGTCGAACTCGACATTGTTGAGAATGACCAGCTCAGGGAGATATTGGAGAAACTTGCTGCGTTTGTCTGCGAAGGAGGTGTCGTACTCATCTCCTTCCAAAACCCAGAAGGGTCCTGAACCGTGGTGGCAGCCGGCGGGGAGATCGAGGGGGACTCCTCCGATAAACCAGCTCGGGTGGAGCTCAGCTTTTTCGAGAAGAAAGGCGAGCATCGTGGAGGTGGTGGTTTTGCCGTGAGTGCCTGAAACCACGAGGTTGCGAGTTTTATAGAGAAACCATCCCCGAAGCAGTTCGGGCAGGGAGACAAAGGGGATCCTATGGGAGAGGACAGCTTCGAGCTCAGGATTACCGCGCGAGAGCGCGTTGCCGACGATGGCGAGATCGGGTTTGGGGGAGAGATTATTTTCTGCGTATCCTTCGTGAAAAACAACCCCTTGGTCACGGAGAAAGTCGGACATCGGTGGGTAGACAGCTTGGTCGGATCCGGTGACCTTCAGTCCCATCGTTTTGAACATTGCGGCGACCGTGCCCATTCCCGTTCCTGCGATACCGAGGAAGTGAAGATGTTTTAGATGGGCACGATCCAACATAGGGCTCTCTAATCGGATGGAGCAGAGAAAGGGTGGAGTCGAGAGAAAACCCTAAAATCGCAAGATGAGGTCGGCACCTGCGGCAGCTTTTTCTGTTTCTCCATTGGGAAGGAAGGTGACGGGAGGAGAGAGGGGCGGGGGTGTGCCGGAGGGGACGAGGATTCGGGTATGGGGGGAGATGAGTGAGTCCCAAGTTCCTGTGGGGCCCCCCATTTCTGGTTGAAGCAGTGCAAGTGCAGATGCGGAGAGAATGAGATCAACGCGGAGTCTGCCTGTGGCGGTCAAACCTGCGGCAAGGCGAAGAGCTTCCTCGGCAAGGCGACGTTTTCCCTGAGGCCCGGTTTGGCAAAGGATGGCAACTCTTTTCATTCAGGATTGTAGGAGTGGGTAAGTGAGCATCGTTCGACGAGTTCAGCCAGAAGACCTGGGCCGCCCAAGACGATTTCAAAATTATGTTTCGGGGCGAAGGTCTCGACGGCACGGGGGCAAGCAAATAGGCGTAGACCTTGCGGGATGAGTTTGGAGAGGCGGGAATCGAGCAGGGCGGTCGCGCCTTCATGAAGGAGGTAGGCGGAGGCTGGTTTTCCTGAGGTAAGATCCTCTTGGATCGCCTTCCAGAACGCGGTGGTGGAGGGTGACCTAGCAGGTGAAGCGAGGAGATGCAGAACCGACAACTCTGACCTCCCGCAGGCCCAGCCTTTGGCTTACAGCAACCCGGCGCGTTTCAGAGTCGAGTACGCACCATTTTTATCGATCGTCTTCATGGCACGAGCAGTCAATTTTACCGTAATGTGGCGGCCAAGCTCGGTGACATAGATCCGCTTGGTTCGCAAATTCGGCCGAAAACGACGCGCAGTATTGGCGGTAACGTGGGTTCCGATACCACCCGATTTTTTCGACTTACCGCTTCGGATGATTTTACGCCCCAAAGAGGGTACGGCACCCGTGATTTCGCAACGGCGACTCATTTGAGGAGGAGGACGTTCCGGGCCCTCTTAATTGCTGTGTTGAGTTGGCGGTGAAGATGAGCAGGCATTCCGGTCACCTTACGCGGCAAGATTTTTCCTGTTTCGGTAATGAACTTTCGGAGAAGTTCGACATTACGAAAGTCGATGGCTTCCCCATTGATATCGATTCTGCGACGGGGCGCAGTGCGATTCATACGACGGGGACGACGGGCTTTTTTGATGATCATTGAATTACTCCTTGGCCTTGCTTTTTTCTTCTTCGTCAGACTCTTCGCCACCTTCTTCGTCGGCGGTTTCATTGGAGTCCATCAAAGGTTGGGCAGGTTCCCAACGGTTTTTACCTTTGTTTTCCTGCTCAAAGCGAGTCTGGCATTCTACGGTGAAGCGAGCAAAGGGAATCGCCTCGAGGCGGGCAACGGGAATCGGCTGATTCGACATCTCGCACACCCCGTAGACATGCGCCTGAATGCGTTTCAATGCGGATTCGATCTCATAAAGTGCGTCCTGCTCTTGGCTGAGAAGACTGAGGGCAAAATCCTTCTCGTAAGCATCGCTTCCTGCGTCGGCTTGGTGCATGCCGAAGGCGGAACCACCCCCTTCACCTCGTTCACGAAGGCTGTCTTTGGTGACCCCTTGCATCTGGTCGACGATATGGTCCCGGAGTTCGGTTAGTTTCAGCTTTTGGCGTTCGAGAAAAGCGGGGGAAAACTTGGGCGGTTTGGCAGGTTTTAGATTTTCCTCAAGCGGACGGAGGAAACGGGCAGGTGTTTTGATGGGGAAAGGGGGGCCAGAGGGCTTCTTGGGGGCAACTACCTTTGCGGAAGGTGCCTTCTTCTTGCTTTTGGACGATGAGCGAGCCTGAACCTTCTTCTTTGCGGTCTTCTTAGAAGAGGATTTTGAGGCTTTTTTTGATTTAGACTTCTTCGCCATGAAATTTCAAACCTAGCTTAGCCCCAAGGGCTTGCCAATCGTAAAAGGGGGAACTTTTAAGGGGTTTCCAGGCTGAGATAAGTAGGGTGAGAGAGCCCTTTTTCGTAGGAATCGAGTAGGTCCATGCCCTCGGTTGCCTTCATTTTGTCCTGTTTAATGGCATCGTCCACTTGAGACTTAATCATACGGGAGAGCTGACTGGGTTCGTACTGAACGTTGCCCAAAACGCGTCCGATGGAAAAGCCAGGGATCGTCTCCTCAATGTAGAAGCCGTCCGGTTCGTCGGGATCGAGATAGACGTGGGCTTCGTTGACCGAGCCAAAAAGGTTGTGCAGATCTCCCATGACGTCTTGGTAGGCGCCGAGCAGGAAAAAGCCGAGAAGGTAGGGTTGGCCATTGAGTTCGTGAAGGGGAAGGCTGTTGCGTGTTCCTGTCCCATCGACAAAATGATCGATTTTTCCGTCCGAATCGCAGGTAATATCGACAAGGCGACCCAGATGGGTTGGAGCCTCGTTGAGGCGATGGATGGGGACGATGGGGAAAAGTTGTTTCAGTGCCCAGTGATCGATCAGGGATTGGAAGACGCTAAAGTTGCACAGGTATTGGCGCCCTAGCTGTTCTTGGAGTTTGCGAATTTCCTCGGGTGGCGGACGACCGTTTTGATAGAGGGTGGAAATCTTCGAGATGAGATGCCAATAGGCATCCTCCACCCGTGCTTTGGTGGAAAGATCCAGAAGTCCCAGATCGAAGCGGGCAGCAGCCTCCTCTTTCACCGTGAGGCCGTCGTGAAGGGATTCTCGACGATTCTTACGGGTTACGTTGACGACCAGTTCGGAAAGTTGGCGCACGAATTCGGGATCCTCTTCTTTCGCTTGGACAAAGGGGCGGGGAGTTTTTTCAATCGTCCCAAAGACTTCAACGAGGAGGACGGAGTGGTGAGCAACCGTAGCGCGGCCACTTTCACTCACCAAGGTCGGGTGAGGAACTTTTTCTTGGCGGCACACTTCGGCTACGGAGCGGACAACATCCCGAGCATACTCTGCCAAGGTGTAGTTCATGGAGCTTTCGGAGTCGCTACGAGACCCATCATAGTCGATGGCTAGGCCACCCCCAACGTCGAGGTAAGTGGGCTTGAGGCCTAAGTGGTGAAGTTGGGCGTAAAAGCGGGTGGCCTCGCGGACTGCGCGACGTAAGGCGAGGATATCAGGGATCTGGGAGCCGACGTGAAAGTGGAGCATCTGCAAAGCTTCAGGGCAGCCCTCTTTGCGGAGGTATTCGATGGCTTCGAGGAGTTCGCTGGTCGAGAGCCCGAACTTAGCGCCATCGCCGCCCGAGAGGGCCCACTTACCCACCCCCCGTGCGGAGAGGCGAACACGGACACCCACGAGAAGCTCGACCTGCATCGTCCGCGCAGTCTCGACGGCGAGGCGAAGCTCTTCCGGTTTTTCGATAACGAGAATGACTTTTTTGCCAAGTTTCCGACCTAGGAGTGCGGTGCGAATGAACTCGGCATCCTTGTAGCCGTTGCAGACGAGGAGGCTTTCAGGATCACGGTGGTGGGCGAGCCCGGCAAAGAGCTCGGGCTTACTTCCGACCTCGAGTCCAAAGTGAAACGGTTCTCCCGCATCGAGAATTTCCTCCACCACCTCCCGCATCTGGTTCACTTTGATAGGGAAAACGCCGCGGTAGGAGCCTTTGTAGCGGGCGGATTTGATGGCGTCGGCAAAGGCCTCATTGATTGCACGGACGCGGTGGCGAAGCAGATCGTGGAAACGGATGAGGAGGGGATAGTTCAGACCGCGTTCGCGTGCACGGGTGGCTACTTTCAGCAGATCGATCTCAGCGCCCTCGGTGTTTTGGGGGCGAACGGTGATGTTTCCAGTAGGGTTAACTCCAAAATAGCCGCTTCCCCATCTGGCGATTCCGTAGGTGCGGAGTGCGGAATCGATCGACCAAGGTTCAGGAGTATCTGCCACAGAGTGATTGATATACGGCTTCAGCGGAAGAATGCAACGATTCCCGCATCTTTTCGTCATCTTGCGACCGCCGAAGCAACCGATAAGGTGATGGAGTGACTGATGCCATCCAAGTTCAGATTTTAGGTTTGATGCCCGCTGCGAACGGGATGGCAGTGTTTTTGGGGAACGAGACAAAAACATTTAGTATTCATGTGGATCACGGGGTGGGGACATCGATTGCTCTTTTGTTGAAAGGGGAAAAGAGGGAGCGGCCGTTGACGCACGATCTGATTCACCTGATTTTGCAGGGGTTTTCCATCACGGTGGATCGGGTGATCGTGAATGACCTTCGAAACGACACTTACTTTGCGAGGCTTACTTTGCGTCAGGTAGGTCCAGGGGGCACCTCCATCACAGAGATCGATGCGCGGCCGAGTGATTGCGTGGCGGTGGCACTGGAGACGCAGAAGCCAATTTATGTGGCCAAGAGTGTCTGGGACAAAGTATCGGACATGACTCCTTTTTTGCAGGAGTTAAAGAAAAAGTTTGAGACGGGTGAGCCGATGGAGGAGGAAGGTGGCTCGGAAGACGAGGGGGGAGAGTCGAAAGGCAGTCAACCGAGGGATGGTGGCAAAGGGCCGGTCAAGAAGGGCTAATTTTTCGGAGAGGGAATATTTTGGGTAAAGGAGGAAGGTAGATTGGTGTCGGTTAGGGTTTTGAGAAACGCGACGAGAGCTTTTTTGTTAGAAGGGCTGAGTTGGATTCCCTCGGGGGGATGTTTGGCAAGGTTGGGGTCTAGGTTAGGAGCGCGTTGAACTCCGGCGGAGTAGTGATCGACCACTTGCTCGAGGGTTTTGAAGCGGCCGTCGTGCATATAGGGTGCGGTTTGAGCGATATTGCGAAGGGAGGGGGTCGAAAACTTTCCTCGGTCTGATTCTTTATGGGTTACAGATTCTCGGCCTGGATCTTTTGAGGAGATATCCAATCCGTTGCTATGGAA
>Ga0209298_10002119_pt1 | contig 12472 bp, 24 predicted proteins | sample S_140806_EF_Meta_FD_187325 | JGI IMG/M metagenome (GOLD analysis project Ga0209298, IMG submission 187325) | Freshwater microbial communities from Lake Simoncouche, Canada to study carbon cycling - S_140806_EF_MetaG (SPAdes) (version 2) | ecosystem: Environmental > Aquatic > Freshwater > Lake ...
CATGTATCCCAAAAAATCAGAAACACTAGCTAACTTCATTATGTTCTGTCTCGAAGGTGACACAACGCCATTAACAGCCGAAAAACTGGCTGCCATAATCGCTGACTTTGAGCAAGTCACAGCGATGGAAGAATGGTTCGGCATCAACAACAACTAAGGAGAACGTCATGCAGAAACGCATCTTGGATTTAATCGTGATGGCTTACGCCATCGTCTTCGTTGTCTACATTATCTTTTTAGCTTAGGGAGAATCAACCATGCGTAACGACCAACTCAAACACGCTTTGCTACGTGCAGGCTTTAAAGCAGAGAAGGAAACACAATTGAAGCGGGACATTGTGTCCCGCAATAGAGTGACTGACGAGAAGCCAGTATGGGACTTGTTGCCACAGTCAGAGCGTGACTATTTTATTAGCACGTTAAAATCTAACACGTTATTTCGTAACTAGGCATGTCCAGAACGTTGAACGTTTTTCGGCGCAAGTGGACAAAGGGAAAACCCTTTATCTATCTATCTTTTAATAGATTTATATATATAAATGTCCAATTGTCCATCTCTAACTACATACAAGCCCGTCTATTTAGAATGTTGATCGTTTCTGATAAAATGAAATCGTTCAACTTGTTCAACATTCTTTCTAGCCGGTTAGTACCTGTGACAAGCTGGACAGTTGGACAAAAAACATGAGATGCCGCGCCACCATTGGCGTATAACGTTTCCACTAGTTTTAAAAAACGATCAACAATCTGGACAAAAACGGAGAACACCTATGAAATCCACTACATCTAGTAAGAAAAAACCTTACGTGCGGATGACTCGCAAAGAATTAGTGAATCGTTTAACTGCGCGAGGACTACCGCCACACTATGTCGGTGCAATCGCTGACCGCGTGGAAGAAAGAAAGATAGCCGCGCGTGTTGACTCTCGCGCTAAGGCACGACACCGCGAAGCGTGGCAAATAGTGATTGAGCCTTTAATAAAGGAACAACGAAGCGTAGCCGCACGACTAACGCGCATGAGAAAGAACAACGACACCGAACAACTAGCTGTCTATGAACCGTATGCTAGTGCGCTAAGTAAATGCTTAGGCTTGTTGCGTACATACAAGAGAGGCGGCACACGTTTGCCGCAAGAAGAATACGCGTTTAGAAATAACGTGTCAGATAAAAACAAAGCGGGACACGATGTCCCGCTTGGCGAATCATGGGTTGACTGGGTTCCCACGCACATACAGACAGCGATGAAACAAGCGCACGCAAAACTACAGAAACCAAACACACGCATACTTGTCCGTTTGTTTAGGCGTGACGAGGACATCAAGCGCGGGTTTATTCAGCAGCACGCGAAGGTCAAAACGGTGTGGCAAGACGAGCTAAACAAACTACGCGATGTGATAGACCATGCGCCCGAAGGTACGCGCGAGTTTGAGCGAAGGCAAGCAGCACTAATAGAAATAGCAATGGAGAAAGCCAACGCCGTACGCCCGACCAGACGCTTGCATCAATCGTGGAATAGGTACGTGACCGCAAAGGAGAGGGAACAAGTCTATCGTGAGGCGCATCCCTCATGGCGCTCGCGGGTGTCAGCGCTTGCTGCTGACGAAACGCCGGTTGACTGGGATATGTAAAGCATTTAGTTTTGACACGTTATTTTTTAACGTGTTATATTTAGCGGGACATGGTGTCCCGCTTACAACGTGGGGCGCATGGTGCGCCCCTTTTTTATGGAGGTGTGCAATGACTGAAGCAGAGAAACTAATCGCCAAGTTTAAAGCGCAGCAGGAACTAACGCTCTGGCGTATCGAGCAAGAGAACAAGTTATTAAAAGAAGTGGAGGGCAAGCTAAGCCAGCTAGTCCAAAAGCTCGAGATGTACGAAGCAGCAATTGATGTAGCACAAGCAGTAGAAGCATACAAAGCAGCACCAGAAGTCTAACCAACCACAAGCGGGACACGCTGTCCCGCTAACTTAGGGAGAATCATCATGTCATACAGAGATCCAATCGCGTACTTCACGCAACCACAAACTGTCGAGCAATCGGCAGACAGAAGCCCTTACTTTGCTCGGCTAGAGCACGCGGTCTTAGTCACCATGACTAACACCTATGCGTTTATGTCAGCTGCGGACTGCGTTTACCCCCATGATGTACGTATCGAGGCGCGTCACAGGCTTGTGACGTTCTTTAGCGGCGTAGGCAAGATGGCAGAGCAAGGACACTTCGCTACCAAGTATGACGCACGCAAGTTCGTTGACAACGTGCTCTATAGAATCATCTGTCATATCAGGGGCAAGCTGTACGACCTGCGGTACGAAAGCTCAATGGGACAACAACTCAGCGTTGACATGAGCAAAATACTGCGAACGCTGTTTAACACATCGCTTGAGACTATCGCAGACGAGACAGGCTACGGTCTTCTATCTGTAACGTGGCACGTTGCGTACGGCGACATGAGTAATGCAACCAACCTATCACGCAGCGGTCGCAGCACGCTTGCCAATGCCATACTAGGTCACGCAGAGAACGACCGCGATGAGGTCGAGGAAATACTGCAAAGCAACGGCTACCACGAATGTGATGACTGCGACAACTACGTGCATGAAGACTTATCATCTGTGCCGTACAACGGCGATTGCGCTGTGTGCAACTCATGCATCGAGAACAACTACCGCTATTCAGATTACTACGGTGAGTATGTTTACACCGATCAAGGTCGTTATGCAACGGATAGAAACGGTGACGAGGTGTTCATTCATGAGGATGACGAGAACTTCAACTGGGATGATGACGAGGACATCTATGTCCACTACGCCTACAGCGGCAGCCAGCCGCAGCTAATTGGCAGCTACCACAGTCGTGCGCGTGTCGGTAAGCAACCTTTCATTCATTCAGTATGGACACAACGCAACGACCGCTTCATGGGTGTGGAGCTTGAGGTCGAGGTCAAAGATGGCAGCATCGACGACCATGTGACTGCGCTCAACAACAAGCTCAACGATGGTGAGGTAGGCAAGCGTGTGTACTTCGAGGCTGATAGTTCATTGACGCATGGCTTTGAGATCATCACTAACCCGATGGGTCTCGACGCTCACTACGAGTTGTGGTCTGCGCTACAAGATCGTGATCTGGTACGTGGTATGCGTTCGCACGACACGTCAACGTGTGGGCTTCATGTTCATGTCAGTCGTAAGAATATGCAAGTCATGCAGCTTAACAAGATGAATGTGTTCTTGAACCATCCTGACAATTACGAGCTAATCAAAGCTGTAGCGCGTAGGTATGACGTCGACTATGCACGCATAGCACAGAAGAAACTATCCAACGCACACAAGTATGACGTTGGACGCCGAGATGCATTGAACATCACCAACGACTACACCGTTGAGTTTCGTATCTTCAAGGGCACGCTTGTGCATGACACGCTGTTGTCTGCTATCGAGTTTGCCAATGCGGTGGTCAACTTCACCATGCCTTCGTCTCCCGCAGGGTTCCATCTATCAATACCACGTTTCTTAGACTTCATTGATTCAGCAGCACAACGCAGCGAGACCAAGCACTTACGCAAGCATCTCAAAGCACAAAACATAATGTCGTAACCAACCACAACTAAGGAGAAATAACCATGTGTATTCTTATTCATCACCCAGCAAACGTAGCATTCAGCGATGAGCTATTGAATGACTTCTACGACCACAACTCTGACGGCTTCGGTGCTATGTATTCAGAGGGTGGCAAGCTCGTAGTCGTTAAGACACTAGGCAACCCGCAAGAGATCAACGCACTATACAAAGACGCATTGAAAGGTCGTGAGTGCATCATTCACTACCGCATGAAAACTCACGGCGACATCGACATCGAGAACTGTCATCCATACAAGGTGACTGACGAGATATGGATGGCACACAACGGCATCCTGTCAATGGGCAACCCAATAGACAAAACCAAGTCAGATACATGGCACTTCATCAAGTACATCCTGCGCCCTGCGTTGGAAGCTAACCCTATGCTGATCTTCGACATCGACTACCAGACGTACCTTGAAGAGATGATCGGCGGTAGTAACAAGTTTGCTTTCATGCACAGCAGCGGCGAGAGTGTCGTCATCAACTATGACGCAGGTGTCGAGCATGAGGGCGCGTGGCTATCCAACACCTACGCATGGTCAGCACACAAGCATGGGCATGGTGTCAAGTACAGGACGAGCAACGTCAACAAGTATTACGCAGGGTGGGATGCCAAAGACTACAGCTACAACATACAAGGCTCAACCAAGCACAACAGCAAGAGCCTAGTAAGCGGTGCTGCGTTCGGTGACTACGATGACGAGTTTGAGGACTATGCACACTACAACTACGACATCTCGGCTATCGGCAAGAAGCTAAACATCCGCAAGGTAACTAGGGCTGCGTACAACTGCCACAAGCGTGGCACTAGGGCATTGTATGACTGGGTGTTGACGGCTCCCGACAAAGCAGCGTACCTGCTTGAGCAGTCGTTCGGTGAGAAGCATGAGAACGAGATGTGGGACATGGTTAACGCCCATCCAGAAGAAGCAACCGAGTGGATACAAGACCTGTTCGAGGCAGGGAACTATAACGATGCAACCATTGCAGCTATGTGAGGAGGGACTATGGCTAGCATACATGATGAAGAAGTAAAAGAGTTGATGCGGCAACTGCTGCACGTAATTGATGGCGATGATGGGATGAAACCTGACGTTGCCATGCCTGCCCTGTTGTACGCAACAGGGTTTGTGTTAGGTCATGCGGGACACGGTGTCCCGCTTAGTACGATATATGGTCAAGTGCTAAGCGACATCGAACACGCACGCTCAGTAACTGCGTCATCTCTTGAGATGCAACAAGCCATCGACCGAGCAAAGGAGGGAGGATGACGGGTGTCTCTTGGCGTGACATCACGCTGTGCATCTGCGCAGCGTGTTTATTAATGATCGTTGGTGCGTGCGTGGCTTTCTTGTTTGTACGCTACGTGCCAACGTTTTTTATGTAGCGGGACATGGTGTCCCGCTTATTTTTAGGAGAAGTAGATGAGTATATTAAATGTAGATAAATTAGACAATGGCGCAGCAGTTGTAAACGTAGGCGAAGATGGTGGCTACGTCATGGTCGAACATATAAAAGCAGGATGGATAGTAATTACAGTATTCAACGACGAAGGTGACGTGATACTGGAACGAGAGTTCAACACCGTAGCGCATCCTGAAATGGAGGTGAGAGATGAGTAAGAAATCATACGTAGTACGCATCAAAGGACGCGCTGACTTTGAGAAGTCATTGACGGTGTACAACAGCAGCGCAGAAGAAGCAATCGCGGCGGGGTTAGATGCCATATCACAACGTGACATCGACACGCTCAATGTAGACACCATACGCTTTCGCGTAGACCCAACGGAGGAGGACGATGGAGCATCTACAGGGACTGACTAAAGATCAGTTGATCGACATGGTTCAGCAACTAGAGGCGCAGTTAAACAGCCTTGTGTCAGCACTTGTGACGCATGGGGAACTTAGCCGCGCCATCCTGCACGCCAACCACATAGTAGAAAATTTGCGCACAGAACCAACAAAGGAGCAAATCGAAGAACTGTGCGCAGCCATTCAACACGCAGCGGCACGCATAAGGAGGCAGAAATGTCCGCAATAGTTTTAGTAGACACGAAGGTGAGCTACGACCGAAGTCACTCCAACGCTAAAGAAGTAAACGCAATGGTGGCGTTGGCACGCGCTTTCATACACAGGCACACGTTGGTATGGGGCACAGACGGTGTGCGGGCGCTGCCCGCACTTATGTGGGAAGACTTTAATAAGGAGGTGGAATCGTTCAAACAAGACATACAAGCAAAGGGGGGCTTCTTGCAAGTGCATTACCTACCCTACCCATTCAACAACTATGAATACATATTGGAGAAAAACAACGCAACGCTAATGAATCTGCTAACCGCAGAACTAATACGCCGATGCAACTTGTTAGAACGCGATGCACTTATACGCATCGAGCAACTTGTGCATGACTTAAAGCAGCGTCTTGAACCAGACTTTGCAGATGGGGCGGCAAAACTGCGCCGCTTCCATGAAGAAACAATTCGTGGTTTGCCGTACGAAGTCGAGCTATTTAGGAAATTTAATAGCGTGTTAAAAAATAACACGTTAGACAGTATCCTAGATGGTGTCGCAGAATTGGCACAGTATGACGTTAAAGACATACGAAAAGACGCTGCGATACGCCACGAAGCGTGGCAAAAAACAGTAGGTTTAGTAAAATTGTTGTCCAATGCTTGACAGGCTGTACCACATCTGTATGATTCGTTAACCCAACCACATGGAGTTTTATCATGGCTAAAGCCAAAATTTCAGTTGCACAGTTACCTCAGACGTACCAAACCATGCTTGACCGCGCTATCAACACGCTGAAGATGATGAAAGAGAAAGCCGACATCGACTTCGTGGTGTACAGCGAGACCTACAACATCAAAGTAGGTACGATCAAGCCCGACAATCTAGGCAAGCGAAAGCGTATTCACTCTAAGCTACCCCGCGGCACGATGACAGGCTACATCTCTCCGCTCATGGACAGCCTTGAATACGACCAACTAACTACCATCCCTGTCGGGCAGTATGACATTGGCTCACTACAGTCAAGCATCTCGTCACGCGCCACTATCTTGTGGGGTGCGGGTACATACACCGCGCTGCGTACCAAAGACAAGAAGGCTATCGAGTTGTGGCGACTGCCGCAGGGCATGGATAAGGGAACGTTGGTTGACCCGCACCCCATGCAGAAAGAAGTGAATGCCAAAGCGGTACGTTTAATCCGCGAATGGTCGCTTGATAATTGATTGAGTAAGGGGTGTAAATGAAATGCAAGTGCGGTGGGGATACCCAAGTTACAACAACGCAGAAACCTGCTACAGGCGGCGTAATACGACACCGCAAGTGTCGTGTATGTGATGAACGCTTTCACACAATGGAGTCAATCATTCAGTCGCGTAGTGTTGGCAGACCTGTTACTAAAGTCCCACAGCAACCCATTTACACCCCTGAACAAGCGGCAAAGATTAAAGCTGAGAAAGTTGCGGTGCGCCGTAAGAACGAGGACATCAAGGACAGTAAGCAACGGCGTAGCCGCGTGTCTAACTACTTCATCGAGGATGATTTCGATGATTATTAAAAGGGTTTGCCATGCTAAAAGAAGGACGCTTTATTAAAGAAGAGCCGCCCAAGATTGGTCGGTACTACATACCAAGATACAAAGAAGACGAACACACACCAGAAGAACGCTTTGCGCAAAACCTGATACTGGGTAACGCAGACAAAAAGTATTCTTTCTTTTCTAAGTTTTTAAACGTAATGCTCAGGGTTTAAATGATTCAATTCAACCGCTACACATCGGCAGACAACGACCCCGCAAGGCTTGCGGCTATCAACGCACGTAAACATTTGTGGGGTCAGCTTCCGCTCGGACCGCTGCCGCTAGTCCCCTCCTTACAACAAGTAAGGAACCATTTCTACAAGCAGGAGCTTGTTTCCTGCTTGGGGATGGAACTTGCTTGCACACACTACAACCTAACGGATGAGCAGTACCACAAGTACATAGGCGTTTCATTCGATAGCGACTCCCTCGTTACTCTTCCTTACATACCTACTGGTTCGATGGTGTACCAACCCCGCAACTCTGGTTTCTTTTCAGTCATTGAGAACATGATCGTTGCTGCCTACGTTGCGCGTTTAAACAACAAGGAATTACTGATCGACAACACGTACGCATGGTGGGATTACAAAGAACCATTCAACGATATATTCCGCACGACATTCACGCTAGTCGATAGGCTACCTGCTAACCCGCAAGCGATTCACTTCGAGTCTATGCGCGACTTTATTTTTAAGGCATCGCCTACGCACATTGACAAGTTCAGTCAGTTCAAAGTGTTTATGTACGGACAGATCGAGCGCGAGATCAAGAGCTACTACAAAGACGAGAAGTACAACGTCGAAGGTGCAGGGCTAATCTTTCTGCGTGGGGGCGACAAGCTAGAAGCAGAAACAATCCTGCCGCCTATGGATTTAATAATGAAAGACGTTGCCGACCTTGCGCGGCGCGTACCCCGCCGACTCGTACTGTCTGACGACTACGTGCTAGCCGAACGCATAGTAGATAAAGACAACGCAGTCACCAACATCACACCCTTCGGACATCGAGGCTACCGCCACAGATACGGCGATAAAGTTTCGTGTCTGCCAATCCTGAAGAACTACCTCGCTCTGATCGAATGTGAAGAGAGCTGGGCGTGTCCTTCTGCCAACTTAGTCAACGCCGCCAACTGGACGCGTTGGGACAACTTCGCTTTTAACTTCAACACCATCAACCCTGTCTATAGGTACGTATTGTTATGAGAGTCATAGTCCAGAGTCACTACGATTTCGTTACGACCAACGGCAAGCTGTTCACTAACCCTGAGAGCGACATCGGCGCTGGCTTGATGCGCCCGTGGAACGACCTGTACTTGGCTGCAAAACAGCGCGGCATTGAGTTGTTCACGCCTGACCAACACGACGAGGGCGACTTACTTATTTTGCTCGATAGACCGACAACCATCAAAGCCAAAGCCCCGCGCACAATCGCGGTGATGTACGAGCCGGCGTTCATTATCCCTAACAACTACGACAAAGAGTTCCTTGACAGTTGCGAGAAGGTCTTTACGTGGAACGACGAATTAGTTGACGACAAAAAGTTTATTAAGTCTAACTTCACGACCAACTTGCAAGATGCAAGTATGCCTACGCCCGATGATGTGTTTCCTAAATACCATAGACGCAAGCTGCTGTGCTTGATGAACACGCACAAGCGAAGCGCCGCACCGCACAGCCTGTACAACAAACGCATAGAAGCTATTAGGTTTTTTACTAGCCATTCACCACGCGACTTTGATTTGTGGGGGCGGTTTTGGCAAGCGTACAACTTCCCTACGTACAAAGGCGCGACCAACGACAAGCTAAAAGTATTAGCGGACTATCGTTTTTGTTTGGCGTACGAGAACTGTGACAATGCGCACGGCTACATCAGCGAGAAGATGCTTGACTGTTTTATGGCGGGCGTTGTGCCTGTGTATTGGGGCGCGCCTAACGTGCGGGACTACATACCGCCTAAGTGTTTCGTTGACGTTAAAGACTTTCATTCCTACGAAGAGTTGTACGAGTATTTAGTTGAGATGCCTAGCTACGAGTACATGGATCGCCTTATAGCTATACAAAAGTTTATCGCTTCACCTGAAGCTGAGCAGTTCTACAACACGTATTTCGTTGACAAACTACTTCAACACATAGAAAACAAATGAACCCTTTAGTTACTGTAATAACGCCTACGACCGGCGCAGTCACTCTTAGGCAGACGCTAGACTCTGTTAAAGCACAGACGTATAAAAACATACAACACTTAGTTGTTGTTGATGGGGACTATCCCGATGCACGCCTTGTTTTGCAGGACTATCAGAACGTAGACATCATCAACCTGCCATACGCAACAGGCAAAGAGCAGTACAACGGACACAGAATCTACGGCGCGATGTCCTACCTTGCCAGAGGCGATTACTTATGTTTTTTAGATGAGGATAATTGGTACGAAGAAAACCACATTCAATCGTTAGTTGATGTCATAGAAAAAGGAAACACATGGGCGTATTCACTACGCAAGATCGTTAGTCGGGAGGGGGAATATATATGCAATGATGATTGTGAGTCGTTGGGTAGGTGGCTTTCTGTAGTCAACGATATGTTTGTTGATTTGAATTGTTTTTTGATACCAAAAAGATCGGCGTTACAGTTTTCCCCTGCGTGGTATCGCAGAGCAAGACACCCAAAAGAACAGCCAGAAGTAGATAGAGTTCTATCGCTGTTTATGATTAAAAGTCAAAGTATTTTTGAGACGAGTGGTCAGTACAGCGTGAATTACAGAGTAGCAAGCAGGGCAGATTCAGTACAAGCAGCGTTCTTTTTAAAAGGTAACGAGCAAATGCTGAAGAAGTACAACGAAGATTTTCCGTGGCAAAAAAAGATTTAACCCCACATTTTTAATTAACCGGAGTATGTAATGACAAAACTTTTTATCGCAACCCCTATGTATGGTGGACTGTGCTACGGCTATTACGCACAAGCGTTGATGACCTTACAAAATGCGTTACGCGAAAACAGAATTGATACTGCGTTGTCGTTTTTGTTTAATGAATCGCTAATCCAACGCGCACGTAATGCGTTGGTGCATGGGTTTTTAAAGACAGATTTTACGCATTTGTTATTCATAGACGCTGACATTCGTTTTGATGCAAAGGATGTACTGCCTATGATTTTGGCTGACAAACCAATCATCTGCGGGATTTACCCGAAGAAAGAAATCAACTGGCATCAGGTTCACAAAGCAGCACAAGCAGGTGTGCCACCAGAGCAATTACGTTTGTTCTCCGGTTCGTTTGTAGTAAACCTTATAAATTATGCCGAGCATGCACAAGTAGACGTGAACGCACCAGTAGAAATTTGGAACGGCGGCACAGGCTTTATGTTAATCAAGCGCGAGGTGTTTGAAAAGCTGAGAGATCAAGTGCCTAGCTACATCAACGACACGCACGACTTGGGTGGCAACATTGGCAATGAGCGTATCTCTGAGTTCTTTGCTACTAGCATCGAGCCTATGGGTGAACGTCTGCTGTCTGAGGACTATCACTTCTGCAAAGAGTGGCGTGAGAAGTGCGGCGGGTCTGTATGGGCAGCGCCTTGGGTCAAGCTCGCACACATTGGTACGCACATGTTTGATGGCAACTTAACGCCACAGCCAGCAGATTACGTGCAGCTAATTCAACCACAGGGTTTGCCCGGTGTAACGCCCATACGGTGACGCATGACGCCTGAAGCCAAAGTAAAGGCCAAGCTGTACAAGATACTGAAAGAGTGGGGAGTGTATTACTTCTCCCCACAAACAGGCGGCTATGGCAGGTCTGGTGTGCCAGACATTATCTGTTGTTACAAAGGGCGCTTCCTTGCGATTGAGTGCAAGGCGGGTAAGAACAAACCAACGCCACTACAGGAGGCTGAGATAGAAAAGATTCGCGCAGCGCATGGCGTGGCGTTGGTAATTAACGAAGACAACATTGATTTGTTAGAGCAAATATTAAAGGAGTTTACGTGATGGAAGTACTTGACGATGACGAAGATTTGGATAAGCAGCGTTTCCTCAAAGAAGCAATAAACGCCTTTCGTGAAACGATTGAAAGCGAGGATAAGAAAAAACACGCTGTCTTCCTTGTCTACGATGAAGAAGACGGCAAGCTGCAAACATACACGTTTAACGCTAACTTGGGTACGTTGTTGATGATGGTTACAAGCGCGTACGAAATGATTAACGAAGCCGAAGGCGGACCGAAAAGGACACTAAATTGATGAACGAATACAAACACATAGCACATGAAATGGCTGCATTCCACATAGAAGAAGGCATGTACACCATCAAGGATTTAGAAGAGCTGATTGCAGACTTTAAAATTGCCAAAGAAATCCAAGATAGGCACTTAAAGAACGCTGTTCGCTTCTCTGAAGAGAATGGGGAGGAATTATGAGATTTTTAGTCGGTTGGGCTACGTTACTTATGTTCCCATTTGCTTTACTAAAGGTAGGTTTTGGTGTGGCTGTAGATTTTATAGAAGAGCAGATGACGGAGTGGATATGAGCGACACAGACATACACAGTTGCGGGTATTACTGCGACAGACACGCTTGCATCGTAGCGCAGCGGGATGAGTTGAGGCAAAAGTTATTTTCAGATCAAGCGGTAAAAACGTATTCAGGTGGCAAGCCGAACTATACGCAGCCTGAAGAAATCCACACGTCCGAAAAGAATATACAAATATCGGACAACAAAGAAGCAGAATCCGCACGAGCGTGGGTAAACCTGACGGATGATGAAATAGCGCAGTTAATGTTTAAGTGTGACGTAATTGTCACTGGCCCTACGCAGTTTGATTTTGCTCACGCTATTGAAGCCAAGCTAAAGGAGAAGAATCATGGCTAAGTTACCGTACACAATTACCATCTGCCCAGACGAGCCGAACCCTAAACAGTTCACGGCGTTAACACCTGCTGTTGTTCGTGCTTTGCGCTACACAAACGACTTGACTATAGATCAGAGGCAAGATGTGTACCCATGTGCAACACAAGCAATAACGCAGATTAATACACACAAAGAAAAGAATGCTTAAACAAACTTATGAAAACAATCATACACGTTAACCAACACAAGATACGCTCGAACATAAACAACGAGCAGAAAGAACCTGTGCTAACAGTGAAGACCTACAAGTCCAACGACTACGCGCATGAAGTATCTATTAAGGGCGACAGTAAGATTGTGTACTCACCTGATAAGCCGTTGTCATGCGGTGCTAGGGTGTGGATTGAAACCGAAGGGGAAGTAG
>Ga0209298_10002121_pt1 | contig 12463 bp, 17 predicted proteins | sample S_140806_EF_Meta_FD_187325 | JGI IMG/M metagenome (GOLD analysis project Ga0209298, IMG submission 187325) | Freshwater microbial communities from Lake Simoncouche, Canada to study carbon cycling - S_140806_EF_MetaG (SPAdes) (version 2) | ecosystem: Environmental > Aquatic > Freshwater > Lake ...
CTCAACGTCGGCTCGATCAATTTCTAAAACACTCCAGGAAACACCCTCCTGAAGCAAGATGGCGTCACGGCCCTCGACACCAGCTTCGTATTCGAATTCGGCAACTTTGATGCGGGATTCCCCCCACTGGAAACAACATCGCCAACTGGATCGACAACTGGAAACCATTTGCCCGTGCCGAAGCTCCTTCCATCAACGGCTGGAACTCTTCCATCTCCTATTTCAACAAGAGCGGCATCCTCCAGCTCAGCGGCCAGTCTGACCAAGGTCTCTCCGACGATGTCTTCGCCGCCGGAGAACTGGCTTACCTCTGGGGTTACAACGATTTTAGCATCACGAATGGCAGCCAGTGGGCCTTCGTCACCAATGACAGCAGCGATCTCAATCCTGCCAACGACTGGCCCTGCCCAGCCCCTCCGAGGCCCTTCCTTGGGAATACCCTCTTTCCAACGCCCTCAATCCTGTCTGGGGCGGCCTGCACAATGTGCAAGGCGGCGGTGACTTCACCGCTCCGCTCACAGCCTGCACCCTGCAAACCCACGCGGTGCCTGAACCAGGTAGCGTGATGATTGTCCTGCCCGCAGGACTCGCCAGGCGCATTCAGAGAGCACGCCGGTCATAGAGAAATCCGAATGGAAATAGGCAAAGGCTGGCTAGGCCTCACTCGAAGACATCTTCGAGAACATCGACGATCGGAGCGATGGTCTTGGGAGCTTTGCGAGCCTTGGCTGGCTTCTCCGTTTTTTCGGTTTTCGGAGCTTCCTCCGCTTTTTTGACTGGAGCAGGTTCCCCCTGCACGCCGAGGAAGATCATGCCATCGCTGTATTCGATGACGTAACCTTCATTGGCGAGCCAGCGGATGTCTTTCAGGACTTCCATCTGCTGCTGCGTGAGCTTGGGGGCTTCACCATCAACGGGAGGCGGCGCATCTTCATCCTTGGGAGGCGCGGGCGTGATGGATTCGACGAGCGTGTGGAGGTGCATGCCGCCGGAGTTCTGCTTGAGCAGTTCGACGATCTTGGCGAGCGGCGCAGAGAAGACGACGGAAGGATCGACAGCACGCGGACGCACGCGGCTGACGAACATTTTGCCGCTGCGGCGCTTAAACATCTTCAAGCCACGCCGTTCAAGACCGGCGGCGAGTTTCTGCGAGATGTCGAAGAGGTGCTTGCGAGCATTTTCGACGGCATTGCGCAGCATGATGAAGAGCACGTGCGATAGCTTGGACTTATCGATGCCGCCAGCAACGTTCACATCACGCAGTTCGATGACGGAATCAGCCGCGTGGATGCGCCGGAAATGCGCCTCGACTTCCGCACGGGTCGGAAACGCTTGCGGCTCGGTTCCTTCGGCGATTTCGCCTTTGAGATAAACCCATCGGCGTCCTTTGCTGGCCTGCTCTTTCCACTTCTCGATAGTCTCAGGCGTGGTGTCCGATCGCACGCGCCGTTTGAAATCTTCAAACGGCATGTTGGCGAAGCGCTCACGATGGAGGCGGATGAGCTTCGTCTGGTAACTGTGATGGCTAGCAGGGCCGAGGATCTCACCACTCATGCCACAGACGGCGACTGATTTGAAATCACCCTTTGGCACTTCGAGTTCGATGTCTTCGACTCGGTAGTATTCGTCGATGACGGTGCTGTTGAGGATGTGCGAGACGGCTTCATCACGCGTGAGAAAGAGCCCGCCATCGGCCGTGGTTTTGAAAAGCGGAGAGGGACGTGTGTCGGCGCATAGATAGCGGACATTGAAGCGCTCACCACCCGCGAGGACGATACGTGCAGCATCGAACATGCTGAAGGCGTGGCCCGTGTTACGAACATGCTGAGCGAGCGTATCGAGCGTCTCGTCTTGCGGATAGATCGTGACCTGAATGTCCTGTGGAATAGGCACCCAATCGCGTTGCGGCCGGTTATCTCCACCATCGCGGCTGCGATCCCGATCTCCGAAGCGACGCGGTCCTCCAGGTCCATCACGACGATCCCCACGTGGTGGGCCTCCGGGTCCATCACGGCGCGGCGGACCGCCAGGGCCATCACGACGCGGGCCTGCACCAGCACCACCACCAAAACGACGTTCACCCGCACCACCACCGCCTGCTCCGCGGCGATCACCGCCGAAGCCACCACCGCCACGGCGGTCACCACGCTGCGGACGGTCTTCACGATCGCCAAAGCGCTCGATAATTTTCTCTTCCTTGCCGAAATCCGCAACCCACGCGGGTATTAGACGCAGGCTGGACAGATCGAGGGAATCGGTCTGGGGCTGTTGAGGAATGCTGGATTCGGCTTCGGACATAAGATCAGGTGCTTGGGCGGGAAAGGGCCGCGATGATGAGCAGGACGCGGCGCTTGTCTCCTACTTTATTAGATCGTGGCAGACACTAAAAACATGCTTCATGGAATTGGATGAAAGTTGCCTTTCCGATCCAGCGGGACTGCACTTCTCGCACAAAACACACGGCAGCTTCCAAAGTCTTTTGCCGCAGGAGCGGAGCAGAGGACTCAGAGATGAAAAATGAAAACAAAAGGAAACCTCGGCATCCGCTGCCTCTTGGCTCATCTGCTGCGGAAAAAAGGAGCATGAGAAAAGCAGGCTATCGGCAGGCCAAGTGCCTGAGAGCCGCGCCATCATTTGTCATGGGTAGCAAAATTTCACCCAGAGGTAGAAAAAGGTTGAATTTACAAGAGTAGATATTTAATTTAGCTTAATTATCTCAGTTGATGCCGTTAAACTTTTCTATAATTTCTATCTTTAATAAGATCCTTTGCTACCTCAGCGGTGTCGAATTGGGCTGTTCAGGCTGCCGATGAACTCTTTCCTCCAAACGCTGTATGTACGTGGTTCCGGCACTGATGCCACGGAACGTGCGCTGATTCAGGTGAGGTCGATCGAGCGCTTCCCCACTGCGGCACAGTCATTTTCACCCTAATCCCGTCTCGTCATGCAAGCTACCATGGCACAGCCTCCCGCCCCCCTTTTCCAAATGGCAGGTTCTCCTTTGTTTCGCACCTGCGCTGGAGAATCTATCGAAGCTCCTCCCATCAACGCCCACAGCGGCCTTTCCCCGTTTGGCATGGCCTCTGCGGCACCCACGAACATGCCCCTGACCGTCGGCGATGTGATTCACCTAATACCACCCGAACTCGTGCGCGGTGGAGTTGTGTCGCCTGAGCAGCCACTGACGTTACCGCCGGCACTTTTGGAAAATGCCCTGCGCAGCGGACTGCCAACAGTGCCGGTATTTGAAATTTACCGAGTTTGCCCGGCCCTTTTTCAGGGTCCGGTCTCTCCTCAGGAGCCACGCACGGTGGCTCTGCCCGTGGCGAAGCTGTCTGCATTGATCGCAGGCACCCGCCCCTCTGCTCCGGCATTGCCCGTAGCATCCCAAGCCTCATCTTTTGCGGCAGCCGAGCCGTCGAGATCACCGACTGCTCCGCCGTCATCTGCTTTTCCGATGAGTCCGTTTGCTGCGGCCATGCCTTCCATTGCGGCCGCAGGAGTAGCCTCGCCGTTTGGGCAAGCAGCCACAGCCGCTTCGCCCCCCCCGCCGAGTTCAGGCTCTCCGTTTACCCAAGCCAGCTTGGCTCCTACCCAGGCCTCCCCATTCGCCGCGGCTACACCTGCGCCATCGAGTTCTCCGTTCACGGCTGCAGCTTCCTATCCAGCTCCAGCCTCACCTTTCGGAGCCGCTTCGCCATCGCCAGCGGGCTCTCTGTTCGCAGCATCAGCTCCCCAGCCGGTTCCAGCTTTCCCATTCGCAGCGGCCTCACCAGCTCCGTCTGCCTCACCTTTTGCTGCTGCAACTCCAGCTTCGCCTTTCGCCAGTGCTTCGCCAGCGGCCTCGCCGTTCGCAGCGGCGTCTTCAAATCCAGCCACGGCCTCGCCTATCGCGGTGAGTGCACCGGTATTCGCTTCCCCATTCGGAGAGATGATACCTCCCGTTGAACCCGCCCCGGTGTTTAGCGCCACAGCCTCACCTTTTGCCGCGAGTGCCCCCACGATCTTTGCTTCATCCGCTCCAGTCGGGGCTCCCGCATTCTCAGCGGAACCTGCCAAACCCAGCACAACGGGGCTGGATCGAGCCATGGCGAATCTTTTCGAGGCAAAACCCGCCGAACCACCCGCCACCGCTTCTCCCAGCAGCCCACCCATGGCGACCACGGGCCTAACGTTGCCTATGGCTCGGCCACAGCATCGAATACCTGCTGCCGCTCCATTGACAGTTCAGCCAGCGGAAGGCGCTTTACCCGTCTTTTCAGGTGTCCCTGGCGCTGCCGGAGGCAAAGCTCGCTTCACCCTCGCCACCCTTCTCCAGGGACGCAGTGCCGATGACCTTGGCTTCAATCCCGCGTGCGTGCCCGCCTGGCTTTCAACCAGCGTCGATGCCAGCCTCCTCCATGAGCAGGCTTCCAAAGGGGCGTATGCCCTCAGCCTTGGCGCCTTGCTCGATGGCGTAGCGGATCAGGGCTTCCGCAGCATGCTTTCCGGAGCCAAGCGAGACGTTCAGGTCCAGCTCCCCTCCAATGTTGTCTTCCACGCCCTCACGGCGACCCAAGACTGCGGAGCCTCCGCCCCAGCACATGCTCTAGCCACCATCACCACTCCGGCCCCTTCCATGGCGTTGCCGAAAATGGTGGTTTCGCCACCTAGCAGTGCTCCGCCAGCAGAGCGCCCCGCCCCGATGCCAGCCGCAGCCAGCCTCATGTTTGCGGCATCGGCAGCTCCGATCACCTTCACGCCCTTTGGCAATCCTGGGGTTACAACCACAGGTATCCTAAATCCCACTCCGCCAGCAGCCACGAGCCCAGTTTTTACTCCATCACCAGCTACGGTCCCCACACTGGCTCCAACGCCAGCCCCTCAGAATAGCCTCTTCGCCAGCCAGCCACCGCAACCAGAGGAACCAGCTCAAACTTTCGCCTCGGCACCTGCGCCAGCTCCTTTGCCCATGGCTCTCGAGGCACCGAAAAGTGCGTTTTCGACTCTCGCGACCTCCGTTCAGCCACTGGCGGGAGCCTTCAATGCCTTTGGTGCACTTCCTGCGGAATCCGCTCCCGCAGCTAGCCGACCTATCCATTCTGCGGTGAAGGCCTTCGATCCCTTCGCCCCATCGGCTGCAACCGGCCTGAGTAGCGAGCAATTGCTCGGCGTAGTCCCGGCAGCCCCCATCAGCTTCGCCACAAGCTCCCTCTTCCGACAAGCCCCGCCTACCCAGCCCCTGATCGAGCCTTTCGCTAGCCAAAGAGAGGCCAAAACCGCTCCGGCCGAATCCGTCATTCCCCTGATCAGTGCGGATCCAAAGCCCTCCGCCTTCTTTGGAGCATCCTTCAGCACCGCCAGCGAAAACGCCCCCACCGGGACCATGCTGGCACCCGCCATAGCACCTGCCCCCGGACCTATCAGCAATCCCTTTACCGCCCCACCAGAGGCACCTCCCGCGCCTTCGCTGAAACTGCCCCCCTCACCAGTTCAGGCTCCTACGCCAGCCCCGGCTGACGAAGCTGCTCCTTCTCCAGCGCCTGCCGCGTTCTTCTCTCCCCAGCCCAAAGCGGCGGCTCCGAGCAAAGCCTCCTTCCTCGACCTTTCCGCCCTGGATACAGACACCGATCAGCTCCTCCTCCGTGCTCTCCTCGGCGTCGATGACTCGCTCGATGCCTCCCGCGTCGTCCAGCTCCTCGCCACCCTGCCCGGCCTCAGCGCCTGCATCTGCCTCAATGGCTCCAGCGTTCTCAGCCACGCCAATCCCTCCGCCCCCGAAGCCGCCACCTTCCAGCAGCAGGCCCCAGACATCGCCCGCCAGCTCCGCGGCCTCGCCCCGCTTATCGGCATCGACGGGGCTGAAACCTTCACGCTCAATGCGGGTGGCCGACTCCTCACCTTCTGCTTCCCCGGCGAAGTCTCCGTCGGCGTCCTCCATCAAGGCGAACCCGGCACCGGCCTTCGCGATAAGATCACCCTCGTCGCCCGTGAGCTCGCCCGACTCCTTCGCTGAACCAACCATCGGATTTCCCCACGACCGCCATGCCCAGTATCAACCACGACGAACGCACCATCAGTTTTAAGGTCGTCTATTGCGGCACCCCACTGTGCGGTAAGACCACCAACATTCAGCAAATCCACGCCAAGCTCGATCCTCGCGGCCGCAGCGATCTCATTTCCCTCTCCACTGCACAGGATCGAACCCTCTTCTTCGACTTCCTCAGCATCGAAGCCGATGCCATTCCGGGCTACAAAACCACCTTCCACCTCTACACCGTCCCCGGCCAAGTTACCTACAACGCCACCCTCCAGCTCGTTCTGCGCCAGGCCGATGGTGTCGTCTTTGTTGCCGACTCCCAGATGGACCGCCAGCGGGATAATTTGCAGGCCCTTCAGAGCCTTGAGGCCAATCTCCGCCTCAACGACAGCTCCATTGACCGCCTCCCCATCGTCCTGCAATACAACAAGCGAGACCTGCCAAACGCGGCCCCCGTCGATTACCTCGAGTACCTCTTCAATAGCCGCCCCGTTCCCTTTCTCAGCTTTGAAGCCGATGCTCGCGGAGGACGCAATGTTCTCGCCACACTCAACGCCGTCTCCCAGGCCATCATCCACCAGTTCCGCCAGGCGCATGCCCCGGTCAGTCCCACGCCCATCTCGCAGGCACTCATGCCTCGTGAAATGACGAGCGGCCATGCTCCCGCCCTCGCCGCCGCCTGATCGAGACACTCTTCAAAATCAATCCGCACTCCTCATGCTCTCCTCACTTCTCCAGCATCCCGGCGTTCTCTCCGCCTTCGTCACCGATGGCGCCGGCCACCTCATCACCGCCGCTGGCGAGGCCATGCCGCCATCCGCAGGCGTGCTCGTCCTTGCCCATGCCACCCTCAGTGCCGCCTCCGAATTCGGACGCCGCAGCGGCTCCGGCGACTGCATCGAACTCGTTCAGCATCACGAAGGCGGCCTCGTGCTCCTGCGTGGCCTTCCTCACCGGCACGCCCTCATTGTCCGTTGCGAAGCTGAAGCGAATATGGATTCTGTTCGCCGCCAAGCCGCCACCTTTCAGCTCACCGCCACCGGCTCTACACAGCCCCGCCGCACCTCGGCACCGGCTTTAAATCTCGGCGATGCCCTCCACGCCATGCCAGCCTGGTAAGGCCCGGCACATCCGCGATTTACAAGTATCCCGTTCCGGCCTAAAACTTGCTACTTATACACCTTATTCGCACCTATGTTCGACCTTAGCATCACCACCGGCCCGCTGGAGCTCGTCTCCAAAGGTGGCCCGCTTGTATGGTTGCTCCTTGGTTGCCTTTGCCTCTCCGGTGCCATCTTTCTGGAGCGTCTAGCCTACTTTCACCGCGCCAGCATGAACATCGGCGAATTCCTCGCCGGCCTCTCCACCCTCATCAGCCGCCGAAACTTCGCCGAGGCCCTCCAGGAATGCCTCGCCACCCGCGTCCCCGCTGGTCGCATCATCCACTCTGCCCTCCTCCGCCATCACGCCCCTCGGGAGCAACTCAAAGAAATCGTTCAAGAGGCAGGCCAGCTCGAAGTCCCCCGTTTGGAACGCTTCCTCAGCCTCCTGAATGCCATCGCACACATCGGCCCCCTCATCGGCCTGCTCGGTACCCTCATCGGCCTCCTCGATGCCTTCACCCGCATCTCCTCCTCAAACGGCCTCACCACCCCTGCCGATGTCGCCCAGGGCGTTTATCAGAGCCTCATCACCGCCGCTCTCGGCCTCGTCGTCGCTATTCCCGCCTACCTCGGCTATGCCTTCCTCACCGCCCGCTCCCGCTCCTTCATGCACGACCTAGAGCGAGCAGGCATCGAAATCGTCAATCTCATCGAAGACAGCAAGACGACCTCCAACATCGTCGAGTTTCACCAAGTCAGTGAATCCCCCACCGTCGTCCCGATGACCAAAAACCGCACCCGCGGCCTTAATGCCTGATACTGAGGCGTTTCGGGAATGCACCGGGCTCTTGCAGCCCCACAGGCGGCGAATGTAAGCCAGCAATTGAGGCGTCTTGATGATAAGTCTGCGATCAAGACAGTGCCGGAAAAAGTGAAACGCTTTCTTGGAAGAAACCGATGCCGCGAGTTCATGAATGCGAACCTGTGATCAGTCGGTTGCCCCTCCCGTTTCCTCTAAGGGAAGCCCTTTGCGAAATAAGCCATCCTCACGCAGTCAAAGCGGGCATCAAACCACTCTCACCGGCTCAGCAGATTGATCAGCTCATCGTGCTTGTCGACCACCGCTTGCAGCTGGGCCGGTTCGTAGTTCACGTCCGCGTTCATCGACATGTTACACACGCCATTGCTGTTGCTGCTCGTCGTCTGAATCGCGTTGACGAGATCCACACTCGTCGCGCAGCCATCCGCCAGCGCTTTCAAGCTGTTGAACTCATCCCGCATCGGCGCGGCGTCGATGGGCGTGTTTTCTTGGTGGAGAGTAGGGTCGAACATAGACGAGGAGATTTGGAGTAGTGAGACTTTGAGACGGGCAGAGCAGCTGCACCGCGAGACGGAAAGACGTGGAGACTGGAAGTCGTGAGACTTGGAGAGCGGCTCGATTATCGCTATGAAGTCGCGCACGGTCATGCCGCGTGAGTAGAGGGCGATGATCTTGTCTTCGAAGCCTGGTTGCTTTTTTGCCACTTGGGCACCAGCAGCGCCTCGAAGCTGCTGTACCGGTCGCGCGGCACCCCGATGTGCATCTCGCCGCTGTCGCCGAGCACGGTGTTTACACTGAAGCCGTTGCGGCAGTTGCCGCCCGCCTCGGCGCGTTCGCCCCCACCGTCGAGCACCGCCTCGCTGGGGCTGCGCCCGGTTTTGAGGTGGCGCACTAGTTCACCCGCTCAATGAGCCTGTTGGTCATCTGGGCCAACACGTCTTGCTCGCCCACGATCGCCTCCGGCGGATGTCCGGTCTGGGCGATCAATGCGTCGAATGCTGCATTCAGCGCCTTGTCTTCCTTCGTTTTGGTCCTTCTCATGTCTGTCTGTACTTGCTCCCCTCACACAAACTTTCTGATAGGCTCTTGAGATGCCGGTTTCCGATGAAAATGCCTTAGGGGGCTCCTCTCGATGCGCTTTGTCAGGGCGACCGTGTTCTCGCGGGCGCTCACGAACATGTGCAAGCGCTGCTTTGACGTATCCTCATTCATGAAGCGTTCCCGTTTCCGCATCTCGTCCACATACAAGCCAGCCATGAAATCTGGCCGCGATGGTATCTTGACCTTGCCTACTGTTGCGACAAAGCCACTCATAACGTTTAGTTAAATGCCTTTGAGATTTGGTTCACCTCAAACCTTTACATGTATCTCGCCAAAAAAACCAAACCCCAAGTCTCCATCGAGGAGACTTGGGGCTAATATGGAGTGAGCTTTGAAAGGGATCAGGCTTCGGCCGTTTCCGCTCCTTTGTGGCCAAGTTGTTTGACGGCAAGATTGAGTTGATCGTATTCGATGGGCTTCTTGATCACTGTCACCGGGCCATGGGAAAGAATGCGACTCAGGATTTCGCTATCCGGGTAACCTGTGATGACCACAATGGGCAGGTCAGGGTAGAGTGCCTTCAACTGGGAATACACCTCGTCCCCTGGCACGTCCGGCAGTTTGAGGTCGAGGAAAACGAAGTCGAATTTCTGCTTCTTGGCCATCGCGATAGCTTCCGAGCCAGTTCCTACGACAAGGCGGCCAAAGCCGGCCTTTTTGAGGAACTGCTTGAATAGCGCCTGGAGGGCAGGGTCATCGTCCACCACGAGCACGGTAGGCTGGCCACCTTCCTCTTCTTTGCGAAGCACATCACGGTCCAACAAGCTGCGCTTGATGCGCCAGCGACCACCGATTTGCACGGCGGGGAGCTGTCCGCGCTGGACGAGGTAATAGACGGTAGGAAGTGGAATACGGAGGTATTCCGCAGTCTCTTTAACCGTCATAAGTTCGGGCGGTGCTGTATCGGCCATAAGGGGTGTGGTTGTTAGTCTTGTCTTGGGTTATTGGAAAAGGGAAAGAGAATCAAAGCTGAGGATAATTGAAACTACGATGTGATAATTACAGAATAAAATGATTTCTGGAAGGAGGTGACGGCATCATTATCGGGAATAATTGGTAGATTTGCGAATTATTGTCAAAATTGCAACAATAAACTGCCACATGCAGCAAATTTTTGGAATTCGTGAAGACTATCATATAAACCGGCTCCGTTCAGAACAAAGCAAATCAATAGAGCCAGTCCACATATCTGAAAGCTAGATTCTAGCTAGTGGACTTAATACAAACTCAGGACACAAAGGTAGCCATGCCGTCTGGTGCTTTCTATTAATGACGGTAGCTTAGATACCGCACGAAACTCCCCCTCCCTTTGTGAAAAGCCTTTTGGGTTGAAGCCGCGTCCTAGCCCCTCGCGCTTGTTGATTGCCGGAATATTACCGTCATAAGATCACCGAATGCCAGCCCGCTTTTCCGCCCTGCTTTTCATCTGCCTCGCCAGCCTGCTGCTCTGCCAGTGCTCCTCCGGTCCCAGTAACTGGGAATATGATTACGTCCCCGGCAAGACGGCCATCATCATCAATGACAAGGCCGTGCCACCCGCCGATGCCCCCGCACCTGTCCTGCGGGCCATTTCCGCCGGGAACCGTATCTGTACGAAGCCCTACCGTCGTGGTGGCGGCCACGCGCACTTCGAGGACAGCGCCTACGATTGCTCAGGCACGGTGTCCTACATCCTCCACGCTGCCGGAAAGCTCGGCGCGCCCTCCGTGTCAGGCTCTTTCCGCAAATTTGGTGATAGCGGCCACGGCAAATGGATCACGGTCTATGCCCGCAACGGCCACGTCTTCTGCGAGATCGCCGGCCTCCGCCTCGACACCGGTTACAACGATGACGACAGCCGCGGCCCCCGCTGGACGGATCGCAAGCGGCCCATCAAAGGCTACACCATCCGCCACCCGGATGGTCTTTGAGGCGCAATGAAAGGCCTCGAAAGGCCGTTTGAAGCTCACCATGCTGCGCTTTCTCCTCCCGCTTCTCCTCGCCACCTCTGCCTTCACTCAAACGGTGGAGCCACAACCGCTCGTCGAAAAAGCCCTCGCCGCCGTCGGTGGCAAAGACAAGCTGCTCAAAACCTTCCGCATCAAAGAAATCTTCCACTTCGGCAGCACTCCCGAGCCTGCCGAGGGCAAAAAGCGCTCCACCCGCGAATCGATCCTCTCCCAGCCGGACAAGTGGTGGATCAACAAAAAGGAACGCGGTGCTGAACCCGCCAAAGACGACGTCCGCGCTTGGTCGCTCGATCTTTTGGTCGATCCGAAATCAAAAATCGAAGTCATCCCTGATCTCACCGACGAAGGAAAAAACTGCTTTGTCCTGCAAATCAGCGGCAGCGTCGATCCGGCGATGAAATTCTACTTCGACAAGGAAACCAGCCTCCTCCTCCGCCTCGACTGGCGCGGAGATTTCTACCGCTTCAGCGAATGGAAAGAGCACGACGGCCTGCGCTACGCCGCCAAGACCATTATCTTCAAGGTGAAGGACTCCAAACCGTGGTTTTTCCACGAAGTCACCGAACTCGAACGCCTCGCCCAGCTCCCTGTAGGCCTCGCCAAGCCATGACGTTCCGCCCGCTCATCGCTTCCGTCCTTTTTGGCCCTTCCGTCCTTGCTGGAGAGATCCTCATCCAGTCGCCGGACGAACTCGTGACTGCTTTGCGCGTCCTGAAAACCGGCACCACACTCAAATTCGCCCCTGGCGACTACCCCGGCGGCCACTCCGTCAGCGGCGTCGAAAAGCTCACCATTGAGGCGCTTGATCCAACGCAGCCACCGCACTTCAAAGGCGGTGGCAACGCCTTTCACTTCTCCCGCTGCAAGGACCTCACGCTGCGAAAACTGCGCGTCAGCGGCCAGACCGGTAACGGCCTCAATCTCGACGACGGCGGCGATCTGGCGAATCCCTCCACCGGCATCACGATCGAGCAAATCGAGATCAGCGACATTGGCCCCAAGGGCAATCATGATGGCATCAAGTGTTCCGGCCTCGACCAGCTCACGATCCGTGATTGCACCATCACCGGCTGGGGCGGCCAGGGGATCGACTTCGTCGGCTGTCATCATAGTTTGATCACCGGCTGCCGTTTCACCGGCAAAGAAGGCTTCACCGCCAGTGCCGCCATCCAGCTCAAAGGCGGCACAAGCGATGTCATCGTCGAAAAATGTCACTTCACAAATGCGGGCGAGCGTCCTATCAACCTCGGTGGCTCCACTGGCCTGCCCTACTTCCGCCCACAAGGTGCCAAGTTCGAGGCCGCCCGCCTCATCGTGCGGGACAATGTCATCGAAGGCAGCCCATGTGCCGCCGCCTTTGTCGGTGTCGATGGCGCGGAGTTCAGCGGCAACTCGATCCGCTTCCCCACCAAATGGATCTTCCGCATCCTCCAGGAAACCCGTGAACCTGGTTTCGTGCCCTGTCGCCATG
>Ga0209298_10002127_pt1 | contig 12453 bp, 7 predicted proteins | sample S_140806_EF_Meta_FD_187325 | JGI IMG/M metagenome (GOLD analysis project Ga0209298, IMG submission 187325) | Freshwater microbial communities from Lake Simoncouche, Canada to study carbon cycling - S_140806_EF_MetaG (SPAdes) (version 2) | ecosystem: Environmental > Aquatic > Freshwater > Lake ...
ACTCGCGAGCCACTCGCCCAGCTTTTTCACGTCATAAGTGCCGTAAGGGTCCGCCACGCTGAAATCGGCATTGTCCGGCATGCGCGGCAGACCGCTCGTGTGCGTGGCGAGCTGCGCCAGCGTGATGGCGGCGACCTTGTCATCGGCGAAAGCCTGCTTCGTATCGAGCGCCTGCTTGAGCGTCGTTTCAAAGGTGAGCTTCTTCTCCAGCACCGCCTGCGCCAGCAGCAGCCCGGTGAAGGTCTTGCTGATGGAGCCGATCTCGAAAACGATCTTCTCCGCCGGCACCTTCGCGGGCTTGTCGGGACCTGAGATGGCATACACCACCTTCCCATCCCGCCACTCGCCAGTGACGATGCATCCTCGCGGTATATTCTTCGCGATGTTTTGCGCTGAGGCCGCCAGCGTGAGTGCCTTTTGGGCAAACAAGGCGCTGCCGAATGACAGCCACGCGAGAACGTGCAGGAGAGGTTTCATCCGGCGAGCATGGCCGGATGCTAATTTTTTGTCACTTCCTTTGTTTCCCGCCGTTTGGCTGCCATGCACCGCCTCCTCGCCCTGCTCTTTCTCACCGTTCTTCCCGCCTCCGCCGAAACCAAATGGTTCAAGGGTAACACGCACACCCACACGCTCTGGAGTGATGGCAATGACTTCGCCGAGATGGTGATCGACTGGTACAAGCAGCGCGGCTACGACTTCCTCGCGCTCAGCGATCACAACATCCTCCAGGCCAAAGAAGTGTGGATGGATGTGAAGGCCGTGGAGAAGCGCCGCAAGGCTCTCGGCAAGACCACCATGGAAAAATATCGAGCTCTCTTTGGCGATGCCTGGGTCATCACCCGCGAAAAAGACGGCTCCACCGAGGTCCGCCTGCGGGAGATGCGCGAGTATGCGCCGAAGTTTGATGAGCCAGGCAAATTTCTCCTCGTGAAGGCGGAGGAGATCAGCGCTTCCTTCAACAAAGCCCCCATCCACATGAACGCGGTGAACCTCCAAGAGGAGATCCAGCCCCTCAAAGACCTCACCAGCATCCAGGAGACCATGCGGGCGAATTTGAAGCTCGTCGCCGAGCAGTCAAAGCGCCTCGGCGTGCCCATCTTCACCCACATCAACCATCCGAACTTCCGCTGGGCGCTCACCGCCGACGATCTGGCTGCGGTGACGGAGGAGAACTTCTTCGAGATCTACAACGGCCACCCGATGATCGAGTGGGAGGGCGATGAGCTCCGCGACGGCCACGAAAAGATCTGGGACATCGCCAACACGCTGCGCCTCACGCAGTTCAAGGCCGCGCCTCTCTTCGGCGTGGGCACCGATGACTCTCATCACTATCACGGCGAGGAAAGCAGCCCCGGCCGCGGCTGGGTGATGGTCCGCGCCGAGAAGCTGGAGGCCAACGCACTCACCGAAGCCATGAAGCGCGGCGATTTCTATGCCAGCAGCGGTGTCACCCTTGATGACGTAAGCTTCACCGGTGGCAAACTCCGCATCCAAATCCGCGCCGAGCCCGGCGTGACCTACACCACCGTCATCCGCGGCACCTTGAAAGGCTTCGACGCCACCACCACCGAGGTCACCACGCCCAAGGGCGATTTCCATCCCGTGCGCAAACGCTACTCCGACGACATCGGCAAGACCCTCGCCACGCTCACCGGTCCCGTCATCGAATGGACGCCGAGCGGCAACGAATTCTACTTCCGCGCCTCCATCACCTCCTCAAAGCCGCACCCGAATCCCTCGATCAAAGACCAGAAGGAGATGGCCTGGACGCAGCCGATGGGCTGGAGGTGAGAAAAGGAATCCTCATGTGAGTGGGTCTCACTCCACATACAGGAAGCGGTTCGAGCTGCACAAAATCTGGCAGAGGCTCGCCATGGCCTCTTGCGGCGGATTCGGCACCACGCCTTTCGCGTGCTGGATGTCGTGGTGGTATTGCGTGAGCGCTTGGGTCTGCTCGTCGAGGTAGGCGAGGCATTTGGCGATGTCGGCCTCGGTGGCGGGTTGGCTATAGAGCAGGCTCCAGAGGCGATGAAGCTGCTTCGTGCGGTCTTTCGGCGTATCTTTTTCGACGAGGTCGGCCAGGCGGCGTGAGCTATCGAGCACGAAAGTGTCGTTCATGAGCAGCAGCGATTGCGGCGCGACGGTGGTTTGCGCACGCATCTCGCAGTTCGGCTGCATCACGGGGGCGTCGAAGGTGTCGAGAACGGTGAGCGGCTTGCTGCGGCGCATCTGCACGTAGATCGAGCGACGGAAGTCGGCCGCGCCAGCTGGATCGACTTTGTTGAGCGTGATGGTGCCTTTGTCGATGCCGGTGATCACGCGGCCCTGCGGATCACGGCCGATGCCGCTGGGCGGGCCGTAGCTGGTTTGAACAAGAGATCCCGTCATGCCGAGCATGGAGTCACGCAGCGTCTCAGCATCCAGGCGGCGGAGTTTGAAGCGAGCGTAGAAGCGATTTTCGGGATCGGCACGCAGCGCGGCATCATTCACCGAGGATTGACGATACGCGGCGCTGAGCAGGATGAGGCGATGCAGCGATTTGAGCTTCCAGCCGCTCTTCACAAACTCATCGGCGAGGTAGTCGAGCAGTTCGGGATGCGTCGGCAGCTCGCCTTGGCGTCCGAAATCACCGGGCGTGTTCACAAGGCCGCGACCCATGTGATGCATCCAGAAGCGGTTCACCAAGACGCGGGCCGTGAGCGGATGTTTGCCACTCGTGAGCCACTGTGCATACGCGAGGCGACGTCCCGTGGAGCCGCTGCTCACTGGCACCGGCTTGAAGGGCTCGATCATCGGATTGGCGAGGATGCTGAGCTCGCCGGGCTTCACCTCGGTCTTTGGCTGCTCGTGATCGCCGCGATTGAAGAGCTTCGACACGGGCACCTGGCCTTTGACTTCGGTGAGCGCCATCACAAAGCCTTCCGCAGGCTTCGTGGCACGCAGTTTGGTCGCCTCGGCCATCTTGGCATCGACGATATCCTGCTTCTTCTGGTCGTAGAGATTGAGCGAGTAGGTGGCGAGGGCGGAGGGATACTTTTTGATGAGCGCCTTCTGCTCCGGCGTCTGTTTGCCCACGGGCGTGTCGCGAGCCACACGAAACGCCGCCTGCTCGGCCTGTGGCACCTTCTTGATTTCGACTTCGAAAATCTCATCGAGGAACTTCTTCGACATCGCGCGTGCCGTGACCTCGATCTCCTTGGCCTTCGCCTCGATCTCGACGGCTTTGGCACGCTCCTGCGGCGAGTAAAGCGAGTACAGGCGGCTGTTTGGCGCACGCCAGGCCTCCCAATGATACGCCGGATCAAACACGGCCCGCAGGCGGTAATAATCGGCCTGCGTGATCGGATCGTAACGATGATCGTGGCACTGCGCACAGGACACGGTGAGACCCATGAGCGAGGAACCGAGGATCTTCATCTGCTCGGCGATGACGTTGTTCTTCGCGAGCTTCGGATCATCCACGGTGTCGCCCGTGCCATCGGGAGCCATGCGGAGAAAGGCGGTGGCGATGAGCTGATCGGTGCGTTTGGGATCGAGCACGGCCTGCTGGTAGTCGCCATGCGTCGCGCCGGCGAGTTCATCGCCCGCGATTTGCTCCTGGATGAACTGATCCCAGGGTTTGTCCTCGTTCATGGAGCGGATCACATAATCTCGGAAGCGCCACGCATGCGGGCGTAGGCTGTCGGCCTCGGTGTAGCCATTTGAGTCCGCGTAGCCGGTGACATCCAGCCAATGCCGCGCCCAGCGTTCGCCGTAATTCTTTGAAGCCAACAAGCGCTCCACGAGGCGCGGGTAAGCATCCTCAGACGAGTCCGACAAAAATGCTTCGACCTCCTCGGGTGTCGGCAGCAGGCCTGTGAGATCGAGCGTCACACGTCGGATCAACGTGCGTCGATCCGCCTCAGGAACCATCGAGAGGCCTTTTTCAGTCAGCTTGGCCGAAACGAACGCATCGATGGCATTCCGAGTGTTCGCCGCTTGGGGCACCGCAGGCCGTTTCACCGGCTGAAAGGCCCAGTAATTGCGATCTTCTTCTGAAATGATCGGTCCAGGTGCGAGAGCCAGCGGCTCGGGCTTCGCGGTCTTTGCTCCTTGAGTGATCCATTTCTCGATCACGGCCAATTGCGCCTCCGTGAGCGGTTTGCCCTTCTCCGGCATCTCGCCGCTGCGGATGACCTCGACGAGTTTGCTCTTCGCGGGCTGGCCCACGACGACAATTTCATCCATGAAGCGCCGCAGGCGCAGATCGATGCCGCCTTCGGGCTTCTCCTCCTCGCCGTGGCAGTGCGTGCAGTGCGCCTTCACGATGGGGCGCACGTCCTTTTCAAACGTGAGCACAGGCTCCGCAGCCAAGACGGACGTCGTGAGGAGTAGAAAGGCAGCAGATTTCATCGGGGGGGCTAACATACGCGATGAAAGCGACTCGTTTTGCCTGCAAAGAAGGCAAGTTGGAGACTCGCGAGACGTTTTGAGCAGCCCATGCGCTTCCTTGCCTTCTTGCTCCTTTCGCTGGTCGTCTCTGCTGCGGCGGAGATGCGGCCAAACATCCTCTTCATCCTCGTCGATGACCAATCGCCCTTCGATTTGAAGATGTACAATCCGAAATCGACGCTGGAGACGCCGAACCTAGACAAACTGGCGGCGCAGGGCCTGATCTTTGATGGCGCGTATCACATGGGATCGTCATCCGGCGCGGTGTGCACGCCCTCGCGGCACATGATCATGTGTGGGCGGTCGGTGTGGCATCTGCCGGTTTCGCCTTGGGCGGCCAAGACAAGCCCGCCCGCGCTGGAGCAGCAGACCATGCCGGCCATCTTCAATCGGGCAGGCTATGCCACCATGCGCACCTGCAAGCAGGGAAACAGCTACGAGGCCGCCAACAAGCTCTTCACCGTGCGCAAAGATGCCTCAAAGCGCGGTGGCACCGCTGAAAGCGGCAGCGCCTGGCATGCGGAGCAAGTTCTGAACTACCTGAACGACCGCGAGGCGGCAAAGGACACGAAGCCTTTCCTCATCGACTTCGGCTTCTCACATCCGCATGACACCCGCGATGGCACGCCGGAGCTGCTGGCAAAATATGGTGCTACCAATCACACGGACAAAGCGAGTCTGCCCTCACTGCATTCCTTGCAGCCGGCCCTGCCATCCAATCACCTGCCGAAGCATCCATTCGACAACACGGACATGAGGGTACGTGACGAGGTGGATGTGAGCGGTGTGTGGGGAAACCGTGACGAGGCGAGCATCCGCAACGAGATCGGCCGCCAGTATGCATGCAGCGAGAACATCGACATCCAGATCGGCCGCGTGCTGAAGAAGCTCGAAGACATGGGCGAGCTGGATAACACCTACATCATCTACACCGCCGACCATGGCATCGCGATCGGGCATCATGGCTTGATGGGAAAACAGAACCTCTACCAGCACTGCTGGCGTGTGCCCTTCATCGTCAAAGGCCCCGGCATTGCCGCAGGCCGCCGCGTGGAAGGAAACATCTACCTCCTCGACCTGCTCGCCACGCTTTGCGATCTCGCGGGCATCCAGCCGCCGAAGACGAACGAAGGAACGAGCTTCAAACCCGTGCTCACCGGTGAAAAACAAGCCATGCGCGAGGTGCTCTTCGGTGCCTACAGCGGCGGCTCGAAGCCCGGCATGCGCAGCGTGAAGCAGGGAGACTGGAAGCTCATCCAATACGAATCTGCCGACGGCACATCGAAGCACACCCAGCTCTTCAACCTCGCCGAAAACCCCGACGAACTCCTCCCCGAGCACGGCAAACCCAATCTCGCTGATGATCCCAAGCGCGCCGCAAAGCTCACGGAGATGAAAAAGCTGCTTCTGAGTGAGATGCGTCGCCTGGATGATCCCTGGCGCTTCTCTGATCAACCCGGCGACGACCTTCCCACACCTCCTACGCCCGCCAAGAAGACCAAAAAGAAAAAGTAACTCGATCTACCCATGACACGCCTTCTCTGCCTCGTTTCGTCATTCGTCATTCTGTCTTCGTCATTGGCTGCGGAGCGGCCGAATGTCGTCTTCATCCTCGCCGATGACCTCGGTTACTCGGACCTCGGCTGCTACGGCAGCGAGATCGCCACGCCGCATCTCGACTCACTCGCGAAGAACGGCCTGCGCTTCACGCAGTTCTACAACACCGCCCGCTGCTGGCCCACGCGGAGTGCTTTGATGAGCGGTTTTTATGCGCAGCAGATCCATCGTGATGCGCTGCCGGAGCTAGGCGGTGGTGGTCAGGGGGTGCGCCAGAAGTGGGCACCGCTGCTGCCGCACTTTTTGAAGCCCGCAGGCTATCGCAGCTACCACAGCGGCAAGTGGCACATCGACGGCCCCGTGCTCGATGGCGGCTTCGACCACTCGCTCGACATGAAGAACCAGGGGAACTTCTTCACCGCCAAAGGCAACTCCATCGACGATGTGCCCGTGACGGTGCCTGCCGATGAAAAAGGCTACTACGCCACCATCGCCACCGCCGATCACGCCATCGACTGCCTCAAGGATCACGCCGCGAACCACGCCGAGAAGCCCTTCTTCCACTACATCCCCTTCATTGCGCCGCATTTCCCGCTCCACGCCCTCCCGGAGGACATCGCAAAGTATCGGGACAAGTATCTCGATGGCTGGGAAAAGCTGCGCGAGACCCGCTTTGCCCGCCAGAAGGAGATGGGCCTCACGAAGACAAGCTTGTCCGCCCTCGAGCGCGAAGTCGGCCCGCCGTATGCCTTTCCCGATGACCTCGAAAAACTTGGCCCCGGCGAGATCAATCGTCCGCTGCCATGGAGCGAGCTTACCAATGAGCAGCGTCGCTTCCAGGCCACGAAGATGGCCATCCACGCCGCGATGATCGACCGCATGGATCAGGAGATCGGCCGCATCCTTGCGCAGCTCAAAGCGATGGGCGCTTTTGAAAACACGATCATCTTCTTCGCCTCCGACAACGGCGCCAGTGCCGAGATCATGGTGCGCAATGGCGGCCACGATCCCGCCGCGCCTCCCGGCAGCGCTGCCACCTACCTCTGCCTCGGCCCCGGTTTCTCCAGCGCGGCGAATACACCTCATCGTCGCCATAAAACATGGGTGCATGAAGGCGGCATCAGCACGCCGCTCGTCGTGCACTGGCCTGCCGGCATCGCAGCGAAAGGCGAACTGCGCACCACGCCCGCGCATGTGATCGACTTCGTCCCCACCGTGCTCGACCTGCTCGATATCGAGAAGCCGAAACAGTGGAACGGCGAGCCCATCCCCGAAGCGCCCGGCAAGAGCCTCGTGCCTGCCTTTGCCAAGGATGACACCATCACCCGCGACTCACTCTGGTGGCTGCACGAAGGCAACAAGGCCATCCGCGTCGGCGATTGGAAACTCGTCGCCGCTCAAGGCGATGCCTGGTCGCTCTACGACCTCCAAACCGACCGCGCCGAGCAACACGATCTTTCCGCCAAAATGCCCGAAAAGGCCAAAGAACTCGCCGACCTCTGGCAAAAGCAAACCGACGCCTTCACCGCCCTCGCCAAACAAACCCTCGCCGACCAGCCCAAGGGCAAAGGAAAGGGCAAGAAGGCAAAGAAGTAACGTGGACTGCGGCAGCCTGCTGCCGCTTTCCTGAGGCAGCCCTGCTGCCGCCGCAGTCTCTTCGTGATCGACCCTTCTGGGCGGCTCTCGCCTGGGCAGGAGCCGCAGATGCGGACGAGAATTGGATGGAAGCATGGAGGCCAGCAGGCTGCCGCAGTCCATGTGGGTCATCTCTCTCAGCATAGGATCAGCGATAACCCTCGCCATCTTCCGCGTTCACAGGGCTCGCATGATCCGCCTCTTACTCCTCCTCTTCGCCCTCGGCCCTTTGCTCTACGCCGCCCAGCCGAACGTCATTCTCATCATGGCGGACGACTTCGGTTACGAGTGCGTGACCGCAAATGGCGGTGAGTCGTATCAGACGCCGCATCTCGACCGCCTCGCGGCCTCTGGCATGCGCTTCGAGCACTGCCATTCGCAGCCGCTTTGCACGCCCACCCGCGTGCAGCTCATGACGGGCAAATACAATGTGCGCAATTACCTGAACTTCGGCACGCTCGTGCGCACGGAGACGACCTTCGGCCATCTCATGAAGAAGGCGGGCTATGCCACCGGCATCTGCGGCAAATGGCAGCTCGGTCACGAGAAAGATGCGCCGCAGCACTTTGGCTTCGATGAGGCCTTGCTCTGGCAGCACACACGTCGCCCGCCACGCTATGCCAACCCCGGCCTGGAACTCAACGGCGACGAAAAACAATACCCCGAGGGCAGCTACGGCCCCGACCTCGTGAACGACTTCGCGCTCGATTTCGTCACGCGGCACCAAGAGAAGCCCTTCTTTCTCTATTACCCGATGATCCTCACGCACGATCCTTACCAACCCACGCCCGACAGCCCGGACTGGAACCCCACGATCAGCAGCGAGGCCAAACAACGCGATGGGAAGCACTTCGCCGAGATGGTGACCTACATGGACAAGCTGATCGGCCGTCTCGATGCGAAACTCGGCGAGCTGGGCATCCGAGACAACACCCTGCTCCTTTTCACCGGCGACAACGGCACCGGCAAAGGCGCGATCTCCCGCTTCAAAGGCGCAGACTTCCCCGGTGGCAAAGGCAGCACCACGCACAGCGGCCATCATGTGCCGCTCATCGTCAATTGGCCCGCCGTGATGAAGCAAGGCCGCGTGAATCGCGATCTCATCACCTGTGCCGACTTCCTTCCCACCCTCTGCGCCGCCGCCGGAGCACCCGCCCCCGAGGGCGTCGATGGCATCAGTTTTCTCCCTCAACTCCAAGGCCAGCCCGGCACGCCTCGCGAAGCCATCTACATGTGGTATTCACCGCGACAGTCCAAGGACCTCAGCGTGAAGGAGCTGGCCTTCGACCATCACCACAAGCTCTACCGCACCGGCGAACTCTACGATCTCCAAGCCGATCCCAAGGAAAAAACTCCGCTCACCGGCGAGAAGCCCGCGAGAGCCAAACTCCAGGCCGTCCTCGATCAATACAAAGATGCTCGACCTGCTGATCTCGACCGCCAGTTTGAGCAGTCAGCCCCCGAGAAACCCAAGAAGGGCAAAAAGAAGAAGTGAACCTGCCTCACGGCGCACGCATCACGATCGGTGGCAGTTTGGCGGCGAGCTTCGCACGCAGCTCTTTGAGTATCTCGGCATGCTTCGGGTCCTTCGCGAGGTTGGTGTACTCGTGCGGATCAGTGTCGTGATCGTAGAGTTCGAGGCCGTTGCGGCCTTCGTCCCACTCGGTGCAGCGCCAGCGGGCGGTGCGGATGGTGCGGCCCCAGTGCTCGGCGTTTTTGCCACGGCGGGCTTGCGTGAAGGCCGCGTCGTGAAGCTCGGCGGAGGCGTTTTCGAGGAAGGGGTGCAGGCTTTTGCCCTCCATCTGCTTGGGCGATGACACGCCGCACAAATCACAGAGCGTGGGGAAGACATCGGTGAGCTCGATGAGGCTCTCGCTGCGCTGGCCGGCGGTTTTCATGCCGGGCGTCGCGAGGATGAAGGGCACGCGTGCGCTTTCCTCGAAGAGGCTGCGTTTGTGCCACAAGCCATGCTCGCCGAGATGCCAGCCGTGGTCGGAGGTGAAGAGGATGATCGTGTTGTCATCGAGTCCGGCGGCTTTGAGCGACTCCAGCAAACGACCGACCTGCGCATCCACGTAGCTCACGCAGGCCAGATAGGCGCGGATGGCAGCGCGACGCTGCTCGGGCGTGGCGGTGAGCGTGTAACCTGGCACCGCACCGTTGCGAGCAGGCTCGGGGATGTCGGCTTCATCATCGGCGGGGGCATCGGGCAGCGTGATGCTTTCGAAGGGATACAGATCAAAATACTTCGCCGGAGCCACCAGCGGCAGATGAGGCCGGTGAAAGCCGACGGCGAGAAAGAAGGGCTTTTCCTTCTCCCGCTTGCCGAGCCACTCGATGGCGGTTTTGGCAAAGATGCCATCGACGAGCTGATCGTCATCGCCGGGGATTTCCTGCCAGCCGAGGCCTTCTTTTTTGCCTCGCTTCACCTTCACGAGGCTTTTCCGGTCCGCTGGAAAGGGCAGCTCGCTTTGGAAAGGCGTGCCAAAGTCCCAGCCCTGAGGATCGTCCATGCTTTCGAGTCCGGTCGGCACGCCGAGGTGGAAAATTTTGCCGCAGCGGGCCGTGGCGTAGCCGTTCTGGCGAAAGTGATGCGGCATCGTCAGCACGCCGGGATGATTCGTGTAGAGGTTGTCCTCGTTGTTCGTGACCCGCGTCGTGTTCGGCCGCATGCCCGTCATCATGGATGAACGGGACGGATTGCAGTGCGGGAACTGGCAGAAGGCCTTGTTGAAGACCACGCCGCGTTTCGCCAGCGCATCGAGGTTCGGCGTTTGAGCCTGCGGATGCCCGTAGCAGCCCAGCGTGGCCGCGAGATCGTCGGACATGAGCAGGAGGACATTCGGCTGCGCCGAAAATGAGGAATGAGGAATGGCGAATGACGAAAGGAGGACGAGGAGCGATCTCATGGTGGAGCGTGAACGATGCGTAGAGTCATTTCCTTCCTGTCCCGGAGGGACCACGGAAATGAGCCGGTGGTGCAACCACCGGAATCCAAGCCGCGACTGACATGCGCCCTGAAGGGGCGCGAGAAGGCCAGTTTAAGTGTTTTGGCTTCGATGAATGCTTCTCGCGCCCTTTCAGGGCGCAGCTTTCGATGGCGTTGTGAACCGGTGGTTTCACCACCGGCTAATCTCTTGCGTCCCTCCGGGACGAACTGCCTACGCTTCTTCACCTTCACTTTCGCAGAGGGTACATTATGAGACCGCTATTTCAGCTCCTTGATCCGCACGTTGCGATACCACACACGCAGCGCCTCGTCCTGGAAGCCGATGTGGCCGAGAGCGAGCCGGTCGGCCATGTTCATGGCTTCGAGGGTGGTGTCGATGACCTGCTCGCCGTTGAAGACGACCTTCACGCGGCGGCCTTGGACGGTGATGGTGTAGCGATTCCACTCGCCGGCGGGTTTGACCATGTTCTTGGACGGGCCGGTGCCGTGAACGATGCCGCCGCAGTCGTGGTGGCCGGGCTTGGCGAGGCCGTAGGTGTCGAGGATCTGCACTTCGAAGCCGCTTTTGACGTGGTCCTTCAAATCGCCGACGCGCATGAAGACGCCGCTGTTGCCCTTGGCGTTGATCTTGAATTCCAAGTCGAGCACGAAGTCGCCATACTGCTTTTCGGTCGAAAGGTAGGCGGCATAGCGCTGCCAGCCTTTTTCACCTTCGCGGGGATGTAGCGAGATGCTGCCATCGGGCTCGACGAGCCAGTTCCCGGTCGTTTTCCAGCCGGTGAGGTCCTTGCCATTGAAAAGAGGCACAAAGCTCGCGTCATCAGCCGCCGGTTGCTGAGCGAGGACGGAGGTAGTGACGAGCAGGAGGCAGAGCAGAGCGAGATTTTTCATCGGCAGCATGAACGAGCCAGGACGCGGGAGTCTTCCGTTCTCATTCTTTCCATGGCAGCAAAATCGGCGAAACCTAAAACAGGCACGGCATCGACTCAACGACCAGGAACGCCAGGTCGAGATGAGCCTCGTGAGCTAAGCTGGGTTTGAAAACGACCCTGGGCTCTCGAAAAACGTGCCAGCAAAGTAGCCATCTTGCTCCGCAAGATGAGCGAAAGGCTCTCGCAAGCCCCTCAACCCCAATCCACAGATTTTGAACCACGGAATACACTGAATACTCGGAAACATGAGGTGGGCAGACTCAATGCCCATCTCATTTTAAGAGTGAGTTCATCGAATCTCTGGGCGCTTCTTCTTTCCGTGTGTTCCGTGTATTCCGTGGTCGGCCATTCCCGTTTTAAAGCTCAACCGCTCGCCGCCTGCCCCTGTCAAAGGTTTGGCCGCCGAGGGGCGGAGGAGCAGAGCACGCAGAGATGAAGACAGAAGGAAATCGTGGCGTCCTCTGCCTCTTTGCTCCTCGGCGGCAAAAAGGTGTGTGAGCAAGGCAGGGGAAATGCCTTGAAGCTTTTTCGTCGCTCAGCCTCCCACACGTCTCGTTCCTCTCGCGGAGCGAGAGGATGACTTTGCTTCGCCTGATCGCACCTGGGGAGGCTGAAGGCCTCCGGGAATCCAGCCCAGGGGTGAAGGGGTGAAGCCACGCAGACCCTGGGAATGGCACCCGCAACGCCGGGTGCTCTGAAAAGAACGCCGGAGGCACGGCGAACGGTTTCCCGCACTCCTTCAGAGTGCGGCAGTCATGCCTTTCACGAACCCAGGCTCTTCGAGCCTGAGCTGGACTCCCAAGGGCCTTTCAGGCCCAAACCCATCGCATCCAAGGCTTGATCTGCGGCGGCTTTTTTGGCTACGGTCAGCCTATTCATCTCACAACTTTGCTTTTCGTGAGAATGTCCGCCCTCCGCTCAAATAACTGTGGGCGAATTGGATTCGTT
>Ga0209298_10002133_pt1 | contig 12434 bp, 13 predicted proteins | sample S_140806_EF_Meta_FD_187325 | JGI IMG/M metagenome (GOLD analysis project Ga0209298, IMG submission 187325) | Freshwater microbial communities from Lake Simoncouche, Canada to study carbon cycling - S_140806_EF_MetaG (SPAdes) (version 2) | ecosystem: Environmental > Aquatic > Freshwater > Lake ...
AGTCTTTAATTTTTGAGATAACATTTGTTTCCATATTTATATAACGTTTAAAGTTTTTAAATTGTTTATTATTTTTATTACTTGTTCATCTGACATAGTTACTTTATTGACTTCAGCTGTTTTAAAAAGGCCATCAATCGAAACACCGTTAACTTCACCCGACTTAATTTTTGTCCATACATCATCACTTTCAACCTTGCCCGTAAGAAACCAAGTTCCTTCAGGCAGTCCTTCGAAGCCTTTTGCTGTTGCAAATCTTTCATTGTTTAATAATACTGATTCAAAAAAAGTTACCCCTTCTATTAATTTACTAGAATGCTCAATATCTACAGCACTGCTTAAATTATCTTTAACCCATTTTTGTTCTACTAATTCAATCGTTTCTTTATCGAACATCAAATTAAATTCTTCACCAGCTATATTCCGATAGATTAATTGATTAGGTATAAGTACAGGAGTGAATATAATTCTTTTGTCTTCGTTTTGAATTGCTAACTTAATTTCAGATTGCTTGTTAAACTTAATCCAATTTATTTGAATCGCTGGATCGCTAACTAAACTAACTGTCTTTAATCCCATTTCGGAATCTTCGACATCTATTATTGCTTTCTTAATTGGTAATTCCATAATGTAATAACGTTTAAATTTTAAATATTGTTTTTATCCATAAGTGGATTCCGATACTAATTTGTTTACTCTATTTGTTGTACTTCGGTTTTCAGTTTCTACAACGTATGCTTTAACTGGTGCAAAGTTATTATTTTGATTACCACTAAAGGTAGTTGATTGCCCTTGACCTGGTCCATATATTGAAGGAACTTCTTTTTTTGTATCAGGCACTTCTTCAGGTTTTGGTATTGCACCCGCTGAACTTCCACCCTCATCAAATTCTGTAGCGTTTATTTGTGAAATGTTTGCCGCTGTTGTTGCAACTAAAGCCGCTGCTCTTATTGCTGAGACTATTCCTAACGTTGGATCGGGAACAGCAAAGATAGCACCTAAACCTAAGATACCATTTAATATTGCACTGGCTCTATTGAATTTCTTTTGAGTTTCAAATTGTTTACGAGCTAAATTTTTTTCATCTTTTTCTTTTTGTTCTAGTATCTTTGTTTCTTCTTTAGACCCCTTTTCTACATTTTTTAATTTATCTCTATAAAGTTTATTTATCTTTTGAGTTTCCTTCATGTAATAAGTATCTGATAAAGTTTTTTGAACTGCTAAAGTTGTTTGAGCTGCAAGATTTACCGAATCAACTATATCTTTTTGTAATTGTTTTTCTTTAGCTTTTTTTCGTTCCCTTGCGGCATCTTCTAAAGCTTCTGTTTCTTGCAAATATTTATTTTTAAGGTTAGTAGTATCTAATCCTAATAATTTAGCATTAGCTATATTTATATCGTAAATATCTTTAAGATGTGCTCTTTGTAATTCTACTTTTTTAGCATTATTTTCTTCTTCTGCCTGTGATCCTTTTTGTAAATTTTTACCTTCATTTGTTAATCTTTGTGATTCTAATTGATAACCACTTTCTATAATTGATAATTTAGTTTGTAATCCTTTTATTGCTTCTGCTTTTGCATCATCTGCTATTTTTTTATCATCTGCTGCTTTTTTATCTTTAGCTGCTTTTTCTTCAGCATCTTGTTTAACTTTATAATCTTTTTTTATTTGTGCATAATTTTCTTGTAAGGTTATTTCAGCTTGAATTAATGCTTTATCTTTTGTTGCTTTACTTGCTTTGCTTTTATTTATATCTTCTATTAATTTATCATTTTCAAATTGTGCTTTTACAATAGCTTGTGCTTGTTCAGTTTTAAAAGTTTTTATATATGATTGCTCTTTTGAGTTTTCTATATCCGATAATAACTTTTTTTCATCTTCAAGTCTTTTTTGTGCTGCTTCTTTTGCTTTATCAATTCCTTTTTTTCTTAATTCTTCAGCTTTATCATATTCATCTTTTGTTAGCGTTCCAGCTATTTTGCCATTTGTTTTTAAAGTAGCTGTTATTTTTTCTGACTCTTCTTGTTTAAGTTGACCAATTTTTGTTATTTCAGCAGCTTCTTTTTTTGTATTTTCTATATTTTCTTTACTGTATTGTTTTAATTTTTCAGAATAACTTTCACCATTTTTTAGAAATAATAATACTTTTGCCTTTTGATAAAATGTAGTTTGTTCTGCTTCACCTGTTAATACTTTAGCTTGTAATTCTGCTGATTTTGTAAACAAAATATTAGCAGTTATTTTAGCTTGCATTGCTTGAATATATAAATCCTTATTTGCTACGTAATTATTTTCTGCTACAGTTAAATCATTTGTATATCCTAATGTATCGCCTAATGTTTCATTATATATTTTTAAAGCATCTTTTCTTGATATTGTGCCTTGATGAAACGCTTCAAATCCACTTTCTACATTTTGTACACCTACTAAGACTTTTGATAATTCACCTGATACTTCTTTAGTTGCTTCTGCTAGTGCTTTTTGTGAGATAGTTGTTGTATTAAATAGGGCAGTAATCTTATCAAAATTATCGTATAATAACTTTAACCCTTCAATTATTAAAAATATTGGAATAGCTCCCATTGCAGCACCAATACCTTTAAACCCTGTTTTAATTTTATCAAAATCAAAAGTAGCAATACCCTCACCTAATAAACCAAATGAAGCATTTAATTTTTCAATACCGCTACCTTTTAAACTTTTAGTTGCATCATTTAAATCTTCAACTTTATCTTTTAAATCAGCTAATTTTTTACCAGCTTTTACTGCTTCAGCTGAAGTAGCACCAAACTTTTCGGCCATTGCAAGTTGTTCATCCTTGGCTGCCTTAATTGCTGTCTTTAAATCTTTAAAAGAGGTAATTGATTTTTCAACCCCTTTTACCTCTGCCTCCATTATTATTTTTTCAGTTGCCATAATTATATTATAAAGACGTTAGTTGCGTTTGATTTAATTGTTATTATTGAATATTGCCCTGTTATTATTGTTTGTGGTAAAGCCACCCCGTTTAATGTTTCCGATGCCACCCCGTATAACTTTACTGAGTTAGCAGTTGCATCAGTTCTAAAAAATGTAAACTCGTAATCAATAAATAAAGTCGGGTCTATTGTTATCTTTATATTTCCAGCCGTTGCGATTACATAAAAAAATGTGCAACTTCCATCAATGGTATAATCTGCTGTTATTATTATTGACTTCTTTACTACTTGACTTGTATTAATTTTTGCTAAATAACTTCCACTTGAATTATCTATTGTAATGGCATCCGATAAGTTTATACCACCGCTTGTTATTGTGCTTGTACTTGTTAAATTAACGCCTGTAAAATTACTCACTGAAGATTCTATAACTACATTATTTGAGTTCGTTAGCGTAACGCTATTTGCTCCTGAAGCTACAAAGTTATTATATCCCCCTACTATATTGCTATTGTAACCGAAATTTATATTACTTCCACTTGCAGAACTTAAATTTTGTAATTGACTTATATTACCTATTCTATTTGCACCAGGAACTTGAATATCATTATCAGGAATAAATACAGTATAATCAGTTAACTTTAATAACTCAACCATTGTTGATTGTGGCTTCATAAAGTTATAATCCTTTATCGCATTTACTATGTAATAACCATCGTCCCAAACTACATTCCTAAAATCAAAGTTCTTAATATCGTAAGCTGTTAAATTATAATATCGCCTTTCAATTTTTGAGTTCTTATCAGTTAACTGATTTATCATTTTAGAATAAAACCTATTAAACAAATTGTTATCGGTATAAGTAGCTTGTTGATAAGTGTAATATATTTCTCTTGGTGTGTCCCAATTTAAAGTTAAAGTAGGGTTATAAGGATTATCACAATCCCCAGCAAATGGATAGGTAGTATAAGTTGTTGATGTATTACCACCTGAATACCATAAATTCCAATTACCAAAACTTAAATTAATTAAACCGCCATAATAAAGAGATCGTATGTTTGCTCCTATTGATTCTATTACCCCGCTATCCTTTTTTAAAATATAAGGTATTACCAAACCATTTACATCATTACCAACTAATGGAGTAGCCGAATAAATTACACTTACATCTTTTGTTTGAGTAATAAAATCATTATCTATATATTCATAATGTTTACCGAAAGTTTCTTTATAATCATTTTGATATTTATCATTATAATAATCAGCATCTTCTTTATACGATAATTCATATTTTAAAAAATCTAATTCTCCTATTGGCAATACTTCACGCTTCATTGAGTAATCACGCTTATCAGACCAATCTATTGAGCCACTATAAAAGTTCTCCCTATCTTCAATAAAATAATTATATTCATTTGTTTTGTCCTGGACCATGTAAAGATTATGCAATTTAAACTCCGACATTAACCAGTCTATTTGTTTTATATTATTTGGTAAAACATTATTCAAGTCTACTAAATCACCCTCGACTATTTGTTGATTTTCGTAATTAGCATAAAACTCTGAGCCACTTTTTATATTTGCTGTTATTGTTGAAGTTCCTGTATTTACTAAAGTAACTGTATCTGAACGATATAATTGATAAGATATACTACTTAAAAAAAACTGAACATATAATGGACCTCCAGGTCCAACCGTTGTTGATGGAGCTTTAACTGTTATTTCTAAATTAGAAGTAGTACCAACTAAATAATCAGTTACCGAGCTACTAATTAAACTATAAGTTCCATATGTTGGCGGTGCCCCTTCAATTACTATATTAAAATTTAATGAAGTTAATTTTGCATAAACTGCTGTAGCACTTGAAGCTGTAATCACTAAATCAAAAACAATAGTTGAGCCAGCTTTATAATTAATAAAACTTGATTGTGTAAAGAAACCCGTACCCGAACTATAATGACTTCCAGCATCGTTATATGGAGCTGTACTTGTATTATTAAATAATACTGTTTGAGGTGTTACTGAGTTAGAATACCAAGAACCAAAAAGATTAGTCGTGCTTATTACAGGAGTTGATAATGTTGTTGTTAAACCAGCATAGAATTGATTTTGTGCTAATTGATATTGAGACTTATCATACTTATCATTTGTAGAAGGAATAATTTGCCTTTTGTAAAATGCTGAATTAAAAAAAGTTGATGTATAGGTATAACCAGCATCGGAGAATATTTTATCTAATATAGTCTTTTTATATAATGCGGGCCTAAAGAACTTTATATTGTAATCGGCTTCAGCTACTTGGTTATAAGGATTAGGAGCTATTACTGATGTCTTACCATAATTTATAAGAGGATAAACATATCCATTACCTAATGCAAATGCAACAGGAGAACCAGCTACTTGTATTGATGTGGCCCAACTATTAGTTACGTTGTTAAAAGTTAGATTGTGATTATAAGTGCTAAAATTTAAACAGTTAGTAAACGAGGTATCTTCAGGATTCGATAATAACTTATCTCCTATCTTTGTAAATACGTTTCCGATAGTTCCCTTACAGCTAGTTTCATAAACAACCTCACCAGTTGAATCATCAACGTTAATTTTGATTAGTTGTAAATCACCTTTAAACTGAAGTACCGAATTAACATAATAATATATGTCACATTTCTTATTAGGATTAAAATAATTTAAACTAATGTTAGACTTCCATATTAACTCAAAGAATTTATTAATGTCCTTAGTTCCTGGGAATGTTATTGTCTTTGAAAAACTTGCATTCTTTTTATCAGGGTTTCGTATGTCCGATATTAAAAAGTTAAAGCTAATTGGAATCTCATCAATATAACTTACATCGTATTCAATAGGAGTTGCATCTTGTGTATATAATAAAATCTTTATATCGTTCATTATCCTTTTTGTCTTTGGTTATTGTGAGTAAATAATAAATCAAAAGTTAAATTTCTTAGCTTATCGTTATTCTTAGATACATAAGTTCCATTAGTTACTTTTACTGATGCATAACCCTGAGCAGTTCCCAAATCTAATTTAACATCGGGTGAAGAAAACAAATCTTTATACTTTAATAATTCTGCCTTCGTTACCCAATCGCTATTTAACTTTAATCCATTTTGAACGTTTACAATAGTTGGTTGTTCTACAGCTACCGAATAATCTAAAGTCATTACATTACTTACAACAGTCCAAGGTGAACGTTTAAAAGTAGTACTTGTTTTAGTAGAGTTTAATTCCGAGACCTTGCTGCAATGCAAAGTTTCATAAGCTCCTGTAGTCGATAAGTAGTGAAGTGTATAAACATCAAAACGAGGACTGCATTTTATTGTATATCTTTTAATTTTGAATGGTGCAGTTTCTGAATTTATCTCAGCCATTATATCGTAATATTCAACACCTACTAAGTAACTTGCATTAATCCCATCTATGCCCTTTTTACCGACATCAATACAAACCATATTATTTCGATAATAACCTACACTAGGTGAAGTTAAAGCATTATAACTATTTGTTATCGTATAAGTATTTAACACCGATCCCGCAGCATTATAAGTTCTCAAATATATTTTAGGTAAATCAGTTTGTCCTTCTAAAACCATCCAATATAAAAAGTTACTTCTATTATTAAACGTATAGTCATCAGCTAAGTCCGATAACAAAACAGGATAATTAAGATTAGGAGTTGTACTTAAATCCCAAGTATAATTTTTACTATTGTATTGCGAAAATGTAAGCATTTCTAAACTACCATTCCAAACAATGTAATCAATATCAGTTCCCGAGTAAATAGTTCCTGGTAAAGTAGAGCCGTAAATCTCACCGATGTTTACTCGTATCTTACGAATACTTGTATTTTGTTGGAACCCATAAACATTAACTGGAATGTAATTAGTCATTAATAACTCACTAAACTTTGAAGCATCGAATTGAAGCTTGCCACTTGGATTAGGTAAAAACTTTTCAGTTACACTATAACCACTTAATATATCAGTTACTACAATGTAATATTTAAAGTTAGCTGAAGCTGTTTGTGAACTCGAAGCTACAAACCATTGATTATTATAACAAGGTACATAACCATAATATAATGCATCCGTTGGTTTACTAAGTATTGTTATTGCCATATCTATTTGTCTTTAATATTATTTTTATATTCATTACTCTTGTATCCCGCCTTCGTCATATGTTTTTGTTTTTAAATTTACATTTACAGCTATTTCTATTTCTTTTTTTATTGCTTTTCTTATAGCAACTATTAATTTTTCTTGTCTTCCATCTTCCATTACTGAACTATAAAATTGATTACCTTGATAACCTTTGTTCTTTAATTTACGTCTCACTAAAAAGTCCATTGCTTTTAATGCTTCAGAAAACTTCATTTTTGTTAATACTTTCTTTTCTTTATTAGTTTTGTTTTGAGATTGTTTTTCTAATCTATCCGCTAAGTTCTTGTTTTGAAAACCTGGTATTAAGTTTCTTGATTTAATCCATTTATCAATCTTTGCATCTTGACTAACTCCTGCTGCCTTTCTTCCACCATCAACTGCTTCCCAATAATCATTTAAAGAGAAGTTTATCTTAGAATCTATAATCGTAAATTTAATTGAAGCACCTAAAGCACTTTCACCAGGATTTGAGGAACCGCCAGGGTATTTACTTTTATATTTTGATGCTCTTGCTTGTAGTTTATCAGATAAGCTTTTACGCAAATCTTTGACTGCCTTTTTTCCAAATGCTTGTAATATTGTTTCAACTCTAGTCATTTATACTTTGTGCAAATTGTTCACTTTCCGCTTTATGTTTCATGTATTGAATCCGATTTAAAAACCTAGCAATCGACCATTCCATTAGTTCATCTTCTTTAAAAGGATCACCACCAGTAATTGAATCGATTATAAAGTACCAACCATATTCTTTTCTGAAAGATTTAACTCCTTGTTCACTACTTCCATGTGAATCGCTATCTCCTTCTGCACCTCCTCCAAAGAGTTCAACAAATCCGCTTTCAATTTTTCGGACTTGTTCGAGTAAAAAAAAAGCGTGCCGTAGACATCCCCTACCTTTCCATAATTATAAATAACATCGGCTATTTCTTCAACGTTATCGGAGTTAAATTTATACTTACTGAATACAGGACACTTAACATATATCAAAGCTAATATTTTATGAAGGTTATTAATGACATCGGTTTCATATTGCTTAAGAGCAGTGTATTGATTTGTCTTAAAATCCTTCTCATCTTTACAAGCTTTGTATCTTATCCCATCGTGCCAAAACGTTTTCTTTAGCCTTGTGTTCGGCTTTGAATTAATAAGTAGTAATACTTTACTCTTTACTTTTTCAAGTTCGTTAAAACTCATGTTTTCATATTCCGATACCGAAATATCAGTAAAGCTCGAAGCTATCTGAATTATCTTATCAATGTTTTCTAAACTAGAAGTTCTTATATTTTCGTATTCGATAAACTCCTTTATTGTTAAATTATTTACATTTGTTGGAATCATATATATATAACGTTTAAAATTTTACTTTTGTTTTCCGAACCATTGGTTAGGATTTATATTCATTATTCAAATCAGTTGGTTACAAATTGTAGCCATCTACTCAAAGTCCATCCAGTCTGATAAGCTACTTAACTTATTCATTGCCAAATATCTAATCGCATCAATAGCATGGTTATTGTCATCAACTGGGTTCTGCATTTTATTTCCATCACGATCAACATCCCAACAATAGTTTCTTAACTCCTTAATTAAGTTAGTGCTATTCTCAGTAACCTTAAAATGAATTTCTTGCAATAAAGATATGGAAGCACGTATGCTATCAGGTCCTTTCTTAGCTGGACTAACCGAAAATCCCCTTCGCCTTAAATCTTCTATTGACTTAGGTTCGGCACTATCAGCTATTATATCAGAATACTCAGAAACTCCGAGTTTAATTAGTTTGTCAATAATATCGCTGTTAGTTAGTTTAGTTTGATATATCAATTCATCGAAGTAATATTGTTGCCCCGATTTATAACAAGCTACTAAAGCTGTAGGGTCATTTGAATATCCCCAGTCTAAAGAATAAGCAATCAATTCAGCATCCTTAGGAATGGAAGGAGCAATAGACCAATTCTCAAAGACCGTTCCTTGTAACGTACCTATTTGCCCTAAGCCATAAACCTTATACCAATTCTCCCAATGTTTACTTGTTTTAGCTTTCTCTTTAGCTTTTAATATAAAGTTCAATGCACTTTCAGGACATGCTTCGTTATCTAAATAATTGATAGTTAAAAAGTCGACATCGTGATCACCCTTTAATTCTTTGTGAAACCAAAACTCGTTTACAGGATTCCAATCTAAATAAATTCCCTTCTTTGTTCGAGCTGCTAATTCAGTATAACTATGCAAGGTCATATTATTGCACTCATTCATGTATAGATAATCACGTCTTGCACCCCTTAGTTTAGAATCACTATCAGCACTAAAGAACTCAATAACCGATTGATTAGCAAACGTATATTTAAAGTCAGTACCATTCCACCTATCATCTTGCCAACGTTTAGTTTCAACCATTATCTTTTTAAAGTCTTTGATTGCACCCCTCTTTAAATGTGGAATAGATTCAGCAACAACACTTGTTTCGGTTAGTGGATATTCAGCAGCATCATCTATTAAGATAGGCAGTATACCAAATGTTTTACCAGCACTCGTTCCCCCCTGAATGCCTTTGACAAATTTAGTTAATTCAAGTATTTTATCAATCGCTGTGGTTCTGAGAAACATCTAATTTTGGGATTCGCCTATCAGGGAATAATGGTTGTTCTGTGAATACTGTTTGAATAATTTTTTCACTTAATCCTAATTGTTTAGCAATTAAACTTTCTTTATATATTCCAACAGCTGCTCTGCTAAAGTTATGTTTGTAAATATAGTCCTTTATGCGTGTAACGATTGTACAATAGTCATCATAAGAATTATTCGAATTATCAATATAGTGTTTAATTGTAACGTTGTCTTTGCCTTTGATTTCAAAGTAGTTAGAGCCGAAGTATTTAAAACCTTCCATAGTTGGAGGTTCTTGGGTGTGAATTTTAACTGTGCCTAATTTAACGTGAGGTACTTCCATTTCTAATACTTCTAGTGAGTTTAGGTATTCTTGAAACATGGTCCAAAGTTCTTCAGGTGTGTCTATATATTTTTTAGGCATAGTTTATTCCGATAAGAGTTTATCCTTGTCCTTTGTTTGGTTTTGTTTTCCTATCTCTTTTACAAATTGATTTCTTTGCTTTACCAACCTTTCGTTTACCGAAAGTTTTTTTAATAGTTATTTCATTCTTTGCCATTCTATAAATCTTCTATGTGGTATAAATATTGTGAGTTCGATGAGTGTTCTGCTCCAGTCATTAATTTACCGCTTGCATCTTTATGAGTTGGACCTGTATATAATTTACCATCTTTAGTATAATGATCCGATACTACCTAGTTTATCAATAACATCTTTGTTATTATCATAATGTTTGTTAATACCTAATTCTTTTATTTTTTCAATCTTTGCTTTATTACTTCCAGTTGCATAAACTCGGCTTGTTGGTATTCCTAAATCGTGAGCTGTATTTAACATACTCATTTTATCATGTCTTGCTGAAATAATATAAATTATTCCTTTTTGTTTCTTTGCTAATTCTTTGCCTTGGTCCGTTGACAAAACTCCATCGTAATCAAAACTTATTTTAGTTTCAGCATATTCAACAAAGAAACTAGAACAAACAGCAAAGCGTTCATCTGAATTAGGATGCTTACTGTTCATTTCATTATCTGACATACATCTTTTAATGTATTCGTCCTTAGGTTCGTTTTTTAATGGCTTAGGCATTATTCCAAAAGTTTATTGATTCGTATTCGTCTTGCATTAGTTTAGTATAATATAGAATACTCCGATAAGACTACTTGTATAGCAGTCAAATGTTGGTGGCAAAGTTGTGTAAGTAATATAGTTATATTTCATTTTTTTTCTTTTTAACTTCTTCTTTTGTTAGTCCGATGGCCCAACGTAACATATCTAATAAACATTCTTTACAATTTGATAGTCCGATAGCTTGTTGTGGGAACTCCTCGTTGTAAACTTCAATAACTGGTTGTAATACATCCATTGAGTTTTGAAGATGCTCGTTGTTTGCTACCCACATTCTAAATAATTCAACGTTTTCTTTAATGTGATTTAAGTTTTGTGTTTTCATTTTAATTGGTTTTTAAGTTTAATCCTTGCATTCTCGTAAGCTTTCTTTAAGCTACTACGATTTATTTTAGTTCGTTGCTCCATTCTGTATAATGGTTCGATTTGAGCCATTACAAATACTTCTATATCGTGATCTTGGTTTAGTAACCCATCAAATATACAATTTTTTATTCGTTCGATATTAATTTCATCTATTGGTAATAGTTCCATTGGTTCCTCAGCAAAATCTCTTATTTCGTAATTAGCCATTTCGTGAAGGCTTGAAGTATTTCCATCAATATGCTGGAGTGTTCGAGTTCGGTTTCTGAATAAGTCCCTTAATCTATATAATCCGAGAATGTAAAGTTTACCATCTTTATTATATTTATCTATACTTTCAGGTTTCTCAGCTAATAATTTAAAATAGAGTTCGTGTAACATATCTTCTGCTAAGTACCGACCATTGTAATACTTTTTACATATTCTTTTATAATAAGAATAATAGTCCGCGAAGTGTTTATCGATTGTTGTTTTAATAATCTAATAATTTTAAAATTTTATAGGATTCTTTTTCTGCCCAAGTAATTAATTCCTCTTCATCAGTATGTAAATCAAAGCTAAGATGCAGAAGTTCGTGCATTATAAGGGCAAAGAATTCAATATCACTATTGCATCTACTTAGGTTTATAAACACAAAGTGCCTATCTGAGTTTGGAATGTAATTGCACCAGCCAGCAATATAAGCATCTTTAGTTGTATTATTATAACTTTTACAATCTTTTAAATTTAAACCGTGCATCTCACTTACATTATAATAAGTAAATATATCGCAAGGATCATAACTTAATAATAAATCGTATTTATCATTTATGATTGTTTTCATTTTGTAATTATGTTAATTACTATTAAAACACCTAATACATACCCACTAGACATTGCCATAGCCATTTTAATCCTCTCACTCCACAATTTAGATTCAACCATATAACCAACGAATGGTAACCCAAGGAATGGACCAATAAAAGCAAAAAATATCATACCTGAAGTATTTGCTTCTGCGACAAACCTAATATAAAATGTTGAACATATTTCTATGATTAATGCGCTTAAGAATAGGATTGGATATTTCATTTAATATTCCGAGAAGTGTTTGACAAATGTAATATAACTAAATTTATTTTGCAACTATCAATATTATTTTGTAAATTTGCAATATGAAAGATTTATTATCAGTTAGCGAGTTCGCAACCTTACATAGCGTAAGCCACCAAGCCATTTACTATAAAATAAAAACTAATAAAA
>Ga0209298_10002136_pt1 | contig 12418 bp, 19 predicted proteins | sample S_140806_EF_Meta_FD_187325 | JGI IMG/M metagenome (GOLD analysis project Ga0209298, IMG submission 187325) | Freshwater microbial communities from Lake Simoncouche, Canada to study carbon cycling - S_140806_EF_MetaG (SPAdes) (version 2) | ecosystem: Environmental > Aquatic > Freshwater > Lake ...
CAAAATCTCAATTGATTCGCCGTCGTCACAGTTGAAACTGTGTTCCTCGCACAGATCGCCAATATCGGCAGGGCTCGGCCCCTCCCCCTCCACCGGCAGACGCTCACTCAGCGCCACCGGCCCCTCCCTCACCGGCTCAGCTAGGGCGGCGCGGGCGGCGGCAATGGCGTCGGACCATGCCTGCATCCAGCCGGGCGACGTTTCATTCAGATGCCCGTCTAGCTCAACCAGCCGCTCCAAGGCGGCGCGGATTGCGGGGGTGGTCATCGGTCGGACTCCTCACGTAGCAGCAGCGAGCAACCGTGCTGGCCCTGCTGATCAAACCACGCCGCCACCTCGCGGATCGCGGCGCGGGCTTCAGGTGTCCAGTCTTCGATGTTGCCGTTGCCTTCTGCCGTAAAAATCGCGTCCGCCACCCTCTCCACCAACCCCCCGGCAGGCGCGACCGGTGGGGCGGGCTGGGCGGCGGAGCGGCCCCAATGCTCCAGCGCCTCGCCGATCAGCGCAGTTAATTGGCACTGGGTCACGGCAAGCCAACCGTTGGGCCAATCAGGGCGGCTATCAATCCACCGGTCGATTGCACCATCGCCGTCGTCTGTTTCCGGCACTGGCGGGGCGGCCTCGGGGGTGGGGGCAATTCGGTCAGCGATCTTTGAAGCCCACCACAGCTGGGCGGCTTCGTACTGGCGGCCCAGGTTGTAGACGGCGCGGATGGCGGGGCCAAAGTCACGTCCTGGAGCGTCGTTGTAGACCTTGCACAGCTCCTCATCCGTGGCCACCGGGGCGGCCTCGGGGGTGGGGGCAATTCGGTCATCAACGGCGGCGGACTGGCGCAGCCAGGCCAGGTTCTGGGGAGTGATGCTCATGGCTTCACCTGGCAGCGCTGCAGCGCAGGGGCCACATCGCGTTGATGCAGTCGCTTCTGCGCCTCGTCTAGCATCGCAATGGCATAGGCCAGCAGTACCACCCCAAGAAGGCACAGGACGAACTGGACGGTGGCTGCAGGTCGGTCAGGTCGGTAAGTCATGGGAGTCTTCGAGTAGCGGTGTTTCGTCGCCTGGTTCAAAGCGCATCTGGCTGCCATTGGCGGCAGTCCAGCGCTTCAGTTCCTCAGGCGTTTGCCAGTAGGAATGGGACGGATCGGTGCTGCTCAGCAGGGACTGGGCCTGCATGGGCAGCAGCTGCAGTTGCTGCGGTGTCGGCTGCAGAAACGGCGGCAGATCGGGCTTGAACCCCCAGGAGCGGTTGGCCAGGCCCGCCTCGGCCCGGTACAGCGGGGCCACCAGCTCGCGCCAGGGCGGCACGGTGCGGAACCCATTGCCGGTGGCGGCCTGCACCCACTGCTCACAGCACCAAAGGAACTGCCGATCGGACACCTCGGGGAAGGCGTCGGTGAAGCTGGCCAACTTGACCAGGGCGACACCTTCACTCCAGCGATCCGACTCCTTCAGGCGCAGGTGAGAGAACAGGATCTCGCACCCCATGAAGAAGGCCTCGGGACGGAGCATGGCGACTGGCTTCTGCGGCTCCGGTGCGCGACCGATGCCGGCAAGGTCAAGCCGATCCACAGTTCCCTCCTCCTTGGAGAATCGCCAGGGCCCCGGCCAGCCCCTGGCTCTGCGGCTGGAATCCGCCTTGTCGTGGTGGCTTGGCCAGCAAGTCCTTGCAGTAATTGGGGTTGAGGGCCTGCCAGCCGTGCTCGATGCCGGCATTGGTCAGCACCACTTGCTGCCAGTGCGGCAGCTTCTTCACCCGTTCTGCCGAATTGGTGAAGGCCCGCTCGGTCCAGGCTGCAGCGGTGCCGTGCTTGGAGCGCCGGCTGTTGTTCCACCATTCGAGCAGCAGCTGGCATACGTCCGGGGGGATCCCCAGGAGCTGGTCGGCCACCTGCTCCAGGGTTATGGGGTGAAACCTTGAAGCTGCCGGCCTGGCCCGCTGCGGACGTTGTTCCGTCGTGCGAACAACGGCCGGGCCGGGAACATTGGGCAGCTCGGGCCCAGCGTGTCCCGTCCATTCCCGCAGTTCGTTGTCAAACCTGTCGATTCGCTCCGTGGTTGTCCATCTGGTGGCGCAGTTCTTGCAAACACGCCGCCGTTTGAGCGAGTCCTCGTTGGTCGTTACCGTGCAGCGCTTTGTTTCGATGATGAAATTGCTGGTCAAATTGCACTTGGGGCAGCGCATCAGATCCTCCAGATCAACTTCAGGTATCGGGCCCATTGGCCCAGGGTGAGCACCACCACCCACTTGCCACCGCGGAAACGGACGAGGGTGGCGCTGTGGTTGACGCCAAGGTTCTGAGCCTGCTGCTCGGCCTCGGCCGGCTTGGTGCGGGCAGCTGCAGCGGCGTCGTTCCAGGAGGCGATCTGGATCGCGTGATCCGGCACCCCCTCGATGTCGCCCGTGTCGCCCCCGGCTGCCGTGGTGCGGCCGGCCCCCAGCTTCCGGCGAGCCGGCGGGTTGAGGCCCAGCAGATCCGTTAGCAGCTGAGCAGCGCTGCGCTCAGCGGCGTCACCTTTGATTTTCTGCGGGTTGGTCACGTCTCCTCCTTCTCCAAGAGGGAGAACAGGAAGGCGTGAACCACCTCGGCCGATGGGCCAGCCAGCTGCCGTGCCGCCTCCCGTGCTTCAGCCAGGGTTGGCGGTGGCGGTGGCGGGCTGTGGAGGTTGTCGGCGATGGCGGCGAGAGCCTGCCAAGTGGATAGGCCGCGATCATGAGGCCGGTATGACGCCTGCTTCATCGCTTCCCGCAAGAAGGCGGCCATTTGCTTGCGATCGTGCAGGTAGCAGGTGTCCTTAGGAAAACCAACCGCCCACAGGCCAACTTCAACGGCTGATTTGGCTTCTGCTGAAAGCTCGGGATATTCAACGTGCTGCACAGGGCGCCTCCAGCTGGTACGCCTTCTCCATCAGGTCTTCGTAACGGTCCCTTGCGGCCGTCAGTTGACCCTGCAGCTCCTCCATCAGCTCGCTTTTCGCTTCGTGGAAACTGTGAAACGTGCAAAGCGCACGTTTTTGCCTCTGGACTGGCTGATAGGGGCGGCCAGCTCGGTTGAACTCTTGGGCCGGCTTCAGCCATAGGCAGTGCTCGCTCTCGGCCACCACCGTTACAGGGAAGACCGATGGGGTGGCTGCCTCAAAGGCCCAGTAGGTGCGGGGCTCCTCGTACTTGGTGACGCTGGATTTCCGTGGCATCAGAAGGGGATCTCCTCGCTACCACCAAACAAGTCGGCCTGGGGCTCGCTGGCCTGGAGGGTGCTGGCATCCACGCCAGCCTCGGGGGCGCCAAACACGTCGCTGCTGACGCTGCCGACGTTGTAGGGAACGTGGGCCAACACCCGCACCCCCAGCAGGTTCAGGCTGATGCCCTTGCCACCATCAACGTTGTCCCAGAGGTAGTGGCTGTAGGCGATGCGGCACACGCTGCCGTTGCCGATCGCCATGTTGATGGGCCAGGGGTTGCCTCGGCTGTCCTGCACGATCGGGGTCGGCAGCTCCATGCCGCTGCGGGTCACGGTGTCCCTGGTGAAGCTGATGCGGGTGAGGCCGGTGGCCTCCTCAGTGCCATCCAGGAGGGTGATGACCTCCTTCTTCCAGGGCCGGCCGTTGGCCCCGTATTTGGCGTTGCCGCCGAACCGCTCCATGAACGCCTTGTGCAGGCTGCCAATAAAGGCCCTGGCATCGGGGTCTGTTTCGGGGTCGGCCTGCAGCAGCACGATCCCGTACTGCATCTTCTCGTTGTTCTTGCCCTGGTTGACGGTCTTGGGCTTGAGGACGTTGGCGAAGATCACCTCGCCAGGCGGGGTGATGAGTGACTCGGTGGCCATGTGGTCGGGTGAAGGTTGGATGTGCCCCATGGATGCAGTGATCTGGGGCATGCCTAGGAACCTACCTACGCAGCGTCGAAGCGTCAACCTGCATCAGCTGAACGCATAGGGGTTGGTCCCGATCTCCCCCACCGCCAGCTTCCCGACTATCGGAGGCTTTGGCACCTCAACCCCTGACGTGGACTGGATTTCTCGCTGCAACTTGCCCAGCCAGTTGGGCTGATACATCGCCGCCAGTTCCTCGTGCAGCAGCTTGTGCAACTGGCCGGCCCTGCAGGGGATAGCGGCAAAGCAGTCGTGATTTGTCAGCACCTGAAACCTCTGCTCACCAGCTCTGCAGATGATCCGCTGGCAGTAGCTCGCGTCAAAACTGTGGATCAGGTTGGCCGTGATTCCCCTGCTGGTCACCCGTGCCGACAGCTCCCCCGGCGTGGCCCTGGTCGCTGCCCATCGCCGGTTCCCGCTGACCGCCGTTCGCACCGCTGCCCGTTGCTGTTGCTCGGCCCCCAGCTGCACCGGGAACCCGGTCGGCGTCGTCCACTGCACCGGCTGCTGGGTCTGCACCACCAGGCGGCCAACCTCCCGCAGCCAGGCCTGCACTTTTAGGCAGCTGGCCAGCTCCAGCTTCAGCACGGCGTTGATGTGACGGGCCAGGTACTGCGAGGGCTGCACCAGCTCCCGCTCGTACCGGGCCGGGGAGACATCCTTGGCCGCCTCCAGCTGCAGCGCCAAACCATCGGCCACGCTCCAGAAGCCAGCCCCGTAGATGGTGGTCATGGTGGGCCCCTTCAGTGTCGAGCGGGTGACCCCCTGCTCCAGCCATTGGGCCGCCTGCCGCTGGTGATGGGGCGGCCCAGCCTCCAGGTCCAGCCGGAGGCGATCCACCACCTTCTCCGCCATCAACCCGTACAGATCGGCTGGGGTGTCCCCCGTCAGCCGGGTCATGGCGCCCAGTTTCCCGTCCCTGGTCAGGGCGGCCAGGATCGCCATGCCGGAGGCATGCTGATCGAGGCGAATCGGGCAACCGATCGGCACCCGTGGATCCACCAGCCACTGGCGCACCGCACGGCATAGCTGCAGGAACTGCCAGGGATCCTTGGCATCCCTCCACAGATCAACCCGATCCAGGGGATGATCGGCCGCAGCGGTGAGCAGATCGAGGTTCTGTTTCCCCCAGGCCAGGCGATCGGCCCAGGTTCCTCGCTCCCCCCAGTGGCCGGCGGCGGCCTTCAGCATCCACTCAAACCCCTCCTCCCCTGCCGGTTCCCCCTGCAGTTCGATGGCTGCCTTCTCCCAGTCGGGCCCCTGGTGGGTGGCCTCACGGTTGGCCGTGTAGACCCTGCCCCGCCAGTCGAGCTCGTAGGCGAACCAGCAGGGCTGCCCCTGCAATTCCTTCAGGGCCGCGATGCTGCGCTGCACCCGCAGCCGCAGCGGTGCGTTCTGCTGCCGGTCGATGCGGGCTTCCATGGCCGCCGCATACCACTCCCGCATCCCTTCCTTGCCGACCTTCTCAGTGGGCCGCGGCGGGGCCTCCAGCGGCTCACGCTTCACGGGGAACACGTTGACGCCGGAATCCCAGGCCTCCTCCTGGATGGCCACCATCGAGGGGTTCACCACCATCTGCTGGGCCTGCAGCTGGTTCACCACGGCCAGCTGCATCGGGATCGCGTCGGCCTCCAGGTGCGGGGCACGCACCACCAGCGGCTTGGTGTTGCCCAGGTGCCCACCACCATGCAGATCGGTCCATGGCCGTGGCTGCTCCAGCATCGGCAACCGCTTGGTCGGCAGCTGGCGCAGTGGCGTGGCCTTGATGATCGCCAGGGCCTCGACGGAGGGCCGCACATCCACCACGGGGCGGCCCTTTCGCTGCCGGCCGACCAGCTGCACCAGCCCGGTGCTGCCGGCCACCAGATCGAGCAGCAGGGCCCCCACCTCGAACCGATCCTGGGCTGACCATTTCCCAGGCTCGATCCCCATGGTCTGCAGCAACCGGGGATCGGTGATCTCGGCAGTCGTGTACCTGCGCTTCATCAGTCGCAGGGTTCCCGATCGCTTCTCCTTGAGGGTGGCCCCCCGCACCTCGCGCTCCAGGGCGGTGCCGATGGCCTGGGCCAGCCGTCGATGCGAGCGGGTCTGGCTGATGCCGTCAATCACCAGGGGCAGGGCCACGCTGACGATGGCCGCCGGCCCGCCACGACCCGCCAGGTGCAGCAGCAGGGGCAAAGCGCAGTAGTGCGGGCCCGCCATCGACGGCTTGGCAAGCCACTTGGCCAGCAGCAGTTCCAGGGCATCACGCACCGGCTCACCGTGCTGCCGAACCATTGCACCCCCGTATGGGGTTCGGGATTCGCGGGCCCCAGATCGCAGCCGCTGGTGCTGGGCCCGACTCGACTCTTTGGCCCTGGTTTCCTGTGCTCTCTCCCGCATCAGCTGGGCGGCGGACGCGTCCCCCATGCAGACCTCGATGCAGACTCGGTGCAGACCTTGGATGTCTACTGCACCTCTGCAGAGAGCGGCATGCAGACCAGAAACTCAGTTGCCGCAGATGCTCTGCAGGGATGCAAGGTCAAAAAAAAGATTTTAAGTCCGCTGCGTATGCCATTCCGCCATGCCCCCTTCAGTCACCGCAACGCTTTTCAAGGATTTAGGTCTGCATGGTCTGCATGTTTTCGTGCAGACCATGCAGACCTAGAGGCCTTTTCAGCGGGCAGGTAGACGCATCCGCATCTTATGGGTCTTCAAGCGCCACCACGCAGCTGGCCAAGGCGTCGGTGCCCAGGTGCATGTATCTCTGCACCGCTGCGAGGCTCCGCCATCCCCCCCAGGCCATCAGCACCCCCTGGCTCACCCCCTTGCTGGCCAGCCTTGAGGCGCAGGTGTGCCTGCAGGTGTGGACCGTGAAAGCGGGATCGTCGGCCAGTCCCATGGCGCTCTTGGCCCTGCCGAACAGCTGTTGAAACTGGGTGTAGCTGTAGGGCCAAACGCGATGGGACCGCACCGCCGGGAGGTGGGGGCGCACCGCATCTTGGGCCCGCCTGGTCAGGGGCACCGATCGGGGCCGGTTCGTTTTGGTTTGCGAGAACGTCACCCGGCTGTTGGTCAGGTCCACGTCTCCCCCGGCCAGCCCCTCGGCCTCCCCCCAGCGGCAGCCGGTTTCGAGGAGCCACACCAGCAGATCAGCGGCCACCGGCTGGCCCCACTGCAGGAACAGCCCGATCATCTGGTCCCGTTCGTGGTCCTCGATCACGCGGTCTTTGAGGTTCCGCAACCGCATCTGCTTGGGCAGCTGGGGCGCCTCGGCCAGAAAGCCGTGGAGGATCGCATCGGACTGCATGGCCCGCAGCGCAGAGCACTTCTTGTTGATGGTGGCCGGCTGGTTCCCCTTGCGAATCAACTCCTGCCGCCAGGCTTCCACCAGCGGCGCGTTCACTGCGGACAACTGGGTGGCGGGACCGAACCAATCCACGACTGCCTGGCTGAAAATCTTCGCGGTGCGCTCGTAGGCGGTGCCTGCCCACCGAATGCGAAGCGAAAGTGTGCGGGCTTCGTTGAGGGTGAAGCCGGGGGAGCTTTTGGGCGCCGCCTTGATGGCAGCCTTGGCCCTGGCTGGCACGGTGGCGCGTGCCTCCATCTTCTGGCGCAGCCCATCCAGCGCGGCGGCTGCCTCAGCCTTGGTCTTGCGCAGTGCGGTGAGGCGCCGGCCGCCCTGGGCAATGTCTGCGACCCACCCCTTAGGGGTCTGCCGGATCCTGCCGGTCGTGGTGGTGGTCATGGTGTCGGGTGATGGTTTAGAGGTTCTGCAGCTGGCGCAGCAGGGTGCTGCCCTTGGGCGAGAGGGCGACGAGGTTCCGCCGCCCCTCGTCCGGGTCTGGGTAGGTGGTCAGGAGTCCGAGGCCTGGCCTGCCATTTCGGTGCTCGGCTCCGAGGGCGTTGACGGTCCTGCTGACTGAGCTGTTGTTGAGGCTGAGGGCGTCCTGCAACTGCCTGTAGGTGCAGCGTCCTCCGAGGCGTCCGACCTCAATAAACAGTCGGAGGTGATGGAGGGGGACGGCGGTGGGGTCGTCGTGCTGAGCGGCGAAAGCGTCAGCTGCAGCTGCCACTTGATCCAGGTCCATGGGATGATGATGAGATGTAGCAGCCTAGGGAGGTGCCTAGGTTGCATGTACCCCTGCAGAGCTAGTCGATCCACAAGCTGAAGTTCAAGTGTTCGCAGCGCATCTGCTGCAAGCTCCACGGACAGCTCGGCATCGGTCAGCCGCGCTTCTGCGGAGCGCATCTGCAGCAGGATCACCCGATGCTGTTGCAGTTCCGGGAATTGCTTGAGGCATGGCCCTATCCCCTTGAAATACAGGGTTTCCAGGGCATCGGGCAGGAGCTGTAGCAAATTCATGTCCAGTCGGTTGGGTTGTTGATGTGCAGGCATGGAGCAAGAAGGGCCTCGCCCTCTTGCGTGAGGCGCCACTGAAACCCGCGGCGGTGCGGGTGCCGGCGGTGCTCGATCAGCTGAAACGGTGACGAGCGCACGGCGCTGCCCCCTGCTGACGGGCTGTAGCTGGAATCCCTGCCGCTGAGAAAGGCAAGGGCTCGGTGCGTGTGGGTTCTGCTGCCTCCCGTTGCAACGATCAGATCAGCAACGTGGTCAGTCCCTGCTGCGATGTGCAGCAGCACTTCCACCTCCTGAACCCGGATCGCATGGCCGGCTGCGAGGGCAGCACGGCGACAGGCTCCGATCGCCTGGGCGAGTCGGGTTGTGTCCTGGCTCATGTCGTCTCGATCCGCCGCAGTTTCCTGATGGCGTCCTCCATGCGGTCGATCGCCAGGCGGGCCTCCACCCATGGCCGTTCCCTCCCCAGCGAGGCGGCCGGGGTCGCTGGGCTCTGGGTTTTCAGGTATTCCCGGAGGACGGGAAGGTGGGCCTCGGCCAGGCGCCGCAGGGCGCGGGCCTGTAGGCGGCTGAAGCTCTGGTGCATGGTGTCGGGTGAGTGTTAAGCAGGCGCAGCGGTGAGCGCTGCAGGGTGGCCGAGGGTTCCCCCAGGGCCACGGTGCAGCGATCAGGCGTCGGGGTCTTCCTCGTCCTCTGCGTCTCCCCATCCCCCGCCGGGCCACTCCTTCTGGCATGGGTCCGCCATGCAGTCAGAAGCCAGCCATGGGAAGAGGGTGTCCTCTTGTGCCATCTGTTCAAGGTCCACGGCTCAGTCCTCCCCCGCGTAGGGCGGCAGGTCGAAGCCGTAATCGGCCATTTGTTCGCAGGCGGCAACGAAGCCGGCCAGGTTCTCGGTTGCGTGCCATCGGTTGGCCAAGGCGCGGATGGCATCGGGGCAGGCGCGAGGATGCCGGGCTATCAGGGCCTCGACCGCGGCGCTGCCGTGGTACTGGGCCCAGGACGTTTCTGAGTTCATCGCTCAGGCCTCCCCTGCGTCGGTGGCTGGGGCCTCCGGTGCGATCAGATCGGCCGCCTGCCTGGCCTCGCTCAGCACCTTGAACAGGGTCCGCGGTCCTTCCTTCAGAACCTCGATCCAGTTCGCCAGATAGGCGGCGTGGTTCTCGAACTGCGTGCCGATCTCCAGCCGCTGGCACAACAGCAGTGCGCCAAGCTCGGCCACCAGCTCCTCACGGGCGTAGGCCTTGCTGCCGAAGGTTCCCCCCATCGGCCGCGCCAGCCGGTCAGCGTGGCCGGTGCTGTGGATCTGCTCATGGGCCCACGTTGAAGCGAAGGCCTCGCGGGACTCGAACGCCTCGGGGTTGGGCATGCTGATTCGATCCAGGCCGGGCACGTAGCAGGGCTGCGCCCCGCCAAACGTGGTCAGAACCTCCCAGGCCTCTAGGACCGCTTCCGCAGTCTCCAGCCGGGCAGCGGGCTCCTTGGGTTCCGTCTGGCCGATGGCCACGGCGATCCGCTGGGCCAGGGCCGCGGCGGTTTCTTCGGTGGCGCCCACCAGGTCGGCGGCATTGAACACCGGGACCACCTTGTAGGAGGTCCAGGCTTTGAGCACGGTTTCAGGGTTGCCGGTGTCCGGGTTTGTTCCCTCCTCCTCGCGCTTGTTGAGTTGCGGCCGCAGGATCCGGGCCGCGGTACAGCCCTTGCGGGGATACCAGCCTTCAGCCTTGGCCTGCGCTCCGCCCAGCCATAGGGGCAGGCTGTGGCCGCGCATCAGGCCTCCCAGCTCCAACAGGATGGGATTTCCCCCGCGGTATTCGGCACCGGTTATCAGGTTGCGATGGCGGCCGGCTTGCCCCTGCCATGGGCGTCGCCATTTTGCGGTCCCCTGCTCCAGCAGGGCCACCAGATCGGCGCACAGCTTCTCCTCTGGTGTGGGCCCGTCGTAGGCCTTCTTGCCCCTGGTGCGGGGCTTCGTGGTGGTCGTTGTCATCTGTTGGGGGTGTCGGGTGAGTGCTGCCGAGGGCAGCAGGGAAGCCCCGCGGGGCCTCCGTGCTGTCGTCAGGCGGGGATGATGCGGCGCCCCTCGCGGCGCCAGCGCCGGGGCTGCTGCTGCTGGGCCGCGGCAGCCGCGTCAACCTCGAACCGGCCATAGAGCCAGCCGCGGCCCTTGCATCCGAAGCACGCACCATCGGCAACGTGCTGGAAATGGGGCAGGTGGCCGGTGCCGTTACAGCCCCATGGGCATGGGTAGGCGCGGCGGCTACCGGGCCATGGGTTCGGGGCCAGCGGTCGCCACCATGCCGGACGGTCCTCGGCATACAGGCGCCACACCGGGTCCGTGGTGGTGGTGGTCATCTGTCAGGCCCCCAGCGCGTAGCGGATGGCATCGACGGCGCGATCCCGGCGCCGGCTTGCCGTCATGGGCGACGTGCCGAGGATGGCCGCGGCCTCCCGGATGCTCCGCCCTTCCATCACCAGCAGGCGCAGCGCGGCAGCATCGGCGGCCGGCAAGCGCTCCGCCATCTGCGCCACCTCAGCGGCCAGGGCATCGCGGGGAGCCTCCTCCTCCGGCTCTGGTGCCTCCAGCAGATCAAGAAAGGCAGAGCCGCCCTCGATCATCGGGGCGTCAAGGGAGGCATGGCCGAGGGGATACTCGCCGGCCTCATGGGCACGGCGAGACACGCGCACCAGTCGGAGCCGGTCGCGCACATAACGGCGCAGCGCTCCGGCGATGGAGCAGCGGAAATAATGCCGGGGATCGGTGCCAGGGGTGACACGGGCGGCAGCCTGCACCAGGGCCATGCGTGCCTCCTGCTGTAGGTCTTCGAGTTCGGCCAGGCCTCGCAGCCTGCGGGCCATGGCACGGGCCAGGGCGTCAGCCTCAGGCATGTAGAGACGGGCCAGGCGGTCGCGGGTCGCCAATGCGGCGGCCTGGGTGGTGGTGGTCATCGGATTAAGGGGGTGTCGGGTGAGTGGGTGCCTAGGTGCCCACTAGGGAGCACCTAGGCGGGTGGTGCGGATGGTCAGCCAGCGACCCGGTAGGCCTCGGCAGCGCCGCGGTCGTGCCCTTCGCGGTAGCCGGTGACATAGCGGGCTTGGCGCTCGTCCCATGCCCACAGGGCAAGCGCTGAGAACAGTTCGGCCAGTTCCGGCGGCACGTTGCCGGCTGGCATGGCGCCTTCGATGACCGTGGCGGCCGCTCGGATCGCTTCATCAAGGCGGCAGGGTTCGCGGTCGTTGTCGGCGCTGGCTGCGTCCGTGTACGCGCCGTGGCGGTCGATGGCTTGGAGCAGGGCTAAGGCCTGCTCGCGTGGTGTGGTGGTGGTAGCGGTGGGCATGGCTGCGGGTAGCGATGGGGTGAGGGTGTCGGGTGATGGGTCAGGCCAGGGCAGCCAGCAGATCAGCCCGGCGGCCGCTGCGGGCCAGGGCACGGAAGCCAGCCGCACGGGCCTGCAGGCGCAGTTCCCGGACGGTCAAGCAGTCCAGGGGGCGGCCAGCCCAGTCGCGGGCCACGGCTGCCGGTGCTGGCTGTGCTGCCAGTGCCACCGGTGCGGCGGCTGCAGTGCCTGACCAGGGCCGATGGATCGGCGGCTGCCAGCCAGCCACGGTCAGCACCAATGCCACGCAGGGCACCAGCACGGCACGGGCCAGGCGGACGAGGGCAACGGTGCCAACCGCGGCGGCCTCGATGGGATGGGTCGAGCGATTCATGGGGATGCGTCGGGTGATGGGGAACGGGTTGCCGGTGCCTTGACCTGCCACCGGCTACAGGGATCGTGTCGGGTGATGGCTGCATGGCTGCAGTTGCCGACAGCATGCCATTGCATCGTCTCCATTGGTGGTGCATTGGGGCGCTGGGTTGGCAAACTTCACAATTTTTAAAGGTTTGGCCCGATGCAATCGGAGACGGCTGGATTGCATCGGCTTTGATTGCATCAGCCTGGGCCACCTGCTGCTACCGATCAGCACGGCAGCAGATGGTAAATCTGCTAGCGGCCCAGTGGTAGACAGGGTTCCAGCTGCAGACCAGCCCAGCAGCATGCAGACCAAGGCACCGGCCAGGCTGCAGGGTGAGAGGAAACGCGCGAGGGGGATGGGGGGGCGCCCCGCTGTCGCATAGCGCTCCACTCCCCCACAACATGCGACCCAAAAAGTAGGAAACTGATGCTGCAGGGATGCAATATGAGCATCGACTGAGGGATGCCGATGGGTGC
>Ga0209298_10002140_pt1 | contig 12404 bp, 10 predicted proteins | sample S_140806_EF_Meta_FD_187325 | JGI IMG/M metagenome (GOLD analysis project Ga0209298, IMG submission 187325) | Freshwater microbial communities from Lake Simoncouche, Canada to study carbon cycling - S_140806_EF_MetaG (SPAdes) (version 2) | ecosystem: Environmental > Aquatic > Freshwater > Lake ...
TGGGACATAAACGATTATGATTATGCCCCATCAACTCTGGGTACCGGAGAAGGAATTGATTACAACGTCCGCGATAAACCTGTTGAGCGAATCAACATTAAGAGTGGTGATGAACAAGATGCGCTTATAAGAACAGGAATCGGTACGCCGCTAGATCCGAAGACTGAGAACATATATGGAGTTAAAGGTCTTGTTCCGCCTGACAAAGCCGGTGGATTCGTTGGGGTTGATTATCTGACGCCAAAGCAGATTGAAGATCTTACGGCAGGCCAAACACCTTCGGTTCCTCAAGGCGTTGTGACTCGTGGAGAACCGGTTTCAATACCAGGAAAAGGACTTCCAAATTACAGGCAAATAATTAATGACGATGGAAGCATAAGTTATTTAAACGAAGACACCAGAAAAATTGATTTTACAGTGCCGGGTGTTAAAGGCTCCCCAGGCGTTGCTGATTTAAGTGGAAATCCAGACCTAAAGTTGCCGTCAACACTAACCAAAGGAACAGGTACATCTGTTGGTTCAACACCTGTTACGCCATCACCAGTTGGTGCATATGAAGGAGTAGGCGCGGATCAACCAACAACCGCCAGCGTAGGTGGATTTGATAACACTGGAGGAAATTTAACTGTTGGTCCTGGTGGTACTACTAATGTTACTCCTGGTTATGTTCCAAAACCTGAACCAAAACCGGGTGATGAGTTTAAGGATTCGCCTTACAAAATATTTGATCCAACAGTCAAAATAAATCCGGATTACATTAATCCAGTTACCGGAGAAGAATTCCCCCCTGATCAGAACGGTAATAGGTGGAACTTTACAAAAGGAGACTGGGATTACGCAGATCCTACTAAAGTAATCACCCCAGTCAAAGATACCACTAAGCCTCCTGTTGTAAATCCTCCCGGTGGTGGAACCACGACTACTCCTCCTGGCGGTGGCACGACCACAACTCCTCCCGGTGGCGGAGTTCGACCCGGCACTGGTACCTACACCGGAACCCCCCTTCCCCCAAGGGAGCCAGTCACCCCTCTCGTAAGGCGCGAAACCGTCATCCCCACCAAGGGAACCAAAGAGGTTTCTCTACCCGATCGTCAGGCCGATCCTTTCGCCAAACTCTACGCTGACTTGTTGGCCAACTCCCAACAGCAGCAAGATAAGTACAGATACATCAACTACGACCCCGATCAGATCATGAATGCCGCCATGAGCGGATTCAGGAGACGGGGTGCGATGCGGTCATTGCAGGGTTACTAACTAATATCTTATGCCTACCACAGACATCAGGGCTTTGCTTGAGGAGCAGGCCAATCAGCGCATCAACCCCTTCATGAAGGGTCTCTCCATGCTCACCGGAGGTATTTCCGGCGAGTTCACCGGAACCAACGAGGATATTCGGAATCGGAACTATGCGAAGAAAACTTTGATTGAAGAGGGTTTGCTGATGGATCGCATGAAAGCTCAACGTCAGTTGATGCTTGAGGAGGATCTCAAGCGATTGGCTTCTGAGCGTGAGGCCAATTTGTTGACTGGAACATCAAAAGCAAGAGGTGCCGCTATGGCTTTGAGTGGAACTGCCAAGAACTACACTGGACCTCTTGATGCAGCAACCCAAGCTGGAATAGCTGAGGCCGAATTAGGTCAGGCAAAGGTTGAACGTGATCGGATGAACGCTCTTAGAGGAAAAGAGCAGGAAATGAGAGGATATCTTGCTGAACGAAATGTTAAGCTTGGAGAACCAGATGTTGATACAACTGAGTTTATGTATTCTCAGGAGAAGCAAAAAGAAGCTGCTCAAAAAGAAGCGAGACTTACAAAGCTTGGATACATAGATATAACTATACCAGGGTATGGCAGAATTAGCGGTAATCCAGACGATATTGAACGTATAAAAAACAGCAATCCTCAGTACAGAAACATAATTGATAACGCTATTAAGCAGGCTGAATCTGGAGAAGCGTTGTACTCTACCAGACTTGAGAACAATCCTTTGACTGGTGAAACAAAGAGGGTGCTTTCGTTTAAACCAGGAACACCCCAAGAATCAATAGATGCAATAGAAAAGCAAGTGTTTGGAAAACAAAATGGTTTTGGAGATCCGCCTGCTGCTGGAGTTAAAGGTACACAACCAACTCAGCCTACTAGCATTCCAGGTTACAACGTGCGATTAAAGCAATAATCCTATGCCTATTTACGAGGTCACTCAGGAAGAGACTGGTATTACTCTTGAGCTTGAAGGTGACAACGAGCCAAATCGTGAGGATATAAATAGGGCCTTCGCTTTTGCTGGGAAACAGAAGTATCCCAACGCTCCGGTGCTTGAGGAGCCGACTAGCCTGTATGAGCGGGCCAAGTCTGTGGCCCCTTCATTGGCTCGTCTTGCATCGCCGTTAGGATATGGAATGCCAACCTCTCAAGATGTTGGGACTGCTGGACGAGTTCTTCAGCAATCAAGCGAAGCTCCCGGCGTGTTGATTGATAAAACAGTTGGCATGCTGTTTGATAAACCCCTTGAAATGCTGATTGGTAAAACCCCTGGCAAGGACACCTATCGAAAGCCAGAGGAAATGCTTGATGCAGCTTCTCGTATCGAACGAGAAGGCATCATGGCTCTTGGATCTGCATCCACCGAGAAGCGTGAGCTGGGAGCTAGATTGGGACGAAAGCTAGGAGAAGTGGCAACGGAGCAACTGTATATTCCCGAGTCCGTCACCCGCCCCGCTGGCGAGGTGTTGGGCAAAGTGTCCGCGGACCTCTTGTCCCCCATGAACTTGATGGGCCTCGGCATTGCCGGCGGTGCCCGTCAGGCTGCTCGTATTCCAGCGTTGGTTGCTGGGACTGAGTTTGCAGAATCAACAACTCCTGCCGCAGTTCGCGCTGCACAGATTGCCGATTTAACTCGTGCGTCAGAAACGGCTCGTGCAACTGAACAGGTTGGAAAAGTTATTCCTCGTTTGCTGGTTCCAGAGATCACTCGTGGGTCTGCTGAGTCATCCGGAATTGCATTACAGACGATCTCAGATCCAAACGCTACCCCAGAAGAAAAGTTAAAGGCTTCCTACGAGGCTTTGATCGGAACCTTGTTTGCCGCTGGTCTTGGAGCGGAAGTAGCCCGTTCGCTTGGTGTGCCAGGGAAAAATGTCACTCAGGTTGATATCCTTAACAACCTTGCTTCCCAGAAGAAAACCGTTGGTGAAGCGATAGGCCAAGTCAGTGGCCTACTTGATCAGATGGAGCGGATAGTTCCGGTTGAGAATCTTAAGACTCAATTCAGGAAGTATGTAAACGAACTGAACCCTGATGAACCGTTCGTCTATAGCAAGGAACCCGTTGGAGAAGGTCCGCGCTCTCGTTCTCGATTTGTTCCCGATGAGGAAAAGGTTGCTCTTGAAAAGGAAAACGCCTTTGTCGAGCAACAGAAAAAGTCTCAAGAAGCCGATCAACAAGCTGCCTTAGAAAGGTCAGCAGCGGCTTCAGGAACTCCACTCAAGACAGTCGCAGAAATATTTGATGACAGTAACAGACCTCCTGTAATGGAGAGGAAACCTTCTGTAAATCCTGAGGAAACTTCAGCGGCTCGTAGAGGAACTGTAACTCCTGAACCCACTGTCATCAAAGCAGAGGCTGCGATGCCTACAGAGGGAACTCCGATTCGTTCTGTAGATGATTTGCTGGCTGAACGACTCCGTACCCGTGATGAGCGTATCGCCGTAGAAGCTGAGTCTGCTCGTCCAGAAACCCTTACAACTGCTGAGGGAGTTCAAGCTCAACGCGCCAGTGAGCGTCAGGCACTTCGCGAACGATCCGCCGCAATACGAAAGGTGCTTGGACGACGGGAGTTTACCGCCGAGGAGTTGATGCGTGGAGAACCAACTCCAGAGGTTCCGGCTGAACCTGTTCGTTCCGGTGAAATCATCACCCCAGAATTTACGGTAGAACGACCCGCTCCCAGGGAGGGAGGAATGCTTCCAGCCAAAGAGGCCATAGAAGCAGAAACAACTCCGCTTAGGTCTGTTGACGACATCTTGGCTGAACGTCTTAAAGCTCGTGACGAGCGGCTTGCCGCAGAAGGTAAGTTCCGCCAGAAAGCCGAAGGGGTCGCTCAGAAGCTTGAAGGTCTTCGCACTGAGGTAGATGTTGGTCTTGGCGCAAACCCGTTCCCACAGCTCATGGGCGCGGCTTGGAACGGTGCGTTGTCGGTGGCTCAAGCCGTCATCCGCGCCGGTGGAAGCGTGGCCGATGGTGTTGCCGCGGGAATCCGTTACGCCAAACAGAACTTCAAAGAAACCTTCGATGAGAATGAGTTCTCAAACCAACTCTCTTTATCCATTGAACGTCCATCACCAATTAAAGCTCCTCCCAAAATGGAGCCTCGTGCATTTGCAGAACGTGTAGCTGCTGCCCCTGGAGTTCCACCGGTTATTCGTGAAACGGTAGCAAAGTCTCCTCGCGCTTCGTATTTGTCTCAGAATATGGGCCAAGTGGTTGATCAGGTTTCAACCATGACTCCAGATCAACTGATGGCAGATATGGGAAATTCTAAATCAAATACCAGGGTTGCGTCTGGAATGGAGCAATTTGGAAGATTTCTAAACGAAGGCAGAACTCAAGAGGCAATTGATCTGTCGTTAAGTCTTGCTGAAAGCGGAACCACTTGGGGTCAGCTCATCAATCAATTTAAACTCCTCAAGTCCGCTTCTCGTGAAGGTGTTATCCAGCTTGTCGCAAAGTCGATGGATGAGCGCGGAAGAAAGCTCACGCCTGAGCAAGCCACAAAGTTGGGCACCGCGATGGATCAGTATCGCGGCTCTGTCGATGCCGTAAAACGCGCTGAGATTAAACTCAAGGATGCGGTAAATAAAAACGACATCAATGGAATCAAGATCAACTCTGGATTAGTTGACATGGCTGATGCGTTGAAATCTGAATCAGACATTACATTAAACGAGCAGATTGCACGACTCAACCCATCGACAGCCACCGATCTGTTTATCTCAATGGTTCAGGGTTCAGTGATGTCTCCAATTTCTATCATTAGAAACATAGTTGGAAACACCATCAACATTCCGTTGAGAGAGCTTGCTGATGTTACTGCAAGCGGTATCGACATGGCGTTGTCTGGAAACAAGAACAACAGCTACAACATCCGCGCCCGCACACTTGATCGGATCAAAGCGTTCGGTAAGTCATTGCCTCAAGCTGGAAAAGTGTTGCTCAAAGGATCTGATGCCATGCCGTATGAACTCGGAACGGACATTGGAAACCCTCTGAACTTCCAACGCGCATGGGGAAACCTCTTCGATGCAATGTCTGGAAATTATCCAGATGCGCCCATCGCAAGAAACTTGGTGGAAGCCACTCTTGGTGCAATTCCAGATGTTTTTCTAAGATTAAGCCAAGCTACAGACGTTCCTTTTAAAGCTGCCGATCGGGCCAGAATCGTATCAGAACTTGGGCGGCAACGCGGATTGAGAGAAAATCAAATCAAGTTAGCCACTCGTGATCCTAAACTTATGGCGATCACAGATGAGCAACGTGCTGCCGGTCAACGAGGGTTTACAGCCGATGACCTTGGATTGATAGAACACGAATCAGCCAAGTCAGTTTTTCAACAGGAAAACGCTGCAACTCGAATGGTTGCTGGAATCAATCGGTTTATCAAACAAGAAGCAGGGCCTGCGGGCTACATTCCATACCGGCTCATTTCGCTGTTTCAAAAGACGCCTATCAATGTCGCTGCCGAAGCTTTTCAATTTACTCCCGCTGGTGTGCTTCAGGCTTTCAATTGGAAGAATCTAACGCCTCGTGAGCGAAACGTGGCTGTTGGCCGACTTGTTGTTGGAACAACGGTTGGTGCTGCTTACGCATACCTCTATGACAAGGGAGTTATAACCTCGAACCTTGATACTCCTGGTGAGACAAACAAAGCCCGTGAGCTGGCCAAGTCTGGTGGTATAATGCCTCCAGGAAATCTTAACGTCAGCGGTTTGAGACGCTTGGTAAAAGGTGGAGATCCTATATTCAAACCGGGAGATACCGTAAAGGATCTCTCGGCATTGGGAACCAGCGGAGCGATTGGCATTATGGTTGGATCAGCAAAACGAATCCAAGAGCGAAGCCCCAACGATGACCCTGATTTCCTATCACTTGGAAAAGGTGCTTTGCTTTCTGGAATAAATTTCGTGATGAATCAGCAGTTCCTCAAGGGAACCAGCGACTTCATCAAGTTGATGTCTGAAGAGTCGAGCAATTCATTGGACAGATGGATCAAGAATTTAGCAGTCACCGCCGCCTCTCCGATTGCTCCCGCGATTCTTGCTACGGTCCAAAGGTCTAAACGAGAGTATCTGCCTGCGATTGGAAACGAAGGATTCATTAAGGACACTGCAAACGAACTCAATCAACGGTTTGCTGCCCTTGGACTTCAGATTCCAGGAACCAAAGATCCCAACGCAATGCCCGTGCGCCGAGACCTCTGGGGAGAAGCCGTTCGACAGATTCCAAAGAGCGAAAACCCTTGGGTTTACAATTTCCTAAGCGCGTCCAAAAGCCGTGAAATCGATGCCGATCCGCTCAACGCATCGATCTATTCCACATGGCGTAGAACCGCTGATAATAAGGCAATTCCTTCAGTTCCGAATCCGAAGATCACCTACGGAAACAAGACTTACGAACGGCTGACACCTGACCAGTACGATCGATACGCGCAACTGGTTGGTTTCTGGAGGAGAAGCCTTGCAGAACGAGCTTATCTGAGCGGCGGCTACCAGCAGAATGGTGATGATGCCCGCATCAAACTTCTCAACCAAGCTTACGATAAAGGTGGGGAAATCGGTAAGTACCGTTTCCTCAAGGAACTGCGAGAATCCGGCCAAACTCTTACGCCAGTCGCCGCTCGCCGCGGGTTCCAACAACCCTCCGAGTAAACTTTCCGAAAGAAAACTCTCGACAGTTTGCAACACGCTGCTACTTTGGCTTGCGTGAGCGTAAAACTTCTAACCGTCCAGGAGATTGCTTCGGCTCTCGGGACTCATCCCGAGACGGTGCGTCGGTGGATCCGGTCAGGAAAGCTTCCGGCTATGAAAGCTACGAAGCGCACCATCCGTGTCCGCTCCGATGTAATCGAGGAACTCCTCAGACAAAACCCACAATGAACAACTCAATCGCAACGACAACCCCCCAACCCTCGGATAACTCCGAGATGTATTCCAAGATCCAAGACCCCATCTCAGCCATCGAGAAGATGGGCGAGTGGATCGCGGCCAGCGGAATGCTGGGCTGCACCAAGGTCGAACAAGGTAAACTCATCGCGTGGCAGTGCGCCGCGGAGAAGAAGACCCCGTTCGATTTCAAGAGAGAATATCACATCATAAACGGCTCCCTCAGCATGCGCTCCGATGCCATGCTCGCCGGATACCGTGCCCGCGGAGGCAAGATCCTCTGGAAGCAGTTCGACTCCCGCGCCGCCATCGCCCTCTGGACCTATGACGGAAACTCATGCGAGATCTCCTTCACCACCGAGGACGCTAAGATGGCCGGTTTACTACCCGCCAAGCCGGGGTCTGGATGGGCCAAGGATCCATCCGCAATGCTCCGCGCTCGTTGTATCAGCAAAGCGGTTCGTATGCTCGCACCCGAGGTTGTGGCCGGCATCTACACACCGGAGGAGACCGAGGAGTTTACCCCCGCTCTCACCGAGGTCACGGTCGCTCCCACTAAGAGCTTCGACATCACCGCCAAGCTCGAAGCCCTGTTCGAGGACCGCGAGCAAGAGATCAACGCTCTCCTCATCAAGGCCGGTCGCATTCAGGAGGGTCAATCCTTCCGCGATCTTCCCGATGCGGTCGCCAGTAAGTACATCTCCAAGCCGGACCTCATCTTGTCCAAGCTCGCCGTGATCGTCAGCCCCGAGGTTATCGCTACGGAGGTTTCCAATGGTTGATATCATGTACGACATGCCGCCTTCGGATTACCACGAGGCGAAGGCACTCTCGAAGTCCGGTCTCGATCAGTTCCGCAAGTCCCCCGCGCACTTCCGCTCTTGGCAGGATGGTAAGACCCGTAACGAATCCAGCCCCGCGCTGGAGTTCGGTACCGCCGCCCATTGCGCCGTCCTCGAACCGGAACGCTTCATTTTGAGCTACCGCCTCTTCACCGGGGATCGTCGATCCAAGCAGGGTAAGGAAGACCACCAACTGATCATCGCCAACGGATTCATTCCGCTGCCGCCCGATCAATGGGACAACCTCACCGGAGCAGCCGATGCGGTACACGCTCATCCCGCTGCTTCTGGCCTACTGGATGGTATCAAGACCGAGGTCTCCTACTTTGCCGAATGGTCCGGCATCGAGGTCAAAGCTCGCATCGATGGGATCGGCAAGGATTACATCATCGACCTCAAGACAACCCAGGACGCCTCACCCGCGGCCTTCGCCAAGTCTTGCGCTCAGTTCCGCTACCACGTTCAAGCCGCTTGGTATCAGCGCATCACCGGCATCAACCGGTTCATCTTCATCGCAGTCGAGAAGGAAGCACCCTACGGAGTCTGCTGCTACGAGCTTGATCAGCAGGCCATCGATCTTGGTAACTCCATTATCGATGAGCAGCTTCGCACGTATATCGAATGCCAGGAACTCAACTCTTGGCCTTGTTACCCTTCCACTACCCAAACACTCTCGCTGCCCGCGTGGGCCGCTCGTCAGTCCGAATAACAAACATCAACCAACGCACAATAATATGACATTCAAAGTAGATAGAGCATCCGCAGAAGTTAAGCCGTTCGCTGCTCCCGGCGAATACACCGTCACCGTAAATAGTTGCAAGGACGATGGACTCGACAAGTCTGGCAACGCCGTCGCAACCCTCCGTTACAAGGGGCCAGCGGGCGAGGTCATCAGCGACCGCTTCGTTCTCAAGGACACCATGATGTGGCGGCTTCAAGCCCTCATCAGTGCCACCGAAGCTAACATCGCCGATGGAGATGAGTTCGATTTTAGTGTCGGAGGGGCGTTCCTACGGTTCTTGCAGGGATTCGTTGGCTTGTCCCTCGTGATCGTGATCGAGGAAGAGAAGTACATCGACAAGCACGGTGCCGAACAAACGACCTTCCGAGTGCGCCGCATGAAGAAAGTGCCTGCTGATCTCGACGCCATCTAATATCGAAACGAAAGCCCCCGGGAGGTGCAGCTCCCGGGGGTGATCGAGTCCCAAACAAACATAGTCGCAACGAACGCTATGCAGACCAAAGATCATCCCGAAACCAATTCGACGCAAGCGTTTCTGCTGCGTCCCTACCAGCAACGAGCAGTCGAGTGGGCTAAGTCTGGAGCCGATGGACTCATCATCGCTCCTGCTGGATGCGGCAAGACCGTCATCGCTTCTTCCATCATCAAGCACTTTGCTCGATGGCCCGAGTGGACCTTCGGATGGCTCGCTCCCACCCGTGAGACCTGTCAGCAGGCAATCGCTTCGCTTGTCGCAGCAGGAGTCGATACTTCCCGAGTCGAGGTTCGTTGCCCCCATGAATCCGTAGATTTTTCCCGTAAGAACCTGATCATCGTCGATGAGGCCAAGCATGCGCCGGCGACCACCTGGCGTAGGATCATCCAATCGTGCAAAGGACTTCGCTTCGGTTTTGATGCGACCCCCTGGTCCGATGATCCCGAGCGTAACGAGATCCTTCGTAAGCTCTTCCGCGATACCCAGTTCGAGATCCGCCGTGATGAACTGGCCGGTGTACTGGCTCATGCCAATATCTACATGCACTCTGCCACTGATCCAAACCTCCAGCAGAAGATCGATGATCAAATCGAGAGGCTGTTCGCCGATCGCAAACGCTACATGCAAGTCAGTCAGCCCATCCTTCGGGCCATGTGCGCTTGGGAAGCACTGACCGAGATCGGTATCTGTGGGAACAAAGCCAGAAACCACATGGCAATCATGATGGCCGCAGCCGGTGGTCCTCAGTATCCCACACTCGTTCTGGTTCCACGAGTCACACTTGGAGAATATTACAACCTATCCTTGAGAGGCTCCGTACTCGTTCACTCGAAGATGCCGAAGAAGCTTCGACGCGAAGCGATGGAAGAGTTCAAGGCAGGTAACATCTCAACCATGATCGCCACCTCGCTGGCCGATGAGGGACTTGACCTTCCTAACGTCCACACCCTCGTAATGGTGTCTGGAGGGCGGTCCGCACAGAAAACCATCCAGCGGGCCAGCCGTGCGCTGCGGCGGGCACCAGGTAAGGACACTGCCCTCATCCATGACTTCAAGGACACCTTCCATCCTCTGGCTCAGGCTCACTCCAAGAAACGAGTCAAGTGCTACAAGGAACTTGGATGTTCGATCCCATGAACACCGTCATCACAATCGTGTGCATGGCAGTCCTGCTGCCATTCTGCGTGATCGCCGGGATCTATGTCGGACACTCTCTCACTGTTCGGTCCCAACAAACAAAAACCAATGAACAAAACAATCGTAGCCTGTGACCCAGGCGTAAACGGCGGGTTCGCTATCCACACCAAGGACGGCATCCTCCTCTTTGCAATGCCCGAGTCCTTACCCGATATGGCGCAACTCCTCAGCGGATTCAAGGTGGCGGACAGTCACCTATGGGTTGAGAAGGTACCCAAGTTCGTATCCAAGCTCACGCCGGCTGCGGCTATGGCAACCCTGCACGAGAACTACGGCATCGTCCAAGGAGTGTCCTACGCTCAGGGCTACGCTCTCCATCGAGTGGAGCCTAAGATCTGGCAGGAACCGCTTGGACTCGGAGGCCGCAAGGCATGCGCCACCGGTCCTGAATGGAAGCGTAAGCTAAAGAGCAAGGCCCAGGAGCTTTACCCGCAACTCGATGTGACGCTTAAGAACTGCGATGCCCTTCTCATCCTGCACTACGCACTCGGAGGTGGCCGATGAGCGACAAGATCAAAAGCTTCATCGATGGTGGCACCGGAGTGTACAGCATAAGCAAGAAAGAGGCTGGAGAAATCCATAAGGCGGCAAAGAAAGTTAAGAACCACGAGGTAAGTTACTGGACGAGGAACAGGAAGAAAAAGGAGGCAAAATGAAAGACAGCCCCGCCTTCATCTACGTCCACAAAACCAACGGAACAATCCGAGTAGAGTGTCTTGATACAGCTCGAAACATCGATGGCAATCCAGAATGGAAACATGTTTCGACGGTCAATGCTCACGTTATTCTGGAGCAAATTCTCCGAGCAAAAGAAAAAGACAGAAACAAAATCATCAAACATCTACTAACATGAGCGTCCGAATCAAAATCGAAAATCAGACCGAAGTCCCAGTATTGGTTGCTCTCTTTGAGCAGCCCAAATGCAACGATCATCCGACACGCTCGGCAGTCCTTAAACCGGGCGAGAGCTGCGACTGGGGCAGTGGTTCCGTACCACTCGGCAACTATCAGTGCTATGCCGTGATGAGCGGTGATGCGTCATCCCATGACGAGTGGGTGTGGCACTTCCCGGGCATTGCAGAGGTTGTCGCACCGCTGGAGCTGGGCTTCAAACTCTGGCATGCAGGCGACATCGACTGGGCCAACGTCAAGGCGATGAGCAGTGACGATCTGAACGCTACGTTCGGCTCCACCTACACCTCGGCCAAGTCGTCCACCAAATCATGGAACGGAATGTCCTCCTGCATATTCCACATCCGCGGTGGCCCCTCCTGGGTCGAGGAAACCGAGCAGGTGGGCATCTATCGACCGAAGACAGTGGCCTACAATGGCGTTCAGTCCACGCCGATGAAGAGCGAGTAGATTGAAAATGAGTCTACTGCAAGAATTAGGGTTGACGAAGGAGTCAATGGCGAAGATGTTGGGACCAGTTCCCGCCTTCAAAGCCCCTGATCCATTGATCTACCGGCGGTGGGAAGCTGTTCCAGCAAAGATTCGGGAATCCATTCTCAGGGATAACTCAACATTCACCTACAGGGAGTTGGCCAAGAAATACGGTATCTCGCATTCATGCGTATGGAACATCAAGAACAAACAACCAAACAAACAATAGAGGAACTACAACGATGGAAACTGTTATGTCACGAATTGGCCGCATGCTTGGGATGCGGATGCACAACACAAAGCGACCTGTGTGTCCAGTGCCACAAAGCATACAAACGGTATCGAGCGGTCCAGATACCGTTGCAATAGATAAAGTACCTAAACGCAAAACAAGAAAGCATCTCAAGTCAACATACATGAAAACCAGCGACTCAATAGATAAGGTAAACGCACTAAGAGCTGATGGACTCACATACAAGGGTATCGGTCATGTTATGAACATCTCCAAGCAACGGGTGTTTCAGATCATTGCCGCCGGCAAGAAGCGGGATGAGGCCAGCAAGCAATGGACCGCGGGTCTCGGCAGTCGCAACACGAGCCTGATGAAC
>Ga0209298_10002143_pt1 | contig 12386 bp, 13 predicted proteins | sample S_140806_EF_Meta_FD_187325 | JGI IMG/M metagenome (GOLD analysis project Ga0209298, IMG submission 187325) | Freshwater microbial communities from Lake Simoncouche, Canada to study carbon cycling - S_140806_EF_MetaG (SPAdes) (version 2) | ecosystem: Environmental > Aquatic > Freshwater > Lake ...
TAGATCTGAGTTAAGGGTTGGGTGGGTATTTAGGGGGAGCGTGGTGTTTTCTGGCAGGTTATATCTTGTGTAGGGGCCAAGAATTAACCGAACTAATATTTTTAAACCATGTTGGCGAAGCTTTCTAGGTAGCCACCTGGTTCTTGCCGCAAATACATCCCCTGGTTGGCCAAAGATAAACTTAGGAAAAATCCACTGTGGACTTCGCATCGACATCTGCACAAACTTGCTAACCCGGGCTGATTCAACTGCGATATCACAGGCAGAGTTTCCGGCGCCAATAACTAATACTCTTTTATCTCGCCAACCTTCATCTACTCCTTTGAAGTCATGAGAGTGTAAAAACTTTCCGGTGTATTCACCAGGGTACTGCGGATACTTCGGCACATTATGGTGACCATTTGAAACCATCAATACTTCAAAGATCTCACTCTGAGCAGTGCCATTGCTGTCGGTGTAAGTAACCAACCAATTACCATTATCTTGCCGAGTTACTTTATTGACTGCATGGTCAAACATGATCTTTGAGTAAATACCAAAGTGCTTGGCATAACCTTCAAAGTACTGCTGAAGTTGAATATGGTTTGGATAATCTGGGTAATTATCTGGCATTGGGTAATCTTCAAACTCAGACCAATTTTTAGAGCTAATCAAATGGGTATTTTCATAAACACTTGAGTGACCAGTCTTTGAGTTAAAAACCCAATTTCCGCCGACCTTGTCGTTTTTCTCAAAAACAACAAAATCTAATCCGGCTTGAATACAGTTTTTAGCGGCGGTAATTCCACTTGGGCCTGCGCCAATGATGCAGATGCGTTTACTCACTGGTTGATTATTGCTTATATATTGATAATTTCAAGGATAAAAAATCCCCGCCTGTAAGAGGCGGGGCGAGAACTTAGTGGTGTCCGCTCTCTAACTCTTTAACCTCAGCCGCAGTTGGCTTGGCAATGTTTTCAGCATTTGCTGCACTAAATCTTGCCTGCAGCTTTGCTCTAATTCCCTTTGGATTTAATACTCCTTGAGCATCCTCAGTTACTAATTCAATTGCTTTTGGTTGTTCATGTTGGGTAAGGGTGTATTTCTTTGCCTCAGATAACTCCTCATGAATCTCAATAAACTCACCACTTGGCAGCATTACTAATCTGCCAGTCTCTTTGCCATGCAGTACTAACTCACGATCTGCTCGTTGTAGTGAGAGACAAATACGCTTGGTAATCACAAAGGCCAGTGGTGGCAACACAATGATGCCAATGCGAGAGAACCACATAATCTGATTAATAGTTAGGTCAAAGTGGGTGGCGATAATGTCATTTCCGCCATTAATTAATGCGATTAAGGTGAAGGTAAGGGCCATAGCGCCAAGAGCTGTTCTATTTGGCACATTTCTTGGGCGATCTAATAGATGGTGTTCTCGCTTATCTCCAGTTATCCAACTTTCAATAAATGGATAGAGCGCCATACCGGTAAACAAGATGCCAGGAATAATTAAACCTGGGAGCAAGATATTCCAAGAAATTGTGTGACCGAATGCGTGCGTTTCAAGTGGTGGCGCCATTCGTACCAAACCATCTAGCCAACCCATATACCAATCAGGTTGCGAACCTGCTGAAATTTGTCCCGGGGTGTAAGGACCATAGAGCCAGATCGGGTTAATGGATGCAACCGCTCCTAAGAATGCGGTAACACCAAATACGATAAAGAAAAATCCGCCAGCTTTTGCCATGTAAGTTGGCATCAATGGATAACCAACAACATTTTTCTCAGTTCTGCCAGGACCTGGATACTGAGTGTGTTTTTGGTACCAAACCAACATTAAGTGCACGGTAATTAAAGCTAGAAAGATTCCCGGAATTAACAAAATATGTGCGGTGTAAATACGTGGAATAAATACTTCCCCTGGGAAGGCTCCACCAAAGGCGAAGAATGAGATGTAGGTACCAACTACTGGAAGTGCTTGAATAATTGCTTGGGCAATTCGAAGTCCAGTTCCAGATAGAAGATCATCCGGAAGTGAGTAACCAAGGAAGCCTTCAACAATTCCAAGAGTTAATAAGCCAATTCCAAGCAGCCAGTTGAACTCACGTGGCTTACGAAATGCACCGGTAAAGAAAACTCGAAGTAGGTGAACCACAATTGCTGCCATAAAAATTAAAGCTGCCCAGTGGTGAATCTGGCGCATCAGTAGGCCACCACGAACATCAAATGAGATATGAAGAGCTGATGCGTATGCGGCGCTCATCTCAACCTCTTTTAATGGTTGATAACTTCCTTCATAAACCACAGTTCGCATTGAAGGATCAAACCAAAAGGTTAAGAAGGTACCTGAGAGTAATAAAATAACAAATGAGTAGAGTGCAATTTCACCCAACATAAATGACCAGTGATCAGGAAATACCTTTTGTAGATTCTTCTTTAGATATGCCGCAGCACCTGTTCGCTCATCTACATAATTAGCAACTGTTCCCGCTACGCGCTCACGTGCACTCATGATGACCTCTCCCAGAAGCTAGGGCCAACCGGTTCACTAAATGGCTGCTTGGCAATTAAGTTTCCTTCCATATCTACCGTGATTGCAAGTTGGGGTAGGGGGCGAGCTGATGGTCCAAATATTACCTTGGCAGCGCGAGTCACATCAAAGGTTGATTGATGACATGGGCAAAGTAAATGTTTTGTGGTTTGTTCATATAACGCAACTGCGCATCCCATATGGGAGCAGATCTTTGAGAAAGCGATAATTCCTTCATGGGTCCAGGAAAGTCGCTCGGCATCTAATTGAAACTCAGCAGGACGTAATCTAATTAACAAAACTGCGTCCTTGCCAATATCTTCTAAGGTGCGCTTTTGTCCGGGTAGTAATTCAGGTAAAACTTGAGCAACAGCGCCAACCTCTAAATCACTAGCTTTAATTGGTCTGTCACCTGGATCGGTAACTAACCGGGTACCAGTTTTCCAGTTTGTTTTCTCAAGATCTTTGCCGGGAAGTGGTCCTAAATCTCTCAGCATTATTACGCCAGGAAGACCAGCAAGGGCGGCTGCGCCAATTAAACTCCTTTTAATTAATGGTCTTCTACCTAAGCCAGCAGCCTGTGCGCCCTCTTTAGCAGCTTTAACCAATGCATCGCGATCTTCTGGTTCTGATTTTAATTCATGACGATATGCAATTACCTCTTGATCAGGCATTAATGTTTTTGCCCAATGAACTGCGCCGATGCCAATAAAGAAAAGTCCAAATGCCATACCAAGACCAATACCTAGTTGGTGAGCGTTGGTATTTCCTAAAATTGGTAGGAAAATAAAAACATCCTCTTTAACAAAGAAGAATGAGTAGATAAACAAAAGTGTGCCCAGGGCGGAGAGTGAGAACAAGATTGCAACCTGTTGCTCTGCTCGTTTTGCCGCAATTGGATCAATATCTGCTTTACGGTGAACGTGTTCTGGTAATCCAGGATCGCTAAGTGGCTCTAACTCTTTTGACATATTTACCTAGCCTTTGCAGTAAGCCAGACAGCGATACCAATTAATAAACCAATTCCTACCGTCCAAATTAATAAACCTTCAGTTACCGGGCCAACTCGACCAAGGGCTGCGCCACCTAAATTTGGCTCACTCTCAGCCGCTTTGATCCATTTAATAATTGAAAGTTTTTCCTCTGGGGTAATAATCTTGTCAGAAAATACTGGCATAGCTTGCGGCCCAGTGATCATCGCTTCATAGATATGTTTTGGTTCAACTCCCATCAAAGTTGGCGCGTACTTTCCTTGTGATAGCGCTCCACCTTGGCCAGCAAAGTTATGACACATCGCGCAGTTATTTCTAAATAACTCACCACCGTCAGCGGTGTTGCCATCGCGTTCCCAAGTGATCTCTTCATTTGTTAATGAAGCAGGTCCGGGTGCTAAGGATGCAACATATGCAGCAAGGGCAGCAACCTCTTCTTCATTATAAAGTGGTGTCTTACGCATTGCTTGTTGGCTCATATCCTGCATTGGCATACGTCCAGTGCCAACTTGGAAATCAACCGAAGCAGCTCCAACACCAATTAGTGATGGTGCAACTGCGCCACCTTCAGAGTTTAAACCATGACAAGAGGAGCAACCCTTTAGAAATATTGTTTGACCCTCTGCAATTAAGGTTGATTTAGCAGATGCACTCATTGAGTTGCTAGCAGGAGCTGCGGTTGCAACTGAGTAGGTAAAGCCGAGGGCGGCGAGTGCTGCCATTAAAAGTAAGGGAGCTGCAAATCTATGGCGGCGATATCTCGATAAGAATTTCATATTCGGCTACTTAATCAGGTAGATCGCAGAGAAAAGTGCAATCCACACAATATCTACGAAGTGCCAGTAGTAGGAGACCACAATCGCTGTGGTTGCTTGGTTGTGACCAAATTTTTGAGCTCTAAATACTCTTACTAACACAATTAAGAAAGCGATCAAGCCACCAGTTACATGCAGGCCGTGAAAGCCGGTTGTCATATAAAAGACTGAGCCATAGGCATTAGATGAGAGTGAAAGACCTTCACTAACTAACATGGCGTATTCATAAACTTGGCCAGCGATAAAGAATGCGCCCATTAAAAAAGTTAGCGCAAACCACTCCCGCATTCCCCATTTATTTATTTGCCAGATGGTGCCAGCACGACGTGCTTGAAAACGCTCAGCAGCAAATACTCCATATTGACATGTAACGGAGGAGAGAACTAAAACAGTTGTGTTAGTGGCGGCAAATGGAATATTTAACAGGCCAGTTGATTCCAGCCATACCTTTGGCCCTTGCACGGCGCGAGTTGTGAAATACATTGCAAAGAGAGCGGCGAAAAACATTAACTCAGAGGAGAGCCAAACAATTGTGCCAACTGCAACCAGGTTAGGTCGGTTGGTCTTCACTGCTGGGGTTGCGATCGCGCTCATGGGGGAGATTATTCCTGAAATAGATAGGAATGCCTCATTTAGGCCGCTGGGAGTAGCCCTACTATTTGGTGAAACTGATCACCCGAGTGCAACCTTGGCGTTAAAAGCTGGCGGTATCACTGAGTAGGTAGGATTAGGGCATGCAAAAGATGGAAAAGTTGGTTATCGCACTGTATTCAGATGATTCATCAGTACGTGCCTCGGTAATAGGCAAGCAATTAGACCCGACCCTAGCCGCCCATGAAATTAAAGAGTTTGCCACCGCAGATGCGCTGCGGCTCTATGTTGATAGCAAGAAACAGGTTGATCTTTTTGTATTAGATGGTGAGGCAGTTCCAGAAGGTGGCATGGGAGTAGCCCGGCAATTAAAGGATGAAGTTTTTAACTGTCCACCGGTTTTATTAATTACTGGCCGCGCACAAGATAATTGGTTAGCAGCATGGTCAAGGGCAGAAGGTACAGTTACTCATCCAATTGATCCATTTACGATTGCGGCAAAGTGTGCGGCGCTGCTTAAATCTGATTCTGCGCTCGCAAAATAATTAGTAGCCCCTATGAATTGGGAGTTAATTCTTAAATCACTTTCGGATAAATCTGATCTAACAAATGATCAGGTCACCTGGGCTATGTCACAAATACTTGAGGGCAAAGCCAGCAATAACGAAATTAAAGACTTTCTTATTGGGCTTAAGACAAAGGGTGAAAGTGCTGCCGAGGTTGAAGCCTTAGTTGCTCAGATGTATTCATATTCGGCGCCGATAAATATTTCAGAGCGCTCCGTTGACACAGTTGGCACTGGCGGAGATGGTGCTAACACGATCAATATTTCAACCGCTGCAGCAATTGTTACCAATGCAGCCGGGGCTCGAGTAGTAAAGCATGGCAATCGGGCAGCTACTTCTAAATCAGGCTCTGCTGATCTACTTGAAGCGCTTGGAATCAAGATTGATTTAACTGGGGCAGAGGTTGAACAAACAGTTCATAAGATTGGTATCGGTTTTTGTTTTGCGCCGATTTTTCACTCCTCGATGAAACATGCAGCTGCTGCTCGCAAAGAGTTAGGTGTGCCCACTGTTTTTAACATTTTAGGACCGCTAGCAAACCCAGCTAAACCAAAAGCTTGCGCAATTGGGGTGGCTCGGGCTGAATTGCTGCCACTGATGGCACAGGTATTGCTTGATCAGGGTAAAGAGGGTTTCGTATTCCGCGGTGATGATGGGTTGGATGAGGTCTCACTTTCTACAACTACTCAGGTAATTCAAATAAGTGATGGCGAGTTAACTCAATCTGTATTTAATCCAGCAGATTTAGGAATTGCATCCGCACCAATCACAGCCTTAGCAGGAGGTGATGCTGCCTATAACGCAGAAATGACAATGAAGATTTTTTCAGGGGCGAAAGGTGCCATGCGGGATGCGGTTGCTTTAAATGCAGCTTTTGCAATCGCAGCCTTTAAAGCAGATTTTAATTTGCCGCTACAAACCCAGATTGCAAACGGCTTTGTTTTAGCAAATAAAGCAATTGATTCTGGCGCAGCACTTGCGATTGTGAAAAAATGGGCGCAACTAACAAATGAAATTGTCTCAGCTAGGTAGAGCTTAAGCCCCAGTAATTTTGCCGTTGAATATGGGCGGCTGTCTTTGCAAACTCCATTAATGAATCAATTGTGTAAACCTCAAAGGAACCTAATCTCTCAATAAGTCCATGCAATATTTCAGTTGTGGCTTTGGCATCATCTAAAGCCCGATGGTTTGGTTCAGTTTTTGTGCCAAAGAATTGAGCAAGGGTGGAAAGTTTGCAATTAGGCACATCCTCTTTACTTAACACCTGACGAGCAATAGTTACGGTATCTAATGTTTTATATTTGGGCCAATCTAAATCTAACTCTTTTGCCGCACTTTTTAGAAAACTTAAATCAAAGGGAGCGTTGTGAGCAACAATTATTGCCTCCTCTTCGCTACCTGCAAACTCTAAGAAGGCCGGCAGGATTTCATCAATTACTGGAGCTTTTGCCAACATAAAATCAGTAATACCAGTCATCTCGGTTATGTACTCTGGAATGGGAGTTAAGGGATTCACAAAAGATTCAAAGTTTCCTAGGTATTTTCCACTCTTAACTTTTACAGCGCCGATCTCAGTAATTGCGGCCCCTTTCTTAGGGGAGGCACCAGTGGTCTCTAAATCAACAATTACAAATGTTGTTTCATGAAGGGCGGTGCTACCTAAGACCATTGGCTAAAGATAGATGCTAGATCTGACAGTCTTAATTAGTTGGCGATATTAAAGAAGGCTTTAATTGAGCTAACAATCATCTCCACTGCAATTGCTGAGAGAAGCAGACCTGCAATTCGGGCCAAAAGTGTGACACCAGAGTCTTTGATTACTGCCAGGATGCTTGTTGAAAACATAAAGGTTAAACCGATAATAAAGTGGACCGCCACAATAGCAAGCGCAAGAGCTCCCAATTGAGATGCGCCATCAGCCTTTTGCACATACAACATCGTTGTAACAATTGCGCCAGGTCCAGCAAGTAGTGGTGTGCCAAGTGGAACTAGGGCAATATTTTTTGAAGTCGATGAATGCTCATCGGTAAGTGAACCAGTAAGTAAACCAAGACCGGTGATTAAAAGCAGAATTCCACCAGCTCCTTGCAAAGCAGGAAGTGAAATATTTAAGTAATTCAAAAGGGCATTGCCAAATAAAGCAAAAGTTACAATTACCACAAGAGAGACAGTTGCTGCTTGCCAGGCTAGTTTGCGTTGTACCTTAATTGGTTTGCCAGAGGCAAGGCTTAAAAAAATAGGAGCAGCCCCAGGCGGATCGAGAATCACAAATAAGGTGACAAAAGCTTGAGCGCCGAAGGTTAAGGCTGAGATTGTTAGCGCATCATTCATAAAGTCATCTTAACTGATTTACTAAATTCTATTGGCACATAAGCGATCTGGGCGTAGGGTAAAGAGATGAGCAAATTCGAGAAGGTTAATTGGGGATTTTTAGCAACTGGATTAATTGCTGATTGGATGGCAAATGATCTAAAGGGCGTGCCGGGCGTAAATATTGTGGCGGTTGGTTCTCGCACCATTGAAAACGCAAATCGCTTTGGTGATAAATACAATATTAAGAACAGACATGGCTCTTATGAGGAATTGGTGGCAGATCCGGAGGTAGATGCAATTTATATTGCCTCTACTCACCCTTGGCATGTAGATCATGTGTTGTTAGCACTTAATGCTGGCAAGCATGTTTTATGTGAGAAGCCATTTGCAATGAATGCAAATGAAGCCAAGATGATGGTAGATAAGGCGAGAGAGAAGAAACTGTTATTAGTTGAGGCAATGTGGACGAGATTCTTACCTCATATTCGGCAACTTCGGAAAGTATTAGCAGCTAAAACTATCGGCGATATTATTTATGTGGCAGCAGATCATGGGCAGTGGTTTGCTGAGGATCCAAAATTTCGTCTCTTTGCTCCTGAGCTTGGTGGAGGAGCACTCCTTGATTTAGGAATCTATCCGATTAGCTTTACACATTTGGTATTAGGAAAACCTAAAACAATAACTGCAGTTTCTAAAAAAGCATTTACTGGCGTAGATGGAAATACCAGCGCCATGTTTACTTATGAGAATGATGCAATTGCAATGATTAATACAACAAATTTGTCGTTAACCTCAAATACTGCTGTGATAAATGGCAGATTAGGCCGGATTGAAATCGATACAACTTTTTATCGCCCAACCTCATTTAGGGTAATTATGAAAGATGGCGCAGTGACTGAGTACCGTAAAGATTATCCTGGAGATCATGATGGACTCGGGCTCCGCGAAGAGGTCATTGAGTTTGGAAATCTACTTAGGGCTGGTAAAACAGAGTCTGATGAGATGCCCCTGGATGAGACAGTTTCAATTATGCAAACTTTGGATGAGATCCGTAAACAAATTGGATTAAAGTTCGATTACGAGCGTTAATAATCACAAAATTGTTTTCAAGCCCCTATTGCAACAACTATGGACTCCCCTCTAGCCTTGGCCAAAACCATGGGAGGTAAGTGATGGCACTAAGTAATGATCCAAAGAGTTTTACCAAAATAACACTCGATGAGAGTGAGATGCCAACCCAGTGGTACAACATAATTCCAGATCTGCCATCACCACCGCCACCACCACTTCATCCAGGCACACATCAACCAGTGGGCCCAGAAGATTTAGCACCGCTTTTCCCAATGGATTTAATTTTGCAAGAGGTATCAACTGAGTCTTACATAGATATCCCAGGAGAAGTATTAGATGTTTATCGCACTTGGCGTCCATCACCATTATTTAGAGCAAGAAGATTAGAAAAACTACTAGATACCCCAGCACATATTTATTACAAGTATGAAGGTGTTTCTCCTGCTGGTTCACACAAGACAAATACCTCAGTGCCTCAGGCGTACTACAATAAAAAAGCTGGCATAACAAAATTAACAACTGAGACTGGCGCAGGTCAGTGGGGAACTGCACTTGCATTTGCATGTTCACTTTTTGATTTGGAGTGTGAGGTTTGGCAGGTTGGTGGCTCTTACGATCTAAAGCCATACCGCAGGTTAATGATGGAGGTCTTCGGCGCAGTTGTGCACCGCTCACCATCGCAATTAACTGCAGCTGGACGCAAATTAGCTCTTGATCCTAAAAATAAATCTGGCTCTTTAGGTATTGCGATTTCAGAGGCGGTTGAAGCAGCAGTTGCTGATCCAAAAATTGCATACGCACTTGGATCAGTTTTAAACCATGTACTAATGCACCAGACAATTATTGGTGAAGAAGCACTGAAGCAGATGGCTAAGGTTGGTGAGACACCAGATCTATTGGTTGGTTGCACCGGTGGTGGCTCAAACTTTGCTGGACTTTCTTTCCCATTCATTAGAGAGAAGTTAAAAGGAAAGATGAACCCTGAGATTCGTGCGGTTGAACCAGCCTCATGTCCTTCACTTACTCGTGGTACTTATGCATATGACTTTGGTGATACCGCTGGCATGACACCATTAATGAAGATGCACACTCTTGGCCATGATTTCATCCCAGATCCAATTCACGCCGGTGGTCTTCGTTACCACGGCATGGCGCCATTGGTATCTCATATTTATGAACTTGGCATGATGACTGCAACCACAGTTGGTCAGAAAGAGTGTTTTGCTGCCGCAGTTCAATTTGCTAGAACTGAAGGAATCGTGCCGGCACCAGAGCCAACTCATGCAATTGCAGTTGCAATTCAAGAAGCTCTTAAGGCCAAGGAAACTGGCGAGGAGAAGGTAATTCTTACCGCCCTTTGCGGTCATGGTCATTTTGACTTAGCCGCTTATGATCAATTCTTAAATGGAAATATGGTGGACTCAGTATTAACAGATAAGGATTTTGAAGCAGCACTTGCAGCTTTGCCGGTTATGTAATTTGCTACCCACAAAGTGATGAAGGAAATTCACACCGATCGATTACTGCTTCGCCCAATGAGGGCAAGTGATGCTCAAGATCTATTTGAGTATCAATCTGATCCTGAAACCGTCAGATATATTCCTTGGCCTGCGCGCACAATGGAGCAGGTTAAAGAAGCATTAGATAAAGTACTTAAAGATGTGAAGTTTGATGATTCCGGCGATTATCTAAATTATGCCTGGGAATTAAAGGAGAGTGGAAAAGTTATTGGACAGGGTAACTTGAACTATATTTCTAAGGAGCATAAACGGGCAGAGGTAGGTTGGGTGATAAACCCAAATTATGTCGGCAAGGGTCTAGCACTCGAGGCAACACGAGCCCTGATCAACTCAGCATTTACTGATCACGATTTTCGCAGAGTTATTGCATATATTGATGCCGAGAATATTAGTTCGATAAAAATGGCCAAAGCTTTGAATTTAAGACAAGAGGCTTCTTACGTTGAAGATGAGTGGTTTAAAGGAAGTTGGACTAGTGCTTATCTATTTGCGGTTCTAAAAGATGAGTGGCTAGCTAAAAAGTAGAGTTATTCGGCAAGACGAGCTTTAACCATTTGTTGAAGAAGTTTTTCATCTACCTTCCAGTTATTAGGCACTGCAATTGTTTTCTTGTTCACTGTGTAATCCGAAAGTTTTGGTCTAAATTTGGTTAATACTTTGGTACTCCATGGGGCAATCAAAATGTACTTCTTTGTAACTGAGGCTCCGAACACATACCTGGTATCAAGCTTTAACATCGGTTGATTCCAGGCAATAACTAACTCTAATTTTGGATACTTTTTAGTGATTGCTCGAAAAATGGCCTTCATAGTTTTGGCTTGTTTTGGATCTATGGTTTTATAGTAATCACTTGGTTTATCAAATCTTTTGGCAGATTTTGAGCCCCGTGAATACATAACCAAAGCATTGGCGTGCGCTTGTGAGAAACCATAATTTTCCCGAAGGTGTGCAATCTGCTCCGGATATTTTTTGCCTTCAACCTTTTTCATAACCGCAAACCAGTACTTCATAGATTCGCCATACTTCTTTTCGATTGCCGGAAAGTGGGACTCTCTACTGGAATCTTTTGGCGGCATATATGAAACTACTTGTTTTTCTTGGGTTTGAATAAAACCTCATCTACACCTATGCGATTCGCCTTAAAGGAGTTAACCGGTGAATCACTTGGGTAGCCCACAGCCATTCCACAAAGCAAGCGATAATCCTTAGGGATATCAAACTCTTTTCTTACGACATCATCCCAAATATTTACAGCTCCTTGTGCGCAGGTGCCCAGTCCAAAACCGTGTGCTGAGAGCATTAGATTTTCCATCATCAAGCCGGCATCGGATGCTGCATAGATATGAAGGCTTTTATGAATATAGATAAACATCTCAACTGGTGCACCAAAGAATGAGTAATTTTTACCCCATTGTTTATCTCTAGCTTCTCGATCACCTCTTTTAACCCCAAATAATTCATAAAGCTCTTTACCTACGCGTTGAGCTCTAGGTCTTAACTCTTTTACGTAGGGCTTAACAATGCTTCGATTACTAGTTGGCAGGCCATATCGAGTGAAGATTAAACGAAGTTTATTCCTAATTCCTTTGCGCATAATTTTTGAAAGGACGCTCCATCTAGATAAAAACTCATTACTTATTCGATCTTTGACTTCGCCAGTTGCGATTGCAATCTTAAATGGTCTGGTATTTGACCAGCTTGGCGAAGTTAAAGCGTCGGTCAAGATTTGATCAATTATTTCTTGTGGGACTGGAGTAGGAAGAAAATCTCGAGTAGATCTTCGAGATGCTAAAAATTGTGAAACCCAAGCAGCATCACGATCGTTTAAATTTGAACTCACCTGTACATCTTACAGGAGTGATAATTTGAGTGGACGATACTGGGATCGACTCGTAGATATGCTGGATTTACATATCGATATAGTAGAAATTCCTACTTAGTTCGAATATTACACGATTGGGTAGACATTTTCAAGAATTAGATACCAAATTCTAAATATTTCCTATATA
>Ga0209298_10002147_pt1 | contig 12381 bp, 10 predicted proteins | sample S_140806_EF_Meta_FD_187325 | JGI IMG/M metagenome (GOLD analysis project Ga0209298, IMG submission 187325) | Freshwater microbial communities from Lake Simoncouche, Canada to study carbon cycling - S_140806_EF_MetaG (SPAdes) (version 2) | ecosystem: Environmental > Aquatic > Freshwater > Lake ...
GCATCCCTTGCCCTGAGAAGGTGCGCAGTCAGCGGGAACTCCAGAACACCTACTTCACCAAGTGGGTGCCCTATGACAGCTGGTTCGCTGAACAACAGCGGATCATGAAGCAGGGTGGAAAGATCCTCAAGGTTGAGCTGGCTACGGGACGTCGCCAACAGAATGTCGGCAATTGAAGGGGAACTCCCTTCAGTACCTCAGGTGATTCCGCCTCGAACCCGGCCAATGGCCGGGTTTTTTTTGGTATCCATGGCGTCCATGGCATCCCGTTCAGCCGTGCTGGCCAGCGGCCTAAACCCCATGGCCGTCCGTCTCGGTCGGAGTCGGTTTTGGCTCCCGGGCCCTCGACAAAACCGTGCCGGGCACGGCTCAATGGACCCAAGCTCTTGTTGGTGTTAGGCCTTGGCGAGAACCGCTCCCCGCCGCCGATCTTCCGCTCAGGGGTCGGCTGCCGCCCTTTCTCCCTCTGAACGTTCCCCCGTCCTGCCTCTGCCCTGGGAGGTCTGGCCGGCGGAGACGCGGCTGCTGGTGGGTCTGACGGCCCTCTGGAGCCTGGTGGGCCTGCTCGTGCTCACCTCCGCAAGCTGGTGGGTGGCTGAGAGGGAGATGGGCGATGCCGCCTATTACCTCAAGCGTCAGTTCCTCTGGCTGCTGGCCAGCTGGTCGCTGTTCTGGCTGGCGATTAGCACCAGCCTGCGGCGCTGGTTGCATTTCGGCGCGCTCGGGCTGCTGGTGGGCCTGCTGCTGGTTGCCGCCACCCTGGTGATCGGCAGCACGGTGAACGGAGCCAGCCGCTGGTTGGTGCTGGGTCCGATCCAGATCCAGCCCACCGAGCTGGTGAAGCCCTTCGTGGTGCTACAGGGGGCCGTGCTCTTCTCCCACTGGCGCCGCATCGGCCTCGATCAGAAGCTGTTGTGGCTGGCGATCTTCGGCGGCCTGATCCTGCTCATCCTCAAGCAGCCCAACCTCAGCACCGCCGCCCTCACCGGCCTGCTGCTCTGGTTGATGGCCTTGGCGGCAGGCCTCTCTCTCCCCCTGCTGCTGGGCGCCGCCGGGGCGGGTGGCCTGGTGGGCATCGCCAGCATCGCTCTGAACACCTACCAGCGGCTGCGGGTCACCTCCTTCCTCGATCCCTGGAAGGATGCCCAGGGCAATGGGTATCAGTTGGTGCAGAGCCTGCTGGCGATCGGCTCGGGAGGCCCCTTCGGTCAGGGTTTCGGCCTCTCCACCCAGAAGCTCCAGTACCTGCCGATCCAGACCACCGACTTCATCTTCGCCGTCTACGCCGAAGAGTTCGGCTTCGTGGGCTGCCTGATGTTCCTGCTGTTCCTGGCCGCCTTCGCCTTCGTGGGGCTGCGGGTCGCCCTCGCCTGCCGCAGCAACCAGCACCGTCTGGTGGCGATCGGTTGCACCGCTCTGCTGGTGGGGCAGTCGATCCTGAACATCGCCGTGGCCAGCGGCGCCATGCCCACCACCGGCCTGCCCCTGCCGATGGTGAGCTACGGCGGCAACTCCCTGCTGATGAGCCTCTTCGTGGCCGGTCTGCTGATCCGCTGCGGCCTGGAGTCCACCGGGTTGGAAACCGCCCGTCCCCGCCGGCAGCGCCCCCCTGCTGCACCGATAGGCTGAGTCTTCCCCAAGCCTGGCCATGCTGAGCCTCGGTCCGCTGCTTGCCGACTGGGCCCGCAGCAGTGAACAGTTGTTGCGTCTTTCCCTGGGCCATCCCGGCCCCCTCACCCTGGCCTTGGTGTTCAGCGGCGGCCTGCTCACCAGCCTCGGCCCCTGCTCCCTCTCGCTGCTCCCGGTGACCCTGGCCTACCTCGCCGGTTTTGGTGGCAGGGAGGGTGGGCGAGGCACGGATTCCGGGACCACCGTTGGCGGTGCCGCTGAAGCGGCCCATGGCCTTCTCTTGGCCGGAGCAGATGCTTCCCTGGCGGTTGCCCGCTCGGCCCGCCCTTCCCTGCCCTGGCAGCGGAGCCTGAGCTTCGCTGGCGGGATCGTGCTCTCCCTGGTGCTGCTCGGCCTCGCCAGCGGCCTCCTGGGCCACCTCTACGGCAGCCTTCCCACCCAGGTGCCCCTGCTGGTGGCGGTGGTGGCCGTGGTGATGGGGCTAAACCTGCTCGGGCTGCTGCGCTTCCCCCTGCCGGCCGGCCCGGATCCAGATCGCTGGCGCAGGCTCGTGCCGGCCCCCCTGGCCCCCCTGGCGGCGGGCCTTGCCTTCGGCCTGGCGGCCACCCCCTGCACCACCCCGGTGCTGGCGGTGCTGCTCACCTGGATGGCCCAGAGTGGCCGTCCCCTCACCGGCATGCTGCTGCTCATCGCCTTCGGCGCGGGCCAAGTGGTGCCCCTGCTCGTGGCGGGCACCGCCGCCGCCAGCCTCCCCACCCTGCTGGGGCTGAGGCGCATCGGACAGTGGATCCCGCCGATTAGCGGCGTGGTGCTGCTCACCACTGGCGCCCTCACCCTTCTGGCCCAGCTGCCGTGAGCACCACCTCCTTCCCTGCACTGCGCCCCCTCCAACGCCTGGTGGCCTGGATCGCCGACCTGCGGGTGGCGATCGTGCTGCTGCTGGTGATCGCCGTGGCCAGCGGCATCGGCACCGCCATCCCCCAGCAGGAGAGCGAGGCCTTTTACCACCAGCTCTATGACCCGGCGCCCTGGATTGGCCTGCTGCGGGGCGATGGCGTGCTCGCTCTGCAGCTCGACCATGTGTATTCCAGCGGCTGGTTTCTCGGTCTGCTGGCCTGGCTGGGGCTGGCGCTGCTGCTCTGCAGTTGGCGCCGCCAGTGGCCGGCGCTGCAGGCCTCGCTCCGCTGGATCGACTATCGCGAGCCCCGCCAGCTGAGCAAGCTGAGTGTGGCTGAAACGCTCCCCAGCCCCAATGCTGATGCCGATCTGACCCACCTGGAGGGCCTCCTGGGCCGCCGCGGCTGGCAGGTGCGCCGCCAGCCCGGTCGCCTCGCCGGCCGTCGTGGTGTGGCTGGCCGGGTGGGCCCCCTGCTCGTGCATGCGGGCATGGTGCTGCTGATGGTGGGGGCCAGCTGGGGTGCCCTCGGTGGCCAGCGGCTCGAGCAGTTCCTGGCCCCGGGTCACGATCTGGAGTTGATGGACAGCCGGGGCAACACCCGCCTCACCGTGGCCCTCGATCGCTTCGCCATTCAGCGGGATCCGGCCGGCCGGCCGGAACAGTTCACCTCCAATCTGCGCATCCTGCCGCCGGCTCCGGCCGATGGAACCCCGGCCCCTCCGCCCGAGCCGGCCCAGATCAGCGTGAACCATCCGCTTCGCACCCGTGGCATCACCCTGTATCAGGCCGACTGGGCCCTGGCGGCGATCGATCTGCAACTCGGCCGCAGCCCCGTGCTGCAGCTGCCCCTGCAGGCTTTCCCCCAGCTGGGCGAGCAGGTGTGGGGGCTGATCCTGCCCACCCGGCCCGACGGCAGCCAGCCCGTGCTGCTGGCCCTCCGCAGCGAGGACGGACCCGTGGATGTCTACGGACCCGATGGCGGCTCCCTCGCCAGCCTGGTGCCGGGCGGCGAGGCGGTGGAGGTGCGGGGTATCCCGATGCGGGTGGCGGGGGTGCTGCCGGCCAGCGGCATCCTGCTCAAGCGGGATCCCGGCGTGCCCTTGGTCTATACGGGGTTTGCCGTGGCCCTGCTCGGTGGCGGGCTCAGCCTCATCGCCACCCGGCAGATCTGGGCCGTGGCCGAACAGGGCCGGCTGCACGTTGGCGGTCTGTGCAACCGCAATCTCACGGCCTTTGCAGCTGAACTTCCCCTCCTGCTGAAGGATCTTCAGAGCCAGCGCGGCGGCGCTACTGGAGGAGGGTCTGATGCCGGGGCCCCAGCCTCAGACCCAGACCCGATTGCTCAGCAGGGCTGACGGACCCCATGGCTCACCCGCACCACGGTATGGACATTGCCGCGCGGGTTGAAATCGGCCACCAGCTCCATCCAGCTGGGGTCACTGGCTTCCACCAGGTCATCGAGGATGCGGTTGGCTACCTCCTCGTGGGAGATCGAACGGTCGCGGTAGCTGTTCACGTAGAGCTTGAGGGCCTTCAGTTCGAGCACCCGCGGGCCGGGCTGGTAGAGCAGCCGCAGCCCCGCGAAGTCGGGGTAGCCCGAGAAGGGACAGGTGCAGGTGAATTCCGGCAGTTCGATCGTCACCTCGTAGGGCCGGCCCGGCCGCGGATTCTCGAAGCAGATCAACTGCGCCTCGGCGATCGCCCGCTCCCCGTAGCGGGGGGTGACCGTTGCCGGGGCGGAAGCGGCGGGTGTGGTCGCCGGCAGCGGCTCGGCTGTCAGCTCTTCTGTCAGCTCGGCGGTGGAATGGGCGCTGGCCATGGGGCGTCGGGGCAGGACTTTGACCGTACTGGGCCAGGCCGGTAACAACGGTAACGACGGCCCCCTGGCCGCTCCTGCCTAATGGGGTGGTCGCAGGGCCCTGCCCGTCTGCGAAACTGGCAGCCGGACCGCTGGTCGTACACCGCTCCACCTATGAAAAAAATCGAGGCCATCATTCGGCCCTTCAAGCTCGAAGACGTCAAGATCGCCCTGGTCAATGCGGGCATCGTCGGCATGACCGTGAGCGAGGTGCGCGGATTCGGCCGCCAGAAGGGACAGGTCGAGCGCTACCGCGGATCCGAGTTCACCGTGGAATTCCTGCAGAAGCTCAAGCTCGAGATCGTCGTCGATGACGACCGGGTCGACACGGTGGTGAACGCCATCCAGGACGCGGCCCGCACCGGGGAGATCGGCGACGGCAAGATCTTTATCAGCACGATCGAGTCCGTGATCCGGATTCGCACCGGCGACCGCGACACCGCGGCCATCTGAGCCCCGAGGCCGCTTGCTACGGAGTGTCAGATTCCACCAGCCTCTGAGGGTGGTGACTTACGGGCCGTGGTTGCTGCAACCACGGCCTTGATGGTTTCAAGCCCCTGGAACCGATCCCCTGGCTGCGGACCTCCCCGCTCCACCAGCCAGAGCAGGTATTCGTGGTTGCCGGCCGGACCCGTGATCGGCGATCCGATCAGGCCCGCCGCTTCCCAGTCCAACTCCGCCGCTGCGCTGATCACCCCGGCGATGGCGTCGACATGGGCCCCAGGGTCGCGGACCACGCCGCCCTTGCCCACCCGGCCGGGTCCCACTTCGAATTGGGGTTTCACCAGCACGAGGGCTTCCGACGGCCTCATCAGCAAGCGCCGCAGTGCCGGCAGCACCCGCGCCAGCGAGATGAACGACACATCGGCCACGGCCAGATCGGGCCATGGATCCTCGGGGCCGTAAAGGTCGGCCGATTCGAGGTAGCGCAGGTTGGTGCGTTCCCGCAGCACCACCCGGGGATCCGTGCGCAGCGACCAAGCCGTCTGGCCGTAGCCCACATCGATGCCGTAGACCCGCGCTGCCCCGTGCTGCAGCAGGCAGTCGCTGAAGCCGCCGGTGGAGATGCCCCCATCCAGGCAGGTGCGGCCTTCCACTGCGATGGGCAGGACTTCCAGGGCGGCCACCAGCTTCTCGCCTCCCCTGGAGACGAAGCGGGGGGGCTGCTCCACCGCCAGGGGCAGGGAGGGCGCCACGGCCACGCCGGGTTTGTCGAGCACGGTGGTGCCACTCCGCACCCGCCCGGAGCGGATCAGCTGCTGCGCCTGCTGGCGGCTGGCGGCCAGACCCCGCTCCACCAACTCAAGATCAAGCCGCTGCCGACCGGCCATGCCAGGGCATCAACACCTGTTGTTATGGAACCACAAGGGAATCGGAACAAATGCGGTGGGCGGGGGGTGATCCCTGGCAATGCGCCAGAGGATGGCTCTCTTCCCTGCCAAGCCCCAGCCCCAGACCATGGCCCAGTCCGGTCTTACGCGTTCTACCCCCACCGCTCGAGCGGCCCTGGGCCAGGTGGTGACGTTGCTGCGCCCCGGCAGTTTCGTGCTCCTCCACGACCATCCCGACGATCTGCCCCCCTTCCAGCTGATCCAGTGCCAGGGCGGACGCTGCTGGGTGCGCCAGCAGGCCTGGGGACGGGGGGTGCACTGGGAGGTGCCCCACCGCCGCCTCCTGCCAGCAGCCTGAGCGCAGCCGCCAGGCTTGTGATGCCTGGGGGGGGCAGCCTGCCCCGATAGGTTGGTGGGCTGAATCGCCAGCCGCCCCCGCCTTGATCGAGCGCTACACCCTGCCCGAGATGGGCCGCCTCTGGAGCGAAGAAGCCAAGTTCCAGAGCTGGCTCGATGTGGAGATCGCCGCCACCGCGGCCAACGTGGAGCTGGGCCGGGTGCCCGCCGAGGCCCTCGCCACGATTCGTGAGCAGGCGGGCTTCGAGGTGCCCCGCATCCTGGAGATCGAGGCGGAGGTGCGCCACGACGTGATTGCCTTCCTCACCAACGTGAATGAGCACGTGGGCGATGCCGGGCGCTACATCCACGTGGGCATGACCAGCTCCGATGTGCTCGACACCGGCCTGGCCCTGCAGCTGAAGGCCTCGGTGGCCGTGCTGCGCACCGAACTGGATGCGTTGGCGGACGCCCTGCGGCAGCTGGCCCGCGAGCACAAGGCCACGGTGATGATCGGCCGCTCCCACGCGATCCACGGCGAGCCGATCACCTTCGGCTTCAAGGTGGCCGGCTGGCTGGCCGAAACCGAACGCAACCGCGAGCGCCTGCAGCGCCTGGAGACGGTGGTGGCCGTGGGCCAGATCAGCGGCGCCATGGGCACCTACGCCAACACCGATCCCCAGGTGGAGGCGATCACCTGCCGGCTGCTGGGCCTGGTGCCCGACACCGCCAGCACCCAGGTGATCGGCCGCGACCGCCACGCCGAATACGTGCAGACCCTGGCCTTGGTGGGGGCATCTCTGGAGCGCTTCTCCACCGAGATCCGCAACCTGCAGCGCACCGATGTGCTCGAGGTGGAGGAGAACTTCGCCAAGGGCCAGAAGGGCAGTTCCGCCATGCCCCACAAGCGCAATCCGATCCGCAGCGAGCGCATCGGCGGCCTGGCCCGGGTGCTGCGCAGCTACACCGTGGCCGCCCTGGAGAACTGCGCCCTCTGGCATGAGCGCGACATCAGCCACAGCTCGGTGGAGCGGATGATGCTGCCCGATTGCTCGGTGACCCTGCACTTCATGCTGCGGGAGATGGTCGAGGTGGTGAAGGGCCTGGGGGTCTACCCGCAGAACATGGCCCGCAACATGAACCTCTATGGCGGCGTGGTGTTCAGCCAGCGGGTGCTGCTGGCCCTGGTGGAGAGCGGCCTGGCCCGCGAGGAGGCCTACCGGATCGTGCAGCGCCACGCCCACACCGCCTGGAATACTGATGGCGGCGACTTTCGCGCCAACCTCGAAGCTGACGCGGACGTGACGGCCCGCATCAGCCCTGAACAGCTGGCTGATTGCTTCGCCACCGATCTGCACCAGGCGAACCTGGGGGTGATCTGGGAGCGGCTGGGGATCTGAGCGGAGCGAGCGGGCGATGCCGGGCGTTGTGGTGATCGCCAGCTTCTGGATCGCCCAGGCCGATGGGGTGTATGCCGTGGTAAGCACCACCCTGCTGCTGGCCATGGTGGTCCTGGTGCTGCGACCTGGCAACCGCTGAGGCGGCTAGGGACTCGAACCCCTCAGTTGCTGAGCTCGCTATTGTAGGCTCTTCGCCGTGGGCGTTGATCGCGAGACCCTGCTCCGCGCTCAGAGCATTCAGCCGCAGCGGAATTGACCGTGGTGATTCAACACGGCTTCAGGGGCCGCTCTTTGCCGCTGGTGAGCTCCTGGCTGGGGCTGACCCGGCTTCATTGGGAGGCGGTGTGCGGCGGCGCAGGGCAGCCATCAGGTCGTCGAGCACGAGGGAGGCGCCGTAGCCGGAGAGGTGATCGCCATCGGAATAGAGCAGCCGACCATCGCGCAGGCGCGGGCAGCGGCCGGTGCCCGCCGGACAGAGCGCATTGAGGGGGGCGTGGAGGATCAGATGGGGGTGCCGGGCCACCAGGGGTTGGAGCTGCCGCTTCAGATAGGCGCTGAGGCGATCCAGGTCGCGGCGATCGAGGCCGGTGCGGCACTCCTGGGGCGGCTGGGGACGGAACCACTGGGGTTGGCAGAGCTCCATCGGCACGCCACCGCCGAACTCCGGCGTGGGCAGCAGCAGCACGATCGGCGTGCCGGGGTTGGCGGCTGCGATCTCATCCACCCCTTTGATCCAGCGGCCCAGGGCCTCGCTGCGGCTGAGCGGTAGGTCGCTGATCGGGTCGAAGTGGCTGGTGCGCCGCAGGGCGCTGTCGGGCAGGAAGCCAGGGTCGAAGTAGAGCGGCCAGCGCAGGGCCAGCACCAGGGTGTTGCTTTTGGCAGCGTCGCCGGCCAGGGAGGCCAGCAGCGAGTTCCAGCGCTGCTCCTCCACCAAGGCGAAGGTGAGAGCATCCTCCCGCGTCATGCTCGTGGCGGGATTGGTGTAGTGGAGCGTTGGGTAGGGCATCCCCACGGTGGCGGCCTCGCCATAGCCGAGCCCGTGGCGGCGGCAGAGGTGCTCAGCGGCACTCATGAACACGTGCGCATGGCTGTCCCCCGCGAACAGCAGCCGGCCGGGGCCGGGGCCGGAGCAGTCCGGTGCTGCAGCGGCAGCGGGGGCTGAGGGGGCCACCCGGGCGGCGTTGCGGTCACCCCGGAAGAGCAGGGCGCTGCCCTGGCGGGTGAGGACCTGCAGCAGCCCCGTTCCCAGCGCCGCCAGCAGCAGGCCCGTGGCCACCACCTGCCACCGCTTCGGCCACCAGGGGGAGCGCCGCAGCGGTTCCTCCACCCAACGCCAGGAGATCACCGCCAGCGCCAGCATCAGGCCCACCAGCAGGGGGATGGTGGTGGCGCTCACGCCCACGGTCCAGCGGGCCAGGCTGAGCACGCTCCAGTGCCAGAGATAGAGGGAATAGGAGATCAGTCCGAGGAACACCAGCGGCGGGCTGCTGAGCAGGCCATGGGCGGCGGTGCCGGCTCGCACCGTGCCCAGCAGCAGGGCCGTGAGCGCCACGGCGGCCGCCACCGGCACCACCCCGAAGGGCAGTGGCAGGGCGGTCACGGCGACCAGGGCCAGCAGGGCTGCCAGCGGCAGGGGCAGGGGGATCGGTGCGGCGATGCCGACCCTGCCGCCAGGAAGGGGCTCCGACGGGGCGGGGGGGGCGCCCGGATCCGGGGCGCTGGGGTTGCGCAGGGCCAGGCTGAGCCAGAGCAGGCCGCCCACCCCCAGCTCCCAGAACCTTCCGGGCAGCAGGAAGAAGGCCGCCGGCACATCCACCCCCAGCTGATGCACAAACACCCCGAAGGAGGCGACCACCAGCGGGATCAGCAGCCAGAGCAGACGCCTGCTGCCATCGCGTCCTGTGCGGGCGAAGCCGCTGAACCACACCAGCAGCGGGAAGAGCAGATAGAACTGCTCCTCCACCCCCAGCGACCAGGTCTGGGTGAAGGGGTTGAGGTCGGCGGCGGGGCGGAAGTAATCCACGGCCAGCATGTGGAGGATCAGATTCGAAACCCCGAACAGGGAGCGCCAACCCACCCCAAGCATCTGGCCCGGCTCCGGGTTCACCAGACACAGCGCCAGCGCACTGATCAGCACGCAGAGCAGCAGCGCCGGCAGCAGCCGCCGGATGCGGCGGCCATAGAAACTCAGCATCAGATCGCCCAGGCCGCTGGCGGGTCGCTGGGCCAGGGAGCCGGTGATCACGAAGCCCGAGATCACGAAGAACACATCAACGCCCAGGTAGCCGCCGGGCAGCAGGCGGGGGCTCAGGTGGTGCACGATCACCGTCAGCACCGCCACGGCCCTCAGGCCATCGATCTCCGGGCGGTAGGGGGCCGAAGCATCCGCGCTGGGGGTGCTCCGGGAGCGGCCGGTGGCGCGGGGGGCCACCCCTGGGCTCTGGCTCACGAGTCCAGGGTGTCGGCGCTGTCTCCGGCCAGCGCCGCAGGGTGGGGGCGTTCGGTAGCCGGATCCAAGGGCGCGCCCTGCAGCAGGTCCTCGATCTCGCAGACCGGGAAGCGGTTGATCGCCTTGAGGGCGCGGCGGGAGTTGGTGCGCAGCCGTTCGCTGATCGCCTCGCAGTAGGGGATCTGGGCCAGCAGGTCCACGGTGCGCCGCAGCACCCGCACCACATCGCCCTCATCGAGGGAAGTGGCGGCGATCACGTCGCCCCAGCTGGCCCCCTTGGCCCAGGCATGCACCAGGCCGGTGAGTTCCGGTTCCCACCACACCGGCACCACCACCGAGCGGCTCTCCTGCTGGCGCTGCAGTTCGCGGCGCAGACCGCGTAGATCATGGAGCGCCTCCTCCACGGCTGGCGGCGGCGGCCAGGCGCACCACAGGTCGGGGCGGTTGACCTCGGTGGAGATCGCCTCGAGCACGGCCGCCAGTTCAGCCGGATCGAGATCATCGAGGTGGCCGCTCATCAGCGCAAGACCCAGCCAGAGTTCGTTGTCGCCCCGCAGGGCGGCCACGGTGCGGCCCACCTCGGTGGGATCGAGGCCCTCGTCGCCGTCGAGGCCGCCGAAGAAGCGCAGGATGTCGATCAGGGAGAGGAAGGTGTCCCAGTGGCGGTTGGCGCGGAAGTGCAGCAGCCGCTGACGCTCCTCCAGCTCGGCCGCCAATTCCTCGGTGCGGCGGCGGTGCTTCTTGAGCTGCTTGCGGTCGCCCCAGCGGTGGGCCGGGTGCCGCTCGATCGCCTCCTCCAGCTCCCGCACCCGCTGACCCTGGGTCTGCACCTCACCGGCAAGGTCGTAGCGGGGCGTGTGCATGTCGTGGCGGCGGGCCATCGAGGCCACCGCCAGGGCCAGGCCGCCGCTCTCCTGGTTGCCATGGCGCAGTTCGCCGCCGTGGCGCAGTTCGGGCGGCTCCAGCTGGGACACCTGCAGGCAACTGAGCTCGGCATGGAGGCTCACCACCGCCGAGCAGGGCAGCAGGATCCAGACGTTCTCGTCGGTGAGGCAGAGCAGCAGGGGGAATTGACCGGAACCCTGCACCTTCTCCACCACCACTGCCGGGGTCACCCGGCCCCGCAGCTGGGGCGCCTTCACGCTCACCAGGGTGCCTTCGCTGGCGAACTGGAGCGCCACGGTGAGCTCGTGGGCCAGGGTTTCCTCGGCCTGCTGCTGCAGGATCCGCAGCAGGCGCCGCTCCTCCCGCAGCCTGCCCCGTTCCTTCTCGTAGTCCTCAAAGTCGTCCCAGGGCACATCGCCGCCGCTGCATTCCAGGGAGGCCAGTTGGGCCGAGAGTTCGGCGATGCGGGCCTCGTCGTCGGCCAGATCGAGGGTGGCGAGGTAGCGGCCGAAGCTGCGCTCCACCAGCTCCTTCGCCTTGGTCAGGTCGTAGCGCTGCAGCAGGTTGAGCACCATGCCGTAGCTCGGGGTGAACTGGCTCACCAGCGGATCGGCGGGGCTGGTGGCCAAGGCGCCGGCCTCGCGCACCCCCTCGAAGCGGCTCTGAACGGTGACGACATAGCCCTGGGAATCGAGGCCGCGGCGGCCGGCCCGGCCGGCCATCTGCAGAAACTCACTGCCCATCAGGGGCCGGTGGCCCCGCTCGGTGCGCTTCGAGAGGGCCGAGATCACCGTGGTGCGGGCCGGCATGTTGATGCCGGCGGCCAGGGTTTCGGTGGCGAACACCACCTTGATCAGGCCCTGCTGGAACAGCTCCTCGATCAGTTCCTTCCACGCCGGCAGCACGCCGGCGTGGTGGGCGGCGATCCCGCGCAGCAGCGGATCGGCATGGCCCTCCCGCACCGCCTCGGGAGTGGCCGCCACGAAGGCATCAAGCCGGGCGCGGATGCGCGCCTGCTCGCTGGGATTCACCAGGCACACCTTGCCCAGGTCGCGCACCGACTTATCGCAGCTGCGGCGGCTGAAGATGAAATAGATGGCCGGCAGCATCTCGCGCTCCGCCATCTGGGCCACCACGAAGCCGATCGGTGGTGCTTCCGGCTGGGGCGGGCGGGCCTCCTTTGGCCCCTTGCGGCGGGTGGTCTTGGGAGGCCGCCACACCTTGCAATTTGGATGGAGGCCGGTGCCTTCGTCGTTGAGCAGGGGGTGGAGGCCCTTGGCGCTGCAGAAGCTGAAGGCCAGCGGCACCGGCCGGTAATCGCTGAACACCAGCCGGGAAGGACCATGCACCCGCTCGATCCAGTCGGTGAGCTGACCGGCGTTGGCCACCGTGGCCGAGAGGGCCACCAGCTGCACCGGCGGCGGGCAGTGGATGATCGATTCCTCCCAGACGGTGCCGCGCTGGGAGTCGTTCATGTAGTGGCACTCGTCGAGCACCACCGCCTCCACGTCATGGAGGGGGTCGTCGGCCTCGCGATCGATCTCCGCATAGAGCATGTTGCGGAAGATCTCGGTGGTCATCACCACGATGCGGGC
>Ga0209298_10002148_pt1 | contig 12381 bp, 7 predicted proteins | sample S_140806_EF_Meta_FD_187325 | JGI IMG/M metagenome (GOLD analysis project Ga0209298, IMG submission 187325) | Freshwater microbial communities from Lake Simoncouche, Canada to study carbon cycling - S_140806_EF_MetaG (SPAdes) (version 2) | ecosystem: Environmental > Aquatic > Freshwater > Lake ...
CTGATCCGCCACTGGCACGGCTGCAATGGCTGGTCCCACCGGGTGCTGCCGGGGCTGGCGGAGGCCCTTGATGTGGGTCGGGTGCACAACTCCCAGCTCTCGATGCTGCGCAACGGCAAGCTGGCCTCCCCCGGGCCGGAGGTGTTCCTCGCCTTGGGGCGGATCAATCGTTGGCTGGCGGTCGAAGCTCCGGAGGGTCGGCTGGAGCCCGGCCGCGCCGAGGCGCTGCTGGATGGCCACCATCCCGAGCTCTACGAGGCCCTGCAGGCTTCCGCCCTGCCCGTGCGGGGCGATGGCAACGAGGTGCTCGGGCCGGGAGAGCTGCTGGAGGTGTTCGTGGGTCTGCGGCAGCCTCCCTCCGCCTTCGATCTGCGCGTCGACGCCGCCGAGGCGGCCGACCTCAGTGCCGCCCTCGCCCTGCTGTTCACGGCCGGTCGGCCCTGGCGGCTCTGTCGCGACCAGCTGATGGCCGCCTATCCGGTGGAGAAACGCCAGCGCCGTGAGCGCTTCGCGGCCGTGATGGCCGGCCAGGGGGATTACAGCGCGGCGGAACTGGAGACGGAACTGCTCGACCTGCGTCGCACCCTGGCGGTGCTCGGAGCGGCCGGCGAGGAGGACCTGGGGGCCGACCGCTTCCTGGAGCTGCTGCGCCGGAGGGCTCGCCAGCAGCCCCCGTGGGAGGGTCCGGTTCCGGTGGACCTGGCCAGTGCCATCCGCCGAGAACTGGATGGAGCCGCCTGAGCCGGATGGGGATCGGCTAGGCCGGTGCTTCAGCGCTGGCGGCCCGGTCGGAGGCGCGGCGGCGATCCTCTTGGAGCTCGGTGGGGTCGAGCACGATCGGACTGGCGGCGGCGGCGGCCTGGGCCCGCAGGAAACCAGGCTGCCGGGAATCGAGGCCGAGGTGCATCTCGATCGCCCTCACCCGCAAGGCCAGGCTCGAGAGCGTGGTGCGTCCCTTCGGATCGGCATTGAGATCGGTTTCCAGCACCGAGAGCACGTAGGCGGTGAGGCTGACACCAGCTTCATCAGCCCGAGCCCGCACCAATTCGTGCAGGTCTTCAGGCATTAACAGATGAACCTGTTTACGCGCCAAGGTGCCTTATTTGTGGAGATCCGGTGCGATTATAGAAAGCCTCAGGACCCTCCGCCAGGGGGCGAAGCGATGCGAATGCGCTGCGCCCAGCCGAGGGATCGCAGCAGGCGGATGTGCTGCCAGGTGATGTCGAATTCGAACCAGCGCAGGCCGTGGCGGGCCGAATGGGGAAAGGCGTGGTGGTTGTTGTGCCAGCCTTCGCCGAAGCTCAGCAGCGCCACCCACCAGCAGTTGCGGGAGAGATCGGGAGAATCGAAGTTGCGGTAGCCGAAGGCGTGGGTGGCGGAGTTCACCAGCCAAGTCACGTGATACACGAGCACCAGCCGCAGGGGGATGGCCCAGAGCACCAGGCCGAGGCCGCCGCCATGCACGCCGGCGTGTTCGCCGTAGAACCAGAGGGCCAGGCCGAGGGGCAACTGCGGCAGCAGGAACCAGCGGTCGAGCCAGCGGTAGAAGGGGTCCTGGCGGAGATCGCCGGTGAAGCGATGGATCTCCCGCAGGGCAGGAATCTCATGCAGCATCCATTCGCTGTGGGCCCACCAGAGGCCCCGGGCGGCGTCGTGGTGGTCGTTGGGTTGGTCGGAGAAGAGGTGGTGGTGGCGGTGCAGGCCCACCCATTCGATCGGACCGCTCTGACAGGCCAGAGTGCCCATGAGGGCGAGGGTGCGCTCCAGCCAGCGTGGCGCCTCAAAGCTGCGGTGGGCCAGGAGCCGGTGAAGGCCGAGGGTCACCCCCAGCACCGTGGTCCAATACAGAACCGCTAGGGCCACCGCACCCTGCCAGCTCCAGAAGCGGGGCAGCAGGGCCGCCACCGCGCCCACATGCAGCACGAGCATGAAGCCGGTGGTGCCGCCTTTGACCTTCCGCTGCCGTGATGGCAATGCGGGGCGCTCGGCCACCAGCCCAGCCCGCAGGCGCAGATCTCGGGGGGAGAGTCCGGTGCGATGGCCATCCCCTGGCAAGGGACTGTTGTCGGCGCTGGAGCCTGCCGGAGGGGGGGATCCCGCGGCGACGGTAAGGGGCATGCGGTGCGGTGGTGGCGGGATGGGCGGAAGGCCACAGGAGGCCAAAACTCTATGCGGCAGCACTGCGGCGCCGCCGATCACAGTTCTGGTCGGCGGGTTCCGACCAGAACTGTGAGGCGGAGGAAGTCGCCGGGTCGATGCTGGCGATCAGGCGTTGCCGCTGTAGACGCAGCCGTCGGCGAGAAGACCTCGGCCGTTGTAGTTGTTGTCGCGGTCGGTGTCGATGGCACTGCCACCGGTGTTCGCCGTGCTCCAGGCGGTGGCTCAAAGACATCGAGTCCAGGGATGGTGGAGTGGTCGTTGCCCACCACGTTGTCGGCCTTCCCATCGGCGGTGCGGTCGGTGTTGGTCCTCCAGCTGATGAGAAAGCGTTGAATGATCCAGCACATCCAGTTGAATTGGTCCCGCTGCCGTAGCCACATCATTGAGTATAATCAGGCTTGGCGATGGCTTGCTCCCAGTGGTTCGGATTTTCTGGGCTTTCTGTCTCTCGAGTGCCTGAATAGTTCTGAATGATGAAGTTAAGCGTGATTTGTTCATTTACAGGAGGATCGTCGGCTGCGCCTTCAGGCACAGTCCCCGTCACCATTGCCTTGATCGATTTGGCCTGCGCTACGCCTGGTTTGCAGCCGACTGGCAGGGCCCCGGACAGGGCCATTCACTTGAGCGGTCTCGCTAGGCTTGCCATGATCGAAATTTGGCCAGCAAAAATATAAGCTAACTGATGCGAATGGCTCCCGGGAGTCGACCGCGACGCGGCGTTGTCAGCGCACGCCCACCGCGGCTGGTTCAGATTGGGAGTTCTGGCGGCGATGAGGGGAATGGGCAGGGCGGAAGCGGCTGGGTTGGAGGCTGGGGCGGGCGACGGCCCCGGCTGGGCCAGGGACCGGGTGGCGACCGCGATGGCGGCGATCGCGCCGCTGGCCGCCGCCCGCACCGCTGCCGTGCGCCCGCGGCTGGAGCGGGTGCTGGCGGCCTTCGCGGCCGAGCGCCTGGGGGTTCATCACTTTGCCTCGGTGAGCGGTTACGGCCACGGTGACCTGGGCCGCGAGACCCTCGACCGGGTGTTCGCGCGGGTGCTGCAGGCCGAGGCCGCCGCCGTGCGGGTGCAGTTCGTGAGCGGCACCCACGCCATCGCCGCGGCCCTCTTCGGGGTGCTGCGGCCGGGCGATCGGCTGCTCTCGCTCACCGGCCGCCCCTACGACACCCTGGAGGAAGTGATTGGCCTGAGGGGCAGCGGCTCCGGCTCCCTGGCCGAGTTCGGCATCACCTACGACGAACTGCCGCTCACGGCCGAGGGCCTGGTGGATGAGGAGCGGCTGGCGGAGGCCCTGGCGGCGCCCACCCGGATGGTGCTAATCCAGCGCAGCTGCGGCTACAGCTGGCGCTCCTCCCTGCCAGTGGCCACGATCGGGCGGCTCTGCGAGCGGGTGAAGGCGATCCGGCCTGATTGCCTCTGCTTCGTGGACAACTGCTATGGCGAGCTGGTGCAGGAGCTCGAACCCACCGCCGTGGGGGCCGACCTGATGGCCGGTTCGCTGATCAAAAATTTGGGGGGCACCCTCGCCCCCGGCGGTGGCTATGTGGCCGGGAGCGCCGAGCTGGTGGAGCGGGCCTGCTGCCGGCTGACCGCCCCCGGCATCGGCAGCGAGGGGGGCAGTGGCTTCGAGCTGCATCGGCTGCTGTTCCAGGGTCTGTTTCTGGCGCCCCAGATGGTGGCCGAGGCCCTGATCGGCGCTGAGCTGGTGGCGCGGGTGTTCGCCGACCTCGGCTATGCCGTGAACCCCCTGCCCGGGGCCGAGCGCAGCGATGGCATCCAGGCTGTGCGGCTCGGCAACCCCGAGGCTCTCAAGGTGGTCTGCCGCGCCTTTCAGGCGGCCTCGCCGGTGGGCTCCTACCTCGATCCGGTGCCGGCGCCGATGCCGGGCTACGCCAGTGAGCTGGTGATGGCCGGCGGCAGCTTTATCGATGGCAGCACCAGCGAGTTCTCCGCCGATGCGCCGCTGCGGGAGCCCTTCGTGCTTTACGCCCAGGGCGGCACCCACCACAGCCACCAGGCGATCGCCCTGGAGCGGGCCCTGGTGGCCCTGGCCGCGGCTGGTCTGGTGGTGCCCTGAGACGGCGGTGCTGCACCGATCGACGATCCGGGGGGGGCCGTGGGGCCTCCGGAGGCGAGGCGGCGCCGGGGCGCGGCTTCCGACAGACTGGGCCCACCCCAACGCCCCGCTCCATCCATGGCCCTGCCCATCCCCGAGGACTGCCGCTACGCCGACAGCCACGAGTACGCCCGCCCCGAAGGCGGCAGCGTCCGGGTGGGCATCAGTGCCTTCGCGGTGGATCAGCTGGGCGACATCGTGTTCGTGGAACTGCCCGAGGTGGGCGCCACCCTCAGCCAGGGCGCCAGCTTTGGTTCGGTGGAATCGGTGAAGGCGGTGGAAGACCTGATGGCTCCGCTCAGCGGCGTGGTGGAGGCTCGCAATGAGGCGGTGCTGGCCAGTCCGGAGGAGCTCCAGAACGATCCCTATGGCGAAGGCTGGCTGCTGCTGGTGAAACCCGCCGATCCGGCCCAGCTCGAGGGGTTGATGGATGCGGCCGCCTATGGCGCGGCGGTGGAGGGGCACTGAGTTCGTGCGGGCCCGGGGGCGCCGAGCCGCTTCGGTGCCGGATCCGGCGCCGCCACGCTGGGAGGCAGCCGCTCGTTCACGTTTCTTAGGATCTGATGACTTCAGGCCCTGATCCGTGGCAGCACCTTTCCTGATCCGCCACCTCGGACCCGGGCCCCAGGAGCAACAGCGCATGCTCGCTGAGCTCCAGCTCAATTCCCTGGAGGATCTGGCCGCCTCTGTGGTGCCCGCCGACATCCTGCTGCCGCCGGCCGCTGCTGCCGAGGGCCTGCCCGAGGCCTGTTCCGAGGCAGAGGCCCTGGCCGAGCTGGGTGCCATTGCCGCCCTCAACACGCCGGCCCGCAGCCTGATCGGCCTCGGCTACCACGGCACCGCCACGCCGGCCCTGATCCAGCGCCACGTGCTGGAAAATCCCTGCTGGTACACCGCCTACACCCCTTATCAGGCCGAGATCGCCCAGGGGCGCCTGGAGGCCCTGCTCAACTTCCAGACCCTGGTGAGCGAACTCACCGGTCTGCCGATCGCCAACGCCTCCCTGCTCGATGAGGGCACCGCCGCTGCCGAGGCGATGGCCCTCTCCCTGGCGGTGAGCCGTCGCTCCGGCGCCCGCCGCTACCTGGTGGACCGGGCCGTGCTGCCCCAGACCCTGGCGGTGCTCGCCACCCGGGCCGAACCGCTGGGGATCACGGTCGACACGATCGATGCCCAGGGGCTGGCCGCCTCGCTGGTCGCTGCCGCTCCCCTGGCATCCTCCGGGGACGGGGCGGCGTTCCCGGAGGATGCCTTCGGGCTGCTGCTGCAGCTGCCCGGCGTGGAGGGGCACTTCTGGGATCCGGCTCCCTTGCTCGCTGCCGCCCGCGCTGAGGGTCTGATCAGCACCGCTGCCGTGGATCCCCTCGCCCAGGTGCTGCTGGCGCCGGTGGGTCACCTCGGCGCCGATATCGCTGTGGGCAGCCTGCAGCGCTTTGGCGTGCCGATGGGCTTCGGCGGGCCCCATGCCGCCTTCTTCGCCACCAGCGAGGCCTACAAGCGCCAGATCCCCGGTCGCCTGGTGGGCCAGTCGCGCGATGCCGAGGGCAATCCCGCCCTACGCCTGGCCCTTCAGACCCGCGAGCAGCACATCCGCCGTGACAAGGCCACCAGCAACATCTGCACCGCCCAGGTGCTGCTGGCGGTGATGGCCAGTTTCTATGCGGTGCACCACGGTCCCGAGGGGCTGGCGGCCATCGCCCGCCGCATCCTCTCGCTGCGGGAAGCCCTGGCCGAGGCGCTCGCGGCCCTGGGGCTGCCCCTCGAGCCCGGCCCCGGCTTCGACACCCTCGTGGTTCGCACCCCGGCGGCGGCCTCTCTGCGGCAGCGGGCGGCAGCGGCCGGCTTCAACCTGCGGCAGGGGAGCGATGGCCAGGAGGCCAGGTCCGATGAGTCCCTGGCGATCAGCCTCGATGAGCTCAGCAGCCCAGAGGAACTCCAGCGTCTGCTGGAGGCCCTGGCCGCCGATGCGGCCCAGGCCGCCCAGGCCGTCGGGGTGCTGCACGCCAGGCTGGCGGCGGCTCCCGAGGCATCGCCCTGGGCCCTCGCCGGCCTGCCCCTGCGCCGCGATCCCTGGCTGCGCCAGGAGGTGTTCCATCGCTACCGCAGCGAAACCGAGCTGCTGCGCTACATCCAGCACCTGGTGTCGAAGGATCTCTCGCTGGTGCACGGCATGATCCCGCTGGGTAGCTGCACCATGAAGCTCAATGCCGCCGCCGAGCTGGCGCCGGTGAGCTGGCCCGCCTTCGCCCAGCTCCACCCCTTCGCCCCGGCGGATCAGACCCACGGCTACGCCCGCCTGGTGGCGGACCTGGAGGCCTGGCTTGGGGCGATCACCGGCTTTGCGGGGGTTTCGCTTCAGCCCAATGCCGGCTCCCAGGGCGAATACGCCGGCCTGATGGTGATCCGTGCCTGGCACCGCAGCCGCGGCGAGGGCCACCGCCGGGTGTGTCTGATCCCCACCAGCGCCCATGGCACCAACCCCGCCAGCGCCGTGATGGCCGGCATGCAGGTGGTGGCTGTGGCCTGCGACGAGGCCGGCAACATCGACCTGGCTGACCTGGAGGCCAAGACCATCGCCCATGCCGCCGACCTGGCGGCCCTGATGGTGACCTATCCCTCTACCCACGGGGTGTTCGAAACCGGCATCCGCCGCATTTGCCAGCTCGTTCACGACCACGGCGGTCAGGTGTATCTCGACGGCGCCAACCTCAATGCCCAGGTGGGGCTCTGTAAGCCGGGCCTCTACGGCGCTGACGTGTGCCATCTCAACCTGCACAAGACCTTCTGCATTCCCCACGGCGGCGGCGGCCCGGGCGTGGGTCCGATCGGGGTGGCGGCCCATCTGGTGCCCTTCCTGCCCGGCCATCCCCTGGCGGCGGTGGGTGGTGCGGCTGCCGGCCTGGCTGGCGGGGGCCAGCCGATCGGACCGATCTCGGCGGCCCCCTGGGGCAGCGCCGGCATCCTGCCGATCAGCTGGATGTATATCCGCATGATGGGCGGCGCCGGCCTGCGCACCGCCAGCCAGGTGGCCCTGCTGGCCGCGAACCTGATCGCCGAGCGCCTGGATCCCCACTTCCCGGTGCTCTACCGGGGCGCCGGCGGGCGGGTGGCCCACGAATGCATCCTCGATCTGCGGCCCCTCAAGCGCAGCTGCGGCCTGGAGGTGGACGACCTGGCCAAGCGGCTGATGGATTACGGCTTCCATGCCCCCACCGTGAGCTGGCCCGTGGCCGGCACGGTGATGGTGGAGCCCACCGAGAGCGAATCCCTTGCCGAGCTGGATCGCTTCTGCGCGGCGATGGTGGCGATCCGCGGCGAGGCGGCCGCCCTGGAATCCGGCGATGCCGATCCCCTCGACAACCCGCTCAAGCGCGCTCCCCACACCCTTGCCGCCGTGACCGCCGACCGCTGGGAGCGGGGCTACAGCCGCAGCGAGGCGGCCTTTCCGGCCGGTGACCAGCAGCGCTCCAACAAGATTTGGCCGGCCGTGGCCCGCATCGACAACGCCTACGGCGATCGGAATCTGGTCTGCACCTGCCCCTCTGTTGAGGAGGTGGCGGTTGCGGAACTGGCTGCCTGAGGGTTCCGCGGGCTACCGTCCCGGCCCGTAATGGCGCATCATGGCCGTGCTTTCCCATTTTTCGGTCCTGGTGGCCGGAGAGCCGGAACTGCAGCCATTCATTACAGGGACCATGAACGGCGACGGCACAGGCGACCAACCCTCGGCCCCTAGGGGGGGCGTGAGGCGGGTAGAAGGCACCAATGTGGTACGGGTTGCCTTCGGTGTCCGCCGGGCCCGGCGGGCCCGCCCCGAGCGTCCTGATCACTGGGCCACCTTGGTGCTTCCCTTCCATGGCGGCGGTGGCGGTGGTCCTACCCCTCCCCAGGCAGCCTGAGCGGGCTTGATCAGCCTGCTAGCTGGGGCCTGGCTGTGCTGCAGGGAGCAGGTCTTGGGCTTGGCCGATTAGTGGGCCATCTGCGAGGCCACCAGGGCCTTCACGTCAAGATGGCACCGATCTCCACGGCCTGCGAACAAGAAACTCTCGGCTGCGGCTTGATACAGGAAGCTGCAACCCTGAATGCCGTGGCTCGATGTTCAGACCATGACCGCCCTGGGGTCTTGGGCAAATCCAGACCGCCGCTGCCCCAGACCGCCGCCGCCCCAGGGCGATGGCGGTCTGGAGGCTGGCGCCCTCAGGCCGCCTGCAGTTCCGGCTCGCGGTAGGGGATGAAGTTCGCCTTGCGGGTGCCGCAGATCGGGCAGGTCCAGTCGTCCGGAATCGCCTCGAAGGGGGTGCCGGCGGCGATGCCGGAATCCGGGTCGCCTACGACGGGGTCGTAGATCATGGAGCACACCTTGCAGATCCATTGGCCGGCCACCGGTTCGGCGGCCTCGCCGGCCACCCCCTGGCCCTGCAAGGCCTGGAGGGCCACGCCGTAGCGCTCGGCGTGGTGATGCTCGATCGGCGTGAGCAGGCCGAAGTTGCGGGCGGCGGTGCGGAAGATACCGGCGTGGTCCTGGGATTCGGCGATCTGCTCCTCGAATTCCGCCGTGGCGGCGCCGTCGCGGTCAGCGCGGGCCTGGGCGGCGAATTCCGGGTACATGGTGGTGTACTCGTAGGTTTCGCCCTCGATCGCCAGTTCCAGGCAGCGGCTGAGGATGGCCTGCTTGCCGGCCTCATCGAGGCTGTCGGGGGCGCTCACCACGAGTTCGGGGTGGAGCAGGCGGAAGTGGGCGAAGGCGTGCTCGGTTTCCTGGTTGGCGGTGTCGCGGAACAGGCGGGCCAGCTCGGCATTGCCGAGTTGCTTGGCCACATCGGCGAAGAAGAGGTATTTGCGGTTGGCCATGCTCTCGCCGCCGAAGGCGGCTTCGAGGTTGGCCTGGGTGGCGGGATTTGAGAGGTCCATGGGCAGAGGAAGGATCTGGGTGGATCTTAGCCCAAGTCGGAGTGAGTATGAGTTAGATGCCTGCCGCCTGGGCGCTGCGGGATTGGGGGGTGTTGCCGCTCCCTGCCTAGTAGTTCGCGCCGCTGCGCCGCTGGTGCACCGCCGTGGTGCCGGCCGGGTCGAGCAGGCCGCCGTGGCTCACCTGGGCGTAGAGGATCCAGTGGTCGCCGCATTCCATCCGGGCTGTCACCTGGGCCTCCAGCCAGGCCAGGGCCTCCGGCAGGATCGGCTGACCGCCGGGGCTGGCCTGGAGCTGCAGGCCGGCGAAGCGGTTGGCGCCGGGGGGGAAGGGCTGCAGGAACTGGCGCATCGGCCCCGTTTCCCGGCCCGCTGCCAGCACGTTCAGTGCAAAGCGGTCGCCCACGTGCAGCAGGCTTTCCACCGCCCGCTCTCGCGCCACCGCCACCGTGAAGCCCGGCGGGTTGAAGCTGGCCTGGCTCACCCAGCTGGCCACCATCGCTCCGCCGATGGCCGCTTCGCCTTCCCCTTTGCGGGCCGTGACCAGGCAGAGGGAGCCCACCACCCGGCCGAGGGCCTGCACAGCGGGGTTGCTGCGACTCTCATCAAGGCCGCCGCCGCCGCTGCGCCGCTGGTTGCGGCGCTGTTCGGTCTGCAGGTGGCGGCCCAGGGCGATGCCCGTTTCCTCCAGGGTGCGCAGGGTGGTCGGATCGGGGCTGAACTTCACCCGGATCGGCTCGAAGGCGAAACGGAAGCCGCCATCGCGCAGCTTGTTCTCCAGGAGGTCAATCGCTTCGCCGCTCCAGCCGAAGCTGCCGAACACCCCCACCGGCTTCTCGCGGTCGCCCTCGGCCAGCACCGTGCCCAGGGCCGACACGATCGGTGTGGGGGCATGGCCCCCCAGGGTGGGGGAGCCGATCAGCAGGGCATCGCCGGCGCGGATCGCCGCGATCAGCTGCTCGCTGGGGGCGAACTCACAGTTGAGGCTCTCCACCCGCACGCCGCTGCGGGCCACCCCCTGGGCCAGGGCATCGGCAATGGCGGCGGTGTTGCCGTAGGCGCTGGCATACAGGAGTGTGACGGTGAGTCCCGAGCGGCCCTGGCTCTCGCCCCAGCGGCGGTAGTCGGCCAAGAGGCTGCGCCAGCTGGTGGCGATTGCCGGACCATGGCCCGGCGCGATCGTGCGGATCGGTAGTTCATCGAGCCGGTCCACCACCGCCTCCACCTGGCGGGCCATCGGCGCCATCAGGCAGTCGTAGTAGTAGCGGCGGTCCTCCTCGGTGCTGCTGGGGTTGGCCTCGGCGAAGCTCTCGCCGCAGAGGTGGGCGGCGAAGAACTTGCCGCTCATCAGCAGCCCCGTGCGCTCCTCGAAGGCCACCAGTCCGCCGGGCCAGCGGGGCGTGGGCACCGGGATCAGGGTCAGGCGGTGACCGCCGGCCAGATCGCGGCTCACCTCCTGCTTCACCACATCGATCGGGGGCAGGGGTGGCAGCGAGGGGGCGGGGCCTGGGGCCGAGCCGGTATCGCCGCTCGCCCCGAAGCCGGCAGCGGTGCTCGCGTCCGAGACGCCAGCACCGCTCACCCCGGAGCCGGCAGCACCCGGGCCCCCAGCGCCCGAAAAGCCAGCGCCCGAGCCCGGTTTCTGCTGGCTCCACAAATCCCGCAGCAGCCGCGCTCCCGTATTGGAGGCCACCAGCATCAGGGCAGGCCAGCGCTCGGCCAGCTGGCGCAGCAGGGCCACCCGGTTGGGGTTCACGTGGCCCACCACCACCTTGAGGGCCGCATCGGCGGGGAGCAGGTCGGCGAGAGCCGCCAGGTAGGGCGCGGCGAAGGAGGCCCCAGGCGGATGCACCAGCACCGGCGGCACCGGCTGGCCCGCGGCGGTGCTGCCGGCGGCGAACAGGAAGCTGTTGGCACTGGTGCCCCGCTCCAGGCCGTATTCCACCTCGAAGCGCAGGCGCCGCGGGCTCAGGCCTCGCAGGCAGGTGAGGCCTGGATCGACCGGCATCACGATCACCGAGCGACCTGTGGCATCGGCAGTGGCGGTGCTGCCCGAGCCGGCCTCCACGCTGACGGTGGCGGCGGTCGGGGTGCCCGCGGAAGGATCGGGCATGGCCGGGGCGGCGGAGGGGGGGGAGGCGGCCATCAGTAGTGGTTACCCACCTTGCGGTGGTGAACGGCGGTGCTGGTGGTGGTGTCCGCCACGTTGCCCTCCTCCACCACCGCATAGATGATCCAGTGGTCGGGTCCCTCCAGCCGCTGGGCTACGCGGCAGCCGAGGTAGGCGAGGGCATCGCCCAGCACTGGCCCGCCGGCCGCCACGCCATCAAGGGTGGACACACCGGCGAAGCGGTCGGCACCGGGGGGGAAGCGGCGCAGGAAGTGGCGCAGCAGCTCCTGGTGGTTGTCCTCCCGCAGCACATTGAGCACGAAGCGATCGCCCACCTGCATCAGGGCCTCGATCGCCCGGTCCTTGGCCACCGCCACCGTGAGCCCTGGCGGCTCGAAGCTGGCCTGGCTCACCCAGCTCGCCACCATGGCGCCGCTGCGCAGGGATTCCCCTTCCCCCTGCCGCGCCGTGACCACATAGAGCCCGCCGGAAAGCCGGCCCAGGGCCTTGTCGAGGTCGCCATCGAGGCTCTTCATCGCCGCGATCGTCTTCTCGCGGGTGAGGAGCTGGCCCAGGTCGGTGCCGGCCTCCTCGCAACGCTGGTAGTCCTCAGCCGAGGGCACCTGGCGGATCCGCAGCGGCTCGAAGGCCTGCTTCTGGCCCAGACCCCGTAGCTGGGAGGCCACGGTGTCGATCGCCTCGTCATTGCCGCCATAGGCGTCGTAGCAGGCCACCCACTGACCGCTCTGCAGGGCCGCCAGCAGGGTGCCGATCGAGGCCTGCAGCTCCGCATCGGGCTGGGCTGGCCAAGTGGGCACCACCACGGCGCTGGCGTCCCCCACCAGGGCGGCCAGCTCTTGGGCATCGGTGGCGCGCAGATCCACCAACTGCACCTGGGCCTCGGCCTTGCCGATGCCGCGGGCGATCGCCTGGCTGATCCGGTCGCAGAAGCCGTATTGGCTGAAATAGCAGACCGCCGCATAGGCCTCCCCCTTGCTGCGGCCGGTGCTCCAGTCGCGGTAGTCGCCCAGCCAGAGATCGAGGTGGTGGCGCAGCAGCGGGCCGTGGCCCACGGCGATCGTGTTGATCGCC
>Ga0209298_10002152_pt1 | contig 12362 bp, 10 predicted proteins | sample S_140806_EF_Meta_FD_187325 | JGI IMG/M metagenome (GOLD analysis project Ga0209298, IMG submission 187325) | Freshwater microbial communities from Lake Simoncouche, Canada to study carbon cycling - S_140806_EF_MetaG (SPAdes) (version 2) | ecosystem: Environmental > Aquatic > Freshwater > Lake ...
AGATGTTTTTTTGCAAACTCACTACCTAGCCTTGCCAATTCATCAAGCCTGATTTGATTTTGGCTTAATTCTTCAATCTTTTTAGCTAAAGCTTTTGGATCTGCTGCTTCTACCAACTCAGCCACACCATCTAAGAATTTCCATGTTGCACCGCCTCGGGGGACTGCGGCAAGTACAGGGCGCTGGCTATATAGATATGAAGTTAACTTACTAGGCAAGCTCATTTCCATTTGGGTACTTCTTTCATTAACTAATAACAAATCCGCTGCTGATAATAACGCCGAGTAATCCTCATCAGGTACTGCAGGCAACAAAGCAATATTGCTCTTGCCGTTACAGAGCGCCTTCAGAATGTTTTCCTGGTTTCCATGACCCACAAGATAAATCTTGATTTTAAATTCACCAGCAAGAGCATCTGCGGTTCGCACCACATTCTCAAGATCCTGCTTAGCACCCATATTGCCTGTGTGGATGACAACAAAATCTTCCGTTGCCCAGCCAAACTTACGACGTGCACTAGTTTTATCTTCACTTGCTATTGTCCTAGCTGAATAATTAAGTATCTGGTTAACTCGTTTTGATTCAACACCTAAACCAATAACCACATCTCTCATGGCAGGTGAGACCACAGCCAAGCCATCTGCTGCATGCAAAGCTCTACCTTCCACTACATGAGCAATCTTTGAAATCAGGGCGCCACCACGCAACCCTGATTGCTTAGCGCCAGCACCAGATAAATCCTGAACGATCAAACCAAATGGCACATCAAGCCGCTTAGATATTTTCTTTCCCACAATTCCTGCTGCCACCGTAGGCATACAAGCGATTACCACATCAAACTTTTTGCCTATTAACTTCTTAGATACTCTTCTTAAATTCCACCATAGAGATAGTTCAAATCTCATCCTGAACACAGCATTCATCTTTGGCGGGACCAAATGTTTGGCGCGAATAACCTCAACGCCATTATGTGATGTAACGCCCTCACCAAGATGTGAAAACTCCACTGGAACCTTCCACCAGGGGTAGTGAGGCATGCTTGTTAGCACCGAAACTTTATGGCCCACAACCAAGATGCTTTCTGTAAGATCGGTTGTGTAGATAGCGATGCCTGTGGGTTCGGGCCAGTAATTGGTGCAAACCAAGAGCATCTTCATGTTCAAGAAACTAAAATCGTTTACTTCTTGTGAGAATATCAATTTGCAACAGTTCCCCCGTTTTCGAAGTCACTCCTCTATATAAATCAACCACTTCATGTCCGTTATTTGCCATGAAATTCAAGATTTGCACCAATCCAAATTCTCCCTCGTAGAGAAATGAGAGCGATACTTCCAGGTAACAAGCAGGTATCACGGAGAGAAGACTTCCTGCACCTTTTAAAACCTCACTTTCAAATCCCTGAACATCCATTTTTAGGAGCAAATTCTGCGGGCTTAGATTCAATTTCGCAGTCAGTAATTCCAGGGTTGTGACATTAACCGATTCTTGAGCAATGAATTTTGAATCAGGGAAATTTTCAAGGTGAAGGTTCGTCATGTTAAGAAAAGATGAGCTGAGACCAGAATTCTGAGAGATATTCAAATCTAATCGCTCTTCTCTAGAACCTAGGGCAAAATTGAAAACCTTCCATTGGGAATCCCGTTTCGATCTATCCCGAAGATTTTGAAATGCATCTTGACCTGGTTCTAGTGAATAGATTTCTCCACGGAATCCTACTCGTCGTAAATCGACCGCAAATTGACCTGAATTAGCTCCTACATCAAGGACTTGATTGATCGAGCAGTCCTTGGTTGTCCTGAGAATGCTCCTGAAAGGTGAGTCTCTGAAAGTGCCTAACCACTTGATGCCTTCGCGAAATTTACGTGCCGTTGCGTTGGTTCTCAAGTAATTTTGAAATTTCATTACCAGAGATTAGCACCCAAATAATTCAAACACTCATGCTAGAGCTTACAAATTTTCATCCCGTAAACCCCTAATTGCCTCAAGCCACTTATTTGCAATTTGGTTAGAGTTCAGTTCCTCACTTAGCACGCGAGTGATGGGGTTCAAGTAGTGCTCTCTCCCATTTGAGAGTACTTCAACTAAAGCCTCCGCGAGCACCTCAGGTGTTAAAGCTGATAACACTAAACCTGCTCCGGTCCTTTCAATTATGTCTGCAGTTCCTACATTTTTGGAAACCACACACGGAATACCTGCTTGAAGTGCCTCTGAAACTACAAGTGCGAAGTTCTCATTGAACGAGGGAAGCACAAGTACATCACCTGAATAATAAAATTTTCTTAATTCGTCGCCATCCAACCATCCAAGAAAATCCACTTTGTCAGTAATGGCATGCTTATCTATTTCAGATTCAAGTAACTGACGCTCCGCAGGCGATCCGTCTCCGGCTAACTTTAATCTAACACTAGGAAAAACATTAATGACTGAAGGTAAAGCCCTTAGAATCAGGGATATATTCTTTTTCCGATGAAATCTCCCAGAAAAGATTATGTTCTGTTCCTCCCTGGATTCTTCCGTTTCCAGGTGAGCAGATGGGTTTAGATTTGTCGTTTGAATCGAATATGGAATGATTCTAGCTCTTTCTTTAAGCACTTCCGATAAATCCTGAAACTCAGATCTACATGTAACAATTATCAGACTACTATTATCCAGAATTCTGTTAACAAATATTCTGTTTGCAAGATACTTCTTAACTCTCGAGTCTCTAGAGTGGTAATGGGTTAGAGAACCATGAGGAAAAACTGCATATGGAATTCCATGTCTTCTTGCATAGCAATACCCGATTAGGGTACTGAAAGTATATATCTGATGAAGTACCACTAAATCTTCCTTATGCATAATTGGAATTTTCTTGCGTGGTAAAAAATTGAAACTGACTCCGTATGTGTTATCAATTAGTGAAGTGTAGGTATTTACTGCAATACCAAGGTTATGCAGAAGTCGAATTTGCGTTTTTGCCGCATGAATGTTTCTAGATGTATTGCCTGTGGATATTACCCGGCCATCAACTCCGAAAGACTTCAAATTCGTGCAGATATTGAGAATCCCAGTTGGTATACCACCCATTTTTGGATCCAAGGTACATGTAAAGTGAGTGATAAAAAATCTATTTTCCATTAATCCCTCCTTGCGTTGTTGAGGGGATTGATTGATCACCTTTCGGAATTAAAGCGATTAGAAGTAAAGTTATCCATCCGCCAAGGCTTAATGATCCTTGCCCCATGAACTGTCCGTACCCAATTAGTGGTACTAGGACTCCAATAAGCAGTGCCCGTTGTTCCCGGTTCTGCTTAAAATATCTTTTCTGACCATTAATTAGGACAACTAGAAGTAACCATCTTGCAAGAATTACTATAATTCCAAGAATTGATCCAAATTCAACGAGGATTCTAGGGAAATCGTTTTCTATCCAGCGAAGATCTGTCGAGTAGCCAAATGCGCCCGTTGAAACTGAACCAAGCCCACTTCCCAAAAGCGAAGTATCTACATTCCCAAGAAATCCAAAGAGAGTGTGAAAAATTCTACCTATCGTATCTTCCTGTTGTGAAGCCAAACTTAACCTCATTTGAAAACTTGAAAGCAATTCGTTGAAGAGTGTAGTGATAGAAACAAGCGAAATCACCGCAAAAAATCCTATCCTGGAATAATTGCGTTTTCTTACTAAATCACTTGTCGAAACCAGAATCATTCGGGTCAGGATTATTATGACAATTCCGAAAAGCACAGTGCGACTGCCACTCATTACTACAAGGCCAGCAATCTGTAACCATATTGCAGTCCGTAGCACCAGGCGATAACGATTTGCTGAGTACCAAAATACCGCAATTAGTAAGATTAAATAATATGAAAACCCAGTTGTTGAGGAAAATGTACCAAAAGCTCGAACGTGTCCATTAGCAACTTCTAGGTGAGTAGACATGCCTAGTTCTGGCACAAATGGAGAATTTGGAATTACTGCCTGCGCAATTGCTAGCAAGAAATTAGGTAGTACTGAAATTACTATAACTTTCTCAATGACTAATTTTGAATTCAACTGTCTGAGGTTTGGTATTTCGGACAGAAGAAAAAAAGGAACTTGGTACAGGACCAATCCATATAGAAGTATCTTGAGATCGATATCTCCATTCAAGAAATGTACAGATTGAAATAGCAGAGTGATGTAGAATGTCAATGCAATTATGAAAGTGAAAGAACGTTGGGAATTTTTCAGAAACAAACTGTGAGCCCCAAGAAGTATACAGAAGAGCGGCCCTAAGAAGTAGAGAAAATTTGCATAGTTCGGGAGTATGTAGAGTCTTAGAAATCCCGAATACAACCAGGTAGAAACTATTACTACTGTGAGAATCTGAGCAAAGTTCCTTCGTTGCATCTTCCCAGTTTCTCCTTCGGAATTTGGTGGAAATACTACGTCAGTATGAGCGGAGGCTGAGTAAAACTCACGAAAATTGGGAATTTCTGCCACCATAGCGGGATGGGTAACGTAATCTACGTGGGGTTTACAACGAAAAATACTCCCGTACTATCCGTACTTCTCCAGAAATCGAACGAAGTTTCAGAACTCTTGCCTTTGAGTTTATCGCCAAGAATGATTCATTTATTTGGGAGCGTGCTCGGAGAAAAGCTTCATAGAATCGTCGCAAGTCGGCCATGGGTTAGAAAACTCGAAGGCGTTCATCGAAGGTATTATGGATTAGTTTTTGTCATAAACCCGATTCTAAACCATTTAGATGTCAAAGAATTCGTGAATCTTGATTTGAGAAAGTTTGCTCTGAAATTTGACATTTTTTTTCTTAAATTCAAGCTAAAAAAATACCATATACGGATAATACCTGGTGATTTCCTGGAATCTATTCCCAAAAAAGCAGGGTTGAACATTTTAGAAGTTCGTTGGCACCATACGCTGTATAACCACAAGCGACCTGAATTACTTCTGGATTATCCCGTTGAACAAGTGCTCCAAGAGACGCACTGGGAATCCGTCCTCCGTGAAAAAAGTAAGAATATAAAGCTAATTGTGACTTACTCATCAATTGCACGAGATTCCTTTATTTATGCAGGCTTCGATGCCGAAAAGATTGTCGTTGTTCCTCTTGATCTTGAAATGATTAAAGGCCCAGATATAGAAATTGGAATTGTTAATAAGAAAAATAAACTTCTGTATGTGGGAAGAGATGCCCCAGATAAAGGATTGGACATTGCAGTATCTGCCGCCAGTCAATCCCATTTAGACTTAATTGTGGTGGGCTCCTTCTCGAGCGAAGTCGAAAATTGGCTGAAAAGTTTTAGTTTCGTACGTTACATGGGGATTCTTTCTAGAGCAGAACTGACTAAAGTCATGTCTGAGACAGAGATATTAATTGTTCCTTCAATTGAGTCCTTTGGGTTGGCGGTATTGGAAGGAATCCAGGCTGGTATGAAAATTGTGGCCAGTCCATATGTAGGCGTGCTTGAATTCTTGAAGGATAACGATCAGATTTTCAGAGCAAAAAGTCTTAATGTTGAAGATATTTCTGAGCAACTAGAGTTGGCAACCCATAAAAATCGAGCCATGGTTCAAGCACGCGTCGTGCAAGATTTTGATACACAAAAATATTGGAGTTCAGCACTTGATTCACTTTAAACAAACTAATCTTGTAAAGATTATCTTTTCTACTTCAATCTTTCGACTCCTCCTCCTAATTACGAATTTTGGGGCTTCAGTCTTTTTAGCAAGACATTTATCGCTCGGAGAACGCGGAATAATCTCTGGAGTAATGACTGGAGTTACGGTTTTCTCGTCAATAATCTCTTCTCTACAAATCGAAAGAATTCTCAAACATGGAACTAGCATTTATCACGAAATTAAAGGAAAATCCCAATGGCTCATCATGTTAGGTCTCTTTTCTTCGGCATGGCTACAGCAGCGGTACGATCTCAATTTTCAAGCCTACCTCCTTATTCTGTGCAATTTTATTCTCACTTATCTTAATGCGTTGTTTGTAAATTCTATTTTTAAATTTAAAAGTATTTTTGTTGCAAATACTTTGTACCTTGCTTATGCATTACTTATCTTTATCAGTTTGATTGGATTGGTCATCACAAAGTCGCTTACGGTTTTTTCATATTTGTTATTTGCTAGTCTGGTAGAGTTGTTTATTTTATCCTTGTCACTTCTCTTCCATCGTTTTGGCGGAAGAAATGTAAATATATTGAAGGCTACTTCAACAGTTGAGTCTTCTAAAATGGCTTGGTATGCAGCTTTTCTTGAATCTAATTCTGTAGCGCTCATCATTTTCTGCTTTGCTCTATTTGCGTCACCCAAGTTGATCGCCCTTTTAACTCTTACTTTGAGCATCCTAAGCCCTTTTCTGTTGTTGCTGACAATATTAACTCCGTTTCTACTAAATGTGGATTTTAAATTTAGTGTTCTAGTTAATCGCCATCGTGGCAATTCTAATTCTGCGAGGAATCTATCAATTCTCCTCACATTCTCTGCCTTTTTCTATTCTTACTTTCTGTTTTTATCTAGCAATGTTACGAAATTTTTGGGAGACCAGTACATTCAGTTGCAAGAATCATTAGTTCTTATTTGCATTGTAGGAATACTGTTGGTAGCTGATAAGATTTCAATGCTAGTTTTGCGTAGGTTAAGTGAAGATTTGATTTCACTAATTATTAATTTTTTCCGGTATTTAAGTTATGTATCTCTTGGATTTGTATGCGGTAGATTTACCAATTCATTCGGCATGATCCTAATGGGTTTTTTAATTACTTCAATCGTTACTTGCTTTACAAATATTCTATTTCTCTGGGTGAAGTATCGAAGAAAAGTGTCCTAAGTGAATCACGGTAAGAACATTGCAGTGCTTATTACTTGCCACAATAGAGCTCAAACAACTTTAAGATGTTTAAAGTATCTCTACGCATCAAATCTACCAGATGAATATGGCATAGCGGTTTATCTCACAAATGATGGGTCTACTGATGAAACTTCAGGATTGATTGAAAAGAATTTCCCAAACACAATTATTATTGAAGGAGATGGTTCACTCTACTGGAACAGAGGGATGTATTCTTCTTGGATGCGTGCGCTAAACAATAAGCATGATTTCTATTTACTGCTAAATGACGATGTCGAACTTCAAGGCGATGCAATTCTCAACCTGGTTAATCTTTACTGGAATTCTAGTTACAATAGCGTAATCGTCGGAAAAACTATTGATCCGATCTCGAGACAAACAACTTACGGGGCATTAAAGAGAAGAAGTTGGATTTCGAGGAATTCCTTTATCCCGATAACTGCGAAGTCTGATAGTGTTGTCACTTTCAATGCCAACTGCGTGCTCATCCCTAATAATGCGACTGAGTCCGTCGGAATTCTGGACCCTTTTTACACTCAACAGTTTGGAGACATTGATCTTGGGCTCAGGTTTCATTCACAAGGTTGGGATATCGTAGAGTTGACGCAGCCCGTAGCCTACTTAACAAAGAACTTTGCATACACTCATGCGAATTTTCATATTTCATTTAAGGGGGTTAAGAATCTCCTCGTGGATCCAAAAGGAATTCCCATAAGAGAGTGGTGGCACTTTCTGTATAAGTTTAATGGATTTTTGGCTTTTTTCTATTTTTTTTATCGGTATATTAAGGTTTTATTCCCTGGCTTCAAAAAATTGTTTTTTAGATAGTGGGTAATAGTTTTTGTTGATTACAAATTCATAATTCTATTTGCAGAAATTTTCTTGAAGTAATTCCCACTAACAAAAGTAAATGTATATATTGCAATCGTAACTCATTTCCTGATGCATAAGATTGTACTTCTTCAACACGGCTATAATCCACATGCGTCAATTTTCGGCTACTTTTAAGAAAACAAAATTGCTTGTTATAACCTAGGATTAATTCTTCGCTTTTTCCTCACCTTCGGACTCTTTTAGCTTTTTTAGCGCAAAGATTGCTAAGTGACTTGCTGTTCTATAGATATTTCTTCCACTAGGGACTGTGCTCAGCATAAATATGGAATAGTTATATTTTAAATGCTTCAGAACATTAAAGAGACTGAACGAGTAAGCCAGCCCGTCACCTTCTGATATTGAGTACATTTTTCCTTTATTTTTGACAAATACGGCAAACTTCCAAACCTTAAGAGAATTCAGTACTTGCTTTATAGTTCTTGAGAGTAGGTTTCCTTGGCCAAAATTATTCGTGTCAGAGATAAAGATTGCATGCTTACTTACTCTTTTCATTTCTTCCAGTACTGCAACAGGATTTTGAAGATGGTGAAAAACACCGAATGCGCAAACAAGGTCAAATGATGAATTTTTAAAGTCTAAGTTGTACGCATCTCCGTCTAAAAGTTCCATTGGTTTCAAACCTTTCGCATGGCCAATTTCTCTCAACTCTTCAACGGGTTCTATCGAAACTATTCTAAGTTCGGAATTAATTTTCTTCAGGAAAAGAGCAGCCCTACCGGTGCCAGCACCGACATCCAAGATCGATGTGAACCCATGAAAATTAATTAGCCCCTCTAGGTAGTTAAGGGCGAGAAAGTGCTCGTCTGCATTTAACAAATGTTGATTATCGTAATCGCTTGCAGTAGTTGCGTAGTATCTCTTTTGTAGGTTTGTCTCATGCTGCTTCACGGTCTTGAGTGTACTTAACTCATTGAATTGGCAAAGGTTGTCAGAGGACTATTTTTAAGTTATTCCCATGGAAATTAATTAAAAGTGGGTTGTGAGGGACTCGAACCCCCGACCCGGTGATTAAGAGTCACCTGCTCTACCAACTGAGCTAACAACCCGGCTTTTTACTACTGGCAGACCCTATCAGCAGTTAGAGCCATTTAGATTTCTTGAATTTATAGAATAAAAATCCACTCAAAAGCCCAATTAATCCAAGCGCCATTGCATACCCGTACTTCCAAGTCAGCTCTGGCATGTGATCAAAGTTCATTCCATATATTCCAGCAATCATTGTTGGACCTGCAGCAAGTGCCACCCAGGCCGAAATTCTGCGAACATCCTCATTTTGTCTAACCTGCACATGCGCTAAATCTGCTTGCAACACAGTAGTTAAAAGTGAGTCCATGCCAGAGGCATGTTGACAAGCATGTTGCAAGTGATCCAATGTGTCTCTAATGAAAGGCTTTATTTGATTTGGTGCAAATGAAAAAGAATCACTTGCAATTTTTTGAAGTGGAATTACAAGTGGCTCAATTGCATGGCGGTACTCAATTACTTCGCGCTTTAGAAAGTAAATCTCTTGGCTATATGTCTTACGTTGGCCACTAAATACCTTTGTTTCAATATTGATAACATCATTTTCAAGCTCTGTGGCAATCGCGGTGTAGCCATCAATAACACGGTCAACTACTGCGTGCAGAACTGCAAACGGTCCAAGATTTACCTGTTCTGGGTGTTGTTCAAAATCATGACGAACGGTGGAAAGGGGAGAGCCTTCACCGTGCCTGACAATCACAATAAAATGCTTATCTACAAAGCACATCAATTCACCGGTTGTAATTTCAGATCTAGCTTCATTATAAAAAACTGTTTTAATTACAAAAAATGTTAAACCGTCATAATCTTCGATCTTTGGTCGCTGCTTAGCAGCCACCGCATCTTCAACAGCAAGGGGATGGAAATTCAATTCACCCACAATATGATCAAACTCTTGTTTGGTTGGTTCAGATAATCCCACCCAGACAAAGCCGCCTTTTCTGCGGGCGATTTCTACTTGCTCTGAGATGTCATCAGGGCCTGTTTGCCGTTTGCCATCAACGTAAAGCCCAACATCAACAATCACGGCTTAAGTATTCATTATTCCCTCAATTTATTACTCAATTTTGAAGGTATTTCATGAGGAATTAACCTGCGGTTTGGGCAAGGGCATAAATTTTGATTAGATTGAGCACATGACAACGAAGTCAGCACACTCAGCATTTGCCGAAGTTAATGAACGTGTCGCCCAGGCTGGTGAAATATTAAATTTAGAAAAAGGTTTAATTGATGCCATCTCCGCTTGTGAGCGTGAGGTAGTAATTTCGATTCCACTTCACCGTGAAGAGGGAATTGATGTTTTAACTGGATATCGCGTGCAGCATTCAAGTGCTCGTGGACCTCGCAAAGGTGGAATTAGATTTCACCAAGATGTTGATTTAGATGAAGTACGTGCACTTGCCTCACTGATGACCTGGAAGACTGCATTAATTGATGTGCCATTTGGTGGCGGTAAGGGTGGTGTAACAGTTGATCCATCAAATTTAACTTCACTTCAAAAAGAAGAGGTAATACGCCGCTGGACTAGAACATTAATTAACGTACTTGGCCCAAACCGAGATATTCCTGCCCCAGATATGGGAACAGATGCACAAACCATGGCATGGCTCATGGATGAGTTTCATAGACTAGAAGGATTTCAACCAGCATGCGTTACTGGAAAACCTGTTTCATTATTTGGCGCACCGGGAAGAGAAGAGGCAACTGGTCGTGGTGTTGCACAGATTGCAGCTGCAACACTAAAAGAGAACGATAAAAAGGTAAAGGGTGCAACAGTTGTGATTCAAGGATTTGGAAATGTTGGTCGATACGCTGCATTAGTTTGTGAAGAGTTAGGAATGACAGTAATTGCAGTATCTGATGTGACGGGTGGAATCTACGACAAAAAAGGTTTAGATATCAAAGCGATTTTCAATGTAAAAAATTTATCTGAAGTTAAATCTGATAATCGAATCGGTTCATCTGAAGTTTTGGAGATTGAGTGTGATGTATTAATTCCAGCAGCATTAGGTGGTGTAATTAATTCAGATAATGCTGAGAAGATAAAGGCTGATTTCATTATTGAGGGCGCAAATCAACCAATTACTACCGCAGCTGATACCAAATTGCGGGAGCGCGGAGTCTTGATCGTTCCTGATATTTTGGCAAATAGCGGTGGTGTGATGGGTTCTTACTTTGAGTGGACCCAAAATATTCAACAATTCTCCTGGCCAATTGAAAAATTCCGTAAAGAGCTAGATGAGCGTATGGAGAAAGCATTTGTGAATGTTCACAAGGTTTCTAAGCAGTACAAAGTTGATCTACGTTCTGCAGCATTTATTGTTTCAGTTGGGCGGGTATCAACTGCTTTTAGCCAGCGAGGCTCACTCGTCTAATTAATGTTTTTTAAAGCGGGCTATTGAGTTATTGATTTCCTCTTCAGCGGAAGAGTGTCCAACCCAATCGCCACCATGAACTGATTTATTTGGTTCAAGTGATTTATAGACTTCAAAGAAGTGCTTGATTTCTTCAAGTTCAAAGGTTGGCAGATCTGAAATATCAGTTAAGTAATCCTTGCGAATATCACCAGCTGCAACACAAAGTAATTTATCATCCCCACCTTTTTCATCAGTCATACGCAGCATGCCAATAACTCGACATGAAACTACGCAGCCAGGAAAGGTTGGCTCATCTAGCATGACAAGGGCATCAAGTGGATCTCCATCTAGGGAGAGAGTATTTTCAACAAACCCGTAATCGTATGGATATCGAGTAGATGTAAATAGCATTCGGTCTAATCGAATCTTTCCGGAGTTATGGTCGATCTCGTACTTATTTCGAGATCCGGCTGGGATTTCAATCACAACATCAAAGATCATCGGCTTCATTTATTGCTCCAGATCCTTCGTTTGTATTGTTTTAAATAGTGGGGTGAGCGACGGGGCTCGAACCCGCGACATCCCGGACCACAACCGGGTGCTCTACCAGCTGAGCTACGCCCACCATGTTTATTGCTTGGCTAATGATACGGCAAAAAAATACCTAAGGTATTTTCACCATATATATAAGGGCAACTAGGGAAGAAAGATTGCGCTGCGGTAGTAATCAAGCTCTGCAATGGAATCTCGGATATCACCTAACGCCCGGTGGTTGCCATCTTTGGCCGGGGCTGCGAAGTAGGTTTTTGGATGCCATCTTCTTGCTAACTCTTTGATGGTTGAAACATCAATGGTTCGATAATGCAGATAGGCATTTAACTTTGGTAGATCTCTGGCAATAAATGCGCGATCAACGTAAACAGAGTTTCCGGCCAAAGGAGATTTACCCTCACTTGGCGCGTACTTTTTTAAGTAGGTAATGATTGCATCATCTGCCTTTTCAAGTGTTGTGCCATTTGGGATTTCAGTGATCAGACCAGAGCTGGTGTGCATGTTCTTAACAAAATCATCCATGCCATCTATTTTGCTTTGCTCACATTTGATTACCAAATCAACGCCTTCGCCCAATACATTAAGTTGGGCATCAGTTACCAAAACTGCGATCTCAACCAATGCATCTTTATTGATATCTAGGCCTGTCATCTCACAATCGACCCAGATTAGGTGTGGCAGATCTTGGCTCATAGGA
>Ga0209298_10002154_pt1 | contig 12354 bp, 10 predicted proteins | sample S_140806_EF_Meta_FD_187325 | JGI IMG/M metagenome (GOLD analysis project Ga0209298, IMG submission 187325) | Freshwater microbial communities from Lake Simoncouche, Canada to study carbon cycling - S_140806_EF_MetaG (SPAdes) (version 2) | ecosystem: Environmental > Aquatic > Freshwater > Lake ...
CGCAGTGAGAAACTGGGGGCGCAGAGGTAACACTGATGTTTCCCACAACAGGCCGCCGTTAAGTGGTGTAATCGGCATTAATGCGGATATATTGATCAGAAAGATCACAGCCCCAGGCGCGCCCCTGGCCGGGGCCAGAACCTACCGATAAACGGATATCCACTTGGTCGGTTTGCAGATAAATACCTTCCTCCCTTTCCCTTAGGTAAGCGGCGGCGGCATCGCGATCAAAGGCCAGCGGTTGGCCATGGGCCATCAACTGATGGGGCCCCAGCCAAAGGGCAACCGCCTCCGCCTCAAAGGCCACCCCGGCGCGACCAGCTGCCGCCACGATCCGGCCCCAATTGGGGTCGCGGCCATGGATGGCTGTTTTCACCAACGATGATCCACACACTGTGCGGGCGATCTGACGGGCGTCTGCAGCAGTGGCAGCCCCCTCCACCTGCACCTCAATCAGGCAGGTGGCCCCTTCGCCATCGCGGGTAATTGCCCGGGCCAGTTGTTCACAAACTTTGGTGAGGCCAGCTTCTAGGGCTGGCCAATGCAGTTCTGGCAACGCTGCCCCCGCAGCAAAGGCAAGCAAACAGTCGTTGGTGCTCACATCACCATCCACGGTGATCGAATTAAAGGAACGATCCACCGCCCGCCGCACCATCGCCTGCCAGGGCTCCGCCGGCAGGCCCGCATCACAGGTCACAAAACCCAGCATCGTTGCCATGTCGGGATGGATCATTCCCGAGCCCTTAGCCATGCCACCAATCCGTACGTTTTGGCTGCCCAGCTGGGCTTCATAGGCCACGGTCTTATCCACCAAATCCGTGGTGAGGATTGCCGTGGCCGCCGCCGCTCCAGCATCGCTAGCGAGGGCCTCCACCAGGGGATCCAGGCCCGCCAGCAACAACTCCATCGGGATCGGCACCCCGATCACCCCGGTGGAACAAATAAGCACCTCCTCTGCCGCTAAACCAAGCCGATCAGCTAAGGCCTGGGTGCTGCGCAGGCTGTCGATCAAACCGCGGTCCCCGGTGCAGGCATTGGCCTGGCCGGAATTGATTAGCACCGCCCGGGCCTGGCCATGGCCAGCCTCCAGTCGCCCCGCGCAAAGGTCCACACAGGCGGCCCGCACCCGATTGGTGGTGAAGGTGCCGCCACACACCGCTGATTCAGGGGCTAGCAGCAGGGCCAGATCAGGCTTGCCACTGGCCTTGAGGCCGGCGGTGATCCCCGCCGCCTGGTAGCCCAGCGGAGCGGTGATTCCCCCGGGGATTGGCTGCCATTCAGACACCGGCTTCAATCAGCTGTATCCATCCTGCCTAGGAGCCCCTTGGCCCAACGCCGCATCGGCCTCACGGGCGGCATTGCCACCGGCAAAAGCAGCGTGGGCCGCCTGCTGGAGAGCCTGCATCAACTGCCGCTGCTGGATGCCGACTGCTATGCCCGCGAGGCCCTGGCCCCCGGCAGCGCCGCCAGCCAAGCCGTGCTGGCCCGCTATGGCCCAGCGGTGCAAACGCCAGCGGAGCCGCAAGGCCTGGATCGCAAGGCCCTGGGGGCGATCGTGTTTAACGACCCCGCGGAACGCCGCTGGCTGGAGCAACTGATCCATCCCCTGGTGCGGCAGCGCTTTGACCAGGAACTGCAACAACTCAACGCAGCGGCCACTGTGGTGCTGATGGTGCCATTGCTATTTGAAGGGGGCCTCGAAGCGCTCTGCAGTGAAACCTGGCTAGTGGACTGCGATGAACAGCAACAACTGCAAAGGCTGATCGCCCGGGACCAATGCACGCCAGCCCAAGCCCAGGCCCGCATCCAGGCCCAATGGCCCCTGGCCCGTAAACGAACCTTGGCCGACCGCTTAATCAACAACCGCGGCGGCCCTGAACAACTGGCGGCCCAGGTGGAAGTAGCCCTGCTTAGGCCCAGTGATTCAGACTGGCCGCCGCCCCTGGAGCTGCTGCCATGACCTGCCGCCTCGCCCTACTGCTGGCCAGTGGCCTGCTGCTTAGCAGTCCGGCCCTGGCGGCGGGGGAAAGCGCCACGGTGCAGGAAATCCTCGATGGCAATCAGCTCTATATCGATGGCACCCAGGCCAAGTTGAAACAGGCGGCCCAGGCCCCCCAGGTGATCAGCACCGGTGACAGCCGCGGCCAGCTGGGCTTTGAGAGTGGGGCCGTTGGCCGGATCAACCGTCAGTCGCTGCTGCGGCTGGGCAGCAGCTGCTTCCTGCTCAACAAGGGGCAGATCCTGGTTTCCGGCAAGCAGGACGGTTGCACCCGCTCCTCACGGATGAGCGTGCGGGGCACCAACTACGTGCTCCAGGTGGATGACTCCGGCGCCGCTGATCTCTCCGTTCTGGAGGGCACCGTGCAGGTGGAGCCCACGGAAGGCAAAGCCGCCCCTGTGACGGTGCAGGCCGGCCAACGGCTGCGGCTCAGTGCCGCCGGCCTGGTGCTGGGCCTGCTCAAACTCGGCCTGGGCGATTACCAGTCGATCCTCGATGGGCCCCTGTTTAGTGGCTACACCGGCAGCCTGCCCTCCTTCGCTGCCCTCGAGAGTTACCTGCGCCTCAATGTGCCCGGCGTGAACATCCCCTCCATACCCATTCCCGCCACCCCCTCCCTGCCAGGCCTTTCCCTGCCAATCCCCCGTTTCTTCTAAGCACCCTGGTGACTGAATAACCCTGATGGCCGAACCAAGCCGCCCTTCCACCGCCCTGGTGGGCTTTGTTATCGGCCTGGGCTGCCTCAGTGGCCTGGCGAGCGGCTGGCCGCCGCCGCTCTGGCGCAGCTGGGGCCAACAGGTGCAAAGTCAGCTGCTCAGCCTGGCGGGCCCCCAGAGGCCCCCGGCGGGGGTGCTGGTGGTGGCGGTGGATGATGCCTCCCTGCAACAGGGCCAATGGTTCCGCCAACAGGCCCAGCCGCCGGCCTGGAGCCAGGGGATAGATAAGTGGCCCTGGCCGCGGCGCAGCTATGCAGAACTGATCAGCAAACTGCGGGCCGCCGGCGCCCGGGCCGTGGCCGTGAACCTGCTGTTTGAGGGGCCCAGCAGCCATGGGCCAGGGGATGACCAAGCGCTAGCCCGGGAGCTGCAACGTCAGCGGGGGCGGGTGGTGCTGGCCGCCGAAATGCTCGAACCGGAGGACCGCCAGGGGGCAGGGGGCCTCAGCCTCAGCCCGCCATTAGCGCTACTTCAACAGGCAGTGGGGGGCGGCCAGCGTCTCGGTCTCACCAACATGTTGTTGGGGGAAGACGCCGAGGTGGGCCCCCACCCGGAGGCCTATGGCACCCGGGTGCTGGCCCCCCATCACTTCCCATTGCGCCAGTCGCTACCCACGGCGCTCCTCCAGGCCGCTGGCCTCCGCAGCCACCAGGCCGATGCCGAACGCAACCTGCGGCCCTATGGGCCGGAGGGGCAGCTGCCACGGCTCTCCGCCTGGGAGGTGCTTGATCCCCAGCGCTGGGCCCAGCATCCGCTCAAGGGCCAGCTCAAGGGCGCCCTGGTGCTGATTGGCCCCACCCTGGAACAGGGGGAGAGTGGCCACAGCACCGCCTTTGGTCCGCTCTCTGGGGTGGAGCTGATGGCCACCGCCACCGCCAATTCCCTCGACGGCACCGGCCTCGCCCCCTGGCCGCGCCCCGCCTGGGGCCGGGCCCTGGCCGGCGGGCTGCCGGTGCTGGCGATCGGGCTGCTGGCCCTGGCTGGTCCGGGGCTGCGTTGGCGGCTGGGCTGGTCGGTGCTGGGCCTGGTGGCCCTGGTGGGCAGCGCCAGCGGTGGGCTCTGGCTGGGCCACCGCAGCCTGCCGCTGCTGGCCCCCGCCGGCAGCCTGCTGCTGCTGGGTAGTGGTTTAGCCCTCGACGGCTACTGGCGGGAGGAACGGGAACGGCGACGGCTGCGGCGCACCTTTGAGCGCTATGTGGCCCCGGCCGTGGTGGCGGAAATCCTCCAAGACCGCGAGGCGGCCGAGGGGATCCTGCGGGGGCGCACCCTGCCGGTAACGGTGCTATTCAGCGACCTGAAGGGTTTCACTGCCCTCACCCAACAGCGCTCCCAGGAGGGCCGCAGCGCCGACCTGGTGCAGCAACTGAACACCTACCTGGGCGCCATGGTGGAGGTGATCAATGCCCATGGGGGCACGGTGGATAAATTCATCGGCGATGCGGTGATGGCGGTGTTTGGCTCCCCCCGCAGCCGCGGCACCGCCGAGGAAGCTGAGCAGGCGGTGCGCTGTGCCCTGGCCATGGGCCAACGGCTAACGCAGCTAAACCAGCAATGGCACAGCGAAAACACCGCCCCGCTCGCCAGTGGCGTGGGCATCGCCAGTGGTGATGCCGTGGTGGGCCAAATCGGCAGCCCCCAGCGGCTGGATTTCACCGTGATCGGTGACACGGTGAACCTGGCCAGCCGGCTGGAAAGCCTCACCCGCAGCCTCAACACCCCGGTGTTGTTTAACGGCCGCACCGCCGAACTGGTGCAGGCCAATCTGCCGGTGCAAGCCCTGGGGGAACAACCGATCAAGGGCATGGGCCCCGTGCCAGTGTTCCGACCCGCTTAGCTCAACCCTTGAGCTTTTCAATCAGGATCTGGTTGGCGAGCTTGGGGTCGGCGCGGCCACCGGTTTGTTTCATCAATTGGCCCACAAAGAAGCCCTGCAGCTTGTTTTTACCGCCACGGAAGGCCTCCACCTCGGCGGGGTGGGCGGCCAGCAGCTGCTCAACGATCGCCGTGATCGCCGCCGGATCGCTGATCATGCCCAGGCCCTTGGCCGCCACGATCGCCTTGGCGGAACCGCCTTTTTCCAACAGCTCCGGCAGGATCTCCTTGGCGATCTTGCCGCTGATCTCAGCAGCTTCAATTAAGCCCACCAGCTCGGCCAGTTGTTCAGGCCGCAACGGCAGATCCACATAGGAAAGCCGATTGGCATTCACATGGGCGGCGATATCACCCGTGATCCAATTTGAAACCGCCTTGGCATCGGCACCGGCGGCCACCGCCGCCTCGAAATACTCAGCCATGGCGCGCTCATCGGTGAGCACCCGGGCGTCGTAGATCGAAAGCCCAAATTCATCCGCATAACGATGGCGCTTAGCGGCGGGCAACTCCGGCAATTGCGCCCGCCAGCCCTCCCGCTGGGCCGCCTTTACCTCAATGGGCCCCAGGTCTGGCTCGGGGAAGTAGCGGTAATCACTGGCCCCCTCCTTGCTGCGCATGCTCTTGGTGAGCTGTTTACTTTCATCCCAGAGGCGGGTTTCCTGCACGATCAATTCACCGGCCTCGATCGCTTTGATCTGACGGCCGATTTCATAATCACAGGCCTTTTGAATGGCGGAGAAGGAGTTCATGTTCTTGATCTCCACCTTCACCCCAAAGGGATCGGCCTCACTGCGGCGCACGGAGATATTCACGTCACAACGCAAGGATCCCTCCTGCATGTTGCCGTCACTCACCCCCAGATAACGAACGATGCGGCGGATCTCCGATGCATATTCAGCCGCCTCGCGGCCGGTGCGCAGGTCGGGCTTGGAAACAATTTCGGCTAGGGCCACGCCGGCGCGGTTGTAATCCACTAGGGAGTGGGTGCTGCCGGCCAAACGATCGCTACCGGCGTGCACCAGCTTGCCGGCGTCCTCCTCCATGTGCAGCCGCTCGATGCCAATCCGCTTGAGATAAGTATCTTTTCCTTTTTCAGCCACCTCCACTTCAATCCAGCCGTTCTCAGCGATCGGTTGGTCGTATTGGGAGATCTGATAGTTCTTGGGCAGGTCGGGATAGAAATATTGCTTGCGGTCAAACTTGCTGTGCTCAGCAATCTCCAGATTCAGGGCCAAGGCGGCCTTCACCGCATACTCCAGCACCTTCACGTTGAGCACCGGCAGGGTGCCGGGCAAGCCCAACACGATCGGATCCACATGGGTGTTGGGCTCATCACCGAAGGCGGTGGAAGCCGGCGCAAAAATCTTGCTGGCGGTGCCCAGCTGCACATGGGTTTCAAGGCCGATCACCGCCACCCATCCCTCGTGCCCGATGGCCGACGCCATAGCTGCCTCTGTGCTGAGGGGCGATCCTAGGCAAGCGAGGCCTGCCTGACCATGTCCAGCTCTGACCCCTTGCTAGTGCTGGGTGGCGGCCTGATGGGTTTGGCCATGGCCCACCAGCTGGCCCGCCGCGGTCGCCCGGTGATGGTGATCAGCCGCCGCCGCAGCGAGGCCGCTGGCTTCGTGGCCGCCGGGATGCTGGCCCCCCACGCCGAGGGCCTGGGGGGGGCGCTGCTACGGCTGGGCCAGCGCAGCCTGGCGGCTTACCCCAGCTGGGTGGCCCAGATCGAAGCCGATGGCGGCCTCAACTGCGGCCTGCGCCCCTGCGGGATCGTGGTGCCCTTCACCAGCGCAGCGGCCCGGGACGCCCACCCCACCGCCGCCTATGGCCAGGCCCTCGACCGGGCCGGCCTCGAACAGGAACTGCCCGGCATCGGCACCAGTTTTCAAGCGGGGCTGTTGTTTGAACAGGACGGCCAGATCGATAACCGCCGCCAGCTGATGCGGGCCCTGGAGCTGGCCTGCAGTGCCCTGGGGGTGCAGTTCCAGGAGGGGGCGGAGGTGCTGGCCCTAGAGAGCGGCAGCAGCGGCCAACTGGAGGCGGTGAAGTTGCGCACGGCGGAGGGGGAGCTGCAGACCCTGGCCTGTGGTGAGGCGGTGCTGGCCTGCGGCGCCTGGAGTGCCCAGCTGCTGCCGCAGCTGCCGATTTTTCCTGTGAAGGGCCAGATGCTCTCGCTGCAGGCACCGCAACGGGCCCTAGGCCGGGTGGTGTTTGGCCCCGGCACCTACCTGGTACCCCGGGAGGATGGCCTGGTGGTGGTGGGCGCCACCAGCGAAGCGGAGGCCGGCTTCAGCGAAGGGCTCACCCCCCAGGGCCAACGCACCCTGCAGGAGGGCATCGCCGCCCTGCTGCCCCAGGCCAGCCAGTGGCCACCAATGGAGCGCTGGTGGGGGTTTCGCCCCTGCACCCCCGACGAGGGGCCCTTGCTGGGGCGCAGTTCAATCGCGGGGCTCTGGCTGGCCAGCGGCCACCATCGCAACGGCGTGCTGCTGGCAGCGGTCACGGCGGAACTGCTGGCGGCAGAGATCTGCTCCGCCCGCGGCCAGGGGAAAGCTGCCAGCGCCGCAGATCAACAGCTGCTGGCGGCTTTCCGCTGGGATCGCTTTTAAGCAGCCCTAGGGCTCAGCCTGCTGAGCTCAGCCTTCCGTGCGCCAGACCTGGTCAGCGGGGGTCCAATCGCTCAGTTCCGAGGGCTGGAACCAGAGGCCGATTTCAAATTCGGCGGTTTCAGCGGCATCGGAGCCGTGGATCACGTTGCGGCCGATGTTGATGGCCAGGTCGCCACGGATCGTGCCGGGGGCAGCCTCAAGGGGCTTGGTGGCACCAATCAGGGTGCGGGCACTGGCGATCACGCCAGCGCCTTCCCAAACCATCGCCACCACCGGACCGCTGCTGAGGAAATCCACCAGGCCAGCGAAGAAGGGGCGCTCACGGTGCACGCCGTAATGCTCTTCCACCAGGCTGCGGCTGGGGGTTAGTTGTTTGAGCCCCACCAACTTGAAGCCCTTGCGCTCAAAGCGGCCGATGATTTCGCCCACCAGGCCGCGCTGAACCCCATCGGGTTTGATGGCAAGGAAGCTGCGTTCGGTGGCCATGGGAAAGACAATCAGTAGCGAAGCTATCGTCTGCGTCAGCCCTGCCGCTTGGCAAGCTGCCTAGATTCCTGTCCTCCCCCTAGGGCCTCTCACTAGGGCCCTGCCCTGTCTCGATGCTTCTTTCCAGCGCCCCCGCCAGCACCGCGGCCTGGTCCGTAGCCGACAGCAGCAGCCTTTACGGCCTCGAGCGCTGGGGGGAGCCCTACTTCAGCGTCAATGGCCGCGGCCACGTGATGGTGCAGCCCCGCGGCGATCGGGGCGGCTCCCTTGACCTGGTGGAGCTGGTGGAGGGCCTCCAGGACCGCGACCTGGGCCTGCCCCTACTGATCCGCTTTGACGACATCCTCGAAGACCGGCTGGAACGGCTCCACGGGGCCTTTGAACGGGCGATCGCCCAGTACGGCTACAGCGGCCGTTACCAGGGCGTATTTCCGGTGAAATGCAACCAACAGCGCCATGTGGTGGAACAGCTGGTGGAAAGCGGCCGCCGCTGGCACTTCGGCCTCGAGGCCGGCAGCAAGGCGGAACTGCTGATTGCCCTGTCGCTGCTGGAAGACCCGGAAGCCCTGCTGATCTGCAACGGCTACAAGGACCACCGCTATATCGAAACCGCCATCCTGGCCCGCCAACTGGGCCGCCAGCCGGTGGTGGTGATCGAACAGGCCGATGAGGTGGAACGGATCATTGCCGCCAGCCGCCAGCTGGGGGCTGCGCCATTGATCGGCGTACGCGCCAAATTGTCTACCCGCAGCACCGGCCGCTGGGGCAGTTCCGTGGGCGAACGGGCCAAATTCGGCCTGTCGGTGCCCGACCTCTTGCACACGGTGGAGGCCCTACGGGAAGCCGATCTCCTCAACGACCTGCGTTTACTGCACTTCCACGTGGGCAGCCAGATCAATGACATCGCCGTGCTCAAGGACGCCCTCCAGGAAGCAGGTCAGCTTTACGTGCAACTGGCCGGCCTCGGCGCCCCGATGGGCTTCCTCGATGTGGGCGGCGGCCTCGGCATTGATTACGACGGCAGCCGCACCGCCACCGCCGCCTCCACCAATTACTCCCTGCAGAACTACGCCAACGACGTGGTGGCCACGGTGCGGGAATCTTGCGAACCCCACGGCCTACCCCTACCCACCCTGGTGAGTGAAAGCGGCCGGGCGATCGCCAGCCATTTCTCGGTGTTGGTGTTCAACGTGCTGGGCACCGGTGCCGTTGTGGATGGGATCCCAACGGCACTGGAGGGGGAGCCATTGATCGTGCGCAACCTGCGCGACACCCTGGCCGGCATCAGCGCCGAAAACCTGCAGGAGGCCTGGAATGACGCCCGTAAGTTTAAGGACGATGCCCTTTCGGCCTTTCGACTTGGTTACCTGAGCCTCGGGGACCGCGGTCGCGCCGAACAGTTGTATTGGGCCTGCTGCTGGGCCATTGCCCGCCAGCTGCCCGCCACGGGGGTGCCGGAGGACCTGCGCAACCTGCAGGCGGCCCTGGCCAGCACCTACTACGCCAACCTCTCAATCTTTCGCTCCGCCCCAGACACCTGGGCCATTGATCAACTCTTTCCGGTGATGCCGATCCATCGCCTCAACGAACGGCCCGATCAACTGGGCAGCTTCGCTGATCTCACCTGTGATTCCGATGGCAAGCTGGCCCGCTTCATCAATGCCGGCAGCGAAAAATCACTGCTGGAACTCCATAGCCTTAGGGAAGGGGAGCCCTACTTGATCGGCCTGTTCCTGGCGGGGGCCTACCAGGAGGTGATGGGCAACCTCCACAACCTGTTTGGCAGCACCAACGCCGTGAATATCCGCCTGGGCACCGGCGGCCATTACCGGGTGGACCATGTGGTGCGGGGCCACACCAATGCCGAGGTATTAGAGGCGATGGAACACAACCCCGAATCCCTGCTGGAACGGCTACGCCGCGCCAGTGAAGCGGCTATCGACCGGGGCCAACTCTCAATCGGCGCCGCCCGCCAGTTGATGCAGCACCTGGAAACGTCGCTGCAGCAGAGCACCTACCTGGAGGCCGACCTACCAGGGGGAGCCCAAGAGCTGGATGCCTCCCCAGAAGTAGGGGTGGCCTAGGCCCGTGGCGGCCAGCCGCCGCTGGGAGGAATTAAGGCCCGCCAACAACACCTCCCCATTGGCGCCCACTACCTGGTCTGCCTCCAGCCGGATCAAGCCGCGGGAGAAGGCCTGGCGGGTGAGTTGCAACGCCTCCGCCTTGGGGATGCCAGCCTCCAGGTGCCGGTAGGTCTGCACGAAAAAGGCCGACGTGGCCACATCATCCACATACCAAAGGCTGCCAATCGCACTGCGGGCACCGGCCTGCAGGGCCAGGCCCGCAAAGCCCAATTCGCTGTCGGCATCACCGAGGGCGGTGCGGCAGGCACTGAGGCTGATCAGATCCAGGGGATTGTCTTGGCGGCGACTGCGCAGGGAGGCGAAATCCCGCAGGGGAATCGGCCCCTCTCCGGTGTAAAGCCGCGATTGCGACGGCCCACCGGGCAGGAATTCGGCATGGGTGGCCACATGCACCCGCCGGAAGCGCGGTTCCGCCGCAGACACCAACAAGGCCGCAGGCGTAAAGGCCCCATTCAAATGAATTTCAGCCTTCTGGCCCGCCGCCACCGCCCGCAGTTCCTCTGGCACCAAGGGCAGGGGCGCTAACCCCTGGAATTGGGAAGCCCCCAGGGCCAACAACTCACCGCCCTTACCCAGGGGCACCTGCAGGTTGGTGAGGTTCAGGGAGGGGGTAAGCGAAAGGCCATAGCGTTCCCCGAGGAACTGCTCGCCATCGTGCAGGGCGGCGTAGGGGATCGCCTGCAGGCCCTGGTCTGCACTGATCAGCAGGGTGGTGATGCGCTGCGCTTGTAACAGCGGTTGCAACTGGGCAAAGATCTGGCGGTAGAGGCTGCGGGCTGGGGAGGAGGGATCCTGTACCTGCAACGGTTCCTGGCGGGACAGCGCCCCATAGAGGCGTTGCAGGGCCTCGCGGAAGTCGGCCTGGCGCAGGGGTAGACGCAACCCCTGGGGTTCGCCGTTGGCACTGATCAACACCAGATCTAGATGGGCATCGGCTCCCTCCAAGGCTGAGTTAGCCGCTGCCGCTGCATAGCGCAGGTGCAACACCGCCGGGTTATAGGCATTGCGGTTGAAGGCAGGCATGGGACTGCCGAGGGAGGCAGTGGGATTGGCACTGGCCCGTAGGCCCAGGCCCTCCAGATCAGCGGCACTGCGCTGGCCGCCCCCATTGCGCACCGCGGCGATCGCCTCCCGTAGGCCGCTCTGCACCTGGGCCGTGCTCGGGGCCAGGCCCGCGTTGGTTTGGCTAAGCCCTAGGGCCAGGGCCACCTGCTCGCTACTGCTTTGTTCGGATCGCTCAAAATTGGCTGCCGCCTGGGGTGAGGACATCCTTTCGGCAGTGGGCGGTGCAGGGGCAGGCGGCGGCGGCGGGGCCGCAGCAGCGGGGCCAGCAGGAGCAGGGGCGCGGCCGGCGGGAGCCGGAGCAGCGGCGGGGGCAGCGGGGGCGGCGGCGGCGGCTGCAACAGGGGCGGCGGGGGCGGGAGCTGGGGCCACGGGAGCTGACGCCGGGGCAGGGGCCGGGGCCGGCGCGGAACCCCCGCTGCGGGCTGCCTGACGCTGGGGCTGAGGTTGAGGTTGAGGTTGGCGTGGGGACTGATTATTTTCGACGGGACCCGAAGTAGTTGCAGGCGTCTGAGCTGGAGTTGATGTTGCTGTACGAGTGGGCGGTGTCGGTTGGGATGATGTAGTTATTGGCGTAGTTGTTGTTGGCGTAGGCGCAGGTGTAGTTACTGAAGCAGTAGTCGTCGCTGGAGCAGTATTGCTAACCGGTGACGTTATTGGGGTAGTAGTGGCAGCGGGGATGGGGGCCGGCGTTGCTGGGGGCGTTGCCACTGATATTGGTGGTGGAGTTGATGCTGAAGCAGCAGTCGTTGCTGGGGGCGCAGCCTTTGGCGTTGGATTGGTTAATGGCGTGTCAATCGTTCCATTTAAGCGATAGAAACCGCCACCGAGAGCATTGCCGAAGGAGCTGACCGAAGCGTTGGTGACAGGGACCGGGGCGGTGCTGTTTGCTGGGGCACCCTGGGGAACCACCGCCACCGATCTACCAGCCAAAATAAAATCTGCGCTGGTACCAGTCAGCGGCTCCAGCCGTGAACCAAGTCGAATGGTGCCTGGGGCACAGCTGGCGCCGCAATCAGGGTCCGTTCGACCCCAGTCGGCAGAGGTGCGCAAGAACCCTGATTCCGGGGCCGCGCCTCCCACCTGGGAGGCGCTGGTAAAAGGCACAAATGTGCCCGTAGCGGGATCAAAAGAGCCCGGCAGCGCCACCGGAAGCGCTGTGGTGGCAGTCGCAGTGGTGACAGTCGTAGTGGAGGGAGTGGTACTGGAGGGAGCTGTTGTCGCCGCAACCTTGGTCCCAGCCGTCATCGTGACCCCATTGAACCCCTGGGCCAACACCTTGAACTTGTCAGCCTTGATCACATTGGCGTCAAGGTTGACTGTGGATCCCGCCAATTAAGCCGGGGAATCTGCAGGGGTGCCGCAATAGTGACTGGTCCGCCCCCCTTCCCCTGGGGGGCATTGGCATCCATCCCCAACCCCACCATCGTTGCCGCTGACCAATCCGGATTGGTCACCATCAG
>Ga0209298_10002156_pt1 | contig 12348 bp, 14 predicted proteins | sample S_140806_EF_Meta_FD_187325 | JGI IMG/M metagenome (GOLD analysis project Ga0209298, IMG submission 187325) | Freshwater microbial communities from Lake Simoncouche, Canada to study carbon cycling - S_140806_EF_MetaG (SPAdes) (version 2) | ecosystem: Environmental > Aquatic > Freshwater > Lake ...
GAGGATGTAGATTATGTTATTGCTTCTGATACCGATTCCATTTATCTTAATATGGGTCCTGTGGTTGAAACTGTATTCAAGGGAAGAGAGAAAACTACTGAAAGCATTGTCTCGTTCCTTGATAAGGTCGCTTCGTTGGAACTTGAGAAGTATATTGAAGGTTCTTACCAAGAACTGGCAGACTATGTGAATGCCTATGATCAGAAGATGCAGATGAAGCGGGAGAATATTGCCGACCGTGGAATTTGGACTGCCAAGAAGCGTTACATTCTTAATGTGTGGAATAGTGAGGGAGTGGCATATACAGAACCCAAACTCAAGATGATGGGTATTGAGGCTGTTAAATCTTCTACCCCAGCACCCTGCCGCCAGATGATTAAGGATGCTCTCAAACTGATGATGAATGGAACTGAAGAAGATGTGATTGAGTTTATTGATAATGCTCGCAAAGAGTTTAAACAACTTCCCCCAGAACAAATCTCATTTCCTCGCTCTGCATCTGATGTAAACAAATACAAATCTCCTGCATCAATTTATGCAAAGGGAACTCCTATTCATGTTCGCGGTGCTCTCCTCTTTAATCATTACATTAAGGAGGCAAAATTAACAAATAAATATTCACTTATTCAAAATGGTGAAAAGATTAAGTTTGTTTATCTAAAAAAACCAAATATTATTCATGAGAATATTATTTCTTTCATTCAAGAGTTTCCTAAAGAACTTAATCTTGACAAATACATTGACTATGACTTACAATTTGAGAAGGCATTTCTGGAACCACTCAAGATTATTCTTGATGCAATTGGGTGGAACGTAGAAAAAACTGTAAACTTAGACCTATTTTTCTCTTAATGGATCTTCCTATTAGCGACGACGAACTGCAAAAAATTATTAGTGCTCTTGGATTTGGAGGAGATGCAGCACTCTATCACAAACTAAAACTGGTAAAGGAACTTAGAGAACAAGGTTTACCCTATAAAAAAATACTTCGTGAACAATACGGACTGGTAGCATAATGGACTTTTTAAAAGATATTGTAAAAGAAATTGGTGGAGAATACACACAACTCGCATCAGATATTGACGAAACTGAAACTTATGTGGACACGGGTTCGTACATCTTTAATGCTCTTGTCAGTGGGAGTATCTTTGGTGGCGTATCTGGTAACAAAATTACTGCAATCGCAGGTGAAAGTTCTACAGGAAAAACTTTCTTCAGTTTGGCTGTGGTCAAGAATTTCCTTGATAATAATCCTACTGGATATTGCTTGTATTTTGATACTGAAGCTGCAATCACCCGATCCTTATTGGAAAGCAGAGGCATTGACACAACTAGAGTGGTTGTCGTCAATGTTGTTACAGTTGAAGAGTTTCGTGGTAAGGCACTGAAGGCAGTTGACCTTTACTTGAAGAAGCCAGAAGGAGAACGTAATCCTTGTATGTTTGTACTGGATTCTCTTGGTATGCTTTCTACAAGTAAAGAGATTAATGATGCTCTGAATGATAAGGAAGTTAGGGATATGACTAAATCCCAACTGATTAAAGGTGCATTCCGTATGCTTACTTTGAAACTTGGTCAAGCAAAAATTCCAATGATTGTTACTAACCATACCTATGATGTTATCGGTGCTTATGTTCCAACAAAAGAAATGGGTGGTGGTAGTGGTCTTAAGTATGCTGCTTCTACAATCATTCACCTCTCAAAGAAAAAAGAGAAAGACGGAACAGAAGTCATCGGAAACATTATCAAAGCAAAGACTGCTAAGTCGCGTTTAAGTAAGGAAAATCAAGATGTAGAAATTCGTCTTTTTTATGATGAACGTGGTCTTGATCGATATTATGGCCTTCTTGAACTCGGTGAAGTTGGTGGACTTTGGAAGAATGTAGCAGGGCGCTATGAAATGGATGGTAAGAAAATCTATGCAAAACAAATTTTGGCAAATCCTGAAGAATACTTTACCGAAGAAGTAATGGAAAAACTTGATGTGATTGCTAAAGGTGAATTTAGTTATGGTGCATGAACAACATTCGTATAGTCAAAACTGATATTGATGTATCAAAAATTCAAGCGCAATTAAAGAAACATCCGGGAGATTGGGGATCTCAAAAAGGACTTGATAATGTAGAACTTAAAGATCCTCATCAATACATTACTTCAGTAGATGTTCTTCAACTTATAATGGGAGGTATTGAAACTCCTGGCCAACAAGTTGGAGATACTGAAATTTGCATCAAAACGCCTGCATATAAAAACCACAACGAAGTTAGAAAATATCTACGAAAGTATTTTCCTACAATGTATCGTTGTGGATTTCTTGCTCTTCCAATAGATGAAATTGTAGGAGCTCATATTGATGAAGGTACTTATTATCTCACAAAAGATAGGTATCACTTATCGATACAGGGTAGATACCAGTATTTTGTTGGAAATGAGAGTATAATAGTAGAACCAGGAACTCTCTTTTGGTTTAATAATAAACTTCCTCACGGAACAGTTAATATTGGTGATGAGGTTAGAATCACCTTTGTGTTTGATGTTCCACAATCTGAAAACAATCCTTGAGTATTAAGAATGGATAAAGTTGAGTTTTTAATTTTGCGAAATCTTCTTCATAGTGAAGAGTATATTCGTAAGGTTATTCCTTTTGTTAAAGCAGAATATTTTGAGGATACAAATCAGAGAATTGTATTTGAGGAGATTTTAAAGTTTGTTGAGGAATATAATCAACCAGCAACAGCAGAAGTTCTTTGTATTGAAACAGAAAAACGTAAAGATATCAATGACACTTCTTTCAAGGAAATCACTCATTTGATTGGATGTCTTGAGGATGTCCCCACAGAGTTTAATTGGCTAGTAGATACTACCGAAAAGTGGTGCCGTGATCGTGCCATCTATCTTGCACTTATGGAGTCTATTCATATTGCAGATGGTAATGATGAAAAGAAAAATCGTGATAGTATTCCTACAATTCTGTCAGATGCACTTGCAGTATCTTTTGATACACACGTAGGACATGATTATCTGCTAGACTATGAAAAAAGATATGAGTCTTATCACAGAAAGGAGGAAAAAATTGAATTTGACCTGGAATTTTTTAACAAAATCACAAAAGGTGGGCTACCTAATAAGACTCTCAATATCGCTCTTGCTGGTACAGGTGTCGGAAAAAGTCTCTTTATGTGCCATGTTGCTGCTTCCGTCTTATTGCAAGGCAGGAACGTTCTCTACATCACTCTTGAAATGGCAGAGGAAAGAATTGCTGAAAGAATTGATGCAAACCTGCTGAATGTTCCTATTCAGGATATTGGCGAACTTCCAAAATCAATGTTTGAGAGTAAGGTAAATAGTCTGGCAAAGAAGACACAAGGAACTCTAATCATTAAAGAGTATCCAACTGCTTCCGCCCATGCAGGCCATTTCAAGTCACTTCTCAATGAACTTGCTCTTAAGAAATCATTCAGACCTGATATTATTTTTATTGACTACCTTAATATTTGTTCTTCCTCTCGGTTTAGGGGAGGCAGCAATGTCAATTCTTATACACTGGTCAAGTCAATTGCTGAGGAACTTAGGGGACTTGCAGTGGAATTCAATGTTCCAATTGTTTCCGCTACCCAGACTACTCGTTCAGGTTATGGTAGTTCTGATGTTGAACTTACTGATACTTCTGAATCCTTTGGTCTCCCTGCTACTGCTGATCTTATGTTTGCCCTTATTTCAACTGAAGAGTTGGAGGGGCTAGGACAGATTTTAGTCAAACAATTGAAGAACCGTTATAATGATCCAACCATTCACAAACGTTTTGTGGTTGGTATTGATCGTGCTAAGATGCGTCTTTATGATTGCGAACAAAAAGCACAGGAAGATATCCTTGACAACGGCAAGGAAGAGGAGTATGATTATCACGAAGAGAACAAACCTAAAAAATCATTTGAGGGATTTAAATTTTAATGGCAACTATTGAACCTAATAAGTATATTGAATTTGTTCGTCAAACAACAAGTCCTGCAAGTAGTGATTTTGCACAATTGCTTGCTCGTTTGACTGAACTGGAAACTCAAGATGCAGATACCCCACGTCTTCTAACTGCTGCATTTGGTATGAGTGCAGAAGCAGGTGAGTTTACTGAAATTGTAAAGAAGGTATTCCTTCAGGGAAAACCTTACAGTGCTGATAATATCGAGCATCTGAAGATTGAACTTGGTGATATTCTTTGGTATGCTGCTCAAGCATGTTTGGCTCTTGATGTTTCCTTTGAGGAAGTAATGGAGCGCAACTATCTGAAGTTGAGTGCTCGTTATCCTGAAGGTGCATTTGATGTTTATCGTTCAGAAAATCGTAAGGAGGGAGATCTGTGACTAAAGTAACCATTACAGAAACTGGAGTAACACTTAATCTTGATGTTCGTTCTGCTGCTGCGGTTCGTCAGGTTCTCTTTGATGCTCAAAAAGGATATACCTATAATGAGGCATCTGTTCCTCCTCGGGTTATTGATATTCGTGGAGTGATTGTAGAACTTGATAGTCAGATTGAAAAACATACGCTTTGATTTTAACCTCCTCTTTCGGGAGGTTTTTTTTTATAAATAACTAAAAAGTATTTGTAAAAATGGATCCTAAGGAACTGCGCGGATTGGTGGAAGCATATAATCAGGTTTATGAACTTGATGAAAATAGAATGGCTTCTCGCATGGAGAAAATGCCCTCAGCACCTGCTAAAGTTGGTAAGGCAACTCATTCGATCAAAGATCTTGCTCCCTCAAAACCACCAACACCAGAAGAAAAGGCAAAGGCAAGAAAGGCACTTGGACTTGGTGAAGCAGTAAAGGGTGCTTCTCGCCATGATACTGAAATGAGAAAAGCATCTTCGGCAGAAAGAAGAGCAGGTGATAAACCACTTTCTCCTGCAAAGGGAAGAGACAATGCTAATAAGATGCAAAGGGATATTAAGTATTTTGATAAACTGACTAAAAAGAACAAGAACGTAGTTGGATTAGTTTCTAACGAAGAAGTAGATTTGTTTGATACAGTTCTTGAGTTTCTTCAAGTAGAAGGATATGAGAACCCAGAGCAGTTGATGACTGAACTTTCTTCAAATCATATTGATGCCATTCTTGAGGCACAAGCAGCAAGAAACAATCCTGAGAAGTATGAGGCAGGACAACAGAAAAAGTCTGCTCCTGTTCGTGGAGAAAGAACTCCTATGCCCCCAAGAGGTGATAAGCGTAGAGAGGACTTTGAGAAGTGGTATGCTGCTAACGGTCCTAAGTAAATAACCACAAAAGGTTATACTCTTACCCACTTGACTTTTAGTTGAGTGGGTTTTATAATTGGTATGTACGGGGAATTAGCTCAGTTGGTAGAGCGCGGTCTTTGCAAGGCTGATGTCAGGAGTTCGAGTCTCCTATTCTCCATTCTAAATATTATAGAAGAATAATAAGTCCAAAAGAATGGCTGGATTACTTGCTGAGCGTCAAGAACGAGGATTGGTTGATGCAATCAATAGTGGATTTGGAAAGAATGGTGCTAAACCATTCACTCTTGTTGGTCCAAATGGAGTTAGAATTGCTAATGTAATTTCGGCAGAAAAATTTGAGGGAAGATCTTCTGCGGGAACAGAACCATATACTGATGTAATTATTACAACAAAAACTAAAAAAATAAATGTGTCTAATAAAGGAGAAAGTGCTCCCAGTATTGCTGGTGGGGGATTGGCGGGATTAGAACTTGCTGTTCCTGGTTTGACTAAATTGTTTTTGGAGGCAGCACTAAAAGAATATGAGAATAAAGGATTTAAAGCAGGAATGTCTGGACTGCCAGATATGTATGGAAAGGTTGGAGATTCGTTGAAAGAAACTATTGTTGTTGGCAATAAAAAAATGGGAGGCCCAATTCATTACATGTACATTGGGCCCATGGATGTTAAATCCACTTTTGCAAACGGAGTTTTACGGGTGAATGGTAATTTTTATGAAGCAAAAAAATATGCCAAAGATAATGATTTGTATTTGAGACTTCGAAAAAGAAGAGAAGATCAACCTTTTGAACCAACTAAAAAAGATTCTAAAGGTCTTCCATTAATACTTGGAAAATCTCCAAGTAGAGGGGACTCTGGGAGAAGAATTGTGACGGCAAAGAAACCGCCTAGAAATGCTCTAACTGTAGAGTTTTGAATAAATAAAAGTATATCAATAAGCAATATGAAAAGTTTTTTCCGATTTCTGACTGAGGCAGGTGCATCACAGGCATCGATGCAAGCACAAAAACTCAACCTCAAAAGTGACGGACATGGTGGGTGGGTAGATTCTCGTGGAGAATTTGTTGCAAAAACTGAAGGTGGAAAATTAAAGTTTTACAATCAAAGCCAGAAACCGGGACAACAAGATCCAAATCAAGTCAGAACTCCTGCAAATCAACAAGTAACAGCAACTCAAAATAAAGCACCTGCATCCGCACCTGCTCCTGCACCAAAAGCAGCGGCACCTGCACCTCAACAACAAGCGGCCGCAGATGGTGATACTCTGACGATTGTATTTGGAAGATTTAATCCACCAACAATCGGACACGAAAAACTTTTAAAGGCAGCAAATAAAGCAGCAACTGGTGGCACTCTTAAAATATATCCATCAAGAACTCAAGACCCCAAAAAGAACCCACTGGATCCAAGCACAAAGATTTCTTTTATGAGAAAGATGTTCCCTGACTATGCGGAACAGATTATTAATGATCCTGATATGAAATCAATCTTTGATGTTCTTGTAAATGCTGATAAAGACGGATATGGAAATGTAAATATTGTTGTGGGGTCAGATCGTCAATCAGAGTTTGAAAATCTGGCTCAAAAGTATAATGGTGATCTCTATCAGTTTGATTTGATTCGTGTTATCTCTGCTGGTATGAGAGATGCGGATGCAGAAGGTGCAGAAGGTATGTCTGCATCCAAGATGCGTAAGGCAGTCATGGATGGTGACCTTGATTCATTCCGCAAAGGAACACCAAAGTCTCTTGATGATGGTGACGTTCAAACTCTCTTCGATGCTGTTCGGTCTGCAATGGGAGCAAAGAAACAAAAGGTACAGAAAGAAGGTTATTCTCTTTGGGAGATTGCTCCAAAGTATGATATGAAAAATCTTCGTGAAAATTATTTGATTGGTAGAATTTTTAAAATCGGTGATATTGTAGAGAACCTGAACACGGGATTGATTGGGGAGATTATTCGTAGAGGAACCAATCATTTAATTTGTTTAACTCAAGAAAATAGAATGTTCAAGTCTTGGATTAAAGATGTGATGGAATACACAGAAGTGAAGATGGATAGCGCACAAAGAGCACCTGGAAAACCAAATACATTAGCAGGAACGACAGGATACTTTAAATATGCGGCAAAACAAACTCCTGGTGCAATTGGAACAGGAAAGGAAAATCTGCAGGCTGGTGGAAAAGCATATGCTATCAATTTCATAAATAAGTATAAGGCAAAAAAGTAAGTACTTATTAAGATGACTTTAAATCCCCTCATTGATATTTCTAGAGTATATCTTCAACAGATTGCTACTGTTGATGAAAGTGCTGTCGCAGATAGAGCAAGAAATGCTGTTGCTGATCAAAAACTAGATGATGCTCAAAGAGACACTCAACAGTCAGTTGATAAATTGGCAAAGAGAGAAAAAGTAACCAGAGCAGGTGCTCACATTGCTGCAAAAAAAGTTGAGGCAGATGTGAGAAAGTCAAGTGCTTACGGTCCTCAAAGACCAAAACCAGGAACAACAGGTGCTTATCGTATTGAAGGACTTGATCCTGTAGGCAAGGAAGATGCTGATCTTGATAATGACGGCAAACCAAATACAAAGAAGGATAAGTATTTGGCTCACCGCAGAAATGTAATCAAGCAAGAGATTTCTACTCAGAAAGAAGCAAAAGATAATTCATATTTGGAAACGGATATGAAGAAGAGAAAAGAAAATAATGAGAAAGCAGTTGAGGATATGAAAAAAACTGCTGCATACAAGAGTATGGCAGCAACAGCAGCAAAGAAGATGGAAGAAGGCCTTGATCCTGTAGGCAAGGAAGATGATGATATTGATAATGATGGCAAGAAGAATACAAAAACTGATAAGTATCTTAAGAATCGTAGAGATGTAAGATCTTCTGCAATTCAAAAGGAAGGTCTCTCTGATTGGAGAAATGATCTTCGTGAAATCGTGGATGCCGAAGACAACGAAGAAAAAATTACAGAAAAACCTATAAAGAATAAAATCAAAATCAATCCATCAATATCAGAAACAATCTCCAATCTTGGTGGTGAATTGGTCGAAATGGTAGAACTTGAGGGTGTTCTTGATGAGTTTCATGATTCAGAACTTATGTTCTTATCAAATGAATTGATTGAAGAAGTTGTTGAAGAGTTCTTCTATGAGTGCCTTGAAGAAGGTTATGATGTTGATGAAGTTGAGGACATGTTAATTGAGTCAATTGAAACTTCTGCAGCAATTCTCAACGAAGCAAAAGTAACTCTTGGACATGATACAAAGATTGAAAGAAAGAGTGATAGATTAGAAAAAGTTAAGTCTGCTGTTAAGAAAGTTGCTCGTGGAGTAGGACGTGCTGCCGGTGCTGCTGTAAGAGGTGCCAAAGCAATTGGTAGAGAAGTGAAAGCAGGTTATGCTGCTGGAAGAGGATCTGATAGTGAATCGTCTTCATCTTCAGGAACCAGAAAACCACAAATATACAGAAATGCTCATCAGCAAAGTAAGAAACCAGGACTTATTTCCAGACTTGGTTCTAAACTTAAGAGTGGCCTGAAGAAAGCAGTTGCTTCTGGTGCAAGAGCAGTATCCAGAGGAGCAAGAAATGTTGCTCGTAAAATGGATGGTGGAGGTTCATCATCAACTCCAAAATCAACACCAGTAGCATCAAAGAAACCAGCAGAAAAATCTTCTGATCCTTGGGAGGGTAGTGCAACAACCCCACCAAAACCAAAAGCAAAACCTGCTGCTAAAAAACCAAAGGCAAAGAAGAAGAGTAATCTTGACGATCTTTTAACTTCTATTCGTAATGAAGAAGTTGAACTTGATGAAAAAATTAATGTAGGCGCTGACGCTGGTGCAACAATCAGCGACTTTGTTCATTCAAAGAGCAAAACCTTCAAGGGTGATAGTAAGAAGCAAAGAATTAACAGAGCACTTGGTGCTTATTATGCTGCAAAAAAAGCAAAGGTTAATGAAGCAAACATGCCTGGTGAAGAAGCACCAACACCAACATCAACACCAGAACCAACAACTGATAAAAATAAAAATCAACAACTTAATAACCTTAAGGTGATGCAACAAAAACAGCGTCAATTACAACAACAAAGATTTAATCTTCAGAAGCAAGGAAAACTTCCTATTAATGCAAACTGATTGATAAATAGGTTAAGATGAAAAAGGAGACTAAATTCTAAGGTCTCCTTTTTTTATAAATATTTCTACGAATAAAATTAGTAAAGGTAAAAAGAATGGCACTCTGGGGCATCTCAACAGCATCTGAAACTGCGGCAAATAATTATGCACTGCCCAAGCATCTATCTGAAAATGATAGAAATAATACCCCTTGGAATTGCTTTGCTGATGTCCGTGGGTGGGTTTATAGAAGATATAGCACTAACGAATATTCTGGTCTTTCATCAACTTATTATGATGAAGTTCTAGTTCCTATTGTTGGACTGAACAGCACTGCACCAACAGCTGATGCAGGTGCAACTGGTATTGGAACTGCTGGTCCTGTTGCAGTCTTCTTTGAAGATCCAAATAAATCATCAAGAATTTCTGTTGGTGGTGGCGGAACCACAGGTATTGCTACAAATACCACAGGATATGTTCATGTTGTATTCAACGAACTCGTTTTTGCTGGTGCTGCTGCAACAATGAGAATTCGTGCATACGATGCAAATGATGCAAACGAAACCACATCAATTATTGCATATGTAGCATCTTCTGGAGCAACTCAATATGCTTGGGATTCAACTGCTGCAAATCATGGATCACCAGGAGTACATACAAATTTCAGCGGTCAAATCACAAACAGAGTGGCATTTGGATTTACTTCTCCAAGTTCAGTTCTTACTGCAAATGTTAATTTCTTAACTGGAATAACTACTGGAGTAACAGTTGCAGCTGGAGCAACACAAATATTTGTTGACTCTTTAACAAACGTTTCTGCTGGTAGTTCCCTTACAATTACTGGAAAACTTACCAACACTCCTGTAGTTTCTGTTGGAAATACATTTGTCTATATTGGAACGGCTAACACAATTGCATCAACGATTGCTCCAGGTATTGCTGCTACTTTCAGCACAAGAACTAATGCAACAAAACTGAGAATTGATATTCCAAGTGGATTTGTTGGTGTTGTTACTGATGGTTCTAGTGGTGTTGGTGTAATCAGTTCTTTCACATCACAATTTGGCGATGTTCTTCTCCGTAATGTTGGTGGCGCAGGAACGGCATTCTCTGGTGTTGGCATTGGTACAACCACACTTACAGTTACTGCCTGATATTAAATGATTTTCAATGAATTGAATGAGGATAACTTCCTCTTGTTTGCGATTAAACATTATGAAAATCCTCAGGCAGTAACCAGAGAAGATTTTGATAAAGATCTAAATCATTTCAAATACATCAAAAGACTTTTGAAACGATATAAGAATACGGGTGAGCTAAAAACTCACCTTCTTCTTAATCATTTTATTATTCTTTATAATATATTTGGTGAAGCAACAACACCTATGTTATTTTTTAAAATCGAAAAAGATTTATGGTCTTCTATGAAAAGTTTTATTATTTTTTTAGGACGACTTCCTGAATATCCAAAATCTGGAATGCATGATATTACAGTTGACCTCAATTGTTTAGAAGAACTTTACAAAATCTATAATGGAAAAGAAGAAGCTTGATAGAATTATAGATATTATTAGGGAAGAGATGATGGCAGCAAATGCCGCAGGATCTTCTGGTGGATTTGGTGCAGATTCTCCTGCTGCAGGTCCTAGAGCAGGAATATCTCCTAAGATGGGTATGACTAAAAGAAAAGGTCCTCAAATTAAACTTCCGCCAGGTTCACGTAAACGCTGGTCACCGAAGGAGTAACTACCATGTACACACCACCTGCTCCGTTAGAAACTAAAGTTGCTGTTCTTGAAGAAAAACTGTTGGTACATGAGCAGATGATGTCGCGCATAGAAACGGCTATTGAAAAGTTAAGTGAAGTAAATAGTAATGTAAGCAAGATGCTTGCCGTTCATGAAGAAAAAATTAGTTCCAACGAAAAAGTTGACAACATACTCTTTACTAAAATTGACCAACTCTGTAGTAAAATGGACAGCGATCATAACATCGTACTGTCAAAAATACAGGAATTAGAGAAAAAAGTTTGGATTGGGATTGGTGTTGTAGTTTGTTTATCATTCATAATCCGAAATGCAAATTTTGTCGGAAGAATCTTGACACCACCCGTACAGTCATCTATAATAAGTACACCTCATCGTTAAGATTTTATTATGGATTATGTTGATGTTAAATACATCAATTTGATATCTTCACGATTTCAAAAGTTTAAGAAGGTAAAGAATAATCTCTACAACTTTCGTTGCCCGATATGTGGAGATTCTCAAAAGAATAAGAATAAGTGCAGAGGATATTTGTATCAAGTAAAGAATAATACAAACTTTAAGTGCCACAACTGTGGATTAAATATATCTTTTAATAATTTTCTCAAGCAATTAGATACTGTAATTCATAAGCAATATTCTTTTGAGAAATTTAAAGAAGGACATACAGGAAGAAACTTTACAGTAGACGAACCAGTCTTTAATTTCACACAACCAAAATTTAAACCTAAGTTGGATTTGCCTAAGGCATCATCAAATCCTGATGCAAACGAATATTTGGTTAAGAGAAAATTAAACCCAGATAAATTCTATTATGCAGAAAAGTTTAAAGAGTGGACTAATTCCATAAAACCAACATTTGACAGTGTAAAATATGATGAACCAAGGATTATTATTCCTCTGTTCTATAAACAAACTCTTATTGGATTTCAGGGCAGAGCACTGGGCCCAAGCAAGGTTAAATATATTACCGTGATGATTGATGATGATGTGCCAAAAATCTATGGTCTCGATGAAGTACAAAAAACTGAAACTGTCTACATCACAGAAGGTCCATTCGACTCAACATTCATTTCAAACGCGATTGCTCTTTGCGGAGCTGACGGTGATGTTAGTAAGTGGGGGATTAGCAATCCTGTTTGGGTATATGATAACGAACCACGCAATTCAGAAATCCTATCAAGAATTTCCCGTGTTATCGAA
>Ga0209298_10002160_pt1 | contig 12336 bp, 14 predicted proteins | sample S_140806_EF_Meta_FD_187325 | JGI IMG/M metagenome (GOLD analysis project Ga0209298, IMG submission 187325) | Freshwater microbial communities from Lake Simoncouche, Canada to study carbon cycling - S_140806_EF_MetaG (SPAdes) (version 2) | ecosystem: Environmental > Aquatic > Freshwater > Lake ...
TTGCTCCCTTAAGCCGCAGGCTCTCCTGAACCTCGTGGTTTGTTTCCGCAAGATGGATGATCAGGGGGCTGGCCCGATCAACAGCGAAGGCCTGGGCTTCGATCAAATGATCATCCGCCACGGTGTATGGGGCATGGGGAGCGATCGCCGGCGTGATCAGAGGGTGCCCCTGCCAGCGATCCACGAAGCGCGCAATGCAGGCCATGGCGGCGGCATGGTCGGCGGCATCGGGAGCAGGGAAGTCGATCAAGACCTGACCCAGCAGCCCCCGCAACCCTGCGGCCGCCAGCTCCTCGGCTACCGCCATCTCGTAGTAGTACATATCGCAGACGGTGGTGATACCGCCACGAATCAGCTCGGCGACGCCCAGGCGAGTGCCACAACGCACGAAGGCCTCATCCACGTTCATCGCCTCAGCGGGGAAGATCGTGTGCTGCAGCCAGTCATCGAGATCCTGATCGTCGGCCAGGCCGCGGAACAGGGTCATCGGCAGATGGGCATGGCCATTGATCAGGCCGGGGATCACCGTGCGGCCGTTGGCCTCGATGCGCTCGACGGCCCTAAAGGACGCCTCGACCTGCTCCCGCTTGCCGACCGCCACGATCTGCCCCGCCGCGATCGCCACGGCCCCATCGGCAATCACACGCCGCTGTTCATCCATCGTCACCACCAGGCCACCAGCGACAATCGTGTCGACGTGGGAAAGCTGAGTCAGGGGGGTGACAGAGGGCATATTCAGTGAGGGCGGATTGAGTGAGGGCATATTCAGTCGAGCCCCTTCGCGACAATAACGAAGCCTGGATTTCCCGATAAAACAAACACGAGATGAATAACCAGGAAGAATCAACCACGCGAAACGCCCAAAGGGCATCACGAAGAGGCACTCAAAAACCGCCTGCTCAAGCCTGTTTCCGATGAGGACTGACTCGCCAATTCAGTGCCGTATCTGATTGCTGCCAGCAGGTTGTCCCCAGAGCCCGAGCTTCCTTGTCCTGGCGCTCAACTCAGCCTCACGGTAGCTGTCCTGGCTGCAGAGACTCGAGGCGTTGCGCTCCATCAAGGCCATGCCAGCCTGCACCTGTTTCAGGTTGATCGACACCGTTGTGCCAGCGGGAATGATCTCCGCCAGCTCCACGCCATCCGGGGCCTTCCTGCGTGTCGCCAGCGTGACCCAGGCACCGGGTTGGAGCAGGCTCTCCAGCGCTGACTTGGCCGCCAGGCCAGCGGTGCCCTGGTGAAGTTGCGGAGCATGAATGCAGGCGAGCCGCACCTGAAACGGATCGCCATAAGGGGTCACCACGATCGTGTTGCCATCGAGCACCTTCAGGATGCGAACATCATCAGGTGGTGGCGGTGGAATGGCACGAACGGTTGTTCCCACCATCAGTAGGCACAGAAAGAACAAGGCCAAAACGGCGCGATTCATTCGGGATCCATCGGTCAACAGAGGCCTCAGCCGCCCACCAACAAGGCATCGACAATCTCATAGCGCTCGAAGTTCTCCCCCAGGCTGAGCACCGAAAGATCGCCGAGCTTCTGCACCATCAGCTTCTCGGGTTGATCCGAAGCAACCGCCTTGCCATTCACGAAGAGAAACTGACGCTTCTGCCCCTCGGGGTTCGTCACCACCACCGTGGCGCTGTTGTTGGCCCTGCGAATCACGGAGGCTTTACACCGGGAAACCAGACCGCTCATCCCAGAGATGCAGGGCACCTCCGCCGAGGCGTGATAAGGAGTGCCGGGAATGAGGGCATCGCGGGATGCGGGAATGGGGGCAAGGGCAGCGCCATCGATCCCCATGCGAAGGCTGTAGCTGCTCGATTCATGGCGCCGCGCCGCCGGACGCATCAGATACACCCTCACCCGCACATCGCCATCACTCGGCAGGAGGCCACGGAAGCTGTTGCCCGAACTGCTGCCAATGAACAGGGCGTTGTCAGTGCCGGCCGCCATGACATTGAAATAGTTCTGCAGATTGGAACCCTTGAGCTCCACCGCCAGGGTCTGACCGGCGCCGGCCCGCAGGATATAGTCAACGGTCTGGTCGCCCTTGAGCTGGCCTTTGACAAGGCTGGAATCGGCTCCGGTTCGAAACACAACACGTTGGCTCTCAATCGCAGCCTGAGCCATCCCCGCACGAGCATGGAGGCCGTTGATCAGAAGGCCGACGGCAACGAAGGCGAGGGGAGCGCGCATCAGATTGCTTCAGAGTAGGCCTTCATCAACTTAGCCCGTCTTCGTTTCGAAATACTCCTCAACCAATATAACAGCACAGAATGATCATTTCTGCCGCCTGCAAACCCCCCGTAGCGCATTTAGCGTAGAGTCCAGCAGATTTCCCAAGGTCTTGACAGGATGGTCCCTGTCGACGGCCTTTGGCTGGCCCTAACGCTTGCCATCACCTGGCCGCAGAGGGATAGTAAGCAAGAATAGGAGCTACTGGAGGCGGCTCAGGTGTATGGCTGTGTTAGCCGTAACTGCGCTCACTACAACTCGGCGTCTTACTTATCGCCGGAATACAAGTTTCCCACTCTTGCCATCCTCATATTCGTAGGCAACGTTCAGGGTATTGCCACTGTCTGCGATCGCGAGTAGTGCTTTTCCTTTGACTACGGGCGCAGGAAGCACCTCAAACTTTAGCTTGTATCCGTTGCCGCTCCGAACTGCAGTCCCAAGCATGGTCAAGCCCTTGTCGGGGTCCGTCTGCTTGACGGAGTACTTATCGGCTTCTTCCTTTGAGATCGTCCAGACTACCCCACTGTAGTGCTTCCATGTCCCAAGCAACTCTTTGGATTCTTCAATGGAGGGTGTGGCTGGCGAACTGGTACGGGTTTCGTAGTAGAGGTACGTTCCAAGGGCTGAGAACAGTGAGACGGCAAGAATGAGTGTCAAATTCGATGGCCTAGACCGTTTTGGTTTGGCAGGCGCGCGTACCGGCTGAATGGTGGACGTTACCCTCGCGCTCTTGGTGGAAAGTGCTTCAAAGAGGCTCTCTAGCCGAGTGTCGGATGCGTCACCAGACCAACCGGACAGGCTCAGCGTTTGCCTCCTGCGGAACTCCAATGGCAACTTACTGTCGTCAATCTGAACTGGAATGAGTTTCTCATGCTCAACTGCTGAAGCGGCTTCATTCTTGACCCACTCCGACTTTGTTGAGTTTATTGACCAAAGCACGACGACAAACTTGGCCGCCCCGATCTCGCGTTCAATGACTTCATCGTATGCAACGCCAGCTGGAATCTTTCTGTCCCACCAGACAGTCCAAGAATGACCTTCTAATAGCTGCGCAATAAGGCGTGCCGTATCTCTATCTTCTGATGCGTAGCTAAGAAATACATCAGCCAAAATGAAGTCTCCTTAGGACGCGCGAGCCTTGGTAAAGGCTACCGAAGGAATGCTAGCCATTCAGATCAACCGCTGCAAAGCAGCCGAATATGTCTTATGAGACGGCTAACTACTAATTGGGCGGATCCGCCCAAGACGCCCCGAGGGCCCGCGGTTGTCCGCCTAAGACGCAGATTTTGACCGTGTGAGAGGCGGCAGAAGCACTGCGCCACTGTGGATCTCACGGCTCAAAGCCCAGCGTTGCTGCAGCTTAGGCGGATCCGCACAAGATGCGTTCATTACAATACAAAAGTGTGCCAGGGACGACCGAGGCCATAATAACGGAAACTCGCAAGACCGATCTACCTTGCCATGAAAACGGCAGGTGATGGGGGCGGCTCGGGCTGGGGTACACCCGCAGGGCAGGATTTCGAGCTCCGCCACAAGACGAGGGCTGATCCGGTCGCTGATGAGATTGGCGAGTCGCTCCTCCTCGTCCAGCAGGGCGGCCCCGGCATGCCAGGGCCGCCGCATGGCCCTTGGGCCCCGATCAGCGCTCAGGCAATCAGCAGCTGGTAAGCATCGTTGATCCGCCGGAAGGATTCGGCGTCGCCCCCCATGTCGGGGTGGTGGCGCTTCACCAGCCGCCGGTGGGCCGCCTTCACGGCGGTCAACGGGGCACCCCAGGAGAGCTCCAGGACGGCCAGCGCCTCGTCCCGCCGCCGGTCCGGAGCAGCCTGGCGGCCCTGCTCGGAGCTCCGGCCCTCACTCGCCCCGGCGCCAGGGGCTGCGCCCGACCCCGACGAGCGCCGGGATCCTCCCGATCCACCATCGCGGGCGTCAGCATTCGCGCCGCCTGCCCCGGTGTCACCCCAGCTCCGGCCACCCGGGCGGCGCCCATCCTGCTGGCGCCACCAAGCCTGCTGCCGCTCCGTCTGCTCCCGCCGCGTCTGGGCCTCCTGCCGTACGTGAGCCTCCAACCGCGCGACCGCCACCAGCAGCTCCTCCACCACCGCCTGGGGATCGGCACTGAGACGATCGGCGGCCCGGGGGCCATGCAGGGCAAAGGCCGCCCGCACCGCCGCCTTCACCCGGCTGGCGGGGCCGGCCAGGGCCCAGCGGAGTTCAGCGCCGAGGCCGGGTGAGCGGCGATCGAGGGCATCCTCCAGTTCCAGGGCGGGATTGTGGGAACGGCTGCGGAGGTCGTCGAGGAGGGCCTGGAGGCCCAGTTCCAGGCTGCCACCGGCGGCCGGATCCCCTTCCAGGCGCGAACCCAAACGCAACTCCCGCCAGCGGGGATGGCTGCTGAGCGCCTCGGCCCACTGCCGCACCAGCTGGGGGGTGATCCCCGGCGCCGCCCCGGTGGTGACCTCTGGGCCGGAACGCCAGGAGCGCACCCGTTCGCCGCGGGGGGCCGCCTGCCGCCATCCCGGCTCCGGGGACGGCTGGGGTCTGGCGACCTCCTGGTCGTCGCGCCAGGCGCGCGCCCCCTGCCTGGGGTGGGAGCGCCTGGCGAATTCGGCTGCTGCCTGGGCTTGGGCCTGGGCCTGGGCCTCAGCTTCGGCTGAACGGCCCCTTTGCAACTGGGCCAGCTCCTCCCGCAGCAGCCGCACCTGGTGGCGCAGGGCCTCGTTTTCGAGCAGCACGGCATCGAGGTTGGTGGTCACAGCGCGACCACCGGGCCCATGCATCCAGCTCCTGCGCTCACGCCCCATGCCTTGCCATCGGCCCTACTTACGGCTGGCATCCTCGCCGCGGCCCAGGACTTTCGCGGCGCGGGATCACCGTCCGCCATGGTCGGAGAGCCGCCCGGGGCCACGGCCGAACGAGGCGGCCTCAGAACTGCGGCATTTCAGGGCAACTGAAATCGCCACCCAATGGGATGCCTAGGTTCAATTTGTGATGCAGATGTCAACGCCATGCGACTCCGATTCATTCATCATTTCGCTTCATGTCTCGCCGTGGCTGCCTTGGCCTTCACCACCTGGATGCCCCTGCCAGCTCTAGCCATCACCACCGATCACAGCACCATCGCCCTCGCAACCATGTCCAACAAAGTTGATGCCAAGGCCAAAGAAGTGGAAGGCAAACTCCAATCGGCCGCTGGTGAGCTGACCGGCGATACGGGCCAACAGATCAAGGGCAAGGCGAAGCAGGTTCAGGCCTCGGCCATGAACACTGGAGAGAACCTCAAGGACGGAGCCAAATCGGTGGCCAAAAAAATCGGCGATGCCGCCGACACAATCGCCAAAGACAAGGGTTAATCCCCAGCCTCTTAAGCCGTTTCCGCTTGTCCTTCCACGTCCAGAAGCAGCCCGATGCTTGAAACCCTGGCCGTCGTCCTGATCGTGCTCTGGCTGCTGGGTCTGCTCACGTCTTACACCCTGGGAGGGCTGATTCATCTTCTCCTGGTGATCGCGGTGATTGCCATCCTCCTGCGCCTGATCAGCGGTCGTCGCGTCTAGCGGGGCCCGCTGATCAACCCGGCGGGTATCCCCACTGCCAGCCCCTTCCATCACTGCTCCGGAGCGCCCTTGAATACAGCAGATTGCATCGCTCTCCATCGCCGCTTCCCCCACCCCGCTGGTGCTGGTCCACGGCATGCTCGACAGCTCGCGGGTGTTCAACCGGCTGCGGCAGCACCTGGGCCAACCGAAACGCCGCCTGCTGGCGCCCGACCTACCCCTGCGTTGCGGGATCACGCCCATCGCCGAGTCCGCCGCCCTGTTGGGCGAGCAGATCGAAGCCGCCTTCGGTGCCGACCAAGCGATCGACCTCTGCGGCTTCTCGATGGGTGGGGTGATTGCCCGCACCTGGATCCAGCTGCGGGGGGGCACCGGCGCACCCGACGGTTCACCAGCGTCGCCAGTCCGCACCAGGGCACCCTCACGGCCAATCCCTGGCCGAGCCGGCTGCTGGCCGGCATCGCCGATCTCAAGCAGGGCAGTGCCCTCTTGCAACAGCTCAATGGCGACCTCTCCAGCCTCGAGGCGATCGAGTGCTGCAGTTTTTATTCCGGCATCGATCTGGTGGTGGTTCCCGGCTGGCGCGCCGTGTTGCCGGTGGGGGAGCAACGGATGCTGCCGGTCTGGACCCATCCCCAAGTCCTGCGCGATCGCCTCTCCCTCGAACCGCTGGCCGAGGAGTTGAGGCGGCCCTGAGGCCATGGGCCTGGTGACGCTGGGCCTGCTGAACCTTTCGCTGCTGCTGCGCTGGGGGCTGGGCTGGATTCTCTGCCTGCGGATGCCCGCCCTGGCAGCGGGGGTGATGCGGGGCCAGCCCTCGGTGGCGGTGTTGATTCCGGCCCGCGATGAGGAAGGCACCCTGCCCCACCTGCTGCGCGCCCTGGAGGGTCAGAGCTTTCGGCCCCTGGAGGTGATCGTGGTCGACGACCACTCCAGCGACCGCACCGCCGCGATCGCCACCCAGACCAGTCCCCAACTCGCCGTGCACCTGGTCCAGCCGCCACCCTTGCCCGAGGGCTGGTGCGGCAAGACCTGGGCGCTGCACAACGGCGTGGCCGCCAGTACGGCTGAGGTGCTGGTGTTTCTCGATGCCGATACCGAACCCGCCCCGGACTTTCTGGCCTCCCTGCTGGCCTGCCATCAGGAGCTGGGCGGGCTGGTTTCCGTGCAGCCTTACCACCGCACCGAACGGGCCTATGAGCAGCTTTCGGTGCTGTTCAACCTGGTGGGGCTGATGGCGGTGCCCCTGGGCCCCCGCGGCGGGGTGGCCTTCGGGCCGGCGATGGTCAGCAGCCGCGCCGACTACCGGCGCAGCGGTGGCCATGCGGCGGTGGCGGGAAAGGTGGTGGAGGATTGGTTCCTCGCCCACTGCTACGAGCGGGCCGGCCTGCCGGTGAGCGCCTTCCTCGTTCATGGGCAACTGGCCTATCGGATGTATCCCGGCGGCCTCGGGGACATGGTGGTGGGCTTCGCCAAGAACTTTGCCACCGCCGCCGGCGAGGTGCGCTGGTGGCGCCTTGTGGCGGTGCTGCTCTGGCTGTCGGGCCTGTTCTGGGCGGCCTGGTGCCTGCCGGCCTCCTTGCTGGGCTGGCCAATGCTGGGGGACCGCGGCCTGGCAACCAACCTGCTGCTCTACGGCGGCTTCGCGGCACAGCTGCTCCTGATCACCCGTCGGGTGGGCAGCTTCGGCTGGATCAACCTGATCTTTCCGGTGCCGGTGTTGTTTTTCCTCGGGGTGTTTGTGCTGGCCATCGCCAACCTGGAGCGGGGCGCGGTGCGGTGGAAAGGGCGCACGTTCTCGACCAGGCCATGAGTGGCCCCACCCTGCTCTCTCCCCCCTTCACCAGTGCCCTGGGCTGGCTGGGCTGGAGCCTGCTGGTGGGCGGCCTGGCCAATCGGCTGCCCCTGGCCCAGCTGGCCGAGGATTCGTGGCTGACCCACCCGCGCCCCTGGGGGGAGCGGGCCGAGGCCTACGAACGGGGCCTGGGAATCCGCCGCTGGAAGCCGTGGCTGCCCGATGCCGGCGGCGTTCTGCCCGGCGGCATGGCCAAGGCCGCCCTGGCCCGCCGGGATCGGGCCTGCCTGGAGCGGCTGCTGGCGGAAACCCGGCGGGCCGAGCTGGTGCATCTGGCCCTGTGGCCGTTCTGGCTGCTCACCGCCCTGTGGCTGCCGCCCCAGGGGGTGCTGATCAACCTGGTGTTCGCCACCCTGTTCAACCTGCCCTGCCTGTGGGTGCAGCGCTACAACCGCCTGCGCCTGCGCAAGATCCTGGGGGAGGAGCAACCCGCAGCCCGCCCCCTTCGACCCCTTGCAGAACCCAACACCAGGGCCCCCGGCTGAAGCACAGCCGCGGCCAGCCCCGCTCCTGCTGGTTCAAGGACCCAGCACCATCGCCCCAACCTCCACCTCCACCCCCAGGCCCGGATCTTCAGCATGGCGGGCCACCACCACCCGGTGCGGGCCCCCCTCCAACCGGAAGGCATCGGCGCCCTCATCGAAATAGGCCAGGCGCTGCAGCGGAATCGCCAGCTCCAGCCGTTGGGCCTGGCCGGGCTCCAGCTGGAGCCGCCCAAACCCCACCAAGCTGCGCGCCGGCCGCTCCACCACCTGCCCGGGCGGCTCCAGGTACACCTGCACCACCTCCGCGGCCGCCATCGGCCCGCTGTTGGTGACCATGAGCGAAACCCGCAGGATTCCCGCTTCTGAGAGAAGCTCGGCCTGGAGCTCCCCATGGGCAAAGGTGCTGTAAGAGAGGCCGAAGCCGAAGGGGAAGGCGGCGGCATGGCCCTGGCGGTGCAACCGCCGGTAGCCGTGCCAGAGGTCGTAGACCACCGACTCCGCCCGGGGCTCGAACGCCGGCAGGTGCTCGGCGCTGGTGGGCACCGCAAAGGGCATCCGGCCCGAGGGCGACACCCTGCCCAGCAGCACATCGGCCAGGGCCTCGCCACCCTGCTGGCCCGGATACCAGAACAGCAGGATGGCGTTCACGCTGTGCCGCCAGCGCTCACAGAGGATCGCGCCACCCCCCATCAGCACCACCACGGTGCGGGCGTTGGCCGCGGCCACCGCCAGGATCAGGGCCTCCTGGGCCGGGTCCAGGGCCAACTCGGTGCGGTCGCCGGCGGCGAAGTCGCCGCCGGTGCGGGCCGAAGCCAGGCGGGTGATCGAGGCCACCACCTCGGCCACTGGCCGCCAGAAGGGCCGCAGCCGCCGACTGCCGAACCAGTGCTGCAGGGGGTCCGGAGCCGGCATCTCCCGCAGGATCGGCGCCAGGTCACCGGGGTGGATGTGCTCCCCCTCCTGGCGCCAGTCGAGACCTACCACCACCACCGCGGCATCGCAGGCGGCCGCGAGCCGGGCGGCGGCCGCCGGATCGTCGCCCTCGCTGTGGCGCATCTGGAGCTGGGGAGCAGCGGCGCGGATCCCCTCAAGGGGGGTGACCACCACCCCCGGCTCCGGGCGGGTATCGGAGGAGCCCCGATCGCCGAGATTCGCCGCAGCGGCCAGCGCACCGATCACCGCCAGCGAACCCCGATCCGGCAGCGGCAGCACCGCTTCGGCATTTTTGAGCAACACGATCGCTTTGGTGGCCGCCTCGCGGGCCAGGCTGCGGTGGGCGGCGCAGCCCCGCAGGGAGGCCGGGTAATCGCCTGATGGCACCGCCAACTGGGCCCGCAGCAGGCGCAGAACGGCGTCATCAAGGCGCTCCAGCGGCAGGGTGCCCGCCGCCAGGGCTTCAGGCAGGCAGCCCTCGAAGATCATCGGGAAGGGCATCTCCAGATCAAGCCCGGCCCGCAGGGCCGCCAGGCCATCGCGCAGCCCAAAGATGAAATCGCTCACCACAAAGCCACCAAAGCCCCAGCGGGTTTTGAGGATGGTGGTGAGCAGCTCGTGGTTCTGGGCGCACCAGAGGCCGTTCACCCGGTTGTAGGCGGTCATCACCGAGCCGGCCCCGGCGGCCACGCAGTCGCGGAAGTGGGGGAGGTAGAGCTCATGGAGCACCCTGCGGCTCACCCGGATATCCACCAGGAAGCGGGAGCTATCGATCGAGTTGAGGGCGAAATGCTTGATGCAGGCAATGGTGTGGCGCTGCAGGCCACGGCTGCAGGCCGCGCCCATGGCCCCGAGCAGCACGGGATCCTCGCCGTAGGTCTCCTGGGCCCGGCCCCAGCCGGGGTGGCGCAGCAGGTTCACGCACACCGCCGCCACCCAGTTGGCACCAAAGGAACGGGCCTCCCGGGCGATGGCCTCGCCGATCCGCTCCTCTAGGTCGATGTCCCAACTAGCGCCCCGGGCGATCGGCACCGGAAAGGTGGTGGCGCCCCCCTCCAGCACCACCCCGCGCGGACCATCCACGAACTGCAGCCCCCCCAGGCCCTGGCTGGGCAGCACCCCGGCCGGCCAGGGGTGGCGATGGGAGGCATCGGCAACGGCGATGTCGACCATGCCAGCCCAGAAGGGGGTGGCGCCCGAAAGGTGCGCGAGCTTCTCGGCCGGAGTGAGGGAGGCCAGCAGCAAGCGGGCTCGCGTTTCAGGCGAACCGGTGGGGGCAGGGGCAAGCACGGCGTCGCAAACAACGGAGCTGGCGGGGGGCTGGCGGGGCGGCTGGTGCTCCTACCACCCTCTCCATCCGTGCTACGCGGAAAAGGCTGCCCTGGAGGCCCTGCCCTGGCCTGAGCCCCCTGTCCCCAACGTTGTGCGGCCCTGGTGATGCGCTGCTGGGATCGCCGCTTCGGCCAGACTTCCCCCATGGCCTGGTTCATCAAAACCGAAACCTTCCGCGGTTCCTCCGCTGATGCAGCTCCCCACCTGGCGGCCCATCGGACCTGGGTGGCCGAACTACGCGCCCAAGGCATCAGGATCAGCAGTGGCTACCTGGTGGATGGCGAGGGTCGTCCGGGCGGCGGTGGCCTGCTGCTGCTGGAGGCCACCGACCACGCCAGCGCCGAGGAGCTGATCCGCCAGGATCCGATGGTGCGCAGCGGCTGCGTGAACTGGACCCTGCACGGCTGGATCAGCGCGGCAGGGGATCTGGATCTGGCCTGAGGCGGAGCCGCCGACGGCAGACACCAGCCGGTAAATTTGTTTGATAAGGAGTGGGCGATTTGGCTTGATTGAGCAGGATTGTCTGGAGGCTCTCGATGCCCTGCAATGGCTGAGAACGGGCGAGGAGGTCTACAAGCGATTCGAACTCACCCAATCCTCGGTGAGCCGAAAATGCCGCAAAACCCTGGCGGTTTTCGAGATCGATTTGCAGCGCATTCAGGGTGAATGGTGCACGATCGGCGACCTGTCTCTGCTGCTGCTGGAACGCAGGGTTCACCAGCACGCCCGCTTCCAGGGCCTGCGCCGCCTGCGGCTGGAGGCCACCTACTGGTCGGGCCCCCTGCTCTGCACCCCCACCCCCGGGCGCTGGCTGCTCGGCCTAGCCAACATTGTGGGGGTGGCCCGCAATTTCCAACTGGTTCGTGAGCGGATCGTGGATGCCTGTCTGACCGGTCTGCCGGATCTGCCCGCTCCGGACGATCCCGATCTCACCGCGATCGTGCTGTCCTCCATGCCTGTGTTCTTCGTGGCCCGGGCCGATCATCCCCTCGTGGGCCGGCACGATCTGTGCTTCCAAGACATTGCCGGTTACCCCACCCTGGGGCTGAGCGGCGGCGCCTACCCCCTGGTGGAGGAGGCCCTGGGGGCGATCGACCTCGGGAACGATCCGATGCGGATGCAGCGCTACCGGCGCGACCTGTGGGAGGGCCGGGCGGAAACGGAGCTCACCATCGGCTATGCAACCCCCCTGAGCCTGGAGATCTGCGGCGGCGACCTGGTGCGGCTGCCACTGGAGCTGCCGTTCTGCTCCGGGGAGGCCATCGTGGTGCGGCGGGAATATGCCACCCACCCGGAACTATTGGCCCTGCGCGAGGAACTTATGGCACGGCTGGCTCATCTGGCCACACGCCATCCCGAGTTGCGCCTAGTGGAACCCCTCTGAGCCCGCCTTAGCAGCGGGCACCCCCGGACGGTTCATGCGCGCAGGTGGCGGGCCAGGCTGGCAGGGGAGAAATGGAAACCCTCGGCCTGGGCGATGGCCACCACAGCACTGGAATCATCGGCCGCATCCACCCGGAGCTTGAGGCTGGGATCCGCCTCAACCTTCACAAAAAAGGCGGTGAGTTGTGCTTTGGACATGCTGCATTGTTCTTCTTACAACCAAACCCTAGGGTTCTTTTAAGAACATGGTGAAAAACCCCGGTTTTTGGCTTGAGCTTCGCCACCGCTGGAACTGGCTACGGCCAGCGCCGGGGCTACCTGATCTGGGGGCGCAGCCCGATCGGAAGACTCGGCGATAACGTGATGGAAAGTGGAGATAAATCTGGGTCAGCTGTGATGCAGCAAGGCCCTCAATCCGATCTACTCAAGGATACCCTGACCGGTCGCCAACTCCAGCACCACGCCGATCGCAAAGCCCAGCATCGCCAGGCGACCATTGAGCAATTCGGCCCGCTGATGGAAGCCCCAACCCTGGTCCTTGGCCACGATCCGCATCTGG
>Ga0209298_10002164_pt1 | contig 12328 bp, 9 predicted proteins | sample S_140806_EF_Meta_FD_187325 | JGI IMG/M metagenome (GOLD analysis project Ga0209298, IMG submission 187325) | Freshwater microbial communities from Lake Simoncouche, Canada to study carbon cycling - S_140806_EF_MetaG (SPAdes) (version 2) | ecosystem: Environmental > Aquatic > Freshwater > Lake ...
GTTTCCTGAATGGAGCGCCAGTCGTCCTCCGACAGCAGCACCGCATTACCGCGCTTGCCGTGGATCTGCACCGGCTGATGGGATTGCCCCACCTCATCGATCAGGGCGTAGAGGCGCCTGCGAGCTTCCGTGGCGGACACCGTGGTCACCGGGATCTCGGAGAACGTACGTAAATGCGCACCCCGAGTCTCGTGCCGGTGCGGCTCTAGGTGCTGCCCTTTTGAGGGCTTCGGGGGCTGCGGCCCCCTTTCACGCAACGGCAAGGTCTGAGAGTGTGGGCTGTGCCTGGAGGATCGAGCGGTAGAGGGATTGGCGCCACGAACCATGCCACCGCCGCATCCACTGCCACCCCGTTTCTGCCAGGGGCTGGCTCGGCAACGTTCGCCGTGGACCCTGCTGGCGGCTACATCGGCCGCAAGCTCACTTGCCAGGAGATCCGCAGGCCTACGCGCGCCCAAGAGCTGCTGAGGCAAGGGCACACCTACCTAGACAAGATTCGCGACGGGGTTGCCTGCGAATCGCGGCGGTGAGCCTGTCCGCCTAGGGGAACCCTGCAGCCAAACCCCAGCAGCTGTCAAGGACAGCACCCGCAAAGTTGCCAGGCATTGGCTCAGATGGTGTAGCTATTGGAAACGAAATTGGCGCTTGTTTTGATCCGCTTCCAGGATGGATCGGTTATTTGATCGAATACTGCAGCGTTTTCCGCTGCGCTATTAAACTTTCCTTTGATCGAGATGCGAATGGAAGCGGCTGCTGAAGCCCAGCAGATCGAAGCCACTGAATAGGAAACTGATCCCTACGAGCAGTCCGATAACGGACAGCAAACCGGCCGGGCTCATCGTCAGTATCATGACACCAAGAACAAGTGTAACGAGGCCATTGGCTAATCCCCAGCCCCAGCCCCGCGTCGTGCGATTGCTGAAGGAGATGATGGCTGACACGGCCCCTTCTGCCAGGAACACAAGGCCGATCGCCGAGGCCAGGGCCTTGATCTGCAACGCGGCGGGGACCATACCCGATTTGAACTGGATCACCATCCAAAGGCCGGTGACCAGCAACAAGGTGGAGACCACAAGCCGCCAGAAGCAGTACCAGCGCCCAAGGCGTCTAGCCCGCAGTAGGTTGTCAATCCAGCCCACAATGCCGGCCAACAGGAAAGCGATTGCCACCATCAGGGTGACCGAAGCTGAAGCCACCACGGGGAAGCTCAGGGCCAAAATCCCGAGCACGATCATGATGATGCCTTCCGCCTGGGTCAGACCCCTCAGCTGGCCCGCTTCCACCGCGCGGGCATGGAGGGGAGCGGCGGCCGACTCGTCGTCGGGAGTGTTAAAGGTGGCGCCGGAAGGCATGGGAGCTTACTGATAGGGTGCATGCCAAATTAGCAATCCCCACTGCAGCAAACTGCTTGTTGTCATGGACTGAGATATCGATCAAACGGCCTGCAATGAGTTTAAACTTTACAATAACCGACGGATCTTTGTGACGATCAAGCGCCGGAACGATTCTCGGCGCTGGATGGTGGAAGGAGAGGTCACGGGCTGGGCGGTGCTGGCGCATCGGTGAGGTTCGGGCAACTCAACGCATGGGTCGGGTCCAGCGACTGATCGGGGCCACCACCGGCCGCAAGGGGTGGGGGATCTGCAGCTGATGCTCTGCAGCGCCCGCCATGACACCATCACGCCATCGCTTCAGGCTTTTCGCTCCCCGTAGATCTGTGCTGTACAGGCATAAGCCCGACGCTGACCTCTGGGTGAGCACCATCGGGCGCGATTCTGGATGACGCCCTCCGAGGTCCCTCACCACAGCACAAAGATCACGAACCAGAGCTGTAGCTGCCAGCGACGCCATCGTTTCCGGCGGGTCAACCCATCCTGAACAAGATTTCGCCTCACGTAAGGCCTCAAAACCGCTGAGATTCAGATCAAAATTGGCTGACATGGTCTGGTGGTCGCTGATCAAGACCTCGCCGGCCCTTGCCATGGTGCGGCACTCGCGCGAGGGCTCCGCAAGCTGGCCTGCACATGGACTCGGTAGCCATTGGGTTGATGAGGCATGGATCCTGGCCAGCCCTTGCGCGGCGCCGCCTCTGGGGCGGGTCCTTCGCCGTTATGGCCCAAGTCCAGGTTCTCCACGATGTGCTCCAAGGCGGGGTCCGCTGGCGCGTCACCTTCTTTGTCTGCCCCAATCAGGGCTCCCTGGTGCGCCTTGAAAAAAGCGGCAAAGGCGGCCGGGTTCTGCACGGATCGCACCTGCCAGCCAGGTCTGAGGGGGAGCTCCTGCGAGGCCCACCGCAATCGCCCTACTTCCACCCCAGGCAGCTTCCCTTTGAACTGTAGGTGGGAGGGCCGGGCACCCTCCGGTCCGAATGGGCCGACACCGACACCGAAAGGCCTGGCTCGTCGCAGCGGATGATGGGAGGGAGCGCGACTTTCGTGCCCTTCACGGTGTCCTGGAAGCGCACCTGGCCTTGGGAATCGGTCACCCGCACGGCATAGTCCGCAGCTCCTTCCACCGGACTCCAGCGCAGCTCATTGGCACCCAACCAGCCCAGGTGCGCCACCTTCCCCAGGCCCATGGGGGTGAGTGAGGCCTCCCAAAGCCAAGAGCCAGAGGAGCGCTTGGGTGCGAGCGTCGGCGTGCCGACCTGAGTGAGCACGAGGAAGCGATTGTTGAATCTCAGCGTGATCTGTTTGAGGGGTAGAGGAGTGCTGGAGCGGAGGGTGAGGGTGGCCAGAGAATCGGGGTCCAGATTCAGGCCCTTCAAGGTCCATTCCGTTTGGGCACCGTTGGAGAAGCTCTCGCCTGGCGTGATCAGCTTGGCGAACTGGTTTCGCAGCGGCGTGCGGTAGTGAATGGTGTTGCCCTTTCGGAGAATCAACTCCAAATCACCGCTGGACTGCCCTTCCCGCTGCAGGCCCTGATCCGCCATGGCCAGCGCAACCTTGATCGTGGTCACGGGAAATTCGATCGGATCAAACTGGATCGGCTCACTGCGATAGGTCAAAGCGCCTGGAGCCGCGTCGGGGGAGAGCACAAACGCCCAGGGTTGCCGTTGGCGTTGGGTGTCCAGGAGAAAGGTGCCGTTTCCGATCCCTTCGCCGTTCGTCAAGATCGTTCCCAGGCCATCTCCACAGCTCAGCTCCAGCTTGTAGCGGGTGTAGGGCCTGGCTTTGGTCAGCGCCACCCTCACCGTTGCCAGCTGCTTTCCCGTCTCCGTCAAGCTCACATAGCCCGCCAGGTTGTCTTCGGTCGCAGACGTGATCTGATTGGTCACGGTGCGATGGTCACAGTCGGCTGTGGCTAAAGGAACGAGCGCGGCAAGGCGGTTGAAGCGGAGGTTGTCGTCCGGCTCATGGCTGCGGTAGTTGCAGCGGCTAAGCGGTTCCAGCCCACTCAGCAACCCCCGCACTGTGAAGGGTTTACGGGGGTTGGTGGGGTTAAAGGAGACCAGGTCCGCATCGATCACTTTCCAGTCGCCGACGCCATTGAGCCTCCAGAGATTGGGGGCATCAGCGATGGGTTGATCCAGGGAATAGCCATTGGTGTCGCCATGAACCATCAGCACTGGCACTGGCAGATTTCGTGCCAATGTCCGTACGGACTCGCAGATATCCGCGTAGTGCCCTTTGCATTGCTGGGTAAACGGATCCACTTGTGTGGCCACCACCACCGCCTCTCTTTTTCGCTGGATTGCTGACTGCTCCAACTCTGCCAACACCACTCTCATCGCCCGCACGCGCCCTGTCGTTTCCCTTTGTCGACTGGCATCGTTATCCACCCAGCCATTGTTGCTGGAGGTGTAGTGGATCGCCGCAAAGGCCACATTCCTGTAAGACCATCGCACCATTTCGGGCGTGCTCTCTGGGGGCTTGGATTCACAGGTGAGCCCGGGGATTCCGCTGGTGCAGAGGCCGCGATCACCCGTGAGCACAGAAGTGCTGAGGGTCGTTCCGTTGGCTGTTGTGAACCGCTTGCCGGAATAGAAGGTTTCCCGGATTTCACCCAGCCGTTCCAGGGGCTGCACACCAACCATGCCGCAATCCACCCAGTCGTTATCTCCTGGAATAACCACAAGGGGTTTGCCAATCCGGGTCCACTCCAACAGGGTTGCCTCCTGCCAGGGATGCGTGCAGGCGTCTTCGACCCGGCCGATGTCGCCCAAATGGATCAGAAAGGGAATGTCAGGGCGCCGTCTCAGTGTCGGTTCGATCAGGCGTCGCAAGACGAGCCTGTCGTCCGCCTCCTGACCGTTCTGTCTGTAGTTAACCGCCGGCACCCTGTAGGGCATGTCTCCGAAGCTGGCGAATAACAGCTTGCTGTTGGCCTCCGGAATCGGGGTTCCGAGGCTGGGTGTCGGCAGGGCCGCCAGGGCCGCCACGGCCGCCACGGCCGCCGGAAGGAGAGATCGGTGACTAAGTCGGGGGAGGTATCGCATCAGATGGGTGGCTGGGTCTCTCATGACCGTCGCGGGGCATCATGAACCAAGACCATCACCTCGACATCCTTGATCGTCATCGCTTCAGATCACCTCGCCACCACGCGAGCGGCAGTGGTTCGCGGGACCTGCGCCCCATTGAGCGGGACCTGCGCCCCATTGATTAGTGTCGCCCATGAGCCCATTCTTAGGGTCGATCGTGAGTCCAATCGTCGTAGGCTATACGTCTAGGCAGTAAGTTCTCGTGCGGTCGCGGTATCACCTCTGTTTGCTGGGTAGACGCTGGACGGCAGCAGTCTTGGTGGTGCTCGCACTCTGGATCGGGTCTGTGAATTCGGCCATGGCTGATGAGGCAGCCTCGCTACGCATCCTTGCCAACGCTGCCCGAACGACGCTGGCCGAGCGCATCGAGCCGTCGGCATCGAGCCTGCCATTCCTGTGCCTACGGCGATGGACCGAGCCAGCACCAATGCGCGAGTACCTCCTGCGGCAACAGGCTGAAGCGATCGAGGCACTGATCAGCTCGGCACGCTCGCCGGCCGAAGCGCGGACCGTGCGCCGGCTCCTGGATCAGCTCCGACGTGACGGCTACTCCCTCGAAGCCGATGGGCGCCTCGCGAACACGGCACCCAGCGGCGCCAGCGGGCTGCGGCACGCCGCGAGCCTTGGTGAGCTTCCGGCCGCGCTGAACACACGCCTCGCCCCGGGCGACTGCGGCACCACCTCCATCGGCCGGTTGGGGCGCACGTCCGTGCCGCTTGGCACGTTGGCGCGTGCGGACTACCAGCGTGTCATTGCGCTCGAGCCCGAGGATCCGTGGCACCCGCTGGTGCTCGCTTGGCTCACAGGCGTCGAGGGCGAGCCCGCGCTTCAGCGTGCCCTGTCCATCGCGCAGAAGACCAGCAGCGACGAGGCCGCGCGCGTGCAGATCTTTGCCTTCCAGCAACTGGCTTGGTTACGGCGCCAGCAGGGTCGCGGGAGCGACGCTGTGGAGGCCGCACGCCGGGCCATGCGGATCGCAGAAGAGCGCCTTCGCAGCGCAGGTAACGACCTTGCGCAACAGGCGGTGCAGCAAGCGCTGCGCGACGTCGCTCAGACCGGCAGCACCCTATCGCTAACGCTGGAAGACACCGGGCAGAAGGCCGCCGCCTTCGACGCACTCCAGGAGGTGGCGACGAGGCAGCGGCAACTGATCGCGCTGCGGGCCGAGGACGCACCGATGCAGATCGCGATGGTCGACACGCTCGGCCGGCTGGCCCTATTGCGCGACGCCGCAGGTCCGTCCGCCTCGGGGAGCGCGAAGGTTTACCAACAGCAGGCCTGGTCGCTCTACCAGGAACTGTTGATGCGAACGCCCTTCAAGCCGATGCTGAGACCCAGCAACTGGCCGGGCATGCTGCTCACGGCTGCCTGCATGGCAGGAGCGCTGACACTGATTGTGGGCTGGGTGCTGCTGAGGCTCTACCGGCGCCGCATCGCCGAACTCATGATGGCCTCGGCACACGGTTCGACAGCCACTCCGCCGCTCACCGGCGAGGCGCTGCCGCCGCCCGCCGCAATGCAGGCGCGGCCGCGCAGCGAGACGACCGACCCCGGCGCACTGGCGGCGGCGGTCCTGCGCCGCGCCGTAGGCGTGCAGATCGCGGCCGGTCTCGCGTTCGGCGTCACCGCCGCATGGCTGGTGCTCCGGGCCGACGCTACCGAGCCGACACCGATCCGCCTGGCGCTGATGAGCTGGACCTGGGCCTGGCCGACCGTGCTGGCGCTTGGGCTGATGTGGGACGGCAACCGTCGACGCAGCCGGCTCGCCTGGGCTGTGTACTTCGCCGTCCTGTTCCTCCTCTGCAGCGTCGGTGCTCTGGGCAACACCTCGTCCTTTTCGATCCTTGGCATAGCGATCCCTCCGTTCTTCCAGGGACTCGTGTTCTGGGTGATCAGCCTGTCGTTCTCGCCGTTCCTGCTCCTATTCCTCAATCGCGCGGTGCGCAGCATCGGCCCGGTGCTGCTGGTGATGATGGTGGTCGCGATGTTGGGTGGTACGGCAGCGATGTTGGCTGCGAGCACTCCGGTCGGGATGGCTGTGGTCGTGTCAGTGGCCGGGGCAATGGGTCTGGCCGGAGGAGCCGCGATTGGCCTGTCTTGGCTCGGTGGCATGGTGGCAGCGGCGCCGCTCTCCTGGTGGCTCGGCCGGCGGCTGCGTGCCGCCTACAGCGCGAAGTGGATGAGCAACCAGAGCCTGATGCTCGACGCGCTGTGGGGCTTTCAGGCCGTGCTGCTTAGCCTCCAGCTCTCGATGGCGGACGGTCCGTCGGCGGGTTGGTGGGGCGCAGGTGCGTTCGCGCTCCACAAGGCGATCACGCTCGCCGGCATGGCGCCGGCGGCGCGTGCGGCTCGCCGGCGCACGCCGTTCCAGCTCCTCCTGCTTCGGGTCTTCACCCGACGCGACCGGCGCGGCCGCCTACAGAGCCGGCGCGCCGACGCAGAGCGACTGTTCGACGTGCTGGGTTCGCGCTGGCTCACGATCGGACCAATCGCGATGATCGGCGCCCCCGACCTCGCCAGCAGCACCATCGATCCAGACGAGTTCATTGATTTCCTTGCCGGCCGGCTGCGCGAGCGGTTCATCCTCGATCCAACAGACGTGCCCAGGCGCCTGGCTGCTGTGGACGATCGCTGCGATTTTGATGCGCGCTGGCGCGTGACCGACATCTTTTGCGGTAACGACGCATGGCGCCCAGCCGTGCTGGGGCTGATGACGCGAAGCGACCTGGTCGTGATGGACTTGCGCGACTTCGGGCCGGACAACCAGGGCTGCATCTTCGAGCTCCAGGCGTTGATCGATCTGGTGCCCGCAGCCCGCGTAGCGCTCTTGGTCGATGGCAGCACTCGCCAAGAGTTTCTTCAGGCCACGATCGCCGCCTGTGTCTCCCGAGCACCATTCACTTCGCCCAACGCGCATGCCGGCTTCCAGCCTGTGCTAGTCGACGTGGTCCTCGGCGAGGAAGCTGCCGTGAACCAGATGATATGCCTGGCAGCCTCTCATCGCTGAGTCGAAGCCTGTGTAGGAGGCCTTAGAGCTCGATGGGATGGATCAAGCGGACGCCACCAACTGGTGAGGTCAATGAAGAGCCAATTAGATGCGGCATGGCTAGCTGACTACGGACCCTCAGGAGGATGGTTAGTGGGAGTTCGGCTGCTTATGGGAATCGCGAGAAGCAAGGCCCTGGAGTCGCTGCCGTGCTCTGGCATTAACATAAGGTGATCGCTTGACGGCAGTTCTAAACGCCAAGAACTGTTTCTCACGCACTGGATCTCCCCAGCAGTCCTTCGATGCCATTCCTCACCCTGTCGCTCTCACTGGCCACGATGCTTACCGGCGCAGCCACCGCCGTGCTGGCGGGAGACCTGAACCAAGCCCAGAGCCCCCCAGGGGCGGCTCCCCAAATCGCCCGCGACGAGTGGAAAGATTGCCTCTACAACAAGGAAGTGATCCGCTGCCGGGATGAACAGACAGCAGATGTCCTGCGGATTGCCTGGGTGGATGGGGTTCGCACTCAGCTCGAGCGCAGACCACCGGCCCGCCCGGGCCTGCCCAGCTATTGGGGAGACCGCTACGGCGGGCTATGGCGTCGGGAGTTGTTGATCCAAGGCAACACCTTGCTCACCAATCTCGGCACGGGCAATCGTATCCTGATTCCCCTTCGCTTTCCCTGCAAACCTCCCCTCAAGGGGGAGGTGGGTTACTGCCGCTACTGACAAGCCTCTGGGTGGGGGATCCAACCTGGGGCATCAGGCCAAGACGGACTCCACAATGATCGCCCAGCCCCGACCAGGCACGTAGGCGTAGTTGTTCGTTTCATCCACCATCCAGCGGCGGCCGAAGTTTTTGCGACTGTATTGCAATCCGGCCCCATTGCGGCTGCCGTACACCCCTGAAATCAGATCGAGATCACCATTGGGATCATTGACAATCACTGATTTCGGATTGTAACCCACCACGCACAGCCAGTGACCGCTCCCATAGGGGGCTTCCACGGGCCCCTTATGAATGAACCCGCAGGCAACGGGAAAGCCTCGATCAATTTGCTCTTCCAGGGTGGATAAATCGGCGTTGGGTTCGAAGCGGGCCTTAATGCCCAGGCTTTCCAGGGCCTGGATCTGGGCGGCATTGCTGGTGGTGTCGCCGAATTGATTCACGATCTTCAGATATTGATCATCGGTGCCAGGCAAGGCTTTGGGCTTGATGGCAGCAACGAGCATCGCGCAGCTGGAGCTGAAGCACATGCGGGAGGCCTGATCGGTGCTGGAATCGAGTTGGGAGAAGTAGGGGACGTTCAGGGTCTTGCTTGCCCCCGCGGGCTGGAGGATGGCGGTGGCGCTGAAGATCTGGGTGGCCTTGGCGAAATAGTTCTCTCGATCATTCAGCCCGTTTGCAGGATCTCTTCCGTTGACAAGCCGTGAGATGCGGCGGCAGCTGGCACCACCATCCACCTCCTCGTTCATGTGGTTGTTGTGCCACCACAAACCCGCCGAGGTGAAGGGGTAGCGGCTGGCGACATAGGTGCATCCCTCCATCACCTGGGGATCACCGATGAATTCACTGAAGGCTTCATAGTTCGCCCGGCCGGTGAGCTGGATCACCCCTGCCCCCTTGAAGCGTTTGCCATCCCCAGGCTGGGTGTTGCCGAGGTCAAAGCGGCCTTCATAGGCGCTGCCATCAGCGATTTCCTCCATCCATTGCAGCCCTCCCGATTCATGGGCGATCTGGGCCATGAAGTGGGCGATGCGGGCTGGTGTGTCGATCTCAAAGCGTTTCAGGCAGGCATTCAGATCCGCCAACTGGACTGGGGTCACATCCCGGCCAAACACGTCTTTGCACTGGGCGGCCGTTACCAGATCGGCAGAGGCGGGGGGAGCTGGCGCTGTGCGGAAGCGCTCGGCGAACCCTTCCAGCTCTGGCTCGCCGAGCTGCTGCTGCAGCCATTCCCAAGCGTCCTTCTGGTGGGGCATGCCCCGGGTATAACGGGCGGCATCGGCTAGAGAAATCACGGCCATGGTGGAAAATGGCGAACAACTATGTCTAGCTACTCGGTTCTGGGAGGGCAGGAATGCTGATAAATCTTGATGCTCTTGTGCCGCTATTCAATCGCTGTGCCGATAGTGCTGTTGTCTCTTGGATTTTCCCGGCAGCCTCTCAAGCCACCTTGACTCAGGGATCCTCCTCCTCCCGTACGGGCTCCCAGCGCAGCGCATCCTGGAAGTCGGCGATGACCGGCTGCAGGGCATCCAGCCAGGTCTTGGCCCGACCCTGAAAGCCCAGCAGCACCTCCTGGCGGCCAGCCCTCCAGCTGCTGGCACGGCCGCCGTTGGAGGGGCGCCCGCCAGCGAGGCGCTGGCCGTCGCTACTGATAACTTCGAGTTGATCCACCCCGGTGCCGGTGTTGGCGTTGAGGGTGGTGATCTGTTCGTGATTGTCGAGGTCGAGTTCGAGCATGCCGCGATCGTCGCCACCTCCGCCTCCATAGGCCTCGGTCCACTCGTTGGCGAGGCCGTCGCCGCCCACCGGATCGCTCTCCTGCCGATAGGTGAGGCGGATTCGATCGATCAGCCGCCCCGCGTTCAGTCCCACCTTCCACAGCCGACGTCGACGCTGGATGGCCCGGGAGCGGTCGCTGAAGGCGAAGGGTTCGCCCCCCTCACCGCCGAGGCGGTGGCCATCGCGGATCATGGGCACCAGGCGTGGGCTGCCTTGAAGGAGCGCCGGCAGCTCCGGAACCTGCAACGTTGAGGAGGCTGATCGCGCGAAGGCTTCCGCGCGCTCATCGATGGCCGCGATGTCCGCACGCACCTGGCGCCCCTGGTTCTGCAGCGCCGGTTCGGGCGGTTGGCCATACAAACGGCATGTTTCCTCCACCCAGCTGCACTGGTTGGCGATCTCCAGCAGCCGCTCCTTCCGCCGTAGCAGGCCCTGCTTGGAACCGCTGCCACAGAACAGCTGGCGGTTCGCCACCACGGGCTGGAACACCGTCATCAGCTCGGGGATTTCCTCGTAGCCGCGGGTCTCAGCGCTGAGAACCACCGGAGCATCGATGGTCAGGCCGCCGAAGCCGCTGGTCAGGGCGACGAGTTCATCGGCGCTCCCCACGGCGGGCACCTGGCTCAGGCCGAGCACCCGCACCCGCAAGCTGCTATTGACCGACGTTTCGCGCCGGATCCGGCTCAGCTGGCTGCCGAGCTCCGGCGAGAGCGTGAGCCCTTCGAGGGGGAGAGTGAGGCCGATGCTGCGCACCATCGCCTCCGCCTCCTCACGCGACTGGGCATAGAGCGTGAATATGCCCTGCACCTCCCCGCCAAGTTGAACGCTGCGCACCCAGCAATCGCCAAGTTGCGCCACGAAACGATCCAGCCCGGAGGGGTCCGTCGGCGGCGCCACATCGCCGCGCAGGTGCGGTTCCTGGGCCTTGATGCCCTCCAGCACCCGCCGCGCCTGCACCACCAGCGACACGCTGAAGACGGTGGTGTGTAGCGATTCGAGAAATTCCTGGCGGTAGCGCAGCAGTGGCACCGGCAGTGGCCCCAGGCCGGCCGCCACGCCCGCTTGTCCCTGCAGCGTCTGACTCAGTTCCCGCAGCGTTCGGCAGAGCTTCACCTCCGTGACGCAGCCCACCGGCGCCGAAGCATCGGGCCCGATGGGGCCCTCGAGGGCGGTCCGCAGTTCCCGATCCGGCCGGAGAACGCTGTTGCGGCCAACCAGGACCAGGCTGCGCGAAACATCGCCGCTGAGTGGCTGGATCATCGCTCCTCCGGGGTTGCCCCCCTCTCCATAGCCACGTGCGCTGCTGGGCTCCGGAATCTGCCCACGATTCTTTGCAATCCGCGGCGGTTTCCATGCCGGGACAGATGAGGTTGGCGAAGACCAGATGCGCGGTCTCCGCGATCAACTGCATGCCTGCTGCGATCGCAAGCGGTACGCGGCAGACAACCTTGTTCGCCCAGGTTGCGAATAGTCAAACCACGCTGGCCTGGCGCTGGACCATCGTTAGATAGCAGCAGGACTATCACCTTTGCCCTGCACTCCTCCGGTGACCTTCACATCCGCCTTCTGCCGCCCCCACGCCTTTGTGGTGATGCCGTTCGGCACCAAGACGGCGGCTGACGGCAGCAGCATCGACTTCAACCGCGTCTACGCGGAGCTAATCCAGCCCGCGCTCAAACGGGCCGGACTGGATCCCTTCCGTGCCGATCAGGAGGTGCGCGCCGGCGACATCCGCACCGACATGTTTCAGGAGCTGCTGCTCGCCGATCTGGTGCTGGCTGACCTCACGATTGACAACCCCAACGTCTGGTATGAGCTCGGGGTGCGGCATGCCCTTCGCAGTCGCGGTGTGGTGCTGATCAGCGGTGGCCATGTGACCACGGCCTTTGATCTCTATACCGACCGCAAGGTGCGATACGGCCTTCGCGATGGCGGGCCCGATCCGGCCACGCTGGCCAACGACCGCGAAGTTCTGGCCGGTGTCGTGCGCGCCACCATGGATTGCTGGAACGGGCGCCGCATCAGTCCGGTCTACGCGCTGCTGCCGCAACTGCAGGAACCCGAGTGGGAGAAGCTGCGGGTGGGCGATGTGCGCGAATTCTGGGAGCTGCATGACGCCTGGAAGAACCGCATCGACCTGGCCCGCAAGGCGGAGCTGATCGGCGACGTGCTCGTTCTGGCGGATGAGGCGCCAATGGCGGCGTTTCGATCCATGGCCTGGATCGAGGCCGGGGTTTCGCTGCGGAAGGGGGAGCGCTATCGCTTCGCGATCGAGCAGCTCGATCGCGGTCTCGCCATCGAGCCGGAGAATCTCCTGGCCCTGCGGGAGAAGGGCTGTTGCCTCCAGCGGCTCG
>Ga0209298_10002168_pt1 | contig 12317 bp, 8 predicted proteins | sample S_140806_EF_Meta_FD_187325 | JGI IMG/M metagenome (GOLD analysis project Ga0209298, IMG submission 187325) | Freshwater microbial communities from Lake Simoncouche, Canada to study carbon cycling - S_140806_EF_MetaG (SPAdes) (version 2) | ecosystem: Environmental > Aquatic > Freshwater > Lake ...
TTATCCCCGATCGGCCATGCAAGTGTTGGTGGCGCAAGTGATGGCAATCTTGCTGCTGCTGCCGGAGCTAAAGTTTTAGATGGTTTAGGTGCAATCGGAATGGGCGCCCATGCCCCTGGTGAATCAATAAAAATTTCAACAATAGAAGAAAGAATTAAGTTAACAACTGCATTTATCAATGAGTTGCTTAAATGAGTGATGGCCCATTAATTGTTCAAAGCGATAAAACACTTTTATTAGATATCGACCATATCCTCTCTGATGAATGTCGTAGAGCGATTGCAGCATTTGCTGAGTTAGAAAAATCTCCAGAACATATCCATACCTACCGGCTAACTCCGCTTGGACTTTGGAATGCAAGAGCCTCTGGTCATGATGCAGAGCAAGTGGTTGATGTTTTACTTAAATACTCAAGATACGCAGTTCCACATTCATTATTAGTTGATATTGCCGAGACCATGTCCCGCTATGGCCGACTTCGGCTTGAAGCTCATCCGGTGCACGGCTTGATTTTAGTTTCAAATGATCCGGCAGTACTAAAAGAAGTAACTCGTGGCAAGAAAGTTGCACCAATGCTTGGGTTGCAACTTGATGAAGAAACTATTGTCGTTCACCCAGGACAGCGCGGGTTTTTAAAGCAGGCACTTCTTAAATTAGGTTGGCCCGCAGAAGATTTTGCAGGATATGTTGATGGCGAGCACCATGAAATTGCATTAAAGCAAGATGGTTGGAAAATAAGAAAATACCAAGAATTAGCTGCTGAAGGTTTCTGGCATGGAGGCTCCGGTGTTGTAGTTCTGCCATGTGGTGCTGGTAAAACAATTGTTGGAGCGGCGGCTATGGCGCATGCAAAAGCAACAACGCTAATTTTAGTTACAAACACAGTCGCAGCCCGACAGTGGCGGGAAGAATTATTAAAACGAACAGATTTAAATGAAGATGATATTGGTGAATATAGCGGTGCTAAAAAGGAAATTAGGCCGGTAACTATTGCTACTTATCAAGTAATGACAACCCGAAAGCAAGGCGTTTATGCCCACCTTGACCTCTTTGATGCTATCGACTGGGGATTAATTATTTATGATGAGGTTCATTTATTACCAGCTCCAATATTTAGATTTACAGCAGACATTCAATCTCGCCGCAGATTAGGGTTAACAGCAACCTTAGTTCGTGAAGATGGAATGGAAGGTGAAGTGTTTTCACTTATCGGTCCAAAACGTTTTGATGTGCCTTGGAAAGAGATTGAAGCACAAGGCTATATTGCGCCAGCTGACTGTGTTGAAGTAAGAATTACTTTAACTGATGCCGAAAGATTAAATTATGCAACCGCTGAACAAGAAGATAGATACCGTTTCTGTGCAACTTCTCAAACTAAAAAAGATGTTGCAATAGCACTTGCAAGACAGCACGCAAATGATCAAGTATTAGTTATTGGACAATATTTAGATCAGTTAGATCAACTTTCTGAGGCACTTGGAGTCCCAGTAATTAAAGGCGAGACTCCAGTTAAAGAGCGGGAAAGATTATTTGCTTTATTTCGTACTGGTGAAATTAAATGCTTAGTTGTTTCAAAAGTTGCTAACTTCTCTATTGATTTACCAGAGGCAACAATAGCTATCCAAGTTTCTGGAACATTTGGTTCACGCCAAGAAGAGGCACAGCGCCTAGGCCGAATTCTTCGCCCTAAAGCAGATGGTAGGACTGCACGGTTTTATTCATTAGTCGCAAGAGACACTATTGACCAAGATTTTGCACAAAATCGACAAAGGTTCTTAGCAGAGCAAGGTTATGCATATCGAATTATTGATGCGGATGAGGTAATTAATAAAAATTAAGATTTAAGCGCTGCAATAAATCGTTCTAAATCTACCCGCCAATAATCGTGAATTTTATTATCAATAAGAATTACTGGAACCTGTTCCCCAAACTCTTTTTCTAGTTCACTATTATTATCAATCAATACAATATCTAAGGTAAATCTATATTCATTTATTACAGAATTGATTCGATCTATTGCAATCTCGCACAGGTGACAACCGCTGCGTGAATAAACAGTTACGGTTTTCATTGACAGTAACCGTGACTTAAAAAAATGGGCATTATTAACCAGTTCTTTATATTAATTTGCTTAATTCTTGCTGATAACTTCAGATCTAGCACGAACTAATCATCTCAGACTGTTAGCCTTCAACCCATGCGGTTTAAGTCGATATTCACATCTATTGGGCTAGTGATTGGTATTTTAACTGCCCCATTTTCAATTACGCCCGCTGCTGCGCTTCAAATAAAGACCGCACCCGCTAATTGGGGCTACATATATGTGAGTGGAAAATCTGCCACCGTTCAAACTATTGAGAGAAATTCTCCGGCATATCTTGAAAAGAAAAGTAATTTTATTATTAACTTTAATACCGTTCCAGTAAATGCAAAAGATGCGGTGCAGGCAGCAGTTGATACCTGGTCTGCGAATTTTGCCTCTACGGTGCCAGTAAATGTGAATGTAACTTGGAGCAGAGCCTCGAGCTATGGAATTTTAGCTGCTGCTACTGCTAAAAATAATTACGCAAATTTTCCTGGCGCTCCAGATAAAACTTTGTACTATGCATCTGCTCTTGCTAATGCTTTGGCCGGTAAAGATTTAGATCCAGCAAGCCCAGAAATTGAAATATCCATTACCTCAGATGCACCTTGGTACTTCGGAATCGATGGAAAATGCCCACCAAAAAGTTACGACTTACAGTCAGTAATTTTGCACGAGATGGCTCATGGGCTGGGTTTTATTTCCGGAAATTACTACGATGAATTTTCTAGCTTTGGAAGAATTACCCAACCAACTCCATTTGATGCATATGCACAACTTCCAGATGGCAGGCGCTTAGCTGATATGCCAATTTCTTCAATCGAAACTGGCAAAGCTTTAACTTCAACCTTGGTGTGGTCAGGTGAGAACGGAATAAAATCTAATAGTGGAGTAAAGCCATTGCTATACACACCGAGTATTTATGAACCAGGTTCATCTGTTAGTCACTTAGATGAAAGAACATTTTCCCAATCGGGTGAGAACGCGGTAATGACTCCAAATTTAGATTCTGGCGAAGTCTTTCACTTACCTGGGCCACTTTTACTGGCGATGTTTGATGATATGAGAAGAAAACCACCTGCTGGGATTGCTTATGGTCTCCCAGAGGCTGCCCAAAATTTTCGAGCAATAGTTAGCGATAAAAGCGCAATTTTAATGTTTGATCGCCCAGCGAATTTCCGCTCTGCCCAAATTGAAAGTTACTCAATAAAAAATATTAAAACTGGTGAGCAGACAACAACTTCTGATAGTCCAGTAATAATTACTGGGTTAAAAAATGGTCTAAGTTACAGTTTTTCAATTATTGCTAAGAATGCAGTAGGTGATTCTCCATCCGCGCTATCAAACTCTGTTACCCCACAGGCCGCATGGAATGCATCGGTTATTGATTCGACTGCAGATGCTAAATATTTGGCAAGTGCAATTTATCAAGGCAGTCCGGTAATTGCATACAGTGATAGTAAAAATGGTGATATTAAACTTGCCACATATGCCAATGGTAAATGGGGCATTAAAACCATTGATGGAAATAGCCAGGGGTTTGGGAAAACTACGAATGATGTTTCTGGGTATATTTCAGTTTGTACCTCTTCTACCAATAAGAAAAATTACTTGCATATTTTCTATACTGATTTAATAGATAAAGATCTTAAATATGCTTTGTATGACGGTAAGTCATGGGCATATGAGGTCGTTGATGGCGATGCAGCAGCAATTCAGGATTATAAAATTTTTCCTCGAGTAAGAGGTGGATCTGACGTTTCAGTATCAAATGCTTGTGCGGTAACTAGCGATGGAGTTCAAGTTTTCTATCGTGATGAGTCACAGGGAATACTTCTTGGTGCAGTTAAAAGCAATGGTGAATGGATATATGAAATTGTTGACGGAGACAAAGACACTGAAAGTCGAACTACTGGTGATGTTGCATTTCATATGAAAGCTATAACTGTTGATAAAAAAGTACATGTAATTTACGATTCTGTAAAAGGTTTTGATACTGATAAAAATGTTACAAAAGGTGAAATTCGCTATGCCGTTAGAGCTGGGAGTGGCGCTAGTGACTGGAAATATAAAACTTTAGACGTACCAGATGGGTCAGTAGCTGTAGCTGGTTATGACGTATCTATTTTTAATTCAGCGAAGGGTATAAATTTTAGTTGGTTTACTAGTAGTGGAATTTCACTCCCAAATCCAAATCAAGTTAGATACCAATCAAGTCCAACTAACTCTTTTATTGATACCAAAGTTGTTGGTTATGGCACTCCGAATTCCCCAATAGCCCTAGATGAAAAATCAATATTGTTTAGCTGTGAATTAAGATTATGCTTGGTGAATAAAGCTAAGAATAAAGTTGAATTAATTTCTAAAGGAGTAACCTCAGATGGTGGGAAAAGCGGCTGGATTACTTTAAATAAAATCAGATACGCCGTTGCTGGCGTATCTGGAAAATTAACTCTTTTTAAACCCTAGTAAGGGAAATTAATTACTTCGCGTTGCGTCGTTGAATTCTTGTTTTCTTTAGAAGTTTTTTATGCTTCTTCTTCGCCATTCTCTTACGGCGCTTCTTAATTACTGAACCCATTTTGCTCCTTTAGTGAAATTACTATGAGGCAAGATTACTAGTTAATCAGTACTAAGCCAAAACTTACACCCGAATCGGTGATTACAACCGTACCGATTTCATTATTGGCAGCAATTGCAACCGCAGGTGCCGGTAGTGTGTAAGCAGAGATTACCTCACCTTTTTTGCCAAGCTCAAGAAGTACTGGCGTAGCATTTTTTGGCTTCCAGGTAGATATACCTTTAATTACTCCGCTAGAAATAAAGGTTGCCCAGGAACTTTTATTACTTGCCACCAATGCACTCGATTTTGATAAATACCTAACATTCCAAATTGGTTTATTTAATGCTGAAAATTTTGTTATTGCTGCCTCAGTTTTATTTGAGTAAGAAACTTTTCCACCCTGTAATAAACCGGTATCAATTGAACTCCAAGTTCGAGTTGTGCTTTTTAAAGTTGCCCGCGCTACCTGTTGCAATACCCCAGTTGTAGAAATTTTTAACGTAACTGCATCTGTCTTACTAAGTGGTTTTACTTTTAGTAATAAGTCCCCGCTTGTTCCAACCGCCGTGGTGCTTCCATCTGAATTGCTCATCGCAGAGTTAATCTGAGTGGATTTAATGCCATATTTAATAATTGGTGAAAATACTCCAGTTTTAGTTACGGAAATATAAAATCCTTTTACTGCTGACTTTTCATAGCTATCGCCAATAATAATTAGGTTAGCTCCGGCAATTAATATTTTTTTAGGGTGAATAATATTTTCAGAAGCTAATTCAAAAGTATTAAGTAAGCTGCCGGCGCTATTTACTTGCCATAACTTAATCCGATTAAGCGGTGTGTTTGTTGGTTGGGCCGGATCTAACACAACATTATCTGGGTTTAATGCTTTGCCTTGTGCCGAAGGTGGTGTGGGAGTGGTAATCGCAGTGCCGGCACCTAATACCCAAATGCTGCCATCAACGTCAATTGCTGAAGAGGTTGCTATTTCATTTGCAGTTGAACCTAATCGCAAATTCCATAATGGCGCACCAAGTGATGAGTAGTTAGCAATAAATCCATCACTTAACCCGCCAAGTGAGCCACTTAGCCAGGAAGAGGTTGTTGATTCAGTTGTACCAGTTAAAACAATACTTACTGGGGTTAATGAGATGTCACTTATTTCATCAGTTTTTAGATATGGCAATTCAATAATTGATTTTGCGCTTTTCATTACTGCTGCTGTTGCAGGTAATGGTTGTAATGAAAAAACAAGTAAAAAAATTAAAAAAACTTTCTTCAAGCCAGCTCCTGAGCACGTTTTTTTGCTGCAGCCATAGCATCATCAATAATTTTTTCTAAATTATTATCAGAAAATACTTTAAGTGCTGCAGCTGTTGTACCGTTTGGACTAGTCACATTTTTTCTAAGTGTTGCTGCATCAACGCCACTTTCTTGCAACATTGCGGCAGAACCTGTAATTGTGCCAATCGCTAACTGGGTAGCAACCTCTTCACTCAAGCCAAGATTTATTCCAGATTTGATCATCGCTTCTATGAAATTAAAAAAGTATGCCGGGCCTGAGCCGCTGAGCGCAGTAACTGCGTCTTGATTTTCTTCCCCGACTTCAACTACTAATCCACTTGCTGATAATAAATCCTTAGTAAGCGTCAAATGATCCCTCGTTGCGCTAGAACCAGGTGAGATCGCGCTGACGCCTTTTCCGATTTGTGCCGGAGTATTAGGCATAACTCTTACAACTGGGTTTTTATTAATTAACTTGCTTTCAATAAATTTAGTTGTTTTTCCGGCAGCAATTGATATTAAAAGTGTCTCTTTATTTAAACTCTGACTTAATTCAGTTAATACAGTCTCAAGATCTTGGGGCTTGACCGCCAAAAAAATCACATTGCAATCTTTCCCAATTTCGGTAATGGTTTTAACCTTAACTTTATTAGTACTAGCAACCTCATCAGATTTTTCTTTACTTTTATCGCTGATACATATTTGATCAGAATTTACTGAAGATATAAGCAAGCTTTTAATCAGTGATGAGCCCATTACGCCAACACCAATAAATCCAATGCACTTATCAGCCAGCGATGCCTTCATACTTTAAGCCTACCCAATTAGTCATTAACCCCACCTGACCCTTAAACTTTCGCTCTATGGCAACGACAAAAAGACCGAAATCTAAGTTATCTAAGAATGAGGTCGCACCTAATTTTGCACGGGACTGGGTCGAATTTGTAAACCCAGACAACTCTGAGGAAATCTTTAAATGTGATCTGACCTGGCTAACTTCATATTGGCAATGTATCTATGGAAATGGATGTTGCGGTATTGATGCTGACAAACCAGATGCTGGATGTTGTTCTGATGGTGCTTACTACACCAGCAAAGAGGATGAAGCGAGAGTTTTAAAAGCAGCTAAGAAGTTAACAAAGGCTGATTGGCAGTTTTATGATCAAGCTCGTCCTAAAAAATCTGGTGGAAAACTTACAATTAGTGAAATTGGTTTAGATAAAGACCGTAAAACTAAAAAAGTTCAAGACTCTTGTATTTTTCTTAATCGAGTTGGCCATGAAGCACCTGGCTATACCGGTTCCTTTGGTTGCGCACTTCATCATTTAGCAGTTAAAGAGGGCGTGCACTTTGTCGATACCAAACCAGATATCTGTTGGCAGCTTCCATTGCGCAGATCTTGGGAGACTCGTGAGATGGGTGATAAAGAAATTTCTGTTGTTGTAATTGGTGAGTATGAAAGATTAGCTTGGGGTGAAGGCGGTAATGACTTTGATTGGTACTGCACAAGTAACTCAGAGGCTCACACTGGAAAGAGCCCGGTCTACCAATCAAATAAAACAGAGTTAATCGCCATGATGGGTGAAGCTGGCTATAAAGAGTTAGCGAAATTGTCTGATGCTCGCATGGATGCAATCATCGCCACCAAAAAAGCACAAAAACGACGTGAATTGCCACTCTTTGTAATTCATCCAGCAACAAAGGCTGCGCAAGAGCAAAGATAGTCAGTCCTTGCCATTAGATTATCGCCATGGCAAAAGCACCAGTAAAAGATCCATTCCGTTGCGTTGAATGCGGTTGGAGTGCGACAAAATGGGTTGGTAGATGTGGTGAGTGCCAAGCATGGGGCACTGTTGAAGAGATCGCTGCTCCTAAAAAACTTTCACTAGTTGCAGGGTCTTTTACTACGCCAGCAAAACCAATTGGTGATGTTGATTTAGCAAGTGCTAAAGCAAGGTCTAGTGGTGTTGGTGAGTTAGATAGAGTTTTAGGTGGTGGCTTAGTTCCAGGGGCGGCAATTCTTTTAGCAGGTGAGCCGGGTGTTGGTAAATCAACATTGTTATTAACTGTGGCAGCAGAGACTGCAAAACAAGGAATTCTTTCACTATATATAAGTGGTGAGGAATCCGCTTCGCAAGTTAGATTAAGAGCTGAACGGCTTAATGCAATTGATAAGAATTTGTGGCTGGCTGCTGAGTCAGATCTTGGCGCAGTGATTGCCCATATTGATTCGGTAAAACCTGAATTACTAGTAATTGATTCAATTCAAACAATCTCAAGCACAACTGTGGATGGTTCACCTGGTGGAGTTACTCAAGTTCGCGAAATTGCAGCAGCATTAATACGGATTGCTAAAGAGCGATCAATTACTTTGGTTTTAGTTGGCCATGTAACTAAAGATGGCTCTATTGCTGGTCCACGCTTGCTTGAACACTTAGTTGATGTTGTTTTAAATTTTGAAGGAGAGCGCCATTCCCGCCTAAGATTAATTCGCACTATTAAAAATAGATTTGGTGCTTCCGATGAGGTCGGTTGTTTTGATTTAAATGATTCAGGAATTATCGGACTTCCCGATCCAACTGGTTTGTTTACATCTCGCCATACCGACCCGGTTCCAGGAACATGTGTAACTGTTGCATTAGAGGGAAGACGAGCATTACTTGCTGAGATTCAATCATTAGTTGGCGTTGGTAATTCTGATGGTCGTGATTGGGGTAACTCTCGAAGAGTAACAAGCGGATTAGATAACTCCAGAACTGCTATGACACTTGCGGTACTAGAGCTTCGTGCTGGAATTAAAATATCTGGTCGAGATGTTTATGTTGCCACAGTTGGTGGAATGAAAATTACCGAACCATCTGCTGATCTTGCGGTTGCGCTCTCAGTTGCATCTGCTGCTAAAGGATTAGCACTTCCGGCAGATTTAGTTGCGATTGGCGAAGTGGGCTTAGCTGGTGAGATTAGAAAAGTAACCGGTATTACTCAGAGAGTTTCAGAAGCAGCACGGCTTGGATTTAAACGAGCGATTGTGCCAATGGGAAGTGATTTAAAGATTGCCGGAATTGAAATACTTGAGGCAGCTAGGTTAGAACAGGCGATAAGTAAGGTAAAGATTAATTAGTTGGTGGGTCTACTAAGAATAAAGTGCTGGTAAAACCACCATCTACTGGGATTGCAACACCAGTTATAAAATCACTATCTGAACTTCCTAAAAACTTTGCGATACCGGCAAAATCTGCTGGTTCTCCCCATCTACCGGCTGGAGTTCGATCAAGTACTTTTTCTACAAAATCTGGTAAAGATCTAGTTTGTTCAGTTAGATCAGTTTTAATCCAGCCAGGTAGCACGCTATTTACTTGAATATTATCTCGACCCCAAGCGTTAGCTAAACTCATAGTTAGTTGCACAACCGCACCTTTAGTTGCTGAATAAATTGGGGCAATACCAAAACCAAATACACTAGTTAGCGAACCAATAGTTATAATTTTTCCGCCACCCCGTTTTTTCATCACTGGGTAAACCGCTTGGCAGCAATCAAAAACTCCAGTTAGATTAACTTTAATTATTTGATCAACCTCATTTGGTAAGTAGTTTTCTGGAGCTTTACGAATATTTATGCCAGCATTAGCAACTAAAATATCTACGCCGCCAAACTCTTTTTCGGTATCGATCATTCCTTGATTAATTTGATTTTTATCTGCGACATCAACATTAAACGCTTTTGCATTAACGCCAAACGACTTAAGTTTCAATACTGCTGCTTCGCTTTTTTCAATATTTCGAGCCCAGATTGCGATATCAGCGCCAGCTTGTGCAAGACCGGTAGCAAACCCAAAACCAATACCACCATTGCCACCAGTGACAACAGCAACTTTTCCCTTAAGGGACATTAGGCAGAGGCTGGGTCTGTTAAATCTTCAAATGTATCTGGCATTGCAGTTTTAGCAGTTCCCTTAAAAGTAAAGGTTGCCTCAGGTGTCTCATCTGAAACATCTACCAAAATAATTTCACCAGCTTTTAAATCACCAAATAGCATCTTCTCAGATAGCACATCTTCTAATTCGCGTTGAATAGTTCTACGCAGTGGACGAGCACCAAGTACAGGGTCATAACCACGCTTAGCAAGAAGTGCTTTAGCCGCGGTAGTTAATTCAATTCCCATATCTTTTGCACGCAAACGCTCATCTAATTGAGCAATCATTAAGTCAACAATTTGAACAATCTCTGCCTCAGTTAACTGGTGGAATACCACGATGTCATCAATACGGTTTAAAAACTCTGGACGGAAGTGAGTCTTAAGCTCATCTCCTACCTTTGCCTTCATGCGCTCATAACTACCTTGCGCGTCGGCAACATTTGCAAAGCCAAGTGATAATGCTTTAGAAATATCACGAGTACCTAAGTTGGTAGTCATAATGATGATTGTGTTTTTAAAATCAACTACTCGGCCTTGGGCATCGGTTAGACGCCCATCTTCTAGTACTTGAAGTAGTGAGTTAAAGATATCTGGGTGAGCTTTTTCAATCTCATCAAATAGCACCACAGAGAATGGGCGACGACGCACCTTCTCAGTTAATTGACCACCCTCGTCATATCCAACATAGCCAGGAGGTGCTCCAAATAAACGAGATGCGGTGTGTTTTTCAGAGTACTCAGACATATCAAGTTGGATTAATGCGTCAGAATCACCAAATAAGAATTGTGCAAGTGTTCTTGAAAGCTCAGTCTTACCAACACCAGACGGTCCAGCAAAAATAAATGATCCGCCAGGACGTTTTGGATCCTTAAGTCCGGCACGAGTTCTACGAATTGCTTGTGACAAAGCTTTAATAGCTTGGTTCTGCCCAATTACGCGTTTATGTAATTCATCTTCCATGCGAAGTAGGCGTGCAGTTTCTGCTTCAGTTAATTTAAATACTGGAATACCAGTTGCAGTAGATAGCACTTCAGCAATTAACTCTTCATCAACCTCAGCCACAACATCAAGGTCGCCAGCCTTCCAGTTCTTTTCACGTTCAGCTTTTTCAGTTATTAAATTCTTTTCTTTGTCGCGAAGTGATGCTGCCTTTTCAAAATCTTGTCCATCAATTGCTGATTCTTTTTCTTTGCGGGCAGCAGCAATCTTGTCATCAAACTCGCGAATTTCAGGTGGCACAGTCATGCGACGAATACGAAGGCGAGAACCAGCCTCATCAATTAAATCAATTGCTTTATCTGGCAGATGACGATCTGAAACATAGCGATCAGCAAGAGTTGCAGCTGAAACTAATGCCCCGTCTGAGATTGAAACCTTATGGTGGCTTTCATAACGATCACGAAGACCTTTAAGAATTTCAATTGTGTGCGCAACGGTTGGCTCTGAAACTTGGATTGGTTGAAAGCGACGCTCAAGAGCAGCATCTTTTTCTAAATGTTTACGGTACTCATCAAGAGTAGTAGCGCCAATTGTCTGTAACTCACCGCGAGCAAGCATTGGCTTTAAGATTGAAGCTGCATCAATCGCACCTTCGGCAGCACCAGCTCCAACTAATGTGTGAATTTCATCGATAAACAAAATAATATCGCCACGGGTTCTAATCTCTTTTAACACTTTCTTTAACCGCTCTTCAAAGTCACCACGGTATCTAGAGCCGGCAACAAGTGCGCCAAGATCTAATGAATAAAGTTGTTTATCTTTAAGCGTCTCAGGAATATCGCCTTTAACAATTGCTTGAGCTAAACCTTCAACAACAGCGGTCTTTCCAACTCCTGGCTCACCAATTAATACTGGATTATTTTTTGTTCTACGAGATAGAACCTGCATAACTCTTTCAATCTCTTTTTCGCGGCCAATTACTGGATCTAGCTTTCCTTCACGTGCTGCTTGAGTTAAGTTGCGACCAAATTGATCTAAAACTAAAGAGGAAGAAGGTTGACCTTCAGCTGGTCCACCGGCAGCAACTGCTTCTTTGCCTTGGTAGCCAGATAGCAATTGAATAACTTGTTGGCGAACACGAGAAAGATCTGCGCCAAGTTTTACTAATACTTGAGCAGCTACTCCTTCACCTTCGCGGATTAAACCTAAAAGAATATGTTCGGTGCCGATGTAGTTATGTCCTAATTGCAATGCTTCGCGTAAAGAAAGCTCTAAAACTTTTTTAGCTCTTGGTGTAAATGGAATATGACCAGATGGTGCTTGTTGTCCTTGACCAATAATTTCTTCAACTTGAGAGCGCACTGCCTCTAAAGAAATACCAAGTGATTCGAGTCCTTTGGCAGCAACACCTTCACCTTCGTGAATTAAACCTAAAAGAATATGTTCAGTACCGATGTAATTGTGATTGAGCATGCGTGCTTCTTCTTGCGCCAATACAACAACGCGTCTTGCACGATCTGTAAACCGCTCAAACA
>Ga0209298_10002170_pt1 | contig 12309 bp, 8 predicted proteins | sample S_140806_EF_Meta_FD_187325 | JGI IMG/M metagenome (GOLD analysis project Ga0209298, IMG submission 187325) | Freshwater microbial communities from Lake Simoncouche, Canada to study carbon cycling - S_140806_EF_MetaG (SPAdes) (version 2) | ecosystem: Environmental > Aquatic > Freshwater > Lake ...
CGTAACTCGAACGGTGCTTCCTTTTCCTGTTTCGGATCGGCGCAATAATGCGCAAAGAATACCTTCCTTAAGCTGATGAGCAGCGATTACATCGATGAGTGCTACCGGCATTTTCAACGGGCCGCTTTGTTCCGTTCCGTTCATGAACATGAAACCACATTCGGCTTGAAGCACTACATCGTATGCGATTCGATTTGGATGTGATTGAAATCCCTTCAAAGATGCGATAATCGCTTTCGGTTGTAACTCATGAACGTCCTGCGACGTGAGCTTAAACTTCCGATCGTCACCTTCTTTGAAATTGGTAATGATGATGTCGCTGGTTCGGATGAGCTCTTCTAGTTGTGGTCTACTATCGTTAGCCGAAAAGTCAATCCATACATACGATTTTCGGTAGTTCACTGAGGCGAAATAAGCACTGATATCGGATACCGCGTTTTCCGAACTCAGCTTCCACGAGCGGGTAACATCGCCTTTGGTGCGAGGGTTCTCCGTTTTGATTACCGTTGCTCCTAACTCAGCAAAGAATGTAGCAACCGATGGGCCTGCCAATACGGTAGAAAGGTCGAGTACTCGAGTTCCTGCGAAGAGGGTTTCCATACTTCAAATCTAGTCTTTATTCTAATCGCGCTGCAGGGCTGCCTTGAATACCTTCAGCACGCGATCGCGTGCAAATGCATGATCAACGATGGGCTTTGGGTATTTCGCCGTTTCCAATTCAGGAACCCATTTCTTTATGTAGTGTAACTCCTTATCGAATTTTTCGGTTTGAAGTGCGGGATTGAAAACACGGAAGTAGGGAGCAGCATCACAGCCGCTGCTCGCGGCCCACTGCCAACCACCCACATTACTTGCTAGGTCAAAGTCGAGTAGTTGCTTTGCAAAATAACGCTCTCCCAATCGCCAATCGATAAGTAGGTGCTTGGTGAGAAAGCTGGCCACAATCATGCGCACCCTGTTATGCATAAAACCGGTTGCATTCAATTCTCGCATGCCCGCATCCACGATAGGGTAGCCCGTTTTTCCTTCACACCATGCGTTGAATTCCTCAGGGGCATTTCTCCAGGGTATTCGATCGTAAGCAGGCTTGAAAGATTGTGTGGTAGTTGTGGGATAGTGGTAGAGAATCATTTGATAGAAGTCGCGCCAGATGAGCTCGTTCAACCATTTCTCATTTTCACGGTGTGCTATTGCTGCAAGCTGCCGTATGCTTACTGTTCCAAATCTTAGGTGAAGACTCAGTCGGGTGGTGCCTGCAATTGCCGGAATGTCGCGCGTGAAGTGATAATTGCGTATCGTCTTCAATGATACTTCTGCTGACGGGAAATCAACGAACTCTGTTTCTTCAAAGCCCATCGATTGGAGTGAAAGTATATCCGATGGATCGGTTGCTAGCAATTGGTGCGCTGAGGGTTTGCTATTGAAAGCATCAAAGGAGTGTGCGTTGAGTTTCGCTTTCCACTTCTTGCTGTACGGTGTAAAAACGGTGTAGGGCAGGCCATCATCCTTTACGACTTCCTGTTTTTCGAAGATGACGTGGTCTTTGTATCCATGCATTGATACACCCTGGGCGGAAAGGAATTCATGAACCGAGCGATCACGTTGTTGGGCATAGGGCTCATAATCACGGTTGCAGAACACATCGGTAACTGCATATTCGCTCAAGATGTCTTGCCATATTTGTTCCGGCTCTCCGTAATAACTGCGTAAGGTGCTTCCTAGCTCTTGCAGTTGACGATTGATGCCTTGCAGTGTGTTGTGAATAAAGGTGAGACGCTTGTCTGAACGGTCTTCCAACTTGTCTAAAATCAACCGATCGAAAATGAAAATGCAAAGCACAGGCTTCCCACTTTCAATCGCTTTGCTGAGTGCGTGGTTGTCTTCGATGCGTAAATCGCGCCGAAACCAATGGATGGCAATGGAATTTTTCATGATGTCGAGCTAAAAAAAGAATAACAAAGTCGAACCTCAATCGTTCGCTGCCGGAAAGGATGGGCTGTCCTGCGCTTCTTCGAGCAATTGCTTCTTATAAAGAGAGGCATAAGAACCATTGAGTGCCAATAACTCCGCATGTGTGCCTTGTTCAGTAATGCGTCCGTGGTCGAGATAAATGATTATGTCGGCTTCCTTTACGGTCGATATCCTGTGCGCAATAACAATGCTTGTTTTTCCTTTCATTACATCCTTCAATTCGCGTATGATGCGGTCTTCGGTTTGGGTATCAACTGCACTGAGGCAGTCGTCGAAAAGGAGTATCTCCGGATTCTTAATAATTGCACGTGCAATGGAGATTCGTTGCTTCTGACCACCGCTGAGGTTAATACCGCGCTCGCCCAATAGGGTGTTGTAGCCATCCGGAAATGAAAGGATGTTGTTGTGCACGTCCGCAATCCGCGCTGCATGAACCACTTCTTCGTCGGTGGCTTCTTTTCCGAAGGTGATGTTGTTGCGAATGCTGTCGGAAAACAAAAAGACTTCTTGCGGCACGTACCCGATATTCTCCCTCAGTGAGGTCGTCTTGAGATGACGAATGTCTGTGCTTCCAACTGAAATGCTGCCCGAGCTCGGATCAATCATGCGGGGAAATAATTGCGCCAGGGTCGATTTTCCGCTTCCGGTTCTTCCTATAACGCCCAGGGTTTTTCCAACCGGAATTTCCAATGTGATGTCGTGCAGCGCTTCAATGCCGCTATCCGGATAGTTGTAGCAAACGTTTTGCATGCGTAAGGGACCTGCTACAAATTTTTGTGCATCAGTTGCATCCACTATGTCGGGTGTAGTGTGCAGGAATTCGTTGATGCGAGCCTGACTGGCTTCTGCTTTTTGAACCAAACTGGTCACCCACCCAACTACGGCAAATGGCCAGGTAAGTATGTTGACGTAAAACACGAATTGCACGATAACTCCCGGTGAAAGTTCTCCGCTCATTACCTTGTGTGCACCAATGTATACGGTGAGTATGGTGCTCAATCCGACCAGAATAACGATCACTGGCATAAAGAGGGCGTCGATGCGAACCAGCTTTAATTGCTTCTTTTTGTAGTGCTCGCTTTCGGCCGAAAACGTATCGGCAAAACTTTGCTCTCTGCCAAATGCCCGAAGCACGCGAATGCCTGAGATACTTTCTTGCACAATCGTGCTCAGTTTGGATTGTTGCTGTTGAACCAAATCGGTCTTCTTGTTGATCGTCTTGCTCACATAAAAAATGGCAATCATCATGAAGGGAAGCGGTGATAAGGTATAGAGGGTAAGCTCTACATCGATGCGCAGCATAACCACGGTGCACATTACCAATAGCACTGCTAAATTGAGGGTGTACATTACAGCAGGCCCAGCATACATGCGCACGCGGTTCACGTCTTCACTGATGCGGTTCATAAGGTCGCCGGTTCGATTGCGCTTATAGAATGTGTAGTCGAGCTCTTGATATTTCTGATACACTTCATTCTTCAGATCGTACTCGATGTGTCGCGACATAACAATGAGTGCTTGGCGCTGATAAAACAGAAAAACGCCTTTGATAACGTACATGAGCAGGTAGAGCAAGGCGAGCATAATCCCAATTTTCACCACCGTAGAGGCGTAGTTTTCCGGTGTGAAGGAAATAGTTGGCTCACTGGTGTTAAACCACGAAGCGATGTATTGGAATGAACTCGGCGAGGGTATTTGATTGGTCTCTTGGAGTTGGTCTTTAACACGAAGCGCATCGGCTAGGAAGTCTATACCGTCGCGCACAACAACCGGCGCGTATACACTAAATATGTTGCCGAAAACAATGAGGATGAAACCCGCGAACAGCCTTCCCCGGTATTTCCAAAAGTAGACGTTAAGTTGTGCGAGGTTTTTCATGAAGGTGCTAAGGTACAACCTTCCTTAGAATTCAAAGTTCCAAGTAATGCTGGGCAGAACGGGGAACAAACTAACCTGATAAGCCTTCACTTGAATGGCACCCTCCTGTATCTGACCTTCAGTACTGAAGTATATGAAGTATGGGTTCATGCGGTTGTAAAGGTTGTACACCGAGAAATTCCAATTGCTTTTGAATTTGGATTTTCGAATAGGTTCACCGGGGTCTTGTGTTTTCCTTTTCTCTGAATGCTTCATGTGCCAAGTGGCCGAGAAATCGGCTCGGTGGTAAGGGGCCATGCGATAACTGTTGCGCGAACCATACACATCCACAATTCTGTTTTCGTAGAAATAGCGTTCGGAGGGAAGTGTTATCGCGTTGCCTGTTGAATACAAAAAGACAAATCCGAGGTCGAGTCGGGGATGTATCTTGTAATTCACGACTACACTCACATCATGGCGGCGGTCCCAACGTGTCGGAAACGATGCTCCGTTATTAATCGATTGAAAGATTCTATCGGTCTTAGACCACGTATAACCTACCCAGCCATTGAGCGTGCCTGTGGCTTTCTTTAAAAAGAACTCCGCTCCGTAACTTCTACCTGAACCGAATACCAGCAAATTGTCGATGTTGTCATTGATGGTTTGATCGGGCTGTGCTCCTTCTTTATACTCACTCTGGTTTTGCATGGTCTTGTAGTACACTTCCACGCTACTTTCCCAGGCGTTGTTTGCGAAATTGCGGAAGTAACCTGCGCTTATCTGATCCCCAATCTGCGGTCGTAACACATCTGTGCTGGGCAGCCAAACATCTGTCGGTAAGGAGGTGGGCGACAAACTCGTTAGGTGTATGTATTGATAGTTTTTCATGTAGCCGGCCTTAATACTGGCATTGCGGCCAACAGACCAACGAATGTTCAGGCGTGGCTCAAAGCCCCCGTAATCTTGCACCAGCTCGCTTTTTGAGTATTCGATGGTGGAGGTAGTAACGCCAGACGACAAAGGACCATTTTCCGTCTTGATGTAGCGCGTAAACGGACCAACGTGGGCGAAATAGGAATAGCGAATGCCTGCATTGATGCTCAGCTTTTCGGTCACATCAAACTCATCGAGCACATAGCCCGCTGCCTCATGCGACAGCAAATGAACCTTCTCGCCTGTGTCAAATTCGGTATCGCCACTTCGCGCATATACACTGTTGGGCATGAAGTCATGGTGTGTATAATCGATTCCCCACTTGATGCGATGACGGTAGTTGGGGTAATAGCTCCATTGAATCTTGGCGCCTATATCTTGGATGCCGCTGGAAAGCGTAAACTCAAAACCTTCTTGCTTTGCACCAAATGAGAATGCGTAGTTGGTGAACGTAAGAATGGAGTTCATGAAAAGCTTGGGGTTGATTACCCGGTTCCAACGCAGTGTTCCGGTGGAATTTCCCCATGGAATGCGTGTGTTGAAGTTCGTTTTTTTGCTGTTGAAGTTGAACACATCGCGTCCGAAATAACCGCTCAGAAAAAGTTGGTCTTTCGAGGAAAGCCTCCAGTTGATCTTGGCATTTACATCGTAGAAGTAATAACCTGATCCGTATGCATTCGCAGTGGGCTTTATGAATGGCTTCAGTAGCACATCGATGTATGTGCGCCGTGCACTTATGATGAAGGACGCCGTGTCTTTTTTGATGGGGCCCTCCAGCGTGAGGCGCGAAGAAATAGTGCCAATACCACCCTGGGCGCGAAACTCCCGTTGATTGCCTTCCTTGAGCGAAACATCGAGCACCGAAGCGAGGCGTGTACCAAAGCTGGCGGGCATGCCGCCCTTGGTTAGTTCTAAGTTTTTAACCGCGTCGGCATTGAAAACAGAGAAGAAACCGAACAAATGAGAGGCGTTGTATACAGTTGCATTATCCAGCAAAATCAGGTTTTGATCAACACCGCCGCCGCGAACGTAGAACCCGGCATTTCCCTCTCCGCTGCTCTTTACCCCCGGCAATAGGGTGATGGTTTTTAGAATGTCAATTTCTCCAAAAAGTACCGGAAGGGTCTTCACCTGTTCCATCTCCAGTCCGATTTTGCCAATGTCGGTACTCTGTGTATTGTCGCTTTTTTTGCCTTCTACGGTCACCTCGCCGGTTTCAATGTTTTGAGGACTTAGGAATCGGTCCATGCGTACATCGCCTCGCAAGTCAACCACCAATTCCTCGGTTTCATAGCCGAGTAAACTGAAACGCAGCGTTTGTTTTCCTTCAGGCAGTGTGAGCGAAAAGAAACCATATAGATTGGTTGTTGATCCTTTGCCTTGTTCAATGCTGGCAATCACGGCGCCTATGAGGTATTCTCCCGTTGCTGCATCTTGAAGGGTACCGTTTATGGTGTAGTTGGTCACTTTCGATTGTGACTGGCAAAACGCCCATTGAGAGAACCCAATGAAAAAAAGCAAGATGAATGACGAGAGTAACCTGAACATTGATTTTTGCGCGAACTTAATTCTCAGACGTGTTTTTATACGGCACGAAAAGTATTTCACATGCATCAAACCATCGAAAGGTTAAATTGTTTGTTTGGCTCTGTGAAACGTACTTTCGCGGCAAGCATTTTATGAATTCATCAGCTCGGATTTTAATCGTTTTCGCAGTGCTATTCGTTGCTGTCTGCAAGGAAGCACACTCGCAGTATGAGCGAAAGTCGATAGACGCTGCGCGCATTGAACAGCCACCGAAAATCGATGGCTTGCTCGATGAGGTGTGCTGGCAATCAGCTATTCCCGCCGGAGATTTTATAATGGATACTCCTTCACCCGGAATTCCGCTGACGCAGAGAACTGAGGTGCGCGTGCTCTATCACGACGACGCCGTTTATATCGGGTTCATGTGCTTCGATTCGGCTCCTGATAGTATACTCCGCGAATTGTGCGGGCGCGATAAGAACTGCAATACCGATTTTGCCGGTGTGGTTTTTAGCTGCTACCGCGATGGAATGAATGGTTTTGCATTCTACTGCACTCCGAATGGTGAGCAATACGATGCGCGACTCGACAACACAGGCGATGACCCGAGTTGGAACGCGGTGTGGTACTCCAAGGCTAGAATTATCGAGAATGGCTGGTCGCTGGAGTTGAAAATACCCTTTGCGGCTATTCGCTTTCCGGATGCCGATGAGCAAGTTTGGAACATCAACTTCGAACGCGATATTCGAAGAACTCGCCACCACGGCTATTGGAACGGCGTGAACCCCATGGTGGCAGGAACCTTAACCCAAATGGGAACCTTGACAGGTATTGAAAACATTGAGCCTCCCCGACGAATTTTTCTGTTCCCATATTCCTCCGGTTATTACAATACCGAGGGCAGTGCAGATGGAAGTTCACGGGCTTCATGGAGCTATAACTTCGGGTTGGATCTGAAGTTGGGGTTGAACGATGCGTTTACCCTCGACGCTACGGTGATTCCCGATTTCGGGCAAACCATCAGTGACCAGCAGGTGCTAAACCTAACTGCGTATGAGTTGCAGTTCACCGATAATAGGCAGTTTTTCACCGAAGGAACGGAGTTGTTTTCCAAGGGTAATCTGTTTTACTCGCGCAGGATTGGATTCGAGCGACCACTTCGCTTTTTTGACGCATACAGCAACTTAGGTGTCAATGAGGTGGTTACGGATAATCCGGCGAATGAACAAATCATCAATGCGATGAAGATTTCCGGCCGCAACAAGAACAAGCTGGGTATCGGCTTTTTCAATGCTGTTACGGCTCCCACTGAAGCCATCGTTCAAGACACGCTTACGGGAGGCACGAGAAGGGTAAACACCTCTGAACTTACCAATTACAACGTTACCGTTTTTGACCAGGTGCTTCCCCACAATTCTTTTGTGTCGCTCATCAATACCAGTGTCATGCGAAGCGGGAGCGATTACGATGTGAATGTTACGGGGACTTCATTCGAAATTCGCGATAAAGCCAACGCCTTCAGTGTTTCTGGTAGCGGCGCATTTAATGTCAAAACAGGGCCCGCACTCGAATTTCCGAACTCAGGTGCAACCGGGTTTCGTGAAGATATTTCAGTCAATAAAATCAGCGGCAACTGGACTTCGTCGGTAGGGCAATGGATTGAGTCGGATACGTATGACCCGACTGACCTTGGGTTTTTGCAGGCCAACAACTCCACAGGTGGTTGGCTCATGAATGGTTACAGCATCTTCAAGCCCTTTGGTCGGTTCAATAGGATGTGGAGCGATCTCACCTTTACATGGGAAAATTTATATGCCCCCCGAAAGTTTTCATCACTCGCCTTTGAAGGTTCTGCCGGAATCACAACTCGAAAATTCAATACGTGGGGTATTAATTTGGATGGTAACCCTGTTAGGGGCAACGACTTTTTTGAGCCGCGCGTGTGGGGACGGTATTTTCGCACCTATTCAAACGCCATGTTCTATGCATGGTATAGTAGCGACTACCGCAAGAAAATTGCTATCGACTTCGGCTCCGGCTATGGTTTTTACAAGGATAGAAGCCGCTTTAAGTACAACTTCCGCATTGCCCCGCGACTGCGATTCAATGATCATCTGTTCTTGACCTACGTCTACAGCTATCAAAGCCATTTCAACGATATAGGCTTTGCCTATGCCTTTGAAGACGAGGAGGGGCTCATGCCTCTTTTTGGCAAGCGCGATGTCATTTCACACACCAACGTGCTTACGCTGAAGTATGCCATGAATGCCTTCGCAGTGCTAAATGCCAGGGTTCGCCATTATTGGGGGTATACCGTGTTCAACGAGTACTATTCACTTGCGGAAGATGGAGAGGTGCTGCCTACTTCGGAGACAGGGAGTAACCAAAATTTCAATTCATTCACGGTCGATATGGTATTTACCTGGATTTTCACTCCCGGCAGTGAGTTGAGCTTGGTATGGAAAAATAGCATTACAGACTTCAACAACAAGGTGCCATCTTCCTTGCCCGTTGACATGGAATACACCTTGGGTTTGCCACCGGATAATAGCTACAGTTTGAAAGTTATTTGGTTTGTTGATTATCACGCTGTGCATCACCGCTTGAATAGGGGGGTGAAGGGTCATTGATAGCCATTTGGACACGTTTTAACGGATTTATTTATTTTTTAGACCGGCGTGCAACCTCTTAGTCCTTTTTTTAGTTTTACCTAAGGAATGCTCGAAAACAAAGAGATAATTGAAGGGTGTATTCGCGGTCAAAGAGCCGCGCAAGATCAACTATACAAGCGATTCTCTTCTTTGTTGTTCGGTATCTGCCTGCGCTACGCAGGAAACCGAATGGAAGCGCAGGATGTGTTACAGGATGTGTTCGTGAAGATTTACAACAATATCGGTAGTTATAACCACGAGGGAAGCTTCGAGGGTTGGTTGCGCCGGATAGCTGTCAATACTTCCATAACGAACTACCGAAAAAACTTGAAGCATGCATTCCAAAAAGATGTGGATGATTTGATGAAATCACAAGAAGAACCTTCTTCTTTTGAAGACCTGGAATTCACAGCCGAAGAAATGATGCAGTGCATTGAGCGTATGCCTATCGGATACAAAACTATTTTCAATTTGTATGTGGTGGAGGGATTCATGCACAAGGAGATAGGTGATATGCTAAATATCGATGTCAACACTTCAAAATCACAGCTTTCACGTGCTAAAACTTACCTGCAAAGGGAACTAAAAAATATCGCAACAGTAAAAATCAAAGAACATGTCTGAAGATCGTTTTTTCCAACAAGTCAACGCTGCAATGAGCGACTATAGCCCGGAAGTTCCGGCGTCGGTATATGCCGGTATGCGAAAGAAATTGTGGTGGTCTAACTTTACCCGTTTGAGTGCTACGCGCTTCAATGTGTGGTACGCGGCTCTCATACTGACCGGTGGTTTTATGTGGTTTACCATTGGCACCGCAAAAACAGGCTCTACTTCTACTGAGGCTGTTAACGTGAGTGATGAGGCCATCGTTGAATCTCCTGCGGTGGAGCCTGCTGAAGATAGGCAAAACCAGTTGCCAGCTTCACCAACTACACCGGATAACTCAACGCAAACCGCATCGGCTGCTCATTCAAAAGGCGCTGCCAGTAAAGAAACCGTTGTATCAACAGATGTGGCCGCTGAGCAATCAAATCAGCCGGATTTGGTGGGCGAAGCAACCACCTCTGAAGGTCAGGCGGTGAATGAAACGATTGCGAATCAGACGCAGTCTGTCCCTGGCAAGCAAGGTTCGAAGAGGGGGCTGAAGGTTACAACCCCAATTAACTCTGCTGATAAGAAGTAATAGAGATATATTGCTCTGCCTATTACAAAGTCTTGTTGCGTTCATGTTTCAATACAATCATTCTTTTTGTTGTGGCGGCCTGCTTGCCACTGGGTGCTTCAGCGACTAAAGCCTTCATCTTTGCTTCGTCCGATACGCTCATAATCGATTCCGATACAATTTATATCGAGCAAGAGCAGGTGCTCCTTCCCGAAGATTCTTTGCCAACGGCAGCCCAGACACTCAAGCAAATACGCCGAAACCCTTTGTCTGCTTCCTTATCAGTCGGTACCAATGTTACTCAACCCTTTGTTCAATCCATGTCGGGAGCATTCACGCCGCTCAATCAATTCGTCGGCATGGCTCACAAACCACAGGTAAACCTCGTTGCCGGAGGGGATGTCGGTGTTCAGTTTCTCACATTAAAAGGCAAATTGGGCGACATTGAACTTTCTGCCGTCGCCGGTTATGCCTTCAATAAAATTAAAATCCGGTACTCCACTATTGAGGATCCACTTCAACTGAAAGCGGATAGCGTTTTGTTTTTCGATGCACAGGATAGTGAATTGCTAATGGGCTTCTTCACGCTTACTGAGCCCCCATTTGTGGGTGAAGTGGATACCCTTTACATTCCACTCCAATCATCTTTACTCAGTTATCGGTCACACGATGTTTCGGCCAAGCTCAGAGCAACACTCAATCGCGGCAATCGCCGTGCGAGGTTTTTTTTGGAAACCGGAATTGTAAGTCGATTTGTTGAAATGCAATCAACTGAAGATTCATTTTACTTTCTGAATGAAAATGGCTCATACACCTCCACGTTGGCGAATCAAATGAGTTCCGGCAATCTGCTCGTTCCTCATTTTGCAATAGGAACCGAAAAAAGCATACTTGTCGGGGGGGCCACACAAGATCGCTTTTTTACCTTGGGAGCCGTCGTAAACTTTTCTGTTCCTGCTGCTATGATTTATGAGGATGAACTCATGACTATTGAGAGTAAAAACTACGCTGTGCATTTTTTTGCGCGTTATTTTTTTTGAGTTAGGGCATTACGTTCCTTCGATGTATATTAGCGAATAGTAAAACTCGAGATGCGATACATTTTATCCATATTCATTTGTCTCTTGCAGTTGGCAGTATTGGCTCAGCTCAGCAATGGAAGTTTCGAGTCTATCAGCTCCATGCCCAATGGCTTGGGCCAATGGCAGCGAGCATCGGGCTGGTCGAATGCAGGCAGTTCAGAAGCTTCTCCAGACCTTTTGCATTATGATGCCATTAACGCATGCGACTTGCCGGAAACTTCAATGGGTATTGTGGATTCATACGATGGAGACGCATTGATGGGGTTGGCTATTTGCGGCAGACCTACAACCAATCAGCGCGAGTACATCAGCACACAACTTACCAGTCCAATGCTGGTTGGTAAACGATACGCAATAGGTTTCCGCATGGCCAATGGGCAACACACCCCCACCTCTCAGGCTGGTTTAGCTGTCAATAAAATTGGCCTTCATTTCAGTGTCGATCCTATTATTCAAAACGGTACAAATCCACTTTACAACGAACCCCAGCTCAAGGTCGAATCCGTAATCTATTCTGCCGAGTGGCAAACCTACATTTTTACGTTCTACCCGCAGGAACCTTATCGATACATGACCTTCGGCTTGTTCGGTGATGATGCGGATAAGAGCATTCAGATTCAGCGAGGAAATGATCCTGCTGTTGCATACTACTTTGTTGACTATTTCACCATTGAACCCATGTTCGGCGACTATGCCGAAGTGGATGGCGAGCGCGATCCTGTTGTGCGACCTATTGAAGCTGTAAAAGGTGAGCGTGAGTTCTTTGTGCCCAATACATTTACCCCCAACGACGATGGCAACAACGATAAGTTTACGCCGGTTCCCGCTTCAGAAGGCAAATGGCTGTTGGAGATTTTTAGCGCCTGGGGTGATAAGGTCTACTCATCGAATGTCCATACCGAAGGTTGGGACGGTACCTTTCTCGGAATGCCTTGCTCTTCCGGTAGCTATGTTTGGCAAATTACCTATTACGAAGATCGTCCCGCAGGTAGACCGAAGCGTCACGATGTGCGCGGTATGTTTCACTTGGTTCGATAGTTCTTTCCCCGTCATTTTACTCCGTGTTTGACTAATTTCGCTGCATGCATACGCAGCATTTTCCTGACTTGGAACTATCGAACCAAGT
>Ga0209298_10002182_pt1 | contig 12266 bp, 12 predicted proteins | sample S_140806_EF_Meta_FD_187325 | JGI IMG/M metagenome (GOLD analysis project Ga0209298, IMG submission 187325) | Freshwater microbial communities from Lake Simoncouche, Canada to study carbon cycling - S_140806_EF_MetaG (SPAdes) (version 2) | ecosystem: Environmental > Aquatic > Freshwater > Lake ...
TTAATACTTAGTGTTGGATTAGATGTAAGGTATGACACTCACCTCCTTAATTGGGGCGGTAGCTCAGTTGGTTAGAGCCCCGGACTCATAATCCGGTCGTCGTAGGTTCGAGCCCTACCCGCCCCACCAAGTAATAAGTATTAAATCAGGTAAGATTTGCTTATGAATGAAAATGAATTAATCGCAATCTGGAACCAACAACGTGCAATTAGAGTTAAATCTCAATTAGCACCAACTCTTTTACTCTCTGTCGTACTAGCACTTGCGGCAACTGGCAACCTAAATAAGTACTCTGACTCAAATCTAAAGTTGTTCGTAATTGGCTTAGTTGCCTCAGGTGGAGTTTTCTCCGTATCTGCCATGGTTGCTGCTACCAGAGATAGCCTTGCGGTAATTGACTCACTAAAAGCACTTAAATCACTCTCACCTTTGGGCAAGAGCATTAAGAAATCTGCTGATCAGCTTAAAGTGCTTGGCGTGCTGTTCATGGCGATGAGTGCATTTAATTTCATCATTCTTATAAGATATCTTTAATCAGTAAGAAAATTCTTTAATTATCTTGAAATGGTAGAGACTCTGCCATTTCAAGATATTTTAATATGATACGCAAGTGTTTATAAAAATAGATGGTGGTCTATCCACCGCATTAGAAAATAATGGGAACAAATTAACCACCTCGCTATGGACCGGTGAGTTAATTAGAACCGCACCTAGCGAAATAACTAAAGCTCACCTTGATTTTATTAAAGCTGGCTCGCAAGTAATTATCACCTCCTCCTACCAACTCTCCTACTTAGGATGCGGCAAGCGTGGTTGGAGTGAAGCAGAAACGGATGAGGCACTACGTGCTTCAACTCAGTTAGCAAAGGATGCGGTAAATAAATCTGGTAAAGATGTGAAGGTGGCAGCATCGGTTGGTCCATATGGCGCAGCGTTAGCAGATGGCTCTGAGTACAAAGGAAATTACGGAGTAAGTAAATCAATACTTAAAGATTTTCACGCCAGGCGTCTTGAAGTTTTAATCGCCACCTCACCTGATCTTCTAGCACTTGAAACCATGCCAGATACCGTTGAAGTTGAATTATTGCTTGAACTACTAAGTGATTGCCCAATTCCGTTTTGGGCTTCATACTCATGTAAAGCTGGAAACCAAACTAATGCTGGACAATCTTTTACAGATGCGGTTTCACTTGCAAATAATGCGATCGCAGTTGGCATTAACTGCACACCCCCAGAGCTAATTACTGAGCTTTTACTTTCTGCAAAAAGTGATAAACCATTTGTGGTTTATCCAAACTCTGGGCGCACCTGGGATGCGGTTAAAAAGGAGTGGATTGGAAGTCGTGGCGCTGGTTTTGATCAAGATTTAATAAATCAATGGAAAGCTGCTGGTGCGCAATATATTGGTGGATGTTGTGGAATTGGCGCAGATGAGATTGCAACTATCTCGCTGTAGTTATTGATTGTGTTGCAGGTTGTAGTTAAGGTTATCTAATTGCCAAATAACTATAAGGATAAAATGAATAAAATTGCAGTAGTAACAGGTGGCGGCCGAGGTATTGGCCGAGTAGTTTGTTTAACCCTTGCTGCAAATGGCTGGACCGTAGTTGTTGCTGGTAAAACCCTAGAAAATATCACCCAGGTTGCAAAAGATGCAGCAAATCAAAGTATTGCAATTCAGTGTGATGTGACTGATCCAAAATCTGTTAAAAGTCTATTTGATCAGGTTAAAGCTAAATTTGGCAGAGTAGATCTTCTATTTAATAATGCTGGAATATCTTCAAGGTATGTCTCTATGGATGAACTAGCTGCAGATGAGTGGAATAAGGTTGTTAATACAAACCTAAATGGCTCCTTCTACTGCACGCAAAATGCATTTGGTTTAATGAAATCTCAATCCCCCCAAGGTGGGAGAATAATTAATAATGGCTCAATTGCAGCCCATGCCCCACGACCTAACTCTGCTCCATATGCGGCAACTAAGCATGCAATTACCGGCTTAACCAAATCAACCTCATTAGATGGGCGAGCATTTAATATTGCGTGCGGGCAAATTGATATTGGAAATGCAGATACTGAGTTAGCAGCTACCCAAAAGGGTGGCATTGTTCAATCAAATGGCATGATGATGGTTGAGCCCACAATTAATCCGCAACATGTTGCCGATGCTGTTCTGCACATGGCCAATCTGCCACTTGATGTTAATGTTTTATTTATGACTGTGATGGCAACAAATATGCCATATGTTGGCAGAGGTTAATTAAGCCTTACGAATTACGGCACCGATTTGTTGGACCTCAGCAATATTTCTTGCACCAGTAAGTGCCATTGTATTTACAAAATCTCGCTTTAAAATTTCAACAACGCGCTCTACGCCTCGTTCACCGCCTGCCATAATTCCATATAGATAAGCCCGACCAATAAAGACTGCCTTAGCACCAAGTGCAACTGCAGCATACGCATCTTGGCCAGACATAACCGCGCCATCAATATAAATATCAACCTTATTGCCAACTGCCGCCACTACCTCTGGCAATATCTCAAGGGGAATTGGTCCTCTATCTAACTGCCGGCCACCATGGTTTGAAAGAATAATTCCATTTATACCCATGCCGGCAAGTTTTTTAGCATCTTCAACATTTTGCACACCTTTAACGATAATTGGCCCATCCCAAACTGATTGCAGCCAAGTTACATCTTCAAATTTTGTTGATGGATCAAATATTGCTGCAGCTAACTCAACTAGTGATTTATTCCAACCTCTAAATGCTGCAAACTCAAGCTTTTTAGTTGTGAAAAGATTTAACCACCAGATTGGCTTTGTGGCGATTGCAAATACTGTGCTTAATCTGATCCGAGGCGGGATTGTTAAGCCATTTTTAATATCCCTTAATCTCAAACCGCTAACTGGTGTATCAACCGTAAGAATTAGTGCTTCAAAGCCAGAGTCCCTAGCCTGTTTAATTACTGAAAGACTATCTTGGCGATTTTGCATCACATATAACTGAAACCAACGACGAGCACCTGGAACTTGAGCAGCTAACTCACTTGGTGAGGTAGTTCCCATAGTTGAGAGTGAGTAAATTAAATTATTTTTTTCTGAAACTGCTGCAACCGCCGGCTCGCCAACATGGTGCATAAAGCGGGTGTAACCAGTAGGTGAAAATAAAATTGGCAGATCAACTTTTTTACCAAATATCTCAACCGATGGATCAACCTTTGACACATCTCTTAGAGTGTGGGCTGTGAACTCCATCCGGCCAAATGCTTCAGTTGAACGGTCATAGCCTGCTTCTGCTAATGCTGATCCCTCTACATAATCATAAACAACTTTAGGAACCTTCTTCTTTGCAATCTTTGCCAACTCAGAGATCGTTTGGGCACGAGCAATTTTGGTTCGAGTTCTAAAAATAGATGGAAGCTTCCATTCAATTAATGAAATAAAATGTGGAATGTCGGGAAATTGCCGCTTTGATTTAATCATTTTATTAACTTGAATGAATCGTATTCATGATCGAACGAGACATACCCTGATAATCCTTACTGTTATCTAAATCGCCTACAAATTCATAGCGACGCATTACCAGAATTCGATCAGCAACAGAGATCATCTCTGCCAAATCACTTGAGATTAGAATGATTGATAAGCCTTCATCGGCAAGCTGGGTAATTAATTCATGAAATGATGCTTTAGTTCTAACATCTACACCCACAGTTGGCTCATCAATAATTAAAATTTTAGTTTCAGCAGCCAGCCATTTAGAAACGCTTACCTTTTGTTGATTACCGCCAGAAAGCGTTAAAGCCAACTGGTTATTGTTGACTACCTTTATGCCTAAGCGATCAACATACTTAGTTGCAACATCATCCTCTTTTTTAAAGTTAATTACACTTAGTTTTTGTAGAATTTTAGAGAGAATCGTGACTGAGATATTTTTGCGAACTGGGAAATCTAGAAATAAACCCTCTTCCTTACGGTTCTCAGTTACATAACCAATGCGATGCTCATGTAGTGCATCCCTAAAGCTCTTAATCTTTACCTCTTTGCCATTAATTAATATTTGCCCAGCAGTTACTTCGTGAAGTCCTAGAATGCTTCGAGCCAACTCGCTTCGTCCGGCACCAACTAAGCCATACATACCCAACACCTCACCAGGAAAGAGCGAGAGGGAAATATCGCGATGGCCAAGAGATGTTTCAAGATTTTTTAATTCAATTACAGGTTTGGCATTACGATCAACTTTACGAGTTTCAGCCTTGCGCTCAGCTAAGTGGCGACCAACCATTAAATCAACTATCTCCCCCTGCTTGTAATCAGCCAACGGCTTTGATTCAAGTACAGAAACACCATCGCGTAATACGGTTACGGTGTCACATATTTCATAAACCTCTTCAAGCTTGTGGCTAACAAATAAAATTGCTGTTCCTTGAGCCTTCAATCGTTTAATTACATCAAATAGCTTGCTGGTTTCACTGCCAGTAATTGATGCGGTTGGTTCATCTAGCAAAATTATTTTGGCATTTGTAACCAAGGCCTTTGCAATCTCAACTAATTGCATCTGAGCTACTGATAAATTCTTAACCCGCTCAGTTAGATCAATCTCAAAGCCAAGGGTTTCAAGGGCTTGCTTTGCTAGTCGAGTCCGTTCTTTTCTATCAATTACGCCCAATTTAAGGGGCGGGTTATGCAAGGTAATATTTTCTTCAACTGAAAACTCTGGAATTAAATTTCGCTCTTGATGAACCACTGCAATACCAGCGTGGGTTGATTCGATTGGATTATGGAAAGTTTTATCTGCACCATTTACTTTTAGTATGCCAGAGTCTGCGACATACACACCGGTAATAATTTTAATTAATGTTGATTTGCCAGCACCGTTTTCACCAAGGAGAGCGTGAACTGTGCCACCTATTAAAGTTAAATTAACCTCATCAAGTGCCTGAACACCTGGGAATGCTTTAGAGACTTTGCTAATTAATAGTTCGCTACTCATATTGATCCCTTTAACCCTTCACCTTGTCGCTCAGTGCGGCGCCGGCGCCATTCACTAAGGGCAACAGTTGAAAGTGTTACAACACCAACGCTTAACGAAACAATGCTTGGATCTAATGAGTATTGCGCTCTAGCAATATCAACCAAACGCACCACACCTGCGGCAATTACAGTGCCATAGATTGCAATGGTGCCACCTGACATTAAAACACCACCAATAATTGGAGCAGCAAAGCTAGCCAGCAGCCAGTCGCCACCAATTGATCGATTAATACCTGGCAAAGATGCAATTGTGATTACAGATGCCACACCAATTAATAATCCAGAAAGTGTATGAGCAATAAAGACAGAGCGATTATTTGAGACTCCAGATAAGCGGGCAGCTAATGGATTACCACCAGTTGCTAACACTCTTCTGCCCACGATTGTTCTGCTAAAAAATAGTGAGAGCAACACAGCAGTTAAAATTGAGATAACTAAAATATATGGGAACCCCACGAAGTTACGCTTACCAAACTCTGGCAGCGAAGATGGATACTTATCAATTGTAAAAGTTTTAACTAACCGGTATTGGAAACCTAGCAATATTGTGTAGGTACCTAAGGTAATTATGAAACCATTTAGTTGAGTTAGAACCACTAGCGCACCATTTATAGCACCCATTGCGGTTGCAGAGAATAAGCCAGTCAATACTGCAAGCCAGATTGGTAAATTATGATCTGCCATCAATACCGCCATAATTGCGCAACTAACCCCACCCATTGTGCCAACCGCTAAATTCATTTGGCCAATACAGAGCACTACCATTTGAGCTAAACCAATGGTGATTGGCACTGCTAAATATGTTAAGAAGCCTTGTAGGGATGCTCTAGATAAGAAGACGCCATTTGAGGTAAGGACTAAGGCTAAAAAGCCAATTACAAATATAACTGAGAGTGAAACTTCAGTCATGCGATTCTTAAAAAATAGGGGTAGCTTCACTTTTTCCCTCGCAATTTTATTGAGGTAAACATTTTTTGAATTTGGCCCACAGATAGCGCTAGTAGTAAGACTAAGCCAAGTGCGATATTTAATGTCTCAAGCCCAATACCCTGCACAGATAATCCTTGACGAATTACCAATGTCATCATGGTGCCAATAAATGTGCCTAGAACTGCTACCGCACCACCTGCGAGCAATGTGCCACCTAATACCGGACCTAAGAATGAAGGCAGCATAACCTGACTGCCAATGGCAGCAGTAAATGAACCATTTGTATAAGCAAGCATTAAGCCACCAATTCCAGCTAATGTGCCAGAGAAGATATGTGCTGTCATTACTCTGCTTTCAACTGGAATTCCAGATAACTTAGCAGCTCTTAAATTTGAGCCAGTAGATAACAATTCACGACCTAGTTGTGTCTTTGAGAACATAAATGAGACCAGGATTAAGCAAACTATCGCTGGTACTAACATCATTGGTAGTGATTTTGGTCCACAAATTGGTCCTAAGCAAAAATCAGCTAAAGATTTACTACGCCAATAATCCATGCCATCCGGCTTAGTGGTGAATGCTGCAGTTGCACCTGTAAATGTCACATAGATAAAGGTAACTAATCCAAGGAGTGCAAAATCCATAGCTAAGGTAACAATGAATGCATTCACTTGTGATTTAACAATTATCCAACCAGTAATTGCGCCCAATAATGTTCCTGCAAATACACCTAAAATTGCTCCTTGCACCAAAGATAAGCCCCAATATTGATATGCAGCACCAGCAACGAGTGCTGAGACTGCAGCCATTCTTCCAACTGCAAGATTTAAATGGCCAATCGATAAAACACATAATTGCGCTAGCCCAATTACGGTTAGTGTGGCACCATCTCGAAGCAGTGGATAGACAACAAAGTCAACATTGAAAAACGCAGGATTACTTAGGCCAAAAAAGATAAACAGTGCAATGGTTAGTAGTGTTAAAACTACTCTTTGGTCATTTAGTATCTTTTTAAATTTCAAATTTTCACCCGCAATGCATCAATTGCATCAAAATCCCAGTCAATTCCAAGCCCAGCTGTTGTTGGAGCCAATGCCATACCGTTCTCAATCTTGATCTCACTCTTTGTTACACCTCGTAGCTGCGGGATATGTTCTACATATAAACCATTTGGAATGGCCGCAGCTAGGCTGACATGAATCTCCATTAAAAAGTGTGGGCAAACCTTCACATTAAAACTCTCTGCCATGTGAGCAACCTTAAGCCATGGAGTTATTCCACCCACCCGTGCGACATCAACCTGCACAATTCCGACCGCATTTTGATGCAAATACTGTTGAAATTGCATTGCTGAGTACATGGTTTCACCGACTGCAATTGGAATGCTGGTGGCACTAGCCAACCTGGCATGGCCGGTTACATCATCAGCAGGCAGAGGCTCCTCCAGCCAAAACAAATCAATTGGTTCAAATGCTTTTGCGCGCTTAATTGCCTCTGCCACAGTAAAAGATGTATTTGCATCCACCATGATGTGCATATCTTTTCCAACAGTTTCTCTAACAGCCATTAAACGCTCAACATCTTCATGCGCCTTAGGCTTACCAACTTTAAGCTTTACGCCTGGCCAACCTTTTTTCTTAGAGGCAACCGCTCCCGCTACTAACTCCTCAGTTGTTAGATGAAGCCAGCCACCTTCGGTGTCATAAAGTGGAACTCGATCGCGAAATCCACCGGCTGCAACTGCCAAACTTTGATTTTCTCGTTTGCACTTTAAATCCCAGATTGCAGTATCAATTGCTGCAACTGCTAGTGAAGTTATCGCACCAGTCTCAGTTGCCCGGGTTGAGTAATAAATATCATGCCATACCTTTTCAATCCGTGCACTGTCCATGCCCTTAAGTTTTGGAATCAAATAATCTCTAAGCATGGCCAGGATCGCAGTCCCGCCGGTTCCAATGGTGTAGCTATAACCAACACCGGCATTGCCATCAGCAGTAGTTATCTTTACAAAAATAGTCTCTTGCTTTAAAAATGCTTGTACTGAATCAGTTCTTACTGTCTCAACTGGAATATCAATCAGAAAGGTCTCTGCATTTGTAATTATGCTCAACTGAGAATCCTTTCGTTTAATAAAGTTTATCTTGATAATTGAGGAAGGGCGACCAGGAGTAAACCTGATCGCCCAACATCAACTTATTGTTTACTTACAGGTCATGTACTCGTTCTGGAAAGCCGCAAGGATTTCCTTTGAAGTAGCTTGACGTGTGTCGTTGTAAGTATCAACGTTGTCCTTAGTTACCAAGAATGAACCGGAGTCTACGTATAGACCAGGTGTATTCATGGTGCACTTCTTGCTACCAAGTGCTGCAAGTACCCATGAACCAACATAACCTTGGCCCCATGGATTCTGAACAACAGTTCCGGAAATTACGCCAGACTTAATAGCATCCAAGATCTTCTGGTCATCATCAATTGCAATAACCTTGATTGGAAGCTTGGTTGATGAAACTCCATCAGTTGCAGCAACAGCTGGGTTGTAAGCAGTTGTAACGATTCCGTTAATCTGCTTGCCCTTTGCTGCTAATAGATCAGTTACAGCCTTTGTTGCTGACTGTAGATCTGAGTCAATATCAGTGATGGTTGTTAGAAGCTTAACTTTTCCGCCAGTCTCAGCGATAGCTTGCTTTACGCCATCCATACGACGGATTGTGTTTGCATCTACTGCGTTACCAGTTAAGTGAACAAGATTTCCCTTGCCACCCATCTCTTTAATAACTGCTGTTGCAGCTAGGTATGCAGCTTTGCCAGTATCAGTACTCAAGCAGAAGTCTGCTGAGTTTTTCTGTGGCTCTTTAACAATGTCATATCCACCAGGACATGAAGCAAGAGAACCAACTGCGAATCCCTTGTCCTTTAGGCCCTTAAATGTTGTGTTGATATCTGTTGGTGAAACTCCAAATACACCAAATGCGTTATAGCCTTGTGCTGCCATAGCGTCGATTGCTGCATTGTGTTTGGTTTGATCCCATTCACCAGTTTCATTAAATTCTGTTCCGCCAATTCCGAACTCAGATACAGCAGCGGCTCCGCCATCTTTCCATGGTTGGAAGTAAGGGTGTGCGCCACCAGGAACTAGAGCAACTTTAATTGCTCCGAATCCGTCAGCTGATCCTGCAGAGTCTCCTGAACTTGAACATCCAGAAAGAAGCAATGCCACTGCAGCAACTGCAGCAAGTAATGATTTCTTCATTAATTTCCTTTCGGTTATTTGTTAAACCCCTATACGACTTTTCTTAGAAATCTATAGGAATACGGTTAGAGAGAGCCTTCTCTATTTGAAGGCTGAAATCAACGAGCGCCGATAACATTAAGGTAACGAATCTGTAATTTACAGGCCTAAATAAGGCCGAAATATTGGGCCCTGAAAAGGTGGTTGAAACTCTCCACTATGTGAGAAACCTAGCTACTTTGCCTCTGCCCACTCTTTGCCAATCGGGTAAGTAAAATCTAAAACACTTTGCGCAAACATTTGCGCCCCGGCGCCAGCTTTGGCAGGTGGCATATATCTAGCATTTCTAATGTCAGTTGGAACAACAAAGTGTTCATGTAGGTGATCAACAAACTCAACTACTCGATCTGGATGTTCACCAGCTACTGCAACATAATCAAACATCGCAAGGTGCTGAACCATTTCGCAAAGACCAACACCACCTGCATGTGGGCAAACTGGAATTCCATATTTTGCTGCCATTAAGATAATTGCAATATTCTCATTTACACCAGCAACTCTTGAGGCATCAATTTGTAAGAAGGATAGTGATTTTGATTGCAACATTTGCTTGAAAATAATTCGATTGGTTACATGCTCACCGGTTGCAACTTTAACTGGGGCAATTGCTTTAGCAATCGCAGCATGTCCGACTACATCATCTGGATTAGTAGGCTCTTCAACCCAATGTAAATTCACATCTCCCAGTGAGTTAATCCAATTAATTGCATCCTTCACATCCCAAACCTGATTAGCGTCAATCGCTAATTTAATATCCGGCCCAATTGCCTGCCGAGCAAGTTTTAATCTGCGCTTATCATCTTCTAAGGAGACTCCGCATTTAAGTTTTATCAGCTTAAATCCATCAGCAACTGCTTGCTTTGCTAGCCTAACCATTTTCTCATCGGTATAGCCAAGCCAGCCGGGTGTAGTTGTGTAAGCAGGCAATCCATTTTTGATTAGATCTGCTTCATTTTTAGCACGGTTTGATTTTGCCTTATTTAGAATATCTAATGCCTCAGCTGGTGTTAAAACATCTGTGATGTATCTGAAATCAACTAAATCAACGATCTCCTCCGGGTTTAGATCTGATAAGTGCTTCCAAAGTGGTTTACCACTTCGCTTTGATACTAGATCCCAGGCGGCATTAACAACTGCGCCGGCGGCCATATGTGTCAAACCTTTTTCTGGTCCAAGCCAGCGCATTTGAGAGTCACGCACAAGTGAGCGTGCAAAATCTCCCATGGTTTTTGCTAAATCATCAACATCGCGGCCAACTGCGTAACTAGCAAGTAAATCAATCGCTGCACATTGCAGATCATTACCGCGACCGATTGTAAAAACTAAACCATAGCCAGATAAATTTGGATCATCAGTTGTTAGCTCAAGATAGGCGGCTGAATAGTCCGGGTCTTGGTTCATTGCGTCTGAACCATCTAAGCCTCGTGAGGTTGGAAAGCGCACATCAGTGGTTTTAAAGCCGGTCACCTTTGGCATGTTTCCTCCATTTATATGTTGCTATTCGTTTACTAGTTAAAATCCTATACGATAATCAAATCGAGAAAGGATCATTTTGCCAGTTAAGCGAATAGGTTCAGTAATTGGTGTTAAGCCTGATCAGATTGCAGAGTATGAGCGAATTCATGCCGATGTTTGGCCAGGAGTACTCGCCACTTTAAAGAAGGCAAATGTCTCAAAGTTTTCGATCTTTCGTTATGAAAATATGCTCTTCTCGTATATGGAGTACTCCGGATCAGATTACGACGCAGACATGGCGATGATTGCAGCCGATCCAATAACTCAAGATTGGTGGAAAGTTACAGCTCCAATGCAAAATCCAGTTGCAGAGAAGAGTGAAAATGAGTGGTGGCATGAAGTTCCAGAGGTTTTTCATTTAACTTAAGTTAAAGAGAGAGTAGGTTGAAAAATGAGAATTGATTCGCATCACCACGTTTGGGATTTATCAGTGCGTGAGCAGGGTTGGATGGTTGGCGAAGCTCTAAATCCGATCAAAAAGAACTTCTCAATCAATGATCTTCGGACAACAATTTCTGGGTGCGGGATAGACAAAACTGTAGTTGTTCAGACTGTTACAAATTATGATGAAACTCCTGAATTACTTGAGTTAGCAGATACTGATGATCTTGTGGCAGGTGTGGTTGGTTTTCTAAAAATTGATTCCGCGGATGCTATTTCATATCTAGACAAATATGAATCTATGCGTGGGTATAAATACCTGGTTGGAATTAGAGATATTGCCCATGATTATGAGGATGTTAAATATCTTTCAAAGCCACAGGTAATTAAAAATGTTCAAGAGTTAGGTAAGCGGGGCTTGGCATATGACTTATTAACTAAAACTCCCCACATGCGAGCTGCAATTGATTTAGTGAAAGCATGTCCAGATACACAATTTGTGCTTGATCACATTTCAAAGCCATATATTGCAAAGGGTGAGATGCAGCCATGGGCAGATCAGCTTGCTGAATTAGCTAGATTTGAGAATGTAGTAGTTAAAGTTTCTGGTTTATTTACCGAAGCAGATTGGAAGAATTGGAAGCAAACAGATTTTTGGCCGTATTTGGAGCAGATCACTAACTCATTTACACCAGCAAGAATGATGTTTGGCTCTGATTGGCCAGTTTGTTTACTTGCCGCTACCTACCGGCAAACAGTTGATTTGGTTGAGGAGTTTACGAAATCATTCTCTGATGCTGAGAAAAACAATTTCTGGGCAGGAACTGCAAACCGCGCGTATGGATTAAATCTAATTTAATTAGGCGTAGCGAGCGTGCAGAGCTCCATCAACCATCAAGTCAGCGCCAGTAATAAATGAAGCATCTTTAGAAAGAGCAAAGAGGATTACATTTGCAATCTCCTCGGGAGATCCAAATCTTGCATTTGGCGCAACCGATAAAGCGTGTGCTTTCTCATCTGGAAACTTCTCCATATAACTCTTAAGCAATGGAGTTGCAGTAGTTCCTGGCGAGATTGAGTTAACTCTAATTCCGAACTTGCCTTCATCAAGTGCTA
>Ga0209298_10002184_pt1 | contig 12252 bp, 13 predicted proteins | sample S_140806_EF_Meta_FD_187325 | JGI IMG/M metagenome (GOLD analysis project Ga0209298, IMG submission 187325) | Freshwater microbial communities from Lake Simoncouche, Canada to study carbon cycling - S_140806_EF_MetaG (SPAdes) (version 2) | ecosystem: Environmental > Aquatic > Freshwater > Lake ...
TTCTGTTTCCCAACTGCTGCTCAGCATGTCTCCACACATTCTACATTTAAAATTACATAAGTTATTAAACCTATAATCAAAACTTTGAGTCTTCATTGTGGTATATCCAGTATCATCTGTGCTGTCAAACGCTTGATTTATTTGATTTTTGTACAACCAATTAAAATGCTGTCTATAAACCTGCTCATTTAAAAGTTTATGATTACATACAGCACATTGCGGTATTTCCTCTCCTGCCATGAGTTTTAATCTTACTGTTTTCATATACTCGGAGTTCCAGTGTTCTTCTAATGAGGAAAGATTTATAGTGTCATTGTGTCCTTTTGTATCAAATGTATCAATATATTGTTTAAAATTTGTACTTTCTTCTCTACTAGAACAACATAATCTTCTTTCCATTTGAGGAGAAAGATAGGTATGCGTCCAAGGGGCCATGCAAAATGTTTTATTGCCTTCTACGGGTTTAATTTTTTTCATATAATTCTGCTAGTTCTGGAAAAATTTCTAATATATTTTCATTTCTTATATCATCTATCTTTTTCATTCCTGATTTAAATTCTTCTATATTTTTAAAGTTATCTCTCCTCATCATATAATCTAACCCAGACTCAAACCCTTTTGTGGCTCTAGTTAAATGGTCTTGTGGTTTTAACCATTCTATATGTGATTCATATTTTTCTTTTATTCGTTGTTTCATTGATTCTGGCAATAGATCAATTCTTTGCCAGAAAGGAAATTGTAATAGATTAAAATTAAAATCTTGTGGTTTTATGTAACCTTGTTCGGACCATGTTCTATGAAAATCCACAACATGCAGAGCATTAATTAATCCCACAGTAGCACTGATATAAAAATCCACTTGTGGACAGACTTCTTGCATTCTTCTTCTATTTGTTTCTATATCTGTCCACACAGTGCCTTTTCTCATGTATTCTGCTCTTGGACCCATTGCATCTAGGCTAGCGCCTACAGAAACTGAATCAAACTTGTTCCATAGTTCTAACACGTCCATGTCTTTAAAAATTAATTTGCTAAAATTAGTGTTATAAATTAATCTCACATGATACATCTTTCTACGATCTAATTCTTTTAAAATTTTATAATGTTCTTCCATTATGAGAGGTTCTCCTCCTGCAAAATAGAATTGTTCCACGTGATCAAACTGTTCCAACATCTGATTCCAAATATCATCTGCTGTTCGACCCACTCTCATTATTTTAGCATGTTCGGGTGGTTTGCCAGTTAATTTTTTATGATCTTCATACCAATTAGAACTAAACCATGTGCCACAACTGCGACAGGCAAAATTGCAAAGATTACTAAATCGTATATCCCAATATTTGATTACAAAATCAGCAGAGCCATCTGATTGTGTATTATCAATCATGCCTATGTTGTGTCCAAAATGTTTGTTAGAACTTAATCTTAGACTAAAAAATCCTGATTTTTCTTGATCATAGCATTTGCCACACTGGCGAGAAGGTTTGTTGGACAACATATTAAGTCTCATCTCTCGCATGTCTTTGCCATTAAAAACTTCTTCCATGGAACTTTTGTTTAAATCTCCTACAGGATACTGATCTAAGCCAAAACAACAAGGATAGGCTCTACCATCTGGAAAAGCATGTAGATGTAACCACGGCATCATGCAAAAAGTGTCACTTTTAATTAATAACTCTTCCTGCTTGGGAGTCATGTCTTTTATTTTTAATTTTTCGGGCTCTTTAGCCCCATACTCATAAGCCATTGTACCACTCTCCTATTCTTGCGAATGTTTTTACGAAATCTTTGCCTCTTCTCTCATCGTATTGTTTATAGAAATTTTTGAAGTCTGACCTTAATTGTGGTAAATCAAATGCTTCAGCGTGAGGTGTTTTAACCACATCTAAATAATCTATTAATCTTTGTACGTGAGACACTTCCATAAGCTCGCAATGATCTATATTTGCGTCCAACCATTGTGATAGGTTGTCTTTGAATTCTGTTCTTAGATAGTCTGGCAATACTAGGGGTGATTGAAAGCTAGGAAATCTTAATATATTTAAAGTAAAGTTTACGTCTACTCCATAAACTCTTTTAGCGTCTAATTTATTTCTTATAATAACATCCAGGAATTGAGGCAATGATTCTAGACATAGAGCATTTATCGTACACATATTGTGCAATCCTGCAGGTCTTATTTGATTAATTACATTAGCAAAATTTACATACCAATTAGTATAATCCATGCCATCTCGAATATAATCTGAATGAGCATACATTGATTCATTAGAAGTATAGATATGCAAATTTTTTATTCGTTTACACTTGTCTACAAATTTTTCAAATAATTCTGCTTTAGGCACTAGATTAGAGTTAATAGCTAATCTCATATTGGGATTAATTCGTTCTCCCTGTGTTTCAAACCAATCCAATAATCTCCACAGAGAAGGACTCATCATGGGCTCTCCACCTGTGATTCTTAATTCATCTAGTGTCTTGTGTAGATCTGTTTCCCACCATTTGAAAAATGCTTCTACGTATGGATTAGTTTCTTCTAATTTATATAATTGAGCACTATCATGTGAGTGAGTGAAATGATTTCTACCATCTGATATTAAATTTTTATAAGGACCGTTTTGTTTTATATCTTTTGCCCATGTGGTACTAAATGCAGGATTACAATAAGAACAAGCAAAATTACATGTTTTATCAAAGGCAATCTCTAGAGTTTTAAGATTTACATCTTCTGTAATGGGTGTATTGAATGCTCGTTCTAGATCTGCATCTGGATAAATTTTACTTTTGTATACTCTATCACTCACAGCATCTCTGCCCATATCTTCTATCTTCCAGCAGTATTCACAGCCTGCAGGTCTTTCTCCTGCAATCATTTTGGCACGATCCTGTTTCTTTTGAGGGGTATTATGCAACAATCGAGGATTATCTTTTAATTTTTTTGCATCCACTTGATGTGCAGGTGGGTGATGACAACTAGTACTCATGCCAGATCCTAGCCATATAGTGGCATTGTACCATTTGGCTCCACAGAAACTGGGAGACAGAGAATCTAATATTTGTTTACGATATTCAAGATCTTTATTCATTATTTTTAATTGTTGTATAGACCTTATCAGCCCACAGTTTATTTTGTTCCTCATTCATATGATTGATTATCCCTGATCCCCAAGGCATAGTGGCTCCTCCTGCTGGAATATTTTCAGTTAATGATGAAGCATACAAACTCTCATCTATGAATATACCACTCTTTAATTTTATACCAGCATCCTTACCTGCTGTTTCAAACGGTCTAAAACTCCACATCTGTACAATTGTTTTATTTTTTATTTTAGATAATACATCATAATCAAACCATTTAACAGCATATTCATATGATAGCTCATCTTTATCATAATTGTGTAGATGTATCCAATATTGTTCTAGAGCTTCATATATTTTAGGATCTACTCCTTCTACAGGTTGTGTATTAGCAGAAAGTATTAAAGATGTATGATATAATCTATAAGGTTCTGTATAACATAAAACGCAGATGTCAGGTAATTTATTTGCTTTGTTTAGTTGATTAAATTTAAAAAAGGTACTCCATACACTTCTGCCAGGTTCTCCCCAATGAGTTATTTGAGCATTCAATTGATTGGCTAATAATACACACCAGCTCTCGGGTTCTCTACCTGCGCAGAAACTATCTCCAAAGAATCCTATTGTTTTCATAAACTCTTACACTCCTGCCAAAATTCCTGCATCTCAGGAAAGGTTTGTTCAAAACTTGTGCCTCTTCTGCGATCATGTTCTGCAAAAAATGCGTAAAAATTCTTTTTTTGCGTGTTATCTTGTTCTGCGTGCTTGCGCCAGTAAGCAAGATTGCGCTGCATCTTTTGTATCTCAAAGTCTTTGAACAATGAGAAATCTAATCTAGTTTCAGTCACTTGTTTGGGACCGATTTGCTCTTGGTGCTCCATCATCCATTTGATATTGTCTTCGTGTATGCGCTGGTATGATTCTGGCAGTAGAGTAATCTGTTGCCACAGCGGTTGACGCAACAGAGGAATATCGAACCACACTCGCTGATAGGTTTTTGAGTGTTCTGATCTTAATAAACGTATGTCCTTGAGTAATCTATCCAGTGAAGTAACACTTAAATTATTATAGGTGATAATAAATGTAACTGAATTACGCACAGGTATTCTGTGTAGGAATTCATTCACATTGTCCATGAATTGATTATAATTCAATCCGTTCCTTATGTACTCTGCTTGTGCTCCATGAGCATCTACAGATACAAATTGCATGAAATGTTCCACTTTTTCATCTAAACATATCCTCTTGACTTGATCAAAATACCGGTTTTTTAATTTAACATCCGGAGGACACATATTAGATGTGACATTTAAGTGCAAATCTTTTTTGGGATGATCTATAACATAGTCAAACACTCGATAGGTGTTCACATCCATCATGGGTTCTCCACCAGTCATGCGGAAATGTTTTAAATTTTTGTATAATTCTGGCCACCAACGCCAAAATGCTTCCACATAAGGATTGGGTTCTCTGTTGAGTATGGGTTTTCTTCTGCCTGTAAAATGTTCAGGTGCATTGTGTGCTGGAGCAGTGGGGTATGCTCCATATATTTCCGTTTCCTTGCCCCATGCTGTGGAGAATTGTGGTGAACAATAGCTGCATTTAAAATTACAAGCATTATTAAAGTTCACTTCCACATAACGAGGCACATGAGTCCTATCCAGCGGATTGTCTCGAATCTTTTCAAAGTCTATCATGGCCCAGGGCTCACCAGAACGATAGTGTCGATCACTCATCTCGCCTGTGTCTTCCATCTTCCAGCAATAGGAACAGCCTGCAGGTCGTTCTCCCGCCAGCATTTGTTGTCTTTGTTTGATCTTTTCTTCTGTGTTGTGCAGTGCCGCTGGATTGTCTGCTAGACCTGCAGCATCAATTTCATGCAATGGTGGATGATAGCAAGAATTTGTGAGTCCTGTGGGCAGATGTAAAGAAACTTGGTTCCATTTGGCCAGACACATGGTGGGGCTTATTCTTTCTAATTCTTTTTTTGCCTCATCGGCTGATGTTTTATAAACACTACTCACGATCCTGCACTCCTTTATTTCTATGTGGTGTTTGACAGAATTTGTAAAAGCGACTCTGTTCTGCATCTAGGTCTGCCACAGGTAATCCCAATCTCTGTCTTAGACTGTTGCCATATGACTGCATGTCTGGTTCTATATCCATCATCATGCGAGAGAATTTATCTCTCATGAATTCTAAATCACTGACCAGTGTGACATCATAGTTTGAGTCCAGCGTGGCCATATAACAGCCACGGCGAGCACCTAGTATAGCCCATTGCCCATTTTCCGCATCAGCACCTACACTCATCCATGTGAGTAAAGTTCTTAAATTGATTGGTTGTATGGTTTGCATAAATTCTTCTGGTTTTACTTTTTGTCCTCGATCTAAACTCATTTTAACACCTTCTCTGTATCCGGCAATAAAAGCCTGTTCAGGAGTGTGATTAATATATGTTTTAGAATATACATTGTGCAGATTTTCATGTGGCACAGTCCAACAGAAATCTAGTTTGGCTTGCTGATCTTCAGCATTCTCATGTGTTTTCATTTCTAAACAGGTATTTCGAGGCCATCCCACAATGCCTCCATTGCCATATATCAATCCATTAATACTGTTCTTTGCTCTCCATCGATGCACAGCAGCAGGATTAGTTTTAGTCCAATCCAGAGTTTGTAATAAAAAAACAGGATCTATTTTATTATCTCCATCAACAGATATAAAGAAATCTGTTTCTGCTAGTTTAGCAGCAGCCTTGTGAGCATTATCAAATCCTTTGACTCCATGTACTCGTTTCGCCCATGGCACTATGTTTAATAGATCAGCATAGTTCTCATCAGCATTAGGCTCACGATAACTGATAAAAACAAAATCTAAATCGGTTACTCGGACGGTGTTTGCCATGTGTAACCTCCTTCCGCTATACCTGTGGGCCAATAAGGATCTGAATTAACAAAAATTAATCCTTCTTTAGATTTTTTAAGAATATTATAAGATCGTTTATTCGTTGATGGTGGTTTTCGAGTTATTTTTCCATTTTCAAAATAGAAATTTTGATGTCCTTCTTTAAGCAATTGCACATAATCTTCTTTGTTCACCGATACGTGATTATCTCCAGTGGTTGTTGCTAAACATTCAATCTCTCTATCTTTGACCACTATGTAGTAGGTTGGATTAAAAGTTTTTGGTTTAAAATCTTTTAATGCTTTAAAAAGTTCTTGCATTCAAAACCTCCGGAATATTCTTATCATGATAATGCCACACCTGAGTCAATCGTTGGCCTCCTAGATAGATCCTATCGTTGAGACGCACAGGATAAAGATAGTTGTCACAGTCAGCGATGGGTGAAAGATTTATAGCTGGTTTGCCATGTATAAATTTAAACCATGGGTAGTCTATCAGCTGTTCTTGTGTGGGATCCGTTATTCTATATGCTAAAGCATAGATCACATCTGTAGTTGGATACTCATCATGACAATTGATCAGCAGAGTATCTCTCACTTGAGACCAATTCTCTGCCAATTGCTGACATAGAGAGAAAAATTTCTTGGCTCTTTGGCTACGCCTAAAATAAGTTAATCCATTATAAACGTTGGGTAGATTATTCTGTGAAAATAATTTTCTATAGGTTGTATCCGCTATCGTTTGACCACGATAGTTTAGACAGTTTACGGAAAAAATTAAATCATGCTGCCATAGATGGTTCCACCACCAATCAGTGTTGCTGTTCCATAACATGTCTGCTTCTAGTTTAATGGAATGAGTAAACGGTGATAGAGCAAATACTTGATATTCATTGGCAAATTTCTGTGTGTCGTTGATCGAAAGATCTTTGGGCAATACTCGAACCATGTCCACATGTGGACTTTCAAAAACAGATTGCTCATCCACCAGCACACAGATACTGTTCTCTTGATTGTGTTGTTTGATCGATCGAGCTAATTCTATGCTGCATTTAACATAGTCTGTTGTTTTGGTGTTCTGACAAAGCCAAACGAATCCTTTAGACATTCACAAATCCTTTGTTGAGCACATGAAGATCCTGACTTTCAATGCGATTGATTTTGTCTTGATAACGATAATTTAAACCAGTATCATTGTATGACAGCACTGTGCAATCATGTGGTAGAGTCGCTATGGAATCTGGAATAATATCATAAGCATGATACCCATTACACTGGTGGAGAGCAATGGCAAATGCATAATCATTCCTGAAATTTCGATAATCAATCCTGTAGAGATTACAAAAATGTTGATAATGCGACTTCACTAATTTTACAGTGTCGAAAATCTTTCTCACTTGATATGTTTTTCGAAATATCAACACAGTGGCCCATACCAATGGCAGCATGGACTTGCGTTCATAGGTCAGTGCCTGTCGATAACTTACATCATGCGCAGCAGAATGTATTAAAAAATCATGTACAGTCTCGGTATATTGCAGTAATTTTTTTGAGAAACAGAGATAGTCCACATCAATCACTATGGTACAATCATAGGGCGAGTGCTCTATTGCCTCACATCTCTCAAGATTATACCATGGCAGTCCTAGTTTGGTATTGTTTGTGTCATTGTTGACCACGATAAAATTTACATCAGGTGGATTGTGCCAACTGTCTAGAGTAGATCGATTGGTGACCACAGTTATGGGCAAACCCAGATGCTGTTTTGCTAGACCTATGCTGACATCAGCTACACGATGATATGCAACCTGATCAGTGTTGAAACAGTACATGAGCACACCCTTGTTCATGTTAATCCTTTAGTGATTTTAAAGATTGATAGGTTTGATGATAGGTGTTCAGTGCTGATTGTTGTCGCTGTATCAGCAGATCGAGAAATTCCTTAGGACTGTCTATCTTTACCGGATTGGAGTTGCTGTCTAACATAAAGAAATGCTCCTGCGATTCCATGAGTGCTCGCACTGAGGCTATGGTCACAGCATCGGCTCGGAATATGTGATCTTGATACACAGTGATCAGCTCAGATTCTGCTCGGGCCAGTAGATTTTTTTTGGCCACTGCTCGATCAAAACTGAGATCCGAATGACTCTTGAGTTCATTGATATCCATACAACAATTATAACTTAATTATTGCGTAAAATCAACCTGGTAAAATATCTTTATGTGGTGGTGTTGGAAACTGTGGCACTGGTTATGCTGTAGGTTGGGTCTGACAATCCCTGTACAAACGTTGGAGTGATTGTGTACAGCGTGGTCACCATCTTGGGTGTGTCCTTCACAGCTGCCGGAACACCGGATGTGTTACCTGCTGTGTATTGTGTGTCCGCTGCGCCGTCCGTGGCCACCATCTTGATGGTCATGGTCACTGCTGTGCCTATTGCTGCATTGATTTTTGAAAATATTTCAATGGTGTTGGAAGTGTAGTTTGTATTGTCTGATGTTAATTTTATCAGAGACACATAGACATCAGGTGTGCCTGTGAGATCAAAGAAACCACCAGATGTTTCTGCGTAAGAAGTAGATGTTTCACCTGTGCCTGATCTGTTCAGGGAGTGTGCACCAATGTCTAAATTGCCCAGTGCTGTGCCCAGGTCTTTGAATGCTTGATCTTTGGGATTCACTGAGGCTTCTGTGGTGCCCACCGTGATCCTCACTTTGCCGCCGGCGTTGAAGAACCATCTCATCTTGTTGGCCGATCCAAAAGTTACAGAAACTTCCTGTGTGGCTGTTGAGTCCCAACCTTCTGAGGCCGTGGTCACGGTCTGTAGAGCTAAACTTGTGGTCAGTGCGTCAGCACCGGTGGATCCACCTGCCACTGCTGAGGCCAGTGCGGTGAGGTCTGTGGTTAGTGCTGATTTTAGTGCGATCACATCTCCTGCTGATGCTGCCGTGGTGCTGGTCAGTGCTGAGATATTGGTGTGATTCTGTATGTTGTTCATGAATGTGAACAGTGAATTCCATTGAGCTGCTGTGATGGTGTCAGTAGCGCCCACTGAATTTAATTCTGTCTGTCCCAGACCGTACTCGCCTGCACCTGTGCCTGCGATATAGTTGATTCCACGAGCTGCCACACCTGCGTTGGGTATGTTTGCCGCTGTGTTGTTTAATAGACCATTATAGTCACTGTTAGAAATTGTAGCACCTACTGCATATGACATATCATTTTACTCCTATTACACACTCTGTTAATTCTGTGTCTATATTATATTTATCTTGCAACAGTCTGCCCAGCACACAAAAAGCAGTGCATTGATCTAGATTGACCACACGAGCCACCCCTGCCGTAGAGCTGCTAACGATGCGATCTCCCTTCTTGCCCTTGCCCTGTACTTTGACTCTCACTCGCCCCTGCAGTGCCACCATGGGATGACTGTCGTTATTACCGGCATCTTTGTTCATTAAAAAAGCTGGTGTTTCGCTGATCACTCCAAAAACTCTTGAGTCTAATTCTTTGGTGCTTAAAGTTATCTCTTGATCTCCACCCAGTATCACCACATCGCCTGCTTCCATGGGAGCATCCGCTGCATAACGTTCTGCCAAATCCGCATACTGAGCAGTGGTTGATGTGGCATGCACTATGTTTGCTCTGATATCCACTAGTGTGGGAGCTGACAACTCGTTCCCTCCACCTGATTTGAATGCCGTCCATGCTCCACCAGCATTGCCATAGGCAGTGGTTCCATCATCGGCAAATGTTTCATCCCATACCCAGTATAGATCCTGCTCTGTGGCAGTGGATGTTTCACCTCTGTTTACTTTTAATCCTGAATAGTTGGGCATGCCGGCTGCTGAGCTGATGTTCCTGTTCAATTCTATGATGTTGTCCTCGATGCTCAGAGTGGTGGTGTTGACCACAACCTGTGTGCCGGTCACTGTGAGAGTGCCTGACACTGTTAACTTAGGTATGGACACCGATGCCGTGGCACCATCGATGCTCATGGCTGTGGTATCGGCCACACCACCCTGTTTGATGTTAAAATTAATGTCACCATTGTTCACTGTGTTGGTGATGGTCAGATCATTGCTGGCCTGGGTGATGGTGCTCTTGCTGGCAGTACCGATGGCCACTCCACTCACAAAGGTGATCAATCCTGCTGCTGTGTCCGTGGTGTCTGATCTTAAAAAGTTATCTGACAACACGATTGTGGTGTTGTCATCCAGTAACAATCCCGTGGCAGTGGTGGCCACTCCTCGGAATCTATTGTTGCTGATACTAGTTGATAGAGTTATGCCTTTGTAGATGGTCGCAAATCCTGCAATGGCTGTTTGTGGTGTGAATTCTTCAGCACTGACTATGCCCACGATGGTGTCATTGGTAATAAATTTTAATATGCTCTTGTTTACTCCTGCATTGTCTTTGATGGTTTCTGAAGAGACCTGGGTCACTCCCGATCCTGCCACTGCAGTGGGACCAATCAAAGTCCACGCTGTGCTGGAATATACATAGAGCTGTTTGTTGTTGGTATCAAACCACATGTCGCCAGTGTTGGCATTGGTAGGTTGTGCTGCACTGGTTGTGCTGGATCCCACAGGTTTAAATTTACTGCCATTCCACACTTTGATTTGATTGGCCAGTGTGTCATACCATAATTGACCTTTTATTTTATTAGCCGGTGCTGTGGTGTTGGCAAAATTTTCTAATACTTTAACAAAGTTTTCGTTCAGCCTCTCACCAAACCCTGCATAACCTTTGCCGAACAGTGCTAGATCCGTAGTGGCAATATCCACTGTGCCATCGCGCAGGGCAACTAGTTTTGTTCCATCGGTTTTGTTTATGGTATAGGCCATGTTTCTTTCTTATTCGTCCCCGTTGTCTCTCACATGCACTAAAAAACTAACGTCACCCAATAACTTGATCAGGATAGCTGCCAGCTCTGGTGTCAATGCTTGATCTATTTTAACCAAATCATCTTCAGTTAAAGCAGTCTGATAATTGGCGTTGATGTAATCTGCCACTTGTTGTTTTGTTGTTGCCATTGTTGTATCTCCTTATTAATTATCTTATTTTTGCACTGTATATAGACAGCCATCTGTTAAATTTTTCTCCTGTGAATGGTCTTGCGATAGAGCCCAATACAAAACAAGCACTCTCTCCCACTATTCTAACTATTTTACCCAGTATATCACCTCTAGATCTTGCACCCGCTCTGTGAGCAATCTCATTGGCTCTGGCCTGAGCAATGATTCTAATTGCTTTTATAAACAGAGCATTGATATTGTTTCTATAATTTTTTTCCATATATTGTACCAGTGGCACTGCCCATAACCAATAACCTATTTTGGTATTGTCGCTCAAATATTGTACACTGAATTCTGTGTCAATTGCAAGATCTTCCGCAGAAAATAAACCATTATTCCTTAACCAAGTGCATACGACTCTACCGTTGGTATATTCCAGAGCTTCCAACATCTCCACAGTTTTTACCACTGCGGTGCTTTTATTGTTGTTTCTTAAGGCATCTAAAATATCTTTGACATATCTCTCATAATAACCTTTCCATATGCTTCTGTCATTTTGATGTATGCCTCTGATCTGTGTTACTATTTTTTCTGCTCGCACATAATATTCTACCATTTTATCTTCGTTAATATATTCTCTGAATGCTTGCAATAGAGCAAAATCGGCCTGTGCTGCTGCATTGTCTTCATCGGGTGTGAATGGTGTTGTTTTTGTCCTAGAAGGTAGATGATATGCTAGAATTGAATTATAAAATATACAATTGTCTTCACGACTCAACAGTGTAGAGACACAGTGCTCTTCGTCTCCGTGCTCTTGACATTTGGCACAGGCCTGTCTATTGTGTAGATACTCTTCTACTGATATTCCCATTATTTCACTCCTGCTATCACGTATAATAATCCAAACATTGCCCACATGGCATAACCAATAGCTACATTTTTAGTAGGCTGGTTGGTGTGTTTAACAAATTTTCCTATAATTCTACTTACTGCAATACCGATCGTCATTATGTATCTGCCTGCTCGATTGTCCTCTTTTAGCACTCCCATTTTGTAAGCCATGTGCTCGGCCCAAGGTGTGGCAATTCTTCTTGCCCATCTTACTGCCATATCTTTTTGTTGGGCATTTCTTTCAGCTCTGTCTTGGATCCAAAACATACATTGTGGACCGTCATTGCTCATCCAATCCACAACCACTCGTGCCCATTTTAAATAGCCATAATAAGCATTGGGATCTGTCTGTCTTAAC
>Ga0209298_10002188_pt1 | contig 12249 bp, 15 predicted proteins | sample S_140806_EF_Meta_FD_187325 | JGI IMG/M metagenome (GOLD analysis project Ga0209298, IMG submission 187325) | Freshwater microbial communities from Lake Simoncouche, Canada to study carbon cycling - S_140806_EF_MetaG (SPAdes) (version 2) | ecosystem: Environmental > Aquatic > Freshwater > Lake ...
CACCTTGGATGTTAAAAATAATTATAAGTTTCACTACAAATAACGCAATTGCCCAATACAAAAAAGTTTTATTCAGATTACGAACAGGTGCCATTCGAGCGCGCTTTGATTTACTGACCATCAAATCTCCAACCTAGATTCTTGCTTAAGTTTACTAATTTGAATGAAAAGTTCCTTTAGATTTGAATTTGTGCCTGATGCTGAAATCATGCCAAATGCGCACAACTCCTCCCATTTGTGGGGATTCTCAGCTAAATTGATTAATATCTGAGCACTCATTTCAACCACATTTGATGGCGTGCCTCGCCTGTGCACTGAACCTGATACACATTGAATCGCGCTGTAATTTGGAATTCGAAGTTCCACAGATTTACCGGGGGCGATCTTCTGCACAATTGTAAGGATTTCAACCACTTGAATCTTTAAAAGTGGGTCAACTTTCATCGCAATTGCGGTAACTCAAGTTTTAAAATTTTACCTAAGGTTGCCTTGTTAATCATTTGTAAGACTGTTTTTGATTGATCGGTTGCCAAGCCAGCAAAAACTGCAGGATTCTCAATTAACGCATTCAACTGATTGATACTTAATGGGAAATCTTTTTCACTGGCGAGTGCTGTAAAGAAATTACTCGCAGTAGATGAAGTTGAATGTTTTTTTATCAATTGGTGCGCCGTTTCGCGACCCATCCCAGCCTTAACGCACTCCATTAAAATCTTTGATGTTGCAAGGAGTGGAAGTTGCTCATTCAATTCCACTTCAATCTTTTCTTCAAATGCGCCGAATTCCTGCAAAATTGTCATAAAGGTATGAAGTAATCCATCTAAAACGTAAAAAGAGTCAGGAATTACAACTCGTCTAACTACTGAACAGGAAACATCTCCTTCATTCCATTGATCCCCAGCTAGATCTGCAGCCATGTTGTTATAGCCACGAAGTAAAACCATCATGCCATTTATACGTTCAGATGACCTGGAGTTCATTTTATGAGGCATTGCGGAGGATCCAACCTGTCCTGCTTTAAATCCTTCACTCGCCAAACCACTGCCAGCCATTAATCTAATTGTGGTTGCCATTGATGATGGAGATGCTGCAATCTGTAACAACTTAGATACAACTTCAAAATCAACTGATCTTGGATAAATCTGGCCAACAGAGGCCCAAGTATTTTCAAAACCAAACTCTTCAGCGATAGTCTTTTCTAAACTCGCAAATTCCTTACCCATCGCATCTAATGCATCTTGGGATGTGCCAACTGGTCCTTTAATTCCACGAAGCGGTAAGCGAGCAATTAATTCTTTTAATGCAGTGTGAGCAAATAACAACTCCTCGGCACAGGAAGCAAACCGCTTTCCTAAGGTAGTTACCTGAGCTGCAACATTATGAGACCTGCCAACCATATAAGTTTCTTTATATTTAGATATTTTCTCACCTAGCAAAAATAAGCTTTGTAGCACCCGGTGCTCAATTAATTCAAGTCCTGCTTTAATCTGGATTAGTTCAATATTTTCTGTCAAATCTCGGCTTGTAAGTCCAATATGGATTTTTTCTACTCCAGCGAGCGCATTAAACTCTTCAATCCGAGCCTTAACATCATGACGAGTTTCAATCTCCCGCTTATCAATTGAACCTAAATCAACCTTCTGTACTACACCCTCATACGCTTTTATGTCACCATCTGTAATTGGAAGTCCAGCTTTTTGCTGCAACTTTAGAATCGTAATCCAAAACTTACGTTCAGTAATTATCTTATTTACTGGATCAAAGATCGCCACCATCTCCTTTGTAGCATACCTATTTGCTAACACATTCGGCGTAATACTCATTTGATTAAATCTCTACCACAATTGTTTCATCTCTTCTGGGGCCTACTCCTATGGCACTCATTAGAGCAAATCTTGTATCCCTGCCTCCTGCTAAAAAAATTTCTTTGGTCGAGTTCATTGCTCTAACCTCTTGTCATATAAGTACTCTTGATAATCAAGATACCACCTTATTACGATTTATGACAAACCTAAGTTTTTTTCCACTCTCAACCCTAATGCTGTGTGGGATAAGAGATACAGCTCTAGTTATAAACCCTGAAGATGGTTCGGTATTGAAGAGAATCTTAGGAGTTGGTTCACAGATTCGACTTGCATTAACGTATTATGTAAAAGAAAATCCAAATGAGATACCACAAGCACTAACCATCAGTACGGAATACCTGCAGGAATTCAAATCAATATTCGTACTTTTAGTACTAGTCTTCTAAGTGCGAACTTGTAATTGCCGAAAATACTTTTCATAAATCAATTCTATTACAAAAACATAAACGTTAATCCAAATTAGTTACAGGCAATTCAAAAATTAAGGGTTTCCACCTATCCAAATTCTCAAAGACAAATCTTGGATAGTTTTGATCAATAGTCACAATCTGATGTTTCACTCCCGTATAGATATCACAAGCACTCTTATAGTTTTTTATGGCATTTGACCTAATCTCTTCAGTATTCCATTCAACATGCGAGCTACTTTCAATCTTTTGGATTATTTCACTTTCATCAATCAAGTTATTAAAATGCCACCCACTATTTTCCAAAATCTTAAGCTCGTTAATCTTAATGAACTCAGGAAGTGCATTAAATGGATACCTCTTGCTACTCCAAAAATCGGTCAAACGCATAAATGGCAGCCGATGGCGTCTATGTTTTTCCGCATTATAAATAAAAATATCAGCACGCATGTGCTGGATGCTGTGGAATCGGCTAAATGATTGGACACGCCCCCTTTGCCATACCCCATCTTTTGCATTCAAGTAATTGGCGTAATTATCAAGTTCGAGAATTACGTCGACTGGAGCTTTTTGGGATTTAAGTTGCTTTAAAATTGTTGCCCGAGGGATTTCATCACAATCTGAATGAATAATCAGATCCGAATCAGAAAGATTTAGAGTTCTCAGGTATGATGTAATCCTTTGCCTTTGAAGCATTTCTCTTGTTCTTGAGTTACTCGTAAAAGGTTTCTTCTTGGACGCAAGCACTACCAGCTGAGCACCCATCTTCGTGCGCAGTTCCGATGCATTCGTGAGGTAAAGCTCTTTCGACAGACCACTGTGTGTGTATGAGGCTTCAGACGCAACAAATAAATCAACAGTTTCCCTAAGTTCTTCATATCTAATCTCCAAAGCATTAAAGTCTTTATTGAAGGGGAAAGTATCAATTATCATTGCTACCAGATTTCATGGGCATACCTTGTTGCTAATACGTTTAGCGTGATACTCATTTGATTAAATCCCTAACCACAATTGTTTCATCTCTGCCAGGGCCAACACCTATGGCGCTCATTGGAGCCCCTGAAATCTTCTCTAAGAATTTCACATACTCCTGAGCATTCTTTGGTAGATCTGCAACAGATCTTGCCTTTGAAATATTCTCTTTCCAGCCGGGCAGGTACTCATATATTGGCTTGGCATGGTGAAAATCAGATTGTGAGGCAGGAAGCTCCTCAACGCGTTTGCCATCTATCTCATATGCAATACAAACTGGAATTTTCTCCCAACCGGTTAAGACATCTAGCTTTGTTAAGAAAAAGTCAGTTAAGCCATTTACGCGAACTGCATATCTAGCAATAGGTGCGTCAAACCAACCACATCGTCTATTACGGCCTGTTGTAACACCAACTTCACCACCGATTTTTCTAAGCGCCTCACCATCTCCATCAAATAACTCAGTTGGAAATGGCCCGCTGCCAACTCGAGTTGTGTATGACTTAAGAATTCCAATTACGCGTGTGATCTTTGTTGGACCAATTCCAGAACCAGTAGATGCTCCTCCTGCAGTTGGATTAGATGAGGTAACAAAGGGATAAGTTCCATGATCAACATCTAACAATGTCCCCTGTGATCCTTCAAGTAAAACCACTTTGCCCTGTTGCAAAGCCTGATCTAAAAGCAGTGAAGTATCGGTTACGTAAGGTTTTAAAATTTCGGCATACCCCAAATACTCACTGATTACCTCATCGACTGTAATTCCCTTACGATTAAAAACCTTAACTAAAATTTGATTCTTATCATGGAGCGCTGCTTCAATCTTTTGCTTCAAAATTGATTGATCAAATAGATCTTGAACTCTAATTCCAATGCGATTTATTTTGTCAGCATACGCAGGCCCAATTCCACGGCCAGTTGTGCCAATCTTTGATTTACCTAAAAATCTCTCTGAAACCTTATCGATTGTTCGATGGTAGGGCGTGATTAAATGTGCGTTAGTTGAAATCTTAAGTTTTGAGGTGTTAATACCTCGCTCATTTAATCCTTTAATCTCCTCCAGTAATACTGCTGGATCAATCACAACACCATTGCCAATAACTGGAATTACATTTGGAGATAAAATTCCAGAAGGTAGTAAGTGGAGTGCGTACTTTTGATCTCCGATAACAACTGTGTGTCCTGCATTATTGCCGCCTTGATAGCGGACTACATAATCAACTCGATCACCTAATAAATCGGTTGCTTTTCCCTTGCCCTCATCGCCCCACTGCGCACCAAGTAAAACAACAGCTGGCATCTTCTTCTCCCATTATTCGTAACCTTAAAGGTGAGCCACTTTGCTTAAAACCTTTTTAGTTGTAATTTCCTTACGGGATTACGACCAATTCCACCACATTTGGGGCGGTTTTAGAAATCACCGCCCCAATACATGCCTTAAATCTGCCCTAGTAGGCACCAAGCAGAAGCAATGCCTTTTTAAACAGCGCCGAGAGGGCCATGGTTAATGTGCCGGAGGCGAGTAGCCGTTCCAGCAGGGTAATTAAGGTGATTAAAGTGCCAGTTAACATAAAGCTCCATTTCTTTTTATTTAAATTGCATGGGCTTTATCAGTTCGGACTAGCCTAACTAAAGGCTGGCACAAGAAGTTTTAAACTCCTTCTAGTGGGGAAAACTTATCGCTGATAACCTCATCCTTACTATGAGTAGTGAAACTTTTGAAAACCTTTCGTATGAAGATCGCACATTCCTGCCTTCAAAAACATTTATGGATAATGTAAATACAAAAAGTGATATTTATAAAGAGGCAGATACAGATCGATTAGCTTTTTGGGAAAAACAAGCAAATAGATTACATTGGAATCAAAAATGGAATCAGGTAGTTGATTGGCAACTACCTTTTGCTAAATGGTTTATCGGTGGCAAATTAAATGCTTCCTATAACTGCCTTGATCGACATGTAATTGAAGGCAGGGGCAACAGAGTTGCTTTCTACTTTGAAGGAGAGCCAGGAGACACCCAAACAATCACATACGCCGAACTTTTATCAAAGGTTTGTAAAGCAGCCAATGCTTTAAAGGAGCTTGGGATTAAACAGGGAGATCGCGTTGCGATCTATATGCCGATGATCCCAGAGGCAGCGATTGCAATGCTTGCATGTGCAAGATTGGGCGCGATGCACTCAGTGGTTTTTGGCGGATTTTCAGCCGACTCATTGTTATCTCGAATCCAAGATGCCGATGCCTCATTAGTAATTACTGCCGATGGTGGATTTAGAAAAGGCGCGCCATTTGCACTAAAGCCTGCAGTAGATGAGGCGCTTAAGGGTGAGACAAATGTTAAAAATGTTTTAGTAGTTAAGCGAACTGGACAAGAAACTAAGTTTGATTCTTCAAAAGATATTTGGTGGCATGAGCTTGTTGATAAGCAATCAGATAAGCATGAGTGTGAGTTCTTTGACTCAGAAAATGGCTTATTTATTCTCTACACCTCTGGAACTACAGCAAAACCAAAGGGTATTTATCACACTACGGGTGGTTATTTAACTCAAGCAGCATTTACCCATCATGCAGTTTTTGATTTAAAACCTGAGAAAGACATCTACTGGTGCACAGCAGATATTGGTTGGATTACCGGTCACTCATATGTGGTTTATGGGCCACTAATAAATGGTGCAACACAGCTGATGTATGAAGGAACTCCTGATACCCCAAGTAAAGGGCGATTATTTGAATTAATTGAAAAATACAAAGTGAGCATTTTATATACCGCACCAACTTTAATAAGAACATGGATGAAGTGGGGAGATGAGTATCCAAACAAATCTAATCTTTCATCCCTTCGTTTACTTGGTTCAGTTGGAGAGCCAATAAACCCAGAAGCATGGATGTGGTATCGAGAGGTGATTGGAAAAAACAATTGTCCAATTGTTGATACCTGGTGGCAGACAGAGACTGGTGCAATCATGATCTCACCATTACCTGGAGTTACTGCAACAAAGCCAGGCAGTGCCATGAAGGCCCTTCCTGGAATTTCAGCTGAGGTTGTTAATGATGAAGGTAAAGCTGTTGGCAATGGCAGAGGTGGTTATCTTGTCTTAACAAAACCTTGGCCATCAATGATGCGTGGTGTTTGGAATGAACCCATTCGCTATAAAGAAACATATTGGTCACGCTTTGATGGAGTTTACTTTGCAGGAGATGGCGCAAAGTTAGATAAAGATGGCGCAATCTGGTTATTAGGCCGAGTAGATGATGTTATGAATGTTTCAGGACATCGAATCTCAACTACAGAGGTTGAGTCAGCTTTAGTTTCCCATGACGTAATCGCAGAAGCTGCAGTGGTTGGCGCAAAGGATGAAATGACTGGGCAGGGCATTGTTGCATTTGTAATTTTAAGAGGGGGTATTGAATCAGCCACAGGAGATGCTTTAGTTAAGGAGCTACGTGATCATGTGGCAAAACAGATTGGTCCAATTGCAAAACCACGTCAGATTATGGTTGTTGCAGAGCTTCCAAAGACAAGGAGCGGCAAAATTATGCGCCGGCTTTTACGTGATGTGGCAGAAAATAGAGCAGTAGGTGATTCAACAACACTTGCTGATCCAAATGTAATGAAATTAATCTCAGAAGGTTTAAAAACTGGAAAGAGTGAGGATTAGTTCACTTTTTCAAGTAACTTAACAATCTCACTTTTCACCTCGTTCATTACTGAAGGTAAATGAGAATTTGCATAATCATAAAGTTTTGAAGGCTTAATATATTTATCAGCAATACTCCAAGTTGAAAAGACCAACAGTGTTGCAACTAAATACAAAATAAAGGCTGCGCGAAGTGTTGAAATGGCCGCCCCTACCAGTGAATCAATAAGTTTAAATGGTGGCACAAAAAGTATTTTGCAAAACAACGAGCCAATTTTGCCAAGCAAAAACTCACCTACGGATGCTCCGATAAACACTGCTAGTAATGCAAAACCAACTTTTTGGGTTTGACTCTCCCAGGTTGCAAGGTATTTAACAGCGAAGGCCAATCCCGCTACACCGCCTGCAATATAACCAGCAGTTCTAAAAATTGTTTTAATCAAACCATTTTTATATCCACTATAAAAAGCGATCAAAAGGACTAAAACAATTAATAGATCAAAGTAATTCATAACTTAACTCCAAAAACTTTTTCAACTTGATTGAATAATTGCTTTTTATTTGTGTAAGCCCCTATTTTGATATCAATAGTTTTGCCATTTTCATCGATAAACCAGGTAACCGGAACGCCTGGTCCAAAAATAGTTTTTGAAATCCCTCTGGTATCTTCAAGATTTGGCCAACTCATGCCACTTTTTTGAATGTATTCAATAGCATCATCTTTAGATTTTTCTTCAACATTTACGCCAAGCATCTGGATCTGCCCGTTTTTAAATAGTGGATTTTTATATAGCTCGACAAAATAAGGCATCTCCTGCTTACATCCTTCACACCAAGATCCCCATACATTTATAAGTAATGGCCCCTTTAATTGATGAAAATTCATTTCACCCGACTCATCTAAACATAGCATTAGGAGTGATTTATCAGCATCCTCTAATAATTTGATTTGATCACAAGATGTGACAACGCCAGGTGCACTTACCTTGGTAGGGGGTGTGCATGCAGAAATTAGCAAAGTGGTGATTAACAAACTTAAAAGTTTTTTCATTTGAAATCTGCCTCAACTTTAACCATTCGCTTTGCCTTTATTGGATCCATCTCACCTACTCCAAATGATGGGCAGTACTTAGCAATTGGGCAAGCACCACATGCTGGCTTTCTGGAGTGACAAACTCTTCTGCCATGCCAGATCAAGCGCTGCGACAAATTAGTCCACTCTTTTCTTGTGATTAAATCAGCAACCTCAAACTCAACCTTTACTGGGTCCAGTGATTTACTCCACTTAAATCTTCTACTTAATCTGCCAAAGTGCGTATCAACTGTTAAGCCTGGAATACCAAATGCATGGCCTAAAACTACATTGGCTGTCTTCCTGCCAACACCTGGAAAAGTGATCAAACTTTCTAATTTGTTTGGCACCTTGCCATCATAATCTGTAACTATCTGGCTACTAAGTGATTTTATATTTTTAGCTTTTGCTCGATAAAAACCTGTTGATTTAACTAATCTTTGAATATCTTTAACATCAGCTTGGGCCATTTTTGCTGGATTTGGATACTTTTTAAATAAGGAAGGTGTTGTTTGATTTACTCGCTTATCGGTGCATTGCGCCGATAGAACTGTTGCAACTAGTAATTGAAATGGAGTTTTATAATTTAATTCACATCTCACATTTGGATAGCTTTTACATAAAATTCGATAGATAGCCCTTGCTCGAACTTTCCTTTGAGCCAAACTCTCTCGCATTTGCCCAAGATTACGCTGATTGGAGTTGTACTACCTCCTAGCAGTATCCTTATGGCTATGCCCGCCAAAAATGAAGATGAGGTAGTTAGAAAAGCCCCGCTTTTTAGTGCTTTAGATGATGCCTCCGCCGCTAGTTTGCGGGCATCCATGAATGGCATAAAGATTTCAAAGGGTCAGATTTTATTCAAAGAGGGTGACCCAGGTGATAAATTATTTGTTGTAGTTGAGGGCAAGTTAAAGCTTGGCACATCCTCCGGTGATGGCAGAGAAAACCTTTTATCAATTTTAGGTCCAGGAGACATGTTTGGTGAGTTATCACTCTTTGATCCAGGGCCACGAACAGCAACTGCAACGGCCGTAGTTGACTCCAAGTTATTAGCCCTTGCAAATGATCAGGTGATTGGTTGGGTCTCAGCCCACCCACATGTTTCACTGCAACTTCTAAAGAGACTTTCACAAAGATTAAGAAGAGCCAATGATGTTTTATCTGATTTAGTCTTTGCTGATGTGCCCGGCCGAGTTGCAAAGGCCATCATTGAATTAGGTGAGCGATTTGGAACTAAAAAAGATGATGGTCTGCATGTTAATCATGAACTAACACAAGAGGAGCTTGCCCAATTAGTTGGGGCATCCCGAGAGACTGTTAACAAGGCATTAGCTGATTTTGCATCTCGTGGTTGGGTAAAGCTTGAACCACGCGCAGTAATTATTTTAGATTATGAAAGATTGGTTAAGCGCGGGCGTTAATTCTTTAATTGCACAATCAGTTCAATTTCAACTGGTGCATTTAGTGGCAATTCTGCAACTCCAACTGCAGTTCTTGCGTGTTTGCCATTTACATCTCCAAAAATCTTAATCAATAATTCACTAGCACCATTTACTACTCCTGGTATTGCTGTGAAGCCGGGTGCGCAATTAACAAAACCGCCAACCCTGACCACTCTTTCAACTTGATCAAGATCTGCAACTAATGAAATTGCAGCGAGCGCGTTTAGTGCACAAATTTGAGCTAGCTCTTTGGCATCCTCAGCGCTTACATCACTACCAACCTTGCCCTCTTTAACTAACTTGCCATCAACTACTGGAAGTTGTCCTGCAGTAAAAATGAGATTGCCACTTTTTACCGCTGGAACATATGCAGCAACCGGTGCTGCAGCTGTTGGCAGAGAAAGCCCGAGTTCTGAAAGCTTTTCTTTAACACTCACGCAATCACACGCTTCATATATGCAACTAATTGATCGCCACCACCAGGGGCTGGAACAACTTGGACTAACTCCCAACCTTCAGAGCCCCAGGTATCTAGGATCTGCTTTGTTGCATGAGTTAGCAATGGCACAGTCACATATTCATACTTCATTTTGTATTCCTTACTTTATTGAGAAAGTGCTGCTTTGACCAATGATGAAACCACACCACCATCAGCTTTACCAGCAATCTTAGGTTGTAAAACTTTCATTACTAATCCCATGCCAGCAGGTCCTGCAGCATTAGTTTCAGCAATTGCATCTGTAATTAACTTCTTGATATCTGCCTCACTTAACTGCTCAGGTAGGTAGAGAGCAATGACTGCTGCCTCATCTTTTTCCTTATTGGCTAAATCATCACGCTTTGCATTTGTGTAAGCCTCAACAGCCTCACGGCGCTTTTTAGCCTCCCGGGATAAAACTGAAATTACTTCAGCATCACTCAATACCTTTGCACTCTTGCCCGCCACCTCTTCATTGGTAATAGCCGCAAGGAGCATTCGGATGGTGCCGCTTTTGACACTATCTTGAGAGCGAATCGCAGCGGTTAAATCTGACTGTAGTTTTTCTTTTAGTCCCATAGCGGTATCTTCTCATGCCTATGGCATACAAAGTGCGCACCTCTACCCTGCCCCTGCTCCCTAAGGGTGCTAAAGCAATTAAAGTCCTGCATTTTTCAGATCTTCATCTGCACCCTAGAAAAATGCGCGAGATTGCAGATATCAAAACATTTATTGATTTAAAGCCTGATTTAGTTATTAGCACAGGTGATTTTCTGGCCCATAAAGATGGAGTTGATATTGCACTTAAGGCGCTAGATGAGCTTCTTGATCTACCAGGCTTATTTGTCTTTGGTTCTAATGACTACTACGCACCTAGTTTTAAAAACCCCTTTTCTTACTTAAGAAAAGATAATGGTGAGCGCAAGTTAGGTGAGAAGTTGCCATGGCAGAGATTGCAAAAACAGTTAACCAAACGAGGTTGGAAAGATTTAAATCATAATAAAGTGAAGTTAAAGGTAAATGGTGTTGTAATTGAAGCACGTGGTACAGATGATGCCCACTTAGAGTTAGATGATTATCGAAAGGTTGAAGGAAGAGTGAGTAAAGCTGCAGATATTGCAATTGGTGTAACTCACGCGCCATATGAGCGAGTGCTCGCTGGAATGGCGCAGGATAAATTAGATTTAATCTTTGCAGGTCACACCCATGGTGGTCAGATTAGATTGCCTTGGATAGGTGGCAGCAAATCACTTACTACAAATTGTGATTTAGAAAATTGGCGATCTCGCGGAGTTACTAAGGTAAATGATGAACCTTGGGTTAATGTCTCAGCTGGTATGGGTATGAGCCCTTTTGCGCCAATTAGATTAGCTTGCCCGCCTGAAGTCTCCCTAATTACATTAACTGCTTAAGGTAGGCTTTAATAATGAATCTAATTTCAAATAAATTACATCGCCTATATTTAGTAATCACTCTCCTTCTAGTAATTCCAGATACCTTTTATTGGTACACACTTAATGATTACTCCAACTACCAAGACGCCTTTACTGCCATTACTAGCTCAACTGGTCTTACCTGGTTAATCGTTAGCTACTTAGCGCTATTTTTTGCAATCTTTGCTCAAAACCTTGAGATGCGAGCTTTTCTAACAGTTGCCGCCTTTGTTACACGTATTTTCTTCCTGGTTTGGCTAACTGATATCTGGCGTTCTAATGAAGTTGGCTTTACCCAGGTAATTAAGAATGTGTTCGTTAAAACTGGTGAAGCACCATATGTTGAAGCCTTTGCAACTGTTGCACTAATCCCAATGGTTTTAGCCTTAATTGTCCAAAAAACTCAAGTGGCAAACCTTCTTACTGGTTTGGTTAATTTCCTAAAAGCTCCTGCTAATAAAACACACCAAGTTGTCTTTTACACAGCTTCAGCAACAATTTATTTGTTAGCGCTGATTGGAATGGTTAGATCATTACTAGATAATTATGATCTGGCGGCCACTGATCTACCATCAGGTGTTGCTCAAAGTTTAATTTGGTTAGTTGTATTGGGTGTTATACAAATTGCTTTGAAGTTACTAATTTTAGGGTTTGGACTGCTTGCTTGCCTTTGGGCTTGGATTAGTTGGCAAGCAGATATCAAAACCGTTCTTGTCCATATGAAGGATTTTAAGTTATCTGAGTATCTAACTAGAAAAGTTGCCTCCTACCTATACACCTTTTACTTTGTATTTATTATTGGTTTAGCAGCTGTTGGTATTCCAATTTATGCTTCAACTACATATGGCATAAATCAAGATTATGCAGCATTCCCAATGGTGGCATTAGCTGGAGTAATAGTTACCTTCTTAGTAATTCTTGCAATCCGCTTAGTATT
>Ga0209298_10002190_pt1 | contig 12244 bp, 15 predicted proteins | sample S_140806_EF_Meta_FD_187325 | JGI IMG/M metagenome (GOLD analysis project Ga0209298, IMG submission 187325) | Freshwater microbial communities from Lake Simoncouche, Canada to study carbon cycling - S_140806_EF_MetaG (SPAdes) (version 2) | ecosystem: Environmental > Aquatic > Freshwater > Lake ...
GAAAGGTTTTGGGCTTGCTCATGACCCATTCTCACGCCCAGATCCATTGCTGTCACTGGGATCTGGGCAGATTGGAGGGCGTCTGTGGAGAAGCGGGTGGCGGGGGCTATGTGCGACAGGCTCCTAGGTCCGCTGACAATCGGAACCCGGTGGAGAATCCCGGGTATGGATGGCCGCGTTCGGTAGAAAGGAGGGAAGGCCCGTGACCTCCCGGCCCGCCGCTGCGACGACCCCGATGGCCCCGCCCCAGCCGCCCCCCAGCGGGCCTGATCATTCCGGCCATAGCCATGGTCATGGGCCGGTAGGCGGCGACCATGCCGACCACCCCCATCCGGCCGTGGCGATCCAGCGCCAGCCCCACCCCCGGCAGCATGAGCATCGCCCCGGGTCGGCAGCGGCCTTCCGCTGGAGCATCGTGCTCAACAGCGCCCTCTCCGGGCTCCAGCTGGCGATCGGGTTCGCCTTCGGCTCCCTGGCTCTGGTGGGGGATGCGCTGCACAACCTGGGCGATGTGGCCGGCCTGCTGCTGGGCTGGGGGGCCGAACGGCTGAGTGGTCGGCCCGCCAACCAGCGCTTCACCTATGGCTACGGCCGCTCCACCCAGCTGGCGTCCCTGGTGAATGCGGTGCTGATCTTGATGGCGGCGGCGGTGGTGGTGGTGGAGGGGCTGCAGCGGCTGCGCCAGCCGGTGGAGCTGGTGAGCGGGCCCGTGGCCTGGGCGGCAGCGGCCGGCATTGTGGTGAATCTCCTCTCGGCCCGCCTGTTCGGCAGCGACCACAGCCACGATCTCAACCGCCGCGCCGCCGTGGTGCACCTGCTCACCGATGCCGCGGTGTCGGCCGCGGTGCTGATGAGTGCCCTGCTGGTGCAGCTCACCGGCTGGGCTCGCCTCGACGCGCTCACCGCGATCGGCGTGGGCCTGGCGGTGGCCTGGAGCGGCTGGCAGTTGTTGCAGGAGGCGCTGATTGTGGCGATGGATGCGGTGCCCCACGGCATCGCCATGGAGGACGTGGAGGAGGCCCTGCGCAGCCTGAGCGGTGTGGCCGCGGTACACCATCTGCATGTGTGGGCCCTGAGCACCTCCCAGAACGCCCTCACGGCGCACCTGCAGCGTGATCCCGGCCTGAGCGACGACATGGCCCTGCTGCACGAAGCCAAGCAACGGTTGGCCAGGCTCGGCATCGCCCACAGCACCCTGCAGCTGGAGCCCCTGGACCGGCCGGCAGGAGGGGCTTGAGCACCTTCCCGCTTGCACCCCCGGCTCAGGCGCGATCGGAGCCGGGCCGAGCCTGACGGAGGGTGGGTTTGGGCAAAAGCAGCTCGTTGATCAGCCGTCCGGACTGGACAGGGGCATCGGGCAGGTCGTCGTGCTCAAGATGCAAGAGATCGTCAAAGGCGTCGTAGAGATCCCGCTCGGGTCCGCTGGCGCGGCGGGGCGGAGGGCTGGTGGGGCGCTTCGGGGCGGATCGCCGCGGCGATGCCGATGGAAGAGGGGAAGACCCCCCACGCTCAGCGGCAGCCAATGAAGGAAGGGCGCCAGTGCTGCTGTTCAGAGCAGCAGCAGCTCCGGAGCGCCGCCCGGGTTGGGCCGCTTCCAACTCACGCAGCCGCTCAAGGAGGTGGGGCGGCACCGATCCATCGGCGCTGGCCTGCATCAGGGCGCGGAACAGATCCTCAGGGTTCTCCTCGGTCTCCACCCGGTGGCGGGGAGCGGTGTCGGCCTGTCTCCCGGCCGGAGGCGGGCTGGCCGGCTTCGGCGGCGGCGGCAGTTTCTGGGGGAGGGTGCGGCCGAGGGCCTCCAGGCGTTCACGGCTGCGGGCGTCGAAGCTCATGGTCGGCGAGGCGCTGGTTGGAGGGGGCGCGAGGCGGGAGGAGAGGGCGGGAGGAACGGATCAGGCGCAGCCGAGGGTGTCACGGGTGGCCCGGCCGCTGCTGGGGTTGGTGCCGCTGGCCACGGCACAGAGGCGCTTGAGGGCGTCACCGCGCAGGGGCACGTTGGTGAAGTCGGCCCCGTCGATGAGCACGTTCAGAAAACGAGTATTCGTGGCAAAGGCATCATCGAGGCGGGCGTTGCGAAGGTCTGTGCCTTCGAAGACAGCCGAGTCGAGGGTGGCGTCGCGCAGATCGGCGTCACTGAAGTCGGCATCCTGGAGTTTCGCCCCGAACAGGCTGGCGTTGCGCAGGTCGGCTCCGGCGAAGCTGGCCTCGCGCAGGTTGGTGAGGTTGAAGGTCACGCCGCGCAGGTCGGCACCGTGGAAATCAGCGCCGATCAGCACCTGCTTGGCGTAGTCCATGGCGGCCAGGGCCGGGGGGGCCGGCATCAGGGTCGTCAGGGCCAGCAGCGTGATCGGGAGGGTCAGCAGGAGCCCCAGCAACGGAACGATGGTCCGCTGCGCGATCTGGTGCCAGCCCGAGGCATCACGGGTGCCGTCCTGCGTTCGGGAGCTGGGCCGCGGGAACCGGGCTTCCATGGCGGGGTGGCGAATGGGCACAACTTAGGGGGCAGCGGCTGCGGCGCAGGTTGAGGGGGATAGAGGGGATAGCGTCGATTCCGCAGACCCAAAGGGGGCCGCCCCGCCCTCATCGAAGCTCCAAGGCAAAATGGATCCGAGCGAGTGCCGCAGGCGCTTCAGCAGGCCGGTGAACCATGGTGGACAACAGCTTCGGAGGTCCGGAGGGGCAGGTGCTGCTTCGGCCGGTCCGAGCGCGGGAAGCCTCAGGGGATGCGTTGCTGCCTTGGAGGCACCTCCTCGATGCCCCCCACCCCCCGCCAGCGCCAAGGCCGCTGGGCCGAACAGCGGGCCCTGCGGCTGCTGAAGGCCCGGGGCTGGCGCCTGGTGGCGAGAAACTGGCGCTGCCGCTGGGGCGAGCTGGATCTGGTCTGCGAAAAGCCGGGTCGGCTGCTGCTGGTGGAGGTGAAGGGGCGCCGGCCGGGGCACCGGGATGGGGCCGGCAGCGTGTCCTTGAGGGGCCGGCAGCGGCGGCGTCTGGGCCGGGCCTGGGCCTGCTGGCTGGTGGAGCACCCAGAGCGCGCTACCTGGCCGGTGGAGTTCGTGGCGGCTCTGGTGCCCCTGCCCCCGGCCGCCGGTGGCGTGCGGTGGCTGCGCCTCGAGGGTTGAGTCGGTGGTGGGGGGCCTCTATCGGCAGGCGCCGCTAGGTAGGAAAGCCGGGAGCACCCCTCAGGCTCTGGGGAGGGCGCGGGAGCAATCTGGAGCTCCATGCATCACCCAGGCGATGACCTTCGGCGGCCACCGGGCCCGCAAGCGCTTCGGCCAGCACTGGCTCACCGATGGGGCGGTGCTCGATCGGATCGTGGCCGCCGCGGCGATCGAGCCCGGCGAGCATCTGCTGGAGGTGGGTCCCGGGCGCGGCGCTCTGACCGAGCGGCTGCTGGCTACCCCCGCCGCTTCCCTGCTGGCGATCGAGCTCGATCGCGATCTGGTGGGCGGCCTGCGCCAGCGCTTCGGCGCCGATCCCCGTTTCCAGCTGCTGGAGGGCGACGTGCTGGCCCTGCCCCTGGTGCCGCCGGCGGGACCCGCCCCCGAGAAGGTGGTGGCCAACATCCCGTACAACATCACCGGCCCTCTGCTGGAGCGGCTGGTGGGCCGGCTGGATCGGCCCGTGGAGACGCCCTACCGCGCCCTGGTGCTGCTGGTGCAACAGGAGGTGGGTGAGCGCATCCGCGCCCGGCCCGGCAGCAGCGCCTATTCGGCCCTGAGCGTGCGCATGCAGCTGCTGGCCCGCTGCAGCACGGTGTGTCCGGTGCCGCCGCGCTGCTTCTCACCGCCGCCGAAGGTGAATTCCGAGCTGATTCGCCTGGATCCCTTTCCCCCCGATCAGCTCCCCGAACCGGGCCTGGCCCGCCGCACCGAAGCGCTGCTACGGCGCTGCTTCGCTGCCCGCCGCAAGATGCTGCGCAACACCCTGGCGGGGCTAATGCCCGAAGAGGATCTCCAGGCTGCTGCGTTGGCGGCGGGCATCACGCTCAATCAGCGCCCCCAGGAGCTGGCGCCGGAGCGCTGGCTGGCGCTGGCGGCGGTGCTTGATCAGCTCCAGGGGTCCGGCTGATCCGGTGAGGCACATCCCAACCGCGCACCCCGGTCCCACCCACCGCAGTCGAACGCCGCCGATTCCAAACCCATCACGCTGCAACTCGGATCTAGGCAACCCGGATCTGGAGGTTCCGTGTTCCGCTGCGGCGAAGCGGTTCTCAGCCGCTGATGGCTCCGGTCGCCGCGAGCCGGGTCGGATGATGGCGGCATGACCCTCACCGTTCAGGCCCCCGCCAAGATCAACCTCCATCTGGAGGTGCTGGGCCTGAGGCCCGATGGCTACCACGAGCTGGCGATGGTGATGCAGAGCCTCGATCTGGCCGACAGCCTGCACTTCGCGCCCACGGCCGATGGCGCAGTCACCCTGGAATGCGACCGCCCGGACCTCAGCACCGGCACCGACAACCTGATCGTGAAGGCCGCCGAGATGCTGCGAGCCCGCGCTGGTCTGCCCGAACTGGGGGCCCACATCACGCTCAGCAAGCGCATCCCGATTGGCGCCGGCCTGGCGGGGGGCTCCAGCGATGGGGCTGCCACCCTGGTGGGCCTCAACGCCCTCTGGGGATGTGGCTTCTCCGCGGCCGATCTGCACGCCATGGCCCAGGCCCTCGGCTCCGACATGCCCTTCTGCCTCGAGGGTGGCACCCGGCTCTGCTTCGGGCGAGGGGAGGTGATGGAGCCAGTTTCGGCAGCGCCATCATCTGGTTCGGGTTCGGCTGGTTCTGCTTCCCTCTCCTCAGAGGCGGCTCCTGTGGCGCCCCCGTTCGGTGTGCTGCTGATCAAGCATCCCGAGGCCAGCGTGTCCACCCCCTGGGCCTTCGGCCGCTGCCGCGATCGGCGCGGCGATTTCTATCTCGAAAGCGAGGTCGACTTCGAGCAGCGACGCGAGGCGCTCCGCCAGGGGCCCCTGGTGGCTTCCCTGTCGGCTGGGGGGCCACTCCCCCCTCTCCGCAATGACCTCCAGGCCGTGGTGGAGCCTGAGGTGGCGAGCGTGGGGGAGGGGCTCGCCCTGCTGCGCCGCGCCCCGGCTGCCCTGGCGGTGGCGATGAGCGGTTCGGGGCCCAGCCTGTTCGCCCTCTTCGCCGATGCAGCCAGCGCTGAAGAGGCCCGTTCTGCCTTGGCCGGCGAGCTCGCCGGCGCCGGCTTCGAGGCCTGGTGCTGCCGCTGCACCGCCTCTGGTGCCAGCCTGGAGCCGACCGGAAGCCCCCCATGAGCGCCGCCAGCCCCGATCCCCAGCCCCCGGAAGCGGCCCTCGATGGCGGAGCCCCCGAGGACGCGATCGCCCCCGGCTTCCCCGCCGACGCGATTGCCGCTGCTGGGCCGGCCGCCACCGGTTCCGTGAGCCCCCGTAAGGGCCCCATCAGCTTCCTCTCGGGCGCCCTTACCAGCGGCCTGTTGGCCTGGCTCTGCCTCGGGCTGAGCCAGAAGGTGTTGGGGTACTACGCGCTTCATCCGCCCCACTACGAGGCCCAGGTGGCCCAGAGCATCGCCACCGCCCTCAAGACCATGATCGTGGGCATGAGCTTCCTGGCCACGTTCTCCTTCGCTTTCGTGGGCCTGGGCCTCTTCCTTGTGTTCCTCCGCTCGCTGCTGCCGGCTCGCCCGGAAACCCCTGCCTAGGGTTCGGCCAGACCCGTCCTCTGGACCATGACACCCCACGACCTCGGCTTGCTGGTGGCCCTGCTACTGCCCGGAATGCTGCTCTCGGTACTGCTGCTGAGCACCTTCGCCGCAGGAGGCTGAGATAGGTTGGCCCGACAGCCGGCAGACGTCCCGTGGCCGAAACCCTTCTCTTCAACGCCCTGCGCGAGGCCATCGACGAAGAAATGGCCCGCGACCCTCACGTCTGCGTGATGGGGGAGGACGTGGGTGAATACGGCGGTTCCTACAAGGTGACCAAGGATCTGCATGCCAAATATGGCGAGCTGCGGGTGCTCGACACCCCGATCGCCGAGAACAGCTTCACCGGCATGGCGGTGGGCGCCGCCATGACCGGCCTGCGGCCGATCGTGGAGGGCATGAACATGGGCTTCCTGCTGCTGGCCTTCAACCAGATCTCCAACAACATGGGAATGCTCCGCTACACCAGTGGCGGCAACTTCACGATTCCCACCGTGGTGCGAGGGCCCGGGGGAGTCGGCCGCCAGTTGGGAGCAGAGCACAGCCAGCGCCTTGAGGCCTACTTCCACGCCGTGCCCGGCATCAAGATTGTGGCGGTCAGCACCCCCACCAATGCCAAGGGCCTGATGAAGGCGGCGATCCGCGACAACAATCCCGTGCTCTTCTTTGAGCATGTGCTGCTTTATAACCTCAGCGAGGACATTCCCGAGGGGGATTACACCTGCGCCTTAGATCAGGCCGAGGTGGTGCGGGAAGGCAAGGACATCACCATCCTCACCTACTCCAGGATGCGCCACCATTGCCTCAAGGCGGTGAAACAGCTCGAAGCGGATGGCATCGATGTGGAACTCATCGATCTAATCAGCCTCAAGCCCTTTGATCTCGACACGATCACCCGCTCGATCCGCAAGACCCACAAGGTGCTGGTGGTGGAGGAATGCATGAAGACCGGCGGCATCGGCGCCGAATTGTTGGCTCTGATCACCGAAAACTGCTTCGACGACCTGGACGTCCGCCCGGTGCGGCTCTCCTCCCAGGACATCCCGACTCCCTATAACGGCAACTTGGAGAACCTCACGATCATCCAGCCCCACCAGATCGTGGAGGCGGCCCGCCAGATCACCGCCGGCGCCTTCTGAGATGGCACGTCAACAGGGGTGGCTGGCCCTGATCCTGGCCATTGCGATCGCCTCCGCCGCCCTGCTCGCCAGCTACGGCCTCCAGCTGGGCCTTGATTTGAGAGGCGGCAGCCAGCTCACCCTGCAGGTGATGCCTTCCGGAGCCATCAAGACCGTCGAGAAGGAACAGCTCGAAGCGGTGAAGGAGGTGTTGGAGCGCCGGGTGAATGGTCTGGGTGTGTCTGAATCCACTCTCCAAACTGTGGGAACCGACCAGCTGGTGCTCCAGCTCCCGGGCGAGCAGGACCCCACCAGGGCCGCCAAGGTGCTGGGCAGCACCGCCCTGCTCGAATTTCGGGAACAGAAGCCTGGCAGCGAAAAGGAGATGAACGGGCTGCTGCCCCTCAAGCGTCAGGTCGATGCCGTCCTGTTCTCCCGCCGTCCCGGCGCCCAGGCGGCCGCTTCGAACACCCTCGCTCCAGGTCAGCCCCCCAAGCCCACCACGATTTCCGAAGCCGATATGGCCAAGGCCTTCAGCGCCCTGGGTCTGAAAATTCCGCCCGGAAGCGGCGAGGTCGACCAGCTCGAGATCCTGCAGGCCGAAGTGAACCGCAGGGTGATCAACCTCTACGCCCCCCCCCTTCTCACCGGCAAGGAGCTCACCAGCGCCGGCCGCCAGCAGGACCGCACCGGCACCGCCTGGGAGGTGACGCTCAATTTCAATCGCGAAGGAGCCGAGAAGTTCGCCAGCCTCACCCAGTCGATCGCAGGCACCGGTCGCGTTCTCGGCATCGTGCTCGATGGCCGCTCCATCAGCGAGGCCACGGTAAGTCCGGAATTCAAAGCCGCCGGCATCACCGGTGGTTCCGCCTCCATCTTTGGAAACTTCAGTACGGAAGAAGCCAGGGACCTGGAAGTCCAGCTGCGGGGTGGCTCCCTGCCGCTTCCTGTGAAGATCGTGGAGGTGCGGACGGTTGGCCCCTCCCTCGGTGCCGACAACATCCGCTCCAGTCTGATCGCCGGTGTGGCAGGACTGGTGCTGGTGGCGCTGTTCATGGTCTTCATGTACCGCCTGCCGGGATTCGTGGCGGTGCTGGCCTTGAGCCTTTACTCCCTCTTCAACCTGGCCATCTATGCCCTGATTCCTGTCACCCTCACCCTGCCGGGGATCGCTGGATTTATCCTTTCGGTAGGCATGGCAGTTGATGCTAACGTACTCATCTTTGAGCGGGTCAAAGAAGAACTTCGTTCCGGTAATACTTTGATTCGATCGATCGACACAGGCTTTTCCCTAGCCTTTTCTTCGATCCTCGATGGCCACATCACCGGATTGATTAGTTGCGTCGCCCTGTTCTTCCTCGGCACCGGCCTCGTCAAGGGATTTGCCGTGACCCTGGCGATCGGTCTTGTGCTCAGCCTGTTCACGGCCCTCACCTGCACCCGCACCCTGCTGAGGCTGCTGATGAGCTATCCCAGTCTTCGACGCATTCCCTACTTCATCCCTGCCCGCGAGCTGCCATCAGGCGCCGCCTGAGCCACCTTCTCCCGTGACTGTTGCTTCTTCCCCCTCCCCTCGCTTCCGCATCACCCGCCATCGCTGGCTTGCCTGGATCGGCTCAGGCCTGGCCTGTCTGTTGAGCGTGATCGGGTTGGTGCTCTGCTGGCTTCAGCCTTCGATTCAATCGCCGCTGAAACCCGGCCTCGATTTCACCGGGGGGACCCAGATCCAAGTGGTGCGCGCCTGTGGAGGCGGCTCCCAGCCCCAACCCTGCCCGGCCATCTCCGCTGACGCGATCCGCCAGCAACTCGCCTCCCTGAGGCTGAGCGCCCCCGCGGCCGAGCAGCCTCCCAATCTCTCCAGCGCCAGTGTTCAGGTGCTGGACCAGGGGAGGTCCCTCGTCGTTCGCCTCCCTGCCCTCGACGGCTACCAGGCCAAGGCGGTGCTCGACGACCTCAACCGCAGCATCGGTCCCCTCAAGGCTGACGGCACCGCCGTGGACACCATCGGCCCGACCCTGGGTTCCCGCCTGCTGCAGGGCAGCCTGATCTCGCTGCTGGTGAGTTTCGCTGCCATTGCCATCTACATTTCCTTCCGCTACAGCGGGATCTTCGCCTTTCTGGCGCTGGTGTGCCTGGTCCACGACGTGCTGATCACCTGCGGCCTGTTTGCCTGGTTGGGGCTGCTGCGGGGGATTGAGGTGGATTCGCTCTTTGCTGTTTCGCTGATCACGGTGGCCGGCTATTCCGTGACCGACACCGTGGTGGTGTTCGACCGCATCCGGGAACAGCGGAAGGCCCTTGCCCACCTTCCGGTGAGCGAACAGGTGGATGTGGCCGTTGATGCCACGCTTACGCGATCCCTTTACACCTCCCTCACCACGTTGTTGCCTCTGCTGGCCTTGATGTTCTTTGGGGGCAGCACCCTGTTCTGGTTCTCGGTGGCCCTTGCCGTTGGCATCGCCGTAGGCAGCTGGTCGAGCATCGGCATCGCGCCCACCCTCCTTCCCTTGATGGTTCGACGATGAATCCCGCTCCTGATTCCCTTGCCCTGGGCCCCCCAGCCACAGCCGCTTCATCTGATGTGGTGATCGATGCGCCCAGCCGCCGGCGGCCCCCTTTGGTGCCCCTGCTTCTGGCCTTGCTAGCCCTGCTGGATCTACGGGTGGAACTCCAGCTCTTGTTCGACCATCTCACGCTCATCAGTCTGACTGAGGCTGTGCGCACCCACCTGCTGGCGGTGATGGTTCTGCTCTTTACGCCTTCGCTGTTGCGCCGTTATCGCTGATCATGGCTCCCTGATCGGGTCCAGCGGTCCATGAAATCGTGCACCAAGACCTCCTGGCAGAGCACTTGCAGCACCACCACCAGGGGAAGGGCCAGCAGCAGCCCGGGCAAGCCCAGCAGGGCTCCGAGGCAGAGCTGGGCCATCAGTGCCACTGTGGGCAGGAGGTTCACCGTGCGGCTCAGCAGCACTGGGGTGAGCACAAAGGCCTCAGCGTTTTGAAGCACGAGCCGCATCACGGCCACCTGCAGCATTTTGTCGGGACCCCCCAGCAACAGGGCCACGGCCATCGGTAGGAGGGTGGCCGCAGTGGGACCGATGGTGGGCACGAAGGTGAGCAGGCCACAGACCAGCGCGCTCAGCAGCGCCAGTGGCACCTTGAGCAGCGCAAGCCCGGCCCAGCTCGCCAGGAACACCACCAGAGCCGAGAGTGTCATGCCCGCCAGCCAGCCCCCCAGGGCCTCACGGCACTCACTGAGCAATACCTGCATGCGCGACCGGTAGAACTGGGGAGTGGCCGCCAGCAGCAGCCTCTGGTGGCTGCGGGGATCCAGGGCCAGCAGCATGGCCAATAGGGCGATGAGCAGCAACTGCACCGTGCTGTTGGCAGCACCACCGGCAAAGCCCAGCAGTTGCCCCCCGAGGGGCTGCAGGCGATCCCAGGTGGCTCCTCCCATCAGCTTCAGCTCCAGGGAGTGGAGCTGGGGATTCTGGCTGCTGAGGTCATGCAGTCGGGCGGGAAGCTGGGGGATGAGATTGCTGAGCACCTGGATCTGCTCCAGCACCTCTGGCAGCAGCAGCGCCGTGAGTAGCCAGCCCACCACGGCAAGCACCACCAGCTCAAGAATCAGGGCAGCGGGTCGTGAGAGGGGCAGCAGACGCCGCAGCAGGGTGATCGGCACATCGAGGGCCACCGCCAGCACCACCGCTCCAAACAACACCAGGAGCACCAGCCGCAGTTCCCAGGCCAGTAGCCCCAGCACCACCAGGGCAAGGACACCGAGGAGGGAGCGGCCACTCATGATTCGATGGCTTCGCTGATCCGCTGCAGCATCGCTGGCTTGGACTTCGTTTTCCAGCGATCCAGGATGTCGTGGATCACGATCTCGCGAAGGATCACCTGCAGGCAGACCGCCAGAGGCAGGGCTAGCACCAGGCCCAGGGGACCGAACATCACGGTGAACAGGAACTGGGCCGAAAGGGTGAGCCCGGGCAGCAGGCGCAGTTGGTGGTGCATCACCGAAGGGGTGATCAGGTAGCTCTCCAGGTTCTGGACCACCACATAGAGGGCGAGCACCGCCAGGGCCTTCCAGGGACTGGCCAGCAGAGCAACGGACATCGGAAATAGGGTGCTCAGGGTGGGGCCCACGTTGGGAATGATGTTGAGCACACCCGCCAGCACCGCGTTCGCCGCCACCAGACGCACCCCCAGCAACGAAAGTCCGATAGCCGCCAGCGTTCCGACGCACAGGGAGCTGATCAGCACCCCGCCCATCCAGGCGCTGAGGGCATCACCGCACTGGAGCAGCACCTGGAGGGCCCGGCGCCGGTAGAAGGAGGGAACCAGCAGCAGCAGGGCTTGCCGGTAGGCGGTGGGCTGGGCAGCCACCATCAGCGCCACCGCCACCACGAAGAGGGTCTTGAGCAGCACGGTGCCCACGTTGCCGACCAGTCCCACCAGGCGGAGGGTCCAGTCACCCACTTCACTGGCTAGGGCCGGACTGGTGCGCACCGATCCACTCAGATTCTGGAGCCAGCCCAGTTCCCCATCGCTACGGCCGTAGATCATGCGGGAGATGGTCTCGAGGCCCACATGCAGCAGGGAGAGCAGTTCTGCCCAGGCTTCCGGCAGCTTCTGCAGCAGTTCGCTGAACTGGGCCAGAAAGGCGGGCACGATGGCGGCGGTTCCGACCGCCACCACGAGGCCGAACCCCAGCAGGCTGAGCAGCAGGGCGATAGGACGGTCGCAGCTGAGGCGCCGCTGCACAACACCCACCAGGGTGCACAGGGCCATCGCCAGCACCACAGCGGCGAATAGCAGCATGATCGCGTCGCGCAGGCTCCAGAGCAGGAGCAGTGCTGCCACGAGGCCGATCAGTGCCAGCCACTGGCCGAAGGTCATGCGTCAGTGTCCTCCGGCGCGTTGCCGCTTTCTCCCTGACCGGAGAAGCCCAGCTCATGGCTGTCGGCATAGCGCTGGGCGAAGCGCATGAAACGCTCGAAGTCGTCGTTGGTCTTCCAGGTGTAGGTGGCTTCAATGGCGCTGGCCTTGCCATTGACGAAGCGGGCTTTCACCTCGCGGCTCACCAGTTCTCCTTCTTCATCCACGAGAAACATGCCGGTGATGTCGCCCATCGTTTCCGGGGCCAGGGCCACGGGTTCCTCAAATACGAACAGGGCCTGGCCGGTCCTTCCATCACGGGAGCGGGTGAGTCGGATGTCGGGCACTACCGGTTCATCCACTCCGCGAAAGAACTGAATGGCGGCAGCCATGGCACAAGATCAAAGCTGGATCCTAGGCAGCGCCATCGCCCCAGCTCCAAATGGATCCACCACTCCGCCTGCCGGCCAGCGGGGGCCGATGACATAGTGGCCCCCAGCAGATCGCCCCACGGCCGACCCATCCCGATGCTTTCCGGTTCATCGGTTTCCAGAAGCCTCGCCGCCGATCA